>Ga0247843_1000112_pt1 | contig 175246 bp, 173 predicted proteins | sample LaCruzMarch2017__FD_192420 | JGI IMG/M metagenome (GOLD analysis project Ga0247843, IMG submission 192420) | Freshwater microbial communities from meromictic Lake La Cruz, Castile-La Mancha, Spain - LaCruzMarch2017_8m | ecosystem: Environmental > Aquatic > Freshwater > Lake | place: Spain... | reverse complement strand
CGAGGTCACGGCCGCCGCGACCCGTCCGGTCGCTGCGAAGTCCGGCGCTCTCGATGTGAACGACATCATGCAGACGCTGCCACATCGGTATCCATTCCTCATGGTGGATCGCGTCATCGAGTTCGAGGGCGACTCGAAGGCTGTTGGCGTGAAGGCGGTTTCCATCAACGAACCGTATTTTCAAGGACACTTCCCCGGCCATCCGGTGATGCCCGGCGTGCTCCAACTGGAAGCGATGGCTCAGGTGGCGAGCATTGTCATGATGCGCAAGACCGAGAATGGAGGGAAGATCGGTTATTTTATGAGTGCTGATGGAGTCAAATTCCGCAAGCCGGTTATGCCGGGCGACACCCTGTTCATCGAATGCGAGATGCTCAGCGTGAAGAAACGTCTCGGCAAGGCGAGCTGCCGTTGCCTCGTTAATGGCGAAGTGGTTTCCGAGGCCCAACTGCTCTTCGGTCTCGTGGACAAATGACACAGATCCACCCTACGTCCGTTGTAGACCCCAAAGCCAAGATCGGGGAAGGAACCGAAATCGGGCCTTTCTGCCATGTCGGCGAGGGTGTGGAATTGGGGTCTGCCTGCCGACTGCTCGGACACGTCACCATCGGTGGGCCGACCGTGATCGGGGACGAAAATGTCTTTTATCCCTACACGTCGATCGGCCAGCGCTCGCAGGATCTCAAGTATGCCGGCGAACCAACCCACTTGGTGATCGGGGACAGGAATTCGTTCCGCGAATTTTGCACCGTGAATCGCGGGACCGCCCATGGCGCCAAGACCATCGTGGGAAACGATGGAAATTTTTTGGCCTACTCGCATATCGCCCACGATTGCACGGTCGGCGACCATGTGATCTTCTCGAATAACGGCACGCTGGCCGGGCACGTCATTGTCGAAGATCACGCAGTCATTGGCGGGCTCTCAGGGGTCCATCAATTTTGTCGAATCGGGCGGCACGCGATTATCGGAGGCTGCACAAAGATCGTCCAAGACGTCCCGCCCTTCATGATCGCAGACGGTAACCCGGCGGAAGTCCGGGGAGTCAATCAAGTGGGTCTCGAACGCCGGGGATTTGCTCCCGAGGATTCCCGCGCCCTCCGCGAGGCCTATCGGCTCCTCTACCGCGCCAACTTAAATGTCCGCCAAGCCTGCGAGAAGATCCGTGCCGAGCTCGGCGCGAGCCAAGTCCTCGACGACCTCGTGGGCTTTGTGGAATCCAGCCAACGGGGGATCATCCGCTGAGTCGTCACCCTTTTTTTGAAATCATGAGCAAACCGAATCTCGATGTCCGCGACGTGGCCCGCCTCGCAAGGATCCAACTCACCGACGAAGAAGCCACGACATTTCAGGCGCAGCTCGCAAGCGTCCTCGAATACGTCGAGCAGCTGTCCGAGCTCGACGTCTCGCACGTCGAGCCAACAGCCCACGCGGCCCCGGTCTTCAATGTCTTTCGCGAGGACGTCCCTCGTCCGGGACTTTCCCGCGAGTCCGTTCTGGCCAATGCTCCTCACGCGGCCAACAACCTGGTCGTCGTCACAAAAGTCATCGAATGAGTGCTCTCACCGATCTTACCATTTCAGAACTTCAGCTGGGATTTCGTAAGGGGGACTTCACACCCGTCGAGGCCCTGCAGGCGCTCGAAACCCGCATCGCAGCGGTCGATGGGTCCATCGGCGCCTATCTCTCACGGGACTTTGAGTCAGCCCTCGCCGCCGCGGAGTCTGCCGATATTTCCCTCCCGCTTGGAGGCGTCCCGATCGGGATCAAAGATGTCATCAATGTCCTCGGCGAGCCTTGCACGTGCGGGTCGAAAATCCTCGCCGGCTACCGCGCTCCGTATGATGCCACATCCATCGAACGCCTCCGCGCTGCCGGGGCCATCCCTTACGGACGGCTTAACATGGACGAATTTGCGATGGGTTCATCAACCGAGAACTCCGCACTTCAAGTCACGCGAAATCCTTGGGATCTCTCCCGAATTCCCGGGGGATCGAGTGGAGGCTCCGCAGCTGCGGTCGCCGCGCGGGAAGCATTTGGCACACTCGGAAGCGATACCGGCGGCTCGATCCGCCAGCCAGCCGCGCTGTGTGGAGTCGTCGGACTCAAGCCCAGCTACGGCCGCGTCTCGCGCTTCGGCCTCGTGGCCTTCGCCTCCTCTCTCGATCAGATTGGACCCTTTGCAAGAACGACCCGCGACTGCGCGATGTTGCTCAACGCGCTCGCCGGCAAGGATCCGCGCGACTCGACATCTCTTGACCTGCCCGAGGAAGACTTTACCCGCGCCCTCGGCCGCGACCTCCATGGCGTGCGGCTGGGAATTCCGAAAGAATACTTTGTCGACGGAATGGATCCGCGGGTGCGGACCAAGATCGAAGAGGCCATTGAGACCTGCCGACAGCTTGGAGCGGAGTTAGTCGAGGTCTCGCTCCCTCACACGTCGTATGCCGTCGGGGTATACTACATCATTGCCACGGCGGAGGCTTCGGCGAACTTGGCCCGCTTCGATGGCGTGCGCTACGGCCACCGCGCGAAAAATCCCAAGGACCTTCTCGACCACTATTTCCGCACCCGCGAGGAAGGCTTTGGCAGTGAGGTCAAACGCCGGATTATCTTGGGAACTTACGTTCTCTCCAGCGGCTACTACGACGCCTACTACCTCCGGGCGCAAAAAGTTCGGACCCTCATCCGACAAGACTTCACCGCCGCCTTCGAAAAAGTCGACGCCTTGATTTGCCCGACCTCGCCGGACCTTGCATTCCGGATCGGTGAGCGGGTGAACGACCCCCTCCGCATGTATCTCGCCGACATCTTCACAATCGCCGCCAACCTGGCAGGCATCTGCGGGATCAGTGTGCCGTGTGGATTTGTGGAGGAGGACCAGAGGCCGCTACCAGTTGGCCTTCAGTTTCTTGCCAAACCATTGGACGAAGCGCGCCTGCTGGGAATTGCTAACGCATTTGAGTCCGCCTCCCCCGGCCATTCGAGCCCATGCTAGCCGGCGCCTCACGCCGAGACTCTCGGGCAACACGTCATTCCGCTGGACTTTTTCGCGTTTTCGGGAAATTCTTACGGGTGTTGTTTTGCAAAAAAGGCGGCTAGGAAATGTCTCTTGGAATGAAGGTTGCTCCCAGAAAATCCGCTATCCCAAACTTCATTGGAAAGCATTTCCCTGAGGCGCGACTCCGGCAGACGATTATCGATGAGGCGGAGAACCACAATACGACGGTGGCCATGTTTCTCCGAGCCGTCCGCAAAGCCCGCCGCGATGATTGCATTCTCGTTCCTCCGGGAAACTACCCGACGCCCGACATTTCCCGCCCGCTGACGATTCGTGCATTGCGTCCGGGCACGGTTCGTTTTGAAGGAAAGCCCGGGGCTTCCGCCCTCCACGTCGCCATCGACGGCGCGATCTGGCTTTCCGGTATTTTGTTTCAAGTGACATCGAATTCGCAGCCGGCTCTGAGAGTGACCCGAGGCTCGGTCCTGCTCACCGATTGCCAACTCCCCGGAGGCATCGAAGTGAGCGGTTCCGACACGTCCATCTTTCTCCAAGGTTGCTCGACCGGCTCTGCCGCGACGGGGATCGATGGGTCAAAAGGTGCTCATATCGAAGTTTCCTCATCGGCGATCACTGGGTGCCAGGTAGGCATCACGGTCACCGGCGGAGCGAAGCTCACCGTTCTTCACTCGCGGGTCGAGGGATCGACTGGTCCGAGCCCCTCCGAACCGGGCGCCGGAATCCATGGCGAGCAAGCCTCTATTTATCTTGCTGGCAACCTGTTGGCGGGAAACCAAGTCGGAGTGCATCTTGTTAATTGCCCTGAATCCGAAGTTCTCTACTGCCGTTTCGAGGAACAATCCCTCGTTGGACTAATGGCCTCCGGCGGCGGCCCAATCCAGATCCATAGCTGCGCTTTTGCAAGACAGACATCCACGGTCTACCCGCATGTGACGTTGGAGGGCATCGATGCCACGATTTCCTATTGTTCGATGGACGATTCGACTTTGCCGCTCTCCCAATCCGGGGGTGGAAAAATCCACCGCCTGGAGGCTCCGTCCGATTCCGAATCTGGCGGTTCCCTTCCGGATGTCTTCGGGGGAGTCTTGGAGGAAATCCAAGCACTCATCGGCCACGAAGATGCCAAGCCGGCCTTGGAGACGGTTCTCCACCAAGCTTACGCCTCGGTCAAACGTCACGAGCAAGGCTTGCCAGTTCTCCGCCAGAAATACCACATGGTCTTTGAAGGAGGCGAAGGCTCCGGAAGGCGCATGGTGGCGTCATTGCTTGCACGCGCTCTCAACACCCTCGGAGTTCTCAGCCGTTCTGAGGTCGCCGAGGCCCGGATGGATGATCTCATGCTGAGCACTGCCGGAGTCGCTCAGGCCGTCAACGCCGCTTCCGGCGGCATTCTTTTGCTCCATGCGCCGGTCGATGTGGACCGTCGGGATGCCCGCACTTCCTATACCCGGGCCCGCGACGTCCTCCACCATGCCTTGGCGGCCTGCGGTTCGGACACGATGCTGATCTTCACCGGCGAGCGGGAATTTGTCCGCCCGATCATTCGAGGGGCGACGGAGGGCGAGCAAACATTCCATGCCATCCTCCGGTTTCCGCAACCGTCCCCTCCCGAGCTCGCACAGATGTTCGAGGCCCTTTGTAGCGAACACCGGATCCAGCTGACGACGCGGGCCGCGGAGAAGATCCTTCTCGTCTTGCACATGCTCGACGACCGGCGAGACAAGCGGTTTCTGAGCGGGTCGGGGATCGTGAAATTCTTCGAGCTCACTCACAAGCGATTTCTTGAGCGATGCAGTCGCGAGCGGAGGTTCGACATTCCGATGGAATCCGGAGACATCGAATCCCCGATTGAGAAACCCGTCGAATGGGTTCTTTCCGGAAACCCTGCGTTTGTGAAGATCTGCCGTTCCTGTGGAGCTGAGAGCCCTTGGATGCCCGGGCTTCCCGAGCGCGCACCCTGCATGGTTTGCGGACAAGTTTCATCCACTGGTTATGGCGTCTGGCTCCCTTCGGCATTTTATCGCCGCCTTCTGAGTAATGAGGACGCACCGACATCATCTGGGCTGCCGCCGATGCGGCGCAGGGCTCAAGGGGTTGCTTAGATTTTTGGTGGCGGCCATGATGGCCGCGTTGTCGCTCTCATCCGGAGCTGCTGAGATCGACTTTGAATCGGCGGCGCGCTACTCCCGGGCAAATGGCGGTGGAACGCTTATCGTTTGGCAGCGCGGACACACGCTTTCCGACTCTGCGAATGGCACGACCCCTGCCACCCCGGTGAATGTCTTCAGCATCACGAAAAGCCTCACAGCGATGGCTTGGCTGAGCCGGTTCTCTGCGGAGGAGATGGTCCAAGTGTCATCCAGAGACGGAGACCAACTGAGGGCATCTTACCTTCTCTCGCAAACTTCAGGCATCTCGCCGGGAGCCCGCTCGATCTACCGGAAGAACGTCAAAGATATCCGCTCGGCAGCCCTCCGCCTCCCGAGATCCTCCTCGCCGGGAGCGGTCTTTGCCTATGGCCCATCGCACTATGAGCTGATCGGCAGCAGGCTCCAGCAGGAGGTCGGCTCTGGCCAGAATGCGGTGGATGCAATCTTGCTCCGCAGACTTGGGGTCAAGCCCGGCGCATGGACGACCGACGCACGGGGCATTCCGTTCTATTCCGCTGGCGCCTTTCTTTCCGCACTGGATCTACTCAAGATCGGACGCCTCATCCTCGATAGTGGTCGAGTGGGGATCTTCCATCCACTCATCTCTCAGAACCGCATGGCCGCGGCCTTGACCGGCAGCCCTGCGAATCCTGCCTATGGGTTGGGTTTTTGGCTAAACTCCCAAGCGCTGCGATCAGATGCGCGCGAGCTCGACATCGAGCAAGCCCTCGCCCTTGAACTCTCCTCCTCACAGTGGCGGCAAATGTGCCTATCGAAAGCAGCGCCCGCTGACCTCGTCTGCATGGCCGGATCAAACGGACAGCGCGTTTACGTCAGCCGCTCGAGGCACTTGGTCGTCGTCCGAACGGGACGCTCCAGTCGATTCCGGGATCCTGATTTCCTTCGAATTTTGTTTCGCTCGCCCGCACGCTAGCGCGAGAGAAGGTTCTCCGGCCGCTTATCGTCTGGCTTCTTCTGGCCAGGCGCACCCGGGAGGGGAACCGGACGGTCGCTCATCGAAGGGATTGTCGCCTCGGGTGGCGGAGCAGTCGGATCAAAGGCTTCACCACCGACGACCAACACGCTTCCATCGCTCCCTCGCCGGAGGGCTGGGCGGGACGATAGTTCATTGAACGACTTCCGCTCGATCACCTCACCATTGAGGCCGATCTGCGAATAGATGAACGACTTCGGGGCAACATTCTGCATGATGTGAACACGGTTTTTTTCGTCCAGCATCACGTTGGGTTCTCCAAAGGTGAGGAAGCGACCGAGCTGGTGGGTGCAATAAATAATGCCCTTTTGTTTGTCTTGGATCCGTATGTAAAGCTGCGTGCTTTGCGACTGGCGGTGCGAGAGGAGTGCGACATCACGCATCGTGCCAGCACCCGGCATTCCCTCCGGCACTCCTACGGTCTTCTGCCAGATCACCTTGCCGTCCGTTACTTCAATATTCAAAGACGGGGAGCTGTAGAAACGGTTGTTCTGGGCAACGAAAACCGACGCCTTGATTCGGTAGGCACCAAATTCCCCGATGGGAAAGAGCGGGGTGACATTAACCGATCGGGAAATCTTCTGTCCCGCTCCAAGTGCCAGCGGTTCGTTGATATAGGCCCCGTCAGTCGGTGGGATCGGACGACCGTCGAGAGTATCCACTTGCAGACTGAACCACTTATTGTGGTCAACATCACGTAACAGGAGCTCACCGCCGCTGAGGTTCGTGATCGTGACGGTGAGCACCACGGGCTCATAGACAATGTAAAGCGACCGCTTGAGAGCGATATCGACCTGGACTTGGGCCCAAGCGCTCCCGGCGGAGACAGCGAGAACGACCGCCGTAAAGATGGCCCCGAGCGGGAGAGAGCGGGATCTCATTTGCTCCCCGGAGGAGTGTCGGACGCGGTTCGGAAGCCCAGGGCGTCGTCTGCTTGAAGGTCCATGAGCTTGATGACGCGCCGGGTGACTGTGGCATCCTGACTTTTCCAGTTGCCGCCTCGAATCACTGGAACCTGATCGCCGCCCATTTCCGGATTCGGCGCATACGTGGCGGTCCATTCCGAGACGTTTCCGGCAGCGCCCACCATGCCGACTGGGCTCTTGTCGCCTTTTTTGGCGTCTACGGTATTCCAACGTTTGAAGCCATCCGTGTCACCGCCTAGCTTCGGATTCGGATTGAGGTCACTCCCGGTATTCGCACGTTTCGGATCTTCGTCTTTGCCCCATGGGAACTTTCCGCCCCCTGGTCCCCTCGCCGCCTTTTCCCACTCCTGCTCGGTCGGCAGGCGCTGACCTTTCCATTTCGCGTAGGCATAGGCATCAAACCAATCGACCCCGAAGACCGGGGAGTTCACATCGAGAGCCGCATTTTGGTAGGCACCCCAGCGTTGGGCGCGGGTGTAGTAGCCCGGCATCGGAGGGGTCAATTCCTTCATGTCCGCCCAGCCAACCGGCACATGGGACTTTCCTTCCGGCTGTTTCGGATGCGCAACGGCCTTGGCCTTCTCGGGATTCTTGGCGAGGTCATCGAGGAATTCCGCATACTGCGCAATCGTGACCTCATGCTCTGAGATATAGAATTTCGGCAATGTCACCTTCTCGCCGTCTTGGTAAATAAACTCACCGGCCGGCACCTCGACCATATCGTCCAGATCGCGCATCGATTGGCCTTTCGGACGGAGCAGAAAAAAGTAAACCGTGAAAAGAGCCGCCGCCAAGAGGCCGAGCGAGACGACCGTGTTGATCATCATGTTTTTCTTCTGGCGCTTCTTGGCATCTTCGACCATGCGAACCGCCGCGCGCTCTTGAGCATCGAGCTTATAAGCGTCTGTTGGGGCCGCCTTCGGAGCATTCGCTGTGAGAAGCTGCTCGTAGGCTGCCCACGAGGCTGGGGCCTTCTCGGGGTCACATAACGTCTGCGCCAGCGAATAGATGGGTGACGACGTCGCCGGTGAGCGGAGGGAGGAGAGGACGATCTCTCCGACCCGGTTCATCTCGGCCCGCAGATCAAATGGCTGGGACTCTTTACTCGAGGCAATATTGGCAATTCGAGGGCGGTTGTGCGGCCCGATCAGAATCGCATTCTCGGAGATGAGATCGTGGTCAACCTTTTCGCGTCCGAATGAACCAAGCACTGCGGCGACCGCGCGGAGGACTTCGCGCGCGGTGCCCTCGTCGAGGTGCCCGCCGCTTGCCCGGATCTGCCCGAGCGATCGGCACGGGAGATACTCACAGGAATAAAAATACGTTCCGTTGCTCTCGCCCGCCTCATACACGGCAATGACCAATGGGTGGGTCGCCTTGGCCTTCGCACTCGCGTTGGAAAGGAACCGCTGAACGGCATCCGGGTCGGCGGCAAAATCTTTGTTGAGCGCGTAGAACCGAACATATCTCGCCACGGTCGTCTGACGCGCACGATAGATTCCACCCATCGGCGCGTCACCGATCTTGGCTTCGATCTCGTAGTGACCGACAACCTGACCGACCAAATCGTCGGGTGGTAATTCGATCTCCGATCCCAGGACCATGGCCTGTGAAACGTTTGGTGCCTTCGGCGTTGAAGGCCGAGGTGCCGCAGCTGCAGGCTTCGGAGCAGCAGCCACGGGTTGGGCGACCGCCTTGACGGCTGGCGCGGCGGCAACTTTCGGGGATGCCACAGCAGCCGGGGCCGCAGCGACTCGCGGCGCTGCTGCCACCGGACGCGGAGAGGCCGCTGCCGGCTTGGCCGTTGGCGATGGAGAAGCGGACACCGCAACCGGTGCAGCAACGGGCTTGGGCGTTGCGACGGGCGTTGCGACGGGCGTTGCGACGGGCGTTGCGACGGGCGTTGCGACCGGCGTTGCGACAGGTGTTGCGACAGGTGTTGGCCTTGCGGTGGGCATGGCTGCTGGCGTGGCAACGGGCGTCGGCCTAGCGGCAGGCGTTGCCACAGGTGGACGAACTGCAGGGACTACGACCGGCGCAGGGGGAGCTATTAGCTTTTGAATCGTCGAGAGAAGGCTCTCCGCAGAGACCGGCTTCGGCAGCAACTCGCAACCGACCATGCGGTCGGCATAGGCCGACACGTCGTGGGCGGAGAGAAAAACCGTTTTCATCGCCGTCAGGTGCGGCTGAATCGTCTCGCGGAGCGTGAGCCCATCGGACGGCTGGAGAAAGACATCGCAGACGAGAATGTCGCAACCCCCGTTTTGATTGATCCAATCGACCGCCGCATCGGAATCCATGGCGCTGCCGACACCGACACACCCGAGTTTTTCTAGATCAGCGGCAAGTCCAGCGGCGGCGCCAGGGTCGCCATCAGCAACGAGAATCTTCATTGGGCTTCCTGCTTAAGATAAAGTGGCAGCGGGAACTTCTTCGCAAGATGGCCGGGCTCGGCTCGAGTATCCTGCAGTTCGCTATTGTAATAGACCCCGACGATGTAACCGACAAATGTGCGCCCCGGCGAGCCGTTCGAAGCCGCGCTGCCCGGGAGTTCGCTGTCGGGGAGGATGTAGTTGACATCGAGCAATTCCGGCTCGTTGTCCGCCCAATTGACAGGCGGGCTGATCCACTGCGAGACGACCTTGGACTCCGTAAGCTGGACATCGCCGGCTTCGTCCTTCTCGTAGAAGAAGACATGCAGCTTCATCTGACGAGTATCGACCTCCACATTTGGGCGGGACTTGATGGCGACCCGGAGAACCTTTGTTCCGGCCGATCCGTCCCGGAGTCGGGCATCGACGATTCCGAGATTTGATCCGGGCTGGAGCCCGATTTCATCACGAACATCCGCCCCGGCATCCTCCGCGATGGCCGGCGATGGCGTGGCGGATGTCGGACCGCCCAGTTGCTCGAGCTTCCTCGCGGCCTGCGCGCGCAGTTCGGGGGCAAGGACGGGAAGGGCTAGGACTTGGGAATAGATTGCTGCAGCGTCCATGGGTTGCTGGAGGCTTTCAAAAATGCGCGCTTTCCGGAGGAGGATGCCCGGATCGTTCGGGAGCAAGACATCGGCCTCATCGATTCCCTTCAAGGCCGACTCGGAGTCGCCGAGCCGGTATGCCTTGTCAGATTCGGCGACCAGCGAGTTGATCCGTTGGACTGCGGCAGGATCGGGCTGGGCACGCTCGGGCGCGGGCTTGCCGCCCACGGCTGGAGCCACCGGCGCATCGGCTGCGGGCGGCACGCTGGCCACCGTGGCACTTTCCACAACCTGCTGCTGAAGCTTCGGAAGAAAGAACCAGGCGACGGCAAGGAATTGAACAATCAGGAAAAATCCTAAGATGCTGATGGCAACAACAAATGTGGCACCGATCGGCTGGCGGGGAATCGGGGTTTGGCTCTGCGTGGCAGGAATCACAGGCGTAAAAGTATATTCGATCTTCTAGAAAAAAAAGCCCTTATTCTCCGGGCTGACGTTCAATCACGGCTCGGAGCGTCAGTGTGCGCCCGCCGCGTTTGACCCCGATGGAGACCTCCCGCCCGATTTCCGACTCAACGATTCGGTTCCGGAGGTCGGTATTATCAACGATCTGCCGTCCGTTGTAGCTCACGACGACATCTCCAGCGAGGAGGCCCGCGCGAGCAGCCGGTGAGCCGGGAACGAGCGCCACGACGAGAGCTCCGCGGGCATCGTCCAACTGAAGCTGCGCGGCAACAGTCGGGGTGAGCGGCATCATCGTCACTCCGAACCACGGCCGGAGCACACGCCCGTGATCGCGGATATTCTCAAAAACCCGGCGGACGGTATTCGAGGGAACGGCAAATCCGATGCCATCGGTCTGGACGAGGACGGAATTATTGAGCCCGATCAGTTGCCCCTTGATGTCCACCAGCGGACCGCCGGAATTTCCTGGATTGATCGGCGTGTCGGTCTGCAGAAATTCGTTGGTTGCCTCCGTCGACGTCCGGCGGCCTTTGGCGCTGATGATCCCTTGCGTGACCGACTCAGAGAGTCCGAATGGATTGCCGACCGCGAAAACCATTTGTCCAACTTCGACGGCGTCGGAGTTGCCGAAAGTCAGAGGCTTGAGGTCGCCCGCATCGACTTTCAAAACCGCGACATCCGACGCGGGGTCGGCGCCAACAAATTTCGCCGATACCGGCCGGCCATCATTGAGATAAACCTCCAGAGCGGCTGCCTTGGAGACAACATGCCAATTCGTAACAATGTAGCCATCCGGCGAGATGATCGCCCCCGACCCCAGCTGCGTCTCCGGCTTCCCGCCCGGCCCCATATTGAGCAACTGCCGCAGGAAATTGGCTTGAGGATCCACCGCCTTGGCCGGGATGGCATTGATGCTGACCACCGAGGGAACCACCGAGCGGACGAGAGTGGTGAATTCGCGGTCGAGCACGGCGAGTCCTGGGAGCTTCGACTCCACTGCCACCGGCGCACTCGAAGTCGGCGTCGCGTTACGCCACAGGTAGATTCCCGCTACGCCCGCAACCGTCAGGACAACAAAGACGAGAAAACGCAGTGCGCTGGTCACGGATCAAAATGACGGGTCGAACTGGGCAGAACCAAGGATTTTCTCCCGGATCGCCTCGAGCTCTGCCGACTCATTGATCGGCGACTGCCATGCAAAAAAGTAAAGCGTTCCCGATTTATCATTAGAGAGGGCGATATTAACAGCACGCATTTTGCCATCATCGCTCTCAAAATCGTATTCCGACCGCAGCGACTTCAGGCCTTTGAAATCCCCCGTGAGGACATTCGCGGAGACGCCTTCATCCTTCGACATATCAATGAGCGCAGCAGCATATTCCCCCGGGGTCTGTCCGGTGCGTTCCGGCACTTTTGTGGTGACACTCAGCGTGATCGACGTTGCGGCATCGGCGGCCCCTTTTCCGAAATGATAGACAAAAACGCCGTCTTCGGACTCCGTCGTCGAGGTCCATCCCTCCGGAATTTGAAGTGCACCCTTGACCTCGGTCAGCGGATGATCGGTCATCGCAACTTCGCCGGCGAAGGCTAAGGAGATCGAACAGAAAAGGATGGAGAGGAAAATTTTCATGACTGGTCTTTCGGGACTTTGGCAGATTTTTGGAAATCAGGAAACCTTTCCCTTAGCTCAGTAAGCGCGCGTTCGGCTTCGAAGGGATTCTTCGCCCGGCGGTAGGCATCAGCGGCTTTCTGGAGAGCACGGGGAGTAATCGCCGGGTCGTCGATGAGGAGCGCGACCGTCATAAAAGCGCGGGCCGCTCCCTCGAAGTCAGATTTGGCAAAGAGGAGGTCACCGGAGGCAATTCGGGCCTCGGCATTCAAGCGTCCCTCGGGCTGCAGGAGGAGGGCTTCATCGACCAAAGCACTCGCGGCGGCAAGGTTCTTCGTGGAGGCCTCGATGCGCGCCTTGACGAGAAGTCCCCGCGACCGTGTCGCCGGATCGCGGGCGGATTCGAGAAACTTATCAGCGGGGAGCCTCGCGTCTTGGAACTTCCCAAGCTGAACACGCGACTCCGCCAGCTGGATCCATGCCTCCGGCGGCACTGCAGCCGGATTGGCCACCAGCGGCGCCAGGAGGGCCTCCGCACCAGAGAAATTCCCGTCCTCAAAAAACTGCGCGGCCAACCAAAGGGAGATCTCGGCCGGCAGATTGCCTCCCTTGTAATTGGCTGCTTCCTTCGCGAGCGAGGCCCGATCTTGAAGGTAGTAGTAGGCGAGGATGATCCGGAGGCTGGCGCGCTCGCCGAATTGCGATGCATCGATTTTGCGAGCTTGATCGAGTTGATCGATCGAGCCCTTGAAATCCTTCTCTTCAAACGCCGCCCAGCCAAGCCAGAAGTGCGCTTGTGCGGCAGCGGTCGTCTTCGGGAATTTCTCCAAAAGGGCGGCAAAATCAGCCTTCATCGCCGGGAAATTTTTCTGCTGGCCGTGGATGAGTGCTTTCTGCTGAAGGGCGAGCTCGTGCTCCGTGGTGCCCGGGTATTTTTGGATCAGCAGGTCAAAGTCGGCGATGGCGGAATCCAGAGCCTTCCCCTGTTGGTGCGCCAGTGCTCTCCGGGCGAGCGCGCCGGCAGCGAGGGCATGCGCAGGATACTTGTCGAGGAAATCCGTAAAGACAGAGACGGCTGCCGTTGAGTTATCGGTCGCCGAGAGGCACCAGCCCAGCTTGTAGAGCACATCGGCGTGGAGTGCGGGATCGAGATCCTGAGAAAGGAGGGTCTCGTAAAGTTTTCCCGCCGACGCAAAGTCGCCCTGCTTGTAGAGGGTCTCTGCCTTGAGCAGGGTCGCTTGCGTGCGGGCCTTCGGGTCGGTCGTTTGCGCAAGAAAGGCATCGATCTCCGAGACGAGAGTCTTCTCGTTGAGCGCATACAAGCTGATCAACCGCTGGAGCCGCGCGTCCGCCGCCGGGACCGCGTCGGGATATTCTTTTAAAAGCCGATCGTATGTCCGGCGGGCTTCCAGGTTGTTGCCTGTCTGCCGATGCGAGGCCGCCAGAAGTTGCAGAGCCTCCGCACGAAAATCTTCGGGCATGGCATTGATGGATTCCGGCCCCATGGCAATAACCCCGCGGTAATCACCCCCTTGGTAGCGCAGCCGCATGGCTCCGCTCAGGGCGACCGGCTTCCAATCGGGTGCTTTGTCGGATTTCGCCACTCGGTCAAAGAGCGAGAGTGCTTTCTCCCGCTGGCCCAGTTCCGCTGCCAGAGCCGCGGCCTTGACGGAACCCTCGGGAGCAAGGTCGGATGACGATGACGCAATTTTTTCAAAGGCCGCGAGGCCTTCGTCTTTTCGTCCGGCGCGCACGTCGATTTCGGCGAGAGCCATCAGCGCGTGTTCGCGGTAGGGATTTTTGCCTTCGGTTTCGGCGACCGCACGGTAGGCCTTTGCCGCCTCTTCTTGCCGCTTGAGGTAATCGAGGCTGCGGGCTGCGAAATACTTGGCGGTGAGCCGGACCTCCGCATCCTTTGCCTCGCGAGACGCGGTCTCAAACTGCAAAAAGGCCGCATCGTAGAGGCGGTAGCCGAAGAGCACTTCGCCGAGCCGGTAAGCCCCGGCACCCGCGAACTCTCCCGTCTGGAACTCGATGACTAACTTTTCGTATCCCGCACGCGCCGCTGCCGTATTTCCAAGCATTCGGTGGCACTCGGCCAACCGGAACAACGCGGCGTCGCGAGAATCTCGAACGCCCGAAATGAGGTAGAGTTCATACTCGGGCACCGCGAGGTCATACATCTTGCGGGAGTAGAGGCTGTTCGCGAGATCCAGCTTGGTCCGGGCACTTTCGCCCGGGCTCGATGGGGCGATCCGAATGCTCCCATCTTCGTCTGCCGGAGGCATGGGCATCGGGGTCGCCGCCACCTCGGCGCGAGGCGGCGGACGGAACGGCGTGGCGACCGGGCTAGCTTCGGGGATCGGAGTTGGCGTCGGAGTGACGGCTTCCGCCGGGAGGACCCGCGTGACCCATGGAGGGTTCTCGTAATTGTCGGGATCAACACGGTTCACCGGCAGTGCACGTCGAACCTCGGGCTCGCCCGGAGGAGCCTGACCAAAAGCCGAAACGGCGCAACCCGCAGACAAAACAAAGAAAAGAATTTTCATTCAGAACGACACGCACGGGATTTCCCCAGCACAGGGAATCATGGATCGATTGATCTTCCTTGCCCCGGAGGATTGACGGCGAGCAGCGCCATCACTTGCGTCGTCGCCGCTTCCAAATCCGAGATCATTCCTTGGACCCGTCCGCGAAACAACGCGTAAGCTGCCACGGCAGGAATTCCGATCAGGAGGCCAGCTGCGGTCGTTACGAGCGCTTCGGAGACGCCGTCGGCAAGCATCACCGGACGGGCCGACGCGACATCGCCAGCAACAGCTGTAAAGGCCTTGATCATTCCCAAGACCGTTCCAAAAAGCCCGATCATCGGCGCGATCGTGCCGATATCGGCTAGGTAAGTGATCTGCTGATTCAGCGAGCCTGCAATCCTCAATCCTTCGGCCTGGGCGATCTCGCGGGCCTCGGCGAGCGTCGCCCTCGGATTCTTCGTTAAAAAATCCATCGTGCGCTGAACGATCCTCGCCACCGCTTCATTGTGTCGATGGGAAATCGCCAGCAGCCCGAGGTAGTCTTTTTTCCGGATGAGCGCCTCAGCCGTTTGCATATACCGCGCCGTTACCACCGTGCCTCGCCTCAGCGTGATGAGGTAGATCAGCACGAGCATGACCGTGATGATCGAAAGACCTGCCAGCGGCACCATGACCGGTCCACCGGAAACCAGAATCTGCCAGACATTGACCGTCTGCGGGCCGGTGACGACCGAAGGTTCCTGAGCCGTGGCGAACTGGCCCGCGCCGAGGAAAACTGCGGCCGCTAGATAGGATTTCATATTAGGTTCCAGACGATATCGCTCCCCCGCCGTGATGCAAGCCGGGGCTGGAGGTCTTGTGAGCAACGTCCGCTTCTTGAGCGGGAGGCCTCACCCCGGCCGGCGATAGAATCTCAACGCTTCGATCGGCCCGCCGAAATCTTTGAGCGGGTAAACGCCGCGAGCACCTCCGGATCCGGGATCGCGGACCAAGTAGTCAAAGCCCCGCTTCCCACAAACCACCAAAAAATGCGTGACCCCAGACGGGTAGCGCAACCTCACGATCACGGGATTTCCCGACAAGAGGTTCCAATCGATCAAAAAATGGGAGGGCACGTCCTCGTAGTGGGGAAGCAGTCTTCCTACCAAGTCGGGATCGATCTCTGCAGCCTTCTCCCAATACACCCATCCCTGCGGGGTATAACCTCCGGGGAGTGCGGTCAAAAATTTATTCAGCCTCCCGGGGTCGGTATCGACGCCGTAGCCAGCTAGGACCATTGCAGCGGAGGCCACGGCACATCCGACAGCTTCCATGGAATCCGCCGTTGGACCGAGCGGGTCCGCTCCCCAACGCGGGTCACCCTGCAAAAAATATGGGCCCGGAACCAATATCTCGCCCGGCACGAACAGGCCGCCGGAAGACGCCGTCGGTCCTTTCGCCCTCCATCCGAGCGACCACCACCCACCCCACAGGGCCACCGCGAGAACGGGCAGACAAATAAATGTAAAAATGCGCCTTGCAGACATCGAAAAAACAACCGTCCTTAGTTGCGTGTTAAAATGGCTTCTGTTCCCATTCGGAATGCTCACGCTCGCCTCGGCTGCGGCAGATTTCAATCCTGTTGTGCTCCGCCAGATTTCCTTGATGCCCGCAGGCGGAGGCTACGCCACGACGACCGCTGCTCATTCGGCGCTCTCATCGTCCGCGAGCATCGGGCCAGCCGGGGTTTCGATCCGCCCGGAATCCGCCATCCCGAGCTATTGTTCGGGTGCGACCTACCTCGTTTTTCTGAAGGCCATCGGTGTTCTCCAGAAGTCCGGCTCAATCCGTCTCACCCGCAGTCAGTGGGAAGCCCTCCTCCCCGCCGCGATGGCTGACGGTCACGGCGTCTGGGGCCGCTGGAATGCCAACGGTCCCGGCACGGCGCGCCTTTTTCACGAGCTCGGAATTGGCCGGAACTTCACGTCTCTCGCCGAAGCTCGTGCCGGAGATTTTCTGAAGATCTTTTGGACCGACGCTGTCGGCAAAAAAGAGCGCGGGCACTCCGTGGTTTTTCTTGGCACGGAATCGCAAGACGGCGTCGAGCACATCCGCTTTTGGTCGAGCAATAAGCCCGGGGGCTACGGCGAAAAGTCCGTTCCTCGGTCAAAAATCGCCCGCATGCTCTTTTCCCGCCTGGAATTCCCCGAAGCCCTTTCCCGCTTGGAATCACTTCCAAGATCCGACCCCTACCTTGCGAGACTTCTCAGGACAGAATCCAGCTTCCGCGAGGCCTGCAAGATGTCCGGTGTGGCTCCGTAAATCCGGCTACACTTTCACCCAGGCCCGCGACTTCGCGCTTTGCTCGACGGCGGCGAGAACCTTTTCGTTGGCAAGTCCGTCGGCAAACGTTGGCTGCACACTCTTGCCGGTTACGACGGCTTTGACGAAGTCCGCGAAGGTATTCACAAAAGTGTGTTCGTATCCGATGATGTGTCCGGGTGGCCACCATGCCCCGGCGTAGGGATGGGTGGATTCCGTAACCAAAATATCCCGGAACCCGCTCGCATCGACCGGGTCAGCTGCGGAGTAAAACTTGAGGCGGTTCATGTCTTCGAAATCAAATGCCAGCGAGCCTTTGCTCCCGTTGATCTCCAAGGTAATGTGGTTCTTCCGGCCCTGTGCAAACCGCGTGGCCTCAAGGTTGGCGATCGCGCCATTTGAGAACCTACCGATCCACGCCACGGCGTCGTCCACTGTCACCCGCCCCATTTTCTGTGCTCCCTTCGCACCCAGCCCGCCGCCCGTCTCGGCGAGTAGCGGACGTTCTTTCACAAAAGTTTCCATCAAACCGCAGACCTCACGAATTTCCCCGACGAGGTAGCGCCCGAGATCGATGATGTGGGCATCAATATCTCCATGGGTGCCGGATCCGGCAATTTTCGCCTGGAGCCGCCAGACAAGCGGAAACATCGGATCGGCGATCCAGTCTTGGGCATAGCGAGCGCGGAAGTGGTAGATCCGGTCACCGAGGTCGCCACGCTCGATCATTTTTTTGGCGAGCGCGATCGCGGGAATCCTGCGGTAGTTGTGGCAGACCATGTTCACCACGCGGGCCTTCTTCACGGCCGCGACCATTTCCTCACACTGTGCGACACTCATCGCCAGCGGCTTTTCGCAGAGGATGGCTTTTCCGTGTCTCGCCGCCTCAAGGGCGATCTCGTGATGGCTATCGTTCGGCGTGCAAATATCGACAACATCGATCTCGGGGTTGCTGACCACCGCCCGCCAATCGGTGGATGCATGGCTCCAGCCAAGATCGCCGGCGGCCTTCCGGACCGCATCTGGCGAGCGTCCGCAGATGGTGTGAAGATCAACGTTCGCCGGAAGATCGAAAAAGCGCGGGGCCTGGCGCCAAGCATTCGAGTGTGCCTTGCCCATGAAATTGTATCCAATCAAACCGATGCGGAGGGTGCGTTTCTTCATAAGGACAGCGAGCATAAGCGGAAACTTGAGGGCGGAGAAAGTGAATCTTGATCCCGGCACCAATCGGGCGCATCGTTAGATCGTCCCCATGAAGTTCCTCGTCGCCATCCTCGCCGCTCTTTCCCTATCCTTCGCTGCCCACGGTGCAGACATTGAGATCAACGACCCGTGGATCCGTGCCGTCCCGCCCTCATCATCTGCGACCGCCGGGTTCTTCGTCATCGTGAATAAATCCGCCGCCCCGATTTCCCTCGTCGGCGCCGAGGCGCCAATCTCGAAGGATATTCGTCCGATGGTGACGACAAAAATTTCGGCTGGAGGCAAGGATGTGATGGGCATGGAATTTGTGGATCGCCTCACTGTCGAGGCCGGTAAGTCCCTTGCCCTCGTCCCCGGAGGAGATCACCTCATGTTCATGAAACTCGCCGACGTGCCTGCCGCCGGCTCCGTCGTGCCAGTCACCCTCATTTTCGAAACGCCAAGCGGCCGGAAATCGCTCGCGATCCGCGCTCCCGTTCGCTGATGGCATCCGGACGGAAGCCAGCGAGACCTCGCACGGGGCTACTCCTGATCATTGTCGCAGCCTGCGCGGCGATCGCCATTCCTGCAACTATTGTGATGTTTTCCATGGCCGCTCGCTCGATCTCTCCATGGTTCGGAAAATATGACCACCAGGCTCGGGAGGCCTACGATTTTCAGCTCACCGACCACAACGGCTCGCCATTTCAACTACGGAACTTGCGAGGGAATATTGTTCTTTTGGCTTTCGGATTTACAAATTGTCCGAATATCTGCCCATCGACTTTGGCAGCCCTCGCGAACGTCGCCCGCCGTCTCCCGCTGGAAGCCCAGGAGCGGCTGCGCGTCGTTTTCATCACAATTGATCCCGAGCGCGACACCCCCGAGAAGCTCAAGGCTTACGTCCCGTTTTTTGACAAGCGCTTTATGGGACTCACTGGTGACCCTGCCACAATCGCCGCCGTCGCGAAGGCCTACGGAGCCTACTTCAAAAAAGCCCCACCTGCTGAGGATAACCCTGCGGACTACATGGTCGATCACTCGACCTCCGTCCAGTTGATCGACCCCGAGGGGAAACTTCGTCTCTCGTTCCGCTTCGACCAGCTTCCCGAGACCGATCAGATCGTCGGTGACTTTCTGCGAGTCCTCGGCCCGGAGACTGCAACGGAGACAAATGGGGAGACTCTGCCAGAGAGTCAGCCCAGTGCCGCCCGCGCGCGCTGAAGCTCGGCCAGCCGCGCGATCCAGTCCTGCTGCCGCTGGCGGTGATCCTCGACAACATCCTGCGGCGCATTGTTGACGAATGACTCGCTGGAGAGTTTGCGCGCGACTTTTTCGATCTCCGCTTCGACTTTTCCGATCTCGACATCCAGCCGCTTGCGCTCAGTCGAAGAATCGACAACATCCGCGAGTGGGAGGTAAATCGTTCCGATATCTGAAGGACAGGCTGCCGCGCCGACCGGAGGGGATGACACGGCCTCCAGCGACTCGGAGTGGAGGAGGATCGAGAGAACAGGAAATTCCTCGCGCACCCACTCGGCCACAGGCTCGATGCGCCACGGCAGGCGTTTATTGGAGGGGATATTGTAAGTCGCCCGGAGGTTCCTCGCTTTGGAAGCGGCATCGAAGATGGCGCGCGCTTTCGGCTCTTCGGAAAATCCGGAATCCGTCGGCCAAGGCGTGAGCATCACGCTTTCCGGCCCGAACCCAAGCCCCTGCCAGAGCTCTTCAGTGAGAAAGGGAGCGTAGGGATGGAGAAGCTGGAGCACCCGTCGAATCGTGAAATCCATCGCCGCCAACGTGCCCGCACGGCGCGGAGAATCCGCCGCGAGATCGGCTTTTGACGCCTCGATGAACCGATCGCAAAAGTCGCCCCAAACAAAATCGTAGAGGGCCTGCGCGATTTCACTAAAGCGAAATTGCGCATATCCGTCCTCGATCCGCCGCGTCGTCGCATCGAGCCGCCCGAGAAGATCACTGGCAAAAATCGACAGCTCGTGGTCCTTCGGATTCGCCGCCGGGTCGATATCCCCGTGGAGCAAACGGAAGCGACACGCATTCCAAAACTTGTTGCAAAAGTTCCTCCCCTCAACGACCTGCTGCTCGTCGAACTTGATATCCTGGCCCTGTGGCGCAATCCGCAGGAGGCCGAAGCGCAAGCCATCGGCACCATACCTGGCAATGAGATCGAGCGGATCCGGCGAGTTGCCGAGGCTCTTCGACATTTTCCTCCCTTGGCGGTCCCGGATGATCCCCGTGAAATACACTTCGCGGAATGGCACTTCGCCGGTGTATTCGAGACCGGCCATGATCATGCGCGCGACCCAGAAAAAGATGATGTCCGGACCGGTCACCAGCGCACTTGTCGGATAAAATTTTTCCCGCACCGCGGTATCCATGGTTTCATGGGCCCAGAGCCACGAGGAGAACCACGTATCGAGCACGTCAGAATCCTGTTCCCACCCCTCGCCAGGCGAATCAATCTGGCAGCGGATTTCCCCAGCGCCGCTCGTCCAAACCGGGATGCGATGGCCCCACCAGAGCTGACGCGAGATGCACCAGTCTTGGATTCCCTCGAGCCAGTAGTCGAAAACTTTTTCCCAGCGGTCTGGAAAAAATCGGATGAGGTGATTCCGGACAGCATCGCGGGCTTCCGCCGTCTTGGGATACTTGAGGAACCACTGCTCGGAAAGGCGGGGCTCGACCGGCACGTCGGCGCGCTCACTGAATCCGACATTGTTCTCGTGCGGCTCCTCCTTCACCAACACGCCCAGTTCGCGAAGCTTTTCGACCGCCTCGATCCTCGCCTCGAATCTGTCCAGCCCGACAAACCCTTCGCCGGCCAACTCGTTGAGCGTGGCGTCGGGATTAAAAATATCAACCACCGGAAGCTGGTGCCGCAGACCGATCTCGTAATCGGTTTTGTCATGGGCCGGGGTCACTTTGAGCACGCCGGTGCCAAACTCGAACTCGACCGCCTCGTCGCCGATCACCGGGAGCGACGCTTGGTTCTCAAGCGGCAACGGACGCCGGACGTGCAGGCCGATGAAGGCCTTGTAGCGGGGGTCGTTCGGATTCACCGCAACCGCCGTGTCGCCCATGATGGTCTCGGGCCGGGTGGTCGCGATTTCCAGAAGTGTTCCGGGGCGTTCGATCACCTCGACGCGAAAGTGGTAAAGATAGCCTTTGTGGGGTTTCGGAATCACTTCCTCGTCGCTCAGCGCTGTCAGCGAAACCGGACACCAGTTCACCATCCGCTTACCGCGGTAGATCAAGCCTTTGGCATGGAGATCGACAAAAACTTCCTGCACCCTCCGCGCGTAGGCCGCATCCATCGTGAACCGCTCGCGACTCCAATCGCACGAGCAGCCGAGCTTTTTCAGCTGGTTGATAATGATCCCGCCATGCTTCTCCTTCCATTCCCAGACACGCTTGAGAAATTCCTCGCGCCCGAGGTCGTGACGCGTCTTTTTCTCTTCCTTGCGCATCTTCCTTTCCACGACCGTCTGGGTGGCAATCCCCGCATGGTCGGTCCCGGGTAGCCAGAGGACTTCATGCCCGGTCTGACGCGCGCGGCGGCAGAGGATGTCTTGAATTGTGTTGTTGAGCACATGCCCGAGCGTGAGCACGCCCGTGACGTTCGGAGGCGGGATGACGATGGAGTAGGCAGGCTTCGAGGACTGTGGGTCCGCAGTAAAGAAGCCCCGGTCCAGCCACCAAGAATACCAGCGATCCTCTACCGCTTGCGGCTCGTAAGCTTTCGAAAGTTCAGACATGGGATCGCGTATTGTGCCCGAATTTCCCGGCGATTCAATTGGCAACTTCGGACGCTTTCCGGATCCAAACTATCCATCGGCAGGGACAATCTATCGCCAAGCAGAAGCTCGGTGCTCTGTTAAAAGCACCGAGGTCCGGCTCAGGGCAACCGCACTCAGGAAAACCCGAGCTTAGTAGCGATAGTGCTCCGGCTTATACGGTCCCGCGGCCGGGACGCCGAGGTATTCCGCTTGGGCCTTCGTCAGCTTCGTGAGAACGACGCCGATCTTTTCGAGATGGAGTCTTGCGACTTCCTCGTCGAGCTTCTTGGGCAGACGGTAGACGGTCTTTTTGTAAGTATCCTTGTTCTGCCAAAGGTCGATCTGAGCGAGCGTTTGGTTCGTGAATGAGTTCGACATCACGAAGCTCGGGTGGCCGGTGGCGCAACCAAGGTTCACGAGGCGTCCGTCGGCCAGCATATAAATGCTCTTCTTGCCGCCGGGCAGAAAATACCGATCGTATTGCGGCTTGATCGTTTCGCAGCGCACGCCCTTGTGGCTCTTGAGACGGTCGACTTGGATCTCATTGTCGAAGTGTCCGATGTTGCAGACGATCGCTTGGTCTTTCATCGCGAGCATGTGCTCGAGCGTGATGATGTCCTTGTTTCCCGTGGTGGTGACATAGATATCACCGACTCCGAGCGTGCTCTCAATCGTGTTGACCTGGAACCCTTCCATCGCGGCCTGAAGCGCGTTGATCGGGTCGATCTCGGTGACGATGACGCGGGCCCCGTAAGCGCGGAGCGAATGGGCGCTGCCTTTGCCGACATCCCCGTATCCGCAAACAACGGCTACCTTGCCGGCGATCATCACGTCGGTCGCGCGCTTGAGCCCGTCGGCCAGCGATTCGCGGCAGCCGTAAAGATTGTCGAACTTCGACTTCGTGACCGAGTCATTGACGTTGATGGCTGGGACGAGGAGCGTTTTGGCTTCGGCCAGTTGGTAGAGGCGGTGGACGCCAGTCGTTGTTTCTTCGGAAACACCTTTCCATGCCTTGGCGATTTTTGTCCAGATACCCGGACGTTCCTTCGCCACGCGGCGGAGGAGCGCTTTGACAACAGAGACCTCGTGGTTGTCGGCAGGTTGATAGGCCCACTTGCTGCCCTTCTCGAGTTCGTAACCTTTGTGGATGAGCATGGTCACATCGCCGCCGTCGTCGACGACGAGTTGGGGGCCCTCGTTATTCGGGAAAATCACGGCCTTCAGCGTCAGCTCCCAATACTCTTCGAGCGTCTCACCTTTCCATGCAAAGACCGGCGTTCCCGTCGCAGCGATCGCGGCAGCGGCGTGGTCCTGCGTGGAGAAAATATTGCAGCTCGCCCAGCGGACGGTTGCCCCGAGCGCGACGAGCGTCTCGATCAAAACGGCCGTCTGGATCGTCATGTGAAGCGACCCCGTAATGCGAACACCTTTCAGCGGCTGTTGCTTTTGATACTTTTTGCGCACGGAAACAAGGCCGGGCATTTCGTGCTCCGCGACCGAGATTTCCTTCCGTCCCCACTCAGCGAGGGCGATGTCGGAAACGATGTAGTCTTTGCCGGCAGGCGTGGCTGCGGCAAATTTCGTGAGGTTGGCCGTCGCGGCATTGACCTCAGCGAGGACGGCGGCGACGGATTTGGATTGAGATTTTTTCATGTGATCAGTTTTTGTTTTTTCGATTTTTCAAAGATAAAATGTGCGGACCGCCTGCGAACGATCGTTGATCGCAGGCGATGTCGGGGAGTTACTTCGCGGCTTTTTTCAACGCAGCGACTTTATCTGTCTTCTCCCAGGTGATATCCGCATCGTCTTTCCCGAAGTGACCGTAATTTGTCGTCTTCGAATAGATCGGGCGGAGGAGATTGAGTTGTTTGACGATGTCAGCTGGCTTGAAGCTGAAGACGCTCGTCACCGCTTTCTCGATTTTTTGTTCGTCCACTTTGTTGGTGCCGAACGTGTCGATGTGGACACTCACGGGATTCGGGTGCCCGATGGCGTAGGCGAACTGGACCTCGCAGCGGTCGGCCAGCCCGGCGGCCACGACATTCTTCGCAACCCAGCGCCCCATGTAGGCTGCGCTGCGGTCAACTTTCGACGGATCCTTTCCGGAAAAGGCCCCACCACCGTGACGACCCATCCCACCGTATGTATCCACGATGATCTTACGACCGGTGAGACCGGAATCTCCCTGGGGTCCGCCGATGACGAACCGGCCGGTTGGGTTGATGAGAAACTCGGTGGTCGCATCCAAGAAAGTTTTCGGGATGACCTTGAGGATGACGTTGTTGATCAAAAACCGGCGGATCTCTTCATTCTTCACGTCCTCGGCATGCTGGGTCGAGATGACGACATTCGTGACGCGAACCGGACGGCCGTCTTGATACAAAACCGAGACTTGGCTCTTGGCATCCGGGCGGAGCCACTTCACCTTCCCGCTCTTGCGGATGCGAGTGAGTTCACGTCCGAGACGGTGGGCGAACATGATCGGCGCTGGCATCAGCTCAGGCGTCTCGTTGCAGGCGTAGCCGAACATCAGCCCTTGGTCTCCCGCGCCCTGCTCTTCGGTCGCCTTCCCTGCCGCGCCCTTGGCGTCGACACCCTGGGCGATGTCCGGGCTCTGGCTGGTGAGGAGGTTGTTGATGAAAACGCGGTCGGCGTGGAAAACATCGTCGTCATTCACGTAGCCGATCTCGCGGATCGCCTTCCGGATGATCTGCCCGACATTCAAAACCGAGTCGAGCGCAGCCCCTTTGATTTTTGGAACGGTGATCTCTCCGCCAACCACAACCGTGTTGCTCTTCACGAACGTCTCACAGGCCACGCGGCTTGTTTTGTCCACCGTGAGGCAGGCATCAAGGATCGCATCGGAGATCGTGTCGCAAACTTTGTCGGGGTGGCCTTCGCCAACGGATTCGGAAGAAAAGATATAACGGCGTGACATAGGAGTGGTAGAGGATGTGTAGAGTTAAGCTTTACGTATGAAAGAATCTTAATATCTTGATATGTCAAATGCCGTCAATCATTAAATTGCTCCGCGTCCTCTCGGATCCCACCCGGCTCCGACTGGCTCTTCTGCTCGCCGAGGAAGAGCTCACCGTGGCGGAGATGCAGGAGATTCTTGGCATGGCCCAGTCGCGCATTTCCGCCTCTCTCGGCCAACTCAAGCGCGAGGGCTTGGCCAGCGACCGGCGAGTTGGGAAAAATATTTTCTACTCGTCAAAGGCCGGGGCTCCCGATGCTTTGGAAGGCCTGTTGGCCGCAGCGAGAGAGGATTTGCCGGAGTTTTCTCGCGACCAAGCTGCTCTCGCCCTAGCTCTCAAGAAGCGAAAGGATCGGGCGGGCGAATATTTCAATCGGCTCGCTGGACGCTTTGGAAAAACTTATGTTCCCGGTCGCTCCTGGCAGGCCCTTGCCCACGCCCTGCTTCGGCTCCTGCCGCCGATGGTGATTGCCGATCTCGGCGCCGGCGAGGGAACTCTCTCCCAGCTTCTCGCGCGAAGTGCGAAACGCGTAATCGCCGTCGACAATTCAGAAAAGATGGTGGAATTCGGTTCGGGCATCGCGCGCGAACACGGGTTCAAAAACCTCGAATACCGCTTCGGCGAGATCGAAGATCCGCCAATCGAGACAGCCTCTGTCGACCTCGCCCTGTTCAGCCAAGCACTCCACCATGCGTCAAGCCCGCAACGGGCCGTGACGGCAGCGCACCGGATTCTCAAGCCCGGCGGGCGGGTCGTGATCCTTGATCTCTTAAGCCACACATTTGACCAGACCCGAGAACTCTACGCCCACGTCTGGCTGGGATTCTCAGAGGTCGAGCTCCACCGGCTGTTGAAGAAGGCGGGATTTACAAAAGTAGAAACGACCATTGTTTCGCGGGAGCCCGTTCCACCCCACTTTCAAACCCTGCTCGCGACCGGAGTGAAGTGACGAGCGGCGCCGGCGATTCGGGAGAATCCGTTCGACTTGAGACACCGGCTCCGGCAGCTTTTCCTCGCGATATGGATGAGCTACAGCGAATACTGAAGAAGACTTTTGGTTACGATGAGTTTCGCCCGCTCCAGCGCGAGATCATCGAGGCCTCACTCGGCGGGCGCGATGTCGTGGCGCTCCTCCCAACGGGTGGTGGAAAGTCTCTCTGCTTCCAACTTCCGGCCCTCCAGCGCGAAGGGCTGACGGTTGTCGTGTCGCCCTTGATCGCTCTAATGAAAGACCAGGTCGATCAACTCGAGGCCGCCGGGGTCGCCGCAACGTTTTTGAACTCCTCCCTGAAAGTCGCCGAGGCCAAGTCCCGCCTCCGTGGCCTACACGAGGGAAAGTATCAGCTTCTCTACGCAGCGCCGGAACGTCTCATGCTCGATAACTGGCGCGAGAACCTCTTGGCTTGGAACGTGCGGGCTCTGGCGATTGATGAGGCCCATTGCATTTCCGAGTGGGGCCACGATTTCCGACCGGAATACCGACAGATTGCAAAACTCCGAGAGCTTCTCCCGGATGTGCCCGTCGCGGCGCTCACGGCCACGGCAACCGAGCGCGTGCGAGAGGATATCATCAAGCATCTGAAGCTTCGGAATCCCGAGGTTTTTGTTGCCAGCTTCAATCGCCCGAACCTTTTCTACCGCGTCAGCGCGAAAGACAAGCCGATCAGCCAGATTACGGAATTTGTGAGGAAGCGCCCGCTCGACAGCGGGATCGTCTATTGCGCCACGCGGGCAACGGCGGATCGTGTGGCCGAGAGTCTGACCGAACGGGGCTTTACCGCCCGTCCCTACCACGCGGGCCTGACGGCCGACGAGCGAGCGACGAATCAGGAACTATTCCTCCGCGACGAAGTCCGGATCATGTGCGCCACGATTGCGTTCGGTATGGGGATCAACAAGCCGAACATCCGATGGGTCATCCACCACGACCTCCCGAAAAATGTCGAGGGTTACTATCAGGAGACCGGACGCGGCGGGCGAGACGGGTTGCCATCCGACTGCCTCCTCCTCTTCAACGCCGGCGATGCGGCGAAGCAGACGCATTTCATCGACGAAATGAACAATCCGGCGGAGCAAAAAATCGCCCGCGAGCAGTTGCGACGGATGATGCACTACGCCGAATGTTCCTCGTGCCGGCGCAGCGACTTGCTGTCCTATTTTGGGGAGACATCGTCTTCTCCGACATGCGATGCCTGCGACAATTGCCTTGAGCCGCGCGAGTCCTACAATGCGACCACGGAAGCCCAGAAGCTTCTCTCCTGCGTTTGCCGTGTGCGGCAAGCAGGCCGCTTCGGTGTGGGCATGAACCATCTCATCGAAATCCTCACGGGTGCAGACACCGAAAAGGTTCGGCGCTGGAGCCACGATCAACTCACCACCTACGGAATCGGCAAAGAGCTCAGCCGCCCGCAGTGGTCGGCCATCGGGCGCGAACTCATCCGACTCGGCCTGCTCCGGCAGGAATCCGGAGAGTTTCCGACCATCGAAATCACTGAAGAAGGAATCGAAGCGCTGAAGTCCCGCCGGATGATCCATCTGACAAAATCGATGACTGCGACAAAACGCTCAACCCCGCGCGCCGGACAGATTGAGTGCGACGAAACGCTCTTCGACAAGCTCCGGAAGCTCCGCAAACGTCTCGCCGACGCCCGGAGTGTGCCGGCGTATGTTATTCTCGGCGACACCACCCTGCGTCAGATGGCGCGCATCTACCCAACCGCTCCGGAAGACTTGCGGGGAATCACCGGCATCGGCGAAAAGAAGCTGGCAGAGTTCGGCGCGGAATTTACCTCCGAAGTCGCAAGCTACCTCGAGACCTATCCGAAAATGCTATTCCGCGAGGACTGAACCTATAAACCGCAGCTTGAATCACCAAGAAGGACATGAAGAGCATGAAGGGAGATTGATTGTCCGGAGGCAGGAGCTCGAATCTGTTTCACCCAGAAGGTGAGCGGCAAGTCCCTCCCTCGTGTTCTTTGGACATGACACTACAACACAAAACTTTTGAGCCCGTCTTTCAGCCGTTTGACGTTGAAATTGATGAGAAACCCTTGCCGGATACCGGCCAACTTCATGTAGGTGAGCAGTTGTGCCTCGTGGATGCCAAGCAAGTGCTCCACACTTTTGAGTTCGAGGATGATTTGCTTATCCACCAGGATATCAACGCGGTATCCGCAGTCCAAACGGAGCCCCTTGTATTCGACTGGCAGCGGATATTGCAGCAAGAAGGCAATGCCTTGGAGCTTGAGTTCTTGGGCGAGGCAATGTTCGTAAGTCGATTCCAAGAGCCCGGGACCGAGTGTGCGGTGAACCTCAATGGCACACCCAATGACACGGTGAGACAAGTCGGAGAAATTCATTCCGGGACCTTAACCCAGGAGGGAAGTCAGAAGCACAAAGTTTCTGATCCGTCATCATCCCTTCATGTCCTCCCTGCCCTTCATGGTGATTTCAAGTTTTCTGATCCTTGAACTGCGGGGCTTAGGATGAATGGACTCGCAGGCCAACGTCGCGTCCGGCCAGCCACGCGGACTCGACGCGGGATTCGCTCAGCGCGTCCCCCGCGAAGAACCATCCCTCCGGCAACTCGGGAACGGATAGCGGGCTGCCCACGCGAGCGAACCTCCACCGGTGCGGATGCAGGGAAAGAAACGCCGATGGCGGAACCGCCCAGCGTTCCTCGACCAATTTCCGAAGCGGCTCGCTCCACTCGGTGGGAGCAGCTTCCAGCCACTCGCGACTGAAAGACTCCGAAGCCTGCACGACAAAAACTGTGAACCCGGGGAGGATCCGCCCGGGCTTGTGATTTTCGCAAGCCGACCATGCCAAGGGATGCCCCGAACGATCACTGACCGCATACCTGGCAGCCGACATGCCGATTGGATCGCCTTCATAGAGTAAAAGCAAAGTGAGTGACGGGATATACTCGCTCGCGGGAACCTCCCCTCCGACGAGGCGACAGGTCTGCGGGATCGGGGCCGTAGTGACGATGACGTCAAACCGCTCACCTTCCACCGTTTTATCTACGACGGGACCGACTTCCACCCCGGTCCGCACGTCGAGGCCCTCCGCCAGCGCCCGCACAAGGCGACTGTTTCCCGCCCGGTGAAAAAATCGATCCTCTGCAGTCAGGGGCTCGCCACTTGGGGTGAGGATCGGCGAGGAGATTTCGGAAATATCCGCACCACATGCGCTGCTCACCGCCTGGCGGAAATCCGGATCCCTCATCGTAAAATACTGGACCCCGTGATCGACGACGTGACCGTCCCATCGCTTCGTCGCGCAACGACCGCCATACCCGCGCGATTTCTCAAAGACCACGACCCGGTGCCCCTTGCGAACCATCACCTGTGCGGCCGAGATCCCCGAGAGACCCGCACCGATCACCGCGACGGAACGATTGGTTTTTGCCATGAAGCCGATACGACAGCAGAACACCTTGGGATACCAACGAAAAACGTCCTTTCCATCAGGCCCGGCGGCGGATCATAATCGAATCGTCATGATGTTTGCCCTCCGACGCCTTCTGATCGTGGCGGTCGTCCTCCTCGCCGCGTATTGCTTCTGGCCGAGGAATTCGTCTTTGCGAAACTTCGACCCGCTGCGGATCTCGGAGCTTCAGATCCAAATCTGGAAAGAGGCCGCCGCCAAAAACCGCACGGGCACGATTCCCCTCCTGTTCGAACTCTACGAGGGCCAATACAAAATCCCGCCGATTACCGCCTTGATGATTTCCTTCGACATGGCGCGGGCTCTGAACATCTTCGCGACCGCGCCCGATGCGGCCGATCAGGAAAAAGCTCTGCTCCCGTTGCGGATGGCCTACGTCAATCTCAAGAAGAGCACCAAAGGGACATTCGAGCCCGACGCTGTAGCCCGGATGGAACTGGCGACGTGGATGCTACAAGCCGATCATGCCAAGCGCGGACCGCTCACCACATCGATCTCGGAGCGACTCGGGATACTCTACGAGATGGATCCCGCACGGTGTCTCCCGATCGCCAAACGGTTCGCTCAGGCCCGCAAAGATGTTGCCGACGGCCTGTGGCCAGAAGCGCAGACCGAGTCGCTGGCTGGGTGGACGGCTCTGGAGGAACTCACATCGACTCCGAAGCCGTAGATCGCTCTAGGCGCCGAGCTGCTTCTGGACCTCTGTGCTCAGCGTCCGTCCGTCGGCGCGCCCGGCGACCTTGGCATTGACGATCTTCATCACCTCGCCCATCTGCTTGCGTGATGTCGCTCCCGTCTCGGCAATGGCCGCTCGCACGATGTCTGCGACCTCGACCTCGGAGAGCGCTTGAGGAAGGTAGACGGTGAGGATGGCCATCTCGTCGCGCTCGGTCGCCGCCATTTCCGGGCGACCGCCATTCTCGAAGCTCTCGATGGAATCCTGCCGCTTCTTAATTTCCTTTCGCACGATCGCCAAGGCATCGGCCTCATCCAGCGCGCCGCCCGCACCGTGCTTCTCGATGGCGGCATTCATGAGTGCGGATTTGAGCATCCGTAGCACGCCGAGCTTGAGCGGTTCGCGGGCGATCATCGCGGCTTTGATGTCCTGGTCGATCTGGGCTTGAAATGTCATATCCCGAAAGATGCCGCAACACCTCGCGCTGGTCGAATGGAAAGTGAATCCCTCACAACCACGGAGAATTCCTTTCTTTGCACCAGCCTCAGAGCGGGTAGGCTACCAGAGTGATTTTTGACACGCTCAGATCCGCAGTGGACCTCTACAGTCACCTCCCGCGTTACCGGGAGATCCTTTCGATTCTTTTCAAATACGGATTTGCCGACGTGCTGAAATTGGTGGCTCTCCAGCATCTGCTCAAGATCGAAGACGCCACGATCAAGGTGCATTCAGACGATGCGATTCTGTCCAAGCCACTGCCCGAGCGCCTTCGACTCGCGCTCGAGGAACTCGGCCCGACATTCATCAAGTTTGGACAAATTCTCAGCAGCCGCCGGGATGTCATCACGGATGATTACTTCATCGAACTCACGAAGCTCCAGAGTGGCGTGCCACCATTCCCGGGCCGCGAGGCCAAGCGGATCATCGAGGAGGAACTTGGTTTACCGGTGCGGGATTTGTTCCGGAATTTTCAAGAGAAACCGATCGGCAGCGCCAGCATCGCGCAAGTCCACAAAGCCGAACTCGCCGATGGCACCGCCGTCGCCATCAAGATCCAGCGTCCGGATATCGAAAAGACGATCGCCCAAGATGTGGCCATCCTCCACGACCTTGCCCGCTTCGTCGAAAAACACGTGCCGGAAGCCGCTGGACTGAACCCCACCGGCGTCGTTCAGGAATTCACCGATACGCTTCAGCGGGAATTGGATTTTGAGAACGAGGCGTCGAATGCCGAGCGGTTCGCCGAACAGTTCGAGGGAAATTCCTCGATCCGCGTGCCCAAGATCTATCGCGACCGATCGACCCCGCGGGTGCTGACGATGGATTTTCTCCACGGAATTCCGATCCTCGACACCGCCGCCCTCACCGCCCAAGGCACGGATCCCGTCGCGCTGGCCGAGTCGATGACCGGATTGATCTACGAGCAGATCTTTGATCACGGATTTTTTCATGGCGACCCGCATCCTGGGAACATGACCGTCTTGGACGATGGTCGCATCGCTCTGTTCGACTATGGCATGATGGGAAAATTCACGCCTCAGATGCGCGAGAGCATCGCGTTGCTGGTGAGCGGCCTTGGCGAGCGAAACCATAATCAGACCACTCGCTCGATCCTCGACCTTTCCGAGGAGGGCATTGCCAAGGACCAGATGCTCCTCCAGGTCGAAGTCGAAAAATTCGCGGAGCAAAATCTCAATCGCCCCCTGCAGGATATCAGTCTCGGAAACGTCTTGAACAGCCTCCTCGCGCTTCTCCGCGACAACCACCTTCGGATGAAGCCCGCATTTTATCTTGGCATCAAAGCCCTCGCTCAGGTCGAAGCCATCGGACGCACACTCGACCCCGAACTCAACTTCATCAAACTCGGTGAGCCATACGCCATGCGTGTGCTCGTGGGGAAATTTGGTGCCGGCCGCGTGGGCGGGATCCTCAAGGGCGTCGCCCTCGAACTCCTGGATTTCCTCCGCGACTTCCCCGGCGATTTCCGCCAGCTCTACCAGAGCATTCGCCGCGGCAAGATCAGCATTCCCCTCGAGCATAAAATCGACCCCAAGGGCTTCGAGCCGCTTCGTGCCACCCTCGACTCCATCGCAAACCGCCTCGCCAATGCGATCCTCACGGCCTCGGTGCTGATCTGCTCTAGCATCGTCCTTCTGGCGTCGATTCCGCCTCATCTCGGCCACGTTAGCGTCCCGGGTTTGGTCGGACTTCTCTTCGGAAGCTACATGTGCCTGCGCTTGGTTTTTTCGATTTGGAAACACGGCGGCCTTTAGCTCGCACGCATTCAATCGCGCCGTGACAAGCATGACGTCTTGGATTTATTTTTGACCGCATGGAGATCCTTCAGTTGCTGGGCGTTGCCTTCGGCCTTGCCAGTTTGGCGGGGCTGAATCTCTATCTCACGGTCTTTATCACCGGGCTGGCGATCCGAATGGACTGGGTCTCTCTGGCACCACAATTTCAAGGCCTCGCCGTGCTCGCTGACCCGCTCATTATCGGCGTGGCGGCTTTCCTCTACTTTGTGGAATTCTTTGCGGACAAGATTCCATGGATCGATACGGCGTGGGATTCCGTCCACACGTTCATCCGCCCCGTGGGCGCGGCGGCACTCGCCGTCGCCGCCATTGGCGACCTTCACCCCGTTTTTGAAATTGTGGCCGCTCTCGTCGCTGGCGGCATGGCCCTCACCTCCCACGTCGCAAAATCGGGAACCCGCCTGGTGGCCAATGGCTCTCCGGAACCGATATCCAATATCGGCCTCAGCGTAGCCGAAGATGGCATCGTGATTGGCGGTCTCGCCCTCATTGCATGGAATCCCGTCGTCGCCCTCGTGGTCGCCGTCGCGGTCACGCTCGTCATTCTTATTTTTCTTCCGCAGTTGCTCCGCGGCATCAGTGCCAAGATCTGGCTCGTTTGGCGGAAGCTGAATGCGCCATCAGAAGCCGAGAGGGAATCCGAACCCGGCCATTACCTGCCCTCGGCGTTCGAAGCGGTGCTCCGTCGTTCCCATTCCGGAAATTCCCCGATTCTCTGGAGCGTGCCATGCCTGAGCGGCGGCGGCCCCCGCCTCAGCGCAAACCTCCGGGGATGGCTCGTGACCTTGAAAAATGAGCCCGACTCGGTGTTTTTTGTCGGTCGCCGTTGGGCTGGCATCTTTTTGCTGGAGATCGATTTCAAACGGGCACTCGTCGAACTCCGCCCCGGGTTCCTCTGCGATCGAATTGAGATCACAAACCGTGATGGCTCTGCCAAACACACATTCTCGTTCGAGCGTGGCCTCGCCCTCACGACGGCCAGAATCGCATCCCTCCTGAAAGAACAATCCGCATTCCCAGCCCCCGCACTAACTGAGGCTCCAGCCAGTCTAACTCCACACTAAGACCCGAATCTCTGCCGGAGCCAGCGCAGTGGGAAGCGGTCTCCCGGGCAGTCTGTGGGCTTCGGGTTGATTTCTTTGTGGCCTTTGACAATCGATTGTTTGCCTTTGATTTTGCCGATGCGCCCGCGGAGGTAGGTGACGAGTTCGTCGATGGCGGCAAGTTGGGCTTTTGTTGGTTGATCGCGATTGAGGTCCCCAACGAGGCAGATCCCAAGGGCGATATCGTTGAGGTAATCGCTGGCAACGTGCCCGCCGTTGATCTGGCGGGTCCAGCGGTTGCCAATCTCGATTTCGCCATCGCCCGACGAGTTCCCGTTGCCAATGACGAAGTGATATGCGAGCCCGTTCTGCATTTTGCGAACTCTCCGGTGATACACGTCAAAGATCCGGGCGTTCCCTTGCCGGGTTCCGCTGTTGTGAATGATGATGTATTTCCACCGACCGCGCTTGATCCGGGCTTGATCGATGGCCTTCCGGACGGACGGGGTGAGGTATCGCCAGCGCTTGAAAAGCCCGGTGAACTTCGGGCGAGCTGGGGGTTCAAATCCTTGGTCTTCATCAAGCCCGGATTTCTCGATGACAATCGGCGCGTCAAGTGGTCGGCCCTCGGGCGTCTTGCCTTTCGGAATCTGAACGGGAGTCGCCGCAGGTGCGGGTGTCGGGGAATCCTCGGGCTGCGGCGTTGGGCGGACTGGCTCGGCCTTCTTCGCGGAATTCGGCACTTCTTCCGCGAGCGGAATAAAATCATGCGTCTCGTCGGAGGCAGGTTTTGACGTAGGCTTCGGGGTCGGCTCGGGCGTCTCCGTGGGCCTTGGCCTCGGAGTGGGCTCTGGCGTCTCCGTTGGCTTGGGCCTCGGAGTGGGTTCTGGCGTCTCCGTTGGCTTGGGCCTCGGAGTAGGCTCCGGTGTCTCTGTTGGCTTGGGTTTCGGCCGGGGTGTTGATGCTGGTGTAGCCCGCGGGGTCGGTGCGGGCGTTACGGTCGGACGTGGAGTCGCGGCTGGCGAGGCCTTCGGGACTGGCCGGATGTCTTCGCGGGACTGCAGGAAGAGGCGTCTCTTTTCCTCGTCGCTCATCTGCCCGTGGAGCCCTCCCCCGAAAGGAACGATACTCCAGAGCGCCACCAACGCGACAAGACACCTTCGTTTCCGCACACCGCATCGTAGCAAACCATCGGTGATGATCAAGCAACGTGCGCGGAAAACCGATGGAGGATTTTTAGTAGACAACGCGGACAAGACATAAACCGGCGGCGGGCGCAACGTGGTTCCATCGCGGACCCGCATTCTTCAAGCGCGCGCGAATGTCCTCGACCTCCAGTCGCCCCATCGCACACCGAACGGCAGCGCCGGTGAGCATTCGGACCATCTTATAAAGAAACCCCTCACCACAAAACGTCAGGACAATCAGCGGCCCTCGCCGATTCACACGGACACCCGTCAGATGACGGACTGTCGATTTTTCTGCCTTCGCCCGGTTGGCCGAAAATGCCGAGAAGTCATGCCTCCCGACAAAGGCTGCACACGCCTCCTCCAACCGCTGTAAGTCGAGCGAATAATGCACATGCCACGCCCGTGAGTTTTCCAGAGGGGACATCACCTCGGCATTCCAAATCGTGTAACGATATACTTTCCCCACCGCAGAGAAGCGGGCGTGAAAATCGGGGGCGGCGCGTCGGAGCGTCATGACCCGCACGCCGGGCGGGAGGTTGGCATTAAGCGCGGGTCGCCAGCGATCGATGTCGAGGAGCGAGTCGGGAACCTCGACATGGGCAGATTGGCCGAGCGCATGGACTCCCGAATCCGTGCGACCCGCGCCATGGACCGTGACAGGCGCACCGACGATTTTTGCAAAGGCCGCTTCGAGAGCGTCCTGAACGGTTCCCCCACCCCGCTGGCTCTGCCACCCCAGGAATGCCGAACCGTCGTAGGCGACGATAAAGCGCAGCCTCATACCTGCGAGTCGAGCCAGCCTTGAAGAATGATCTGAGCGGCCACCTGATCGATAATCGACTTTTGGTCACGGGCCTTCCTCCCTGCCTCTTGGAGGGAGCGCTGGGCGGAAACCGTCGTCAGGCGCTCGTCCCACGGGATCACCGGGCAGGGGGCCGCTGCGGCCAGCTCCGCGATGAATTCCCTCGCCTTCAGTGCCGCTGGACCGAACGAGCCGTCCATATTGCGGGGCATCCCGACCACAATCGCCTCGACATTTTTTTCCTTCGCCAGGACGAGGATGCGCTCACGAACGCCGCCTGCACGGACCTGAATCGTTTCCAACGGATGAGCTAACATGCCAAGTTCATCACTGACGGCCACGCCGACGCGCGCCTCTCCGAGATCGATAGCGAGTGCGCGTTTCATTTGAGGTTGAAAATCCCATACCGCCCGCCTAACATCAATAGTCATGTCATCGCTTTCCCTAGAGAAATTTGGAGAGAACCTCCCGGCGTCGGGGGTCATTGCATTTTCCCAAGTCGCCATCGGCCTTGGTGCCGGGTTGCTCGTCACCGACCGGCTCGGTCAAAATGCGCGGCGCGGTGCGGCGATCGCGCTCATCGGAGTCGGCGTCGCGGTGTTGGTGCCGGTGATCGCGGGGATCGCGACTACGATCTCCCGCCGCCCGAGCTCTCGCCGGACGATGAACAAGCGGCTCGAAAGCATCCGTCACGACTCCGGTCTCTCGGACGAAGAAGGCACGATCTAGGGCCGTTCCCTGCGGAGCCGCTCCGCTCAGGTGATGAAACGCCACGTCATCCTTGCTTCGGCCTCCCCGCGCCGGAAAGACCTATTGGAAGCTGCCGGATACTCGGTCACGTGCGTGATATCGGGTGTCGAGGAACTTGAGACGGATCATTTGAGCCCTTCTGCACTGGCCATCGAAAATGCGCGGCGGAAGGCCGTGGCCGTCGCTCCAGATTATCCAAACGACATCGTGATTGCTGCCGACACCGTTGTCGCCATGGATGGAGAATTCTTCGGCAAGCCAGCCGACGAAAACGCTGCGCTCGAAATGCTCCTGCGGCTCAACGGGCGGACTCACGAGGTCGTCACGGGCGTCGTGGTTTCGGGTTGTCTCGCCGCAGAGTTTAGCGAGTCGACCCGCGTCACATTTCACAAGCTGACCGAGCCAGCTCTCTGGGCTTACATCCGGGAAATCCACCCGATGGATAAAGCCGGATCCTACGCCGCCCAAAATGACGCCGGGCGAATCATCCAAAAGCTGGACGGCTCGCTCAGCAATGTCATTGGACTCCCGATGGAGCGACTGGCCGCCGAGATCGACAAAGCCTCGCGGTAGAGACTTCAGCCTTCCCGAAGATTCTCGACCGCACGCACGAGATCCGAGTCGCTCACGTCGGTGGAGACAAAGGCCTCACCCAGCCGCCGAAGAAGAACATAACGGATCGAGCCCTGCGCAAATTTTTTGTCCGTGCGCCATGCCGCTTGGATCGCGCCGCTCGCAATGTCTCCGGGCAGGGCTAAAGGCAGATCGAATCGCTTCAGGGCGCCGATCACCTTGGCCGCATCGGATTCCGGTAGTCCGGCTTTCTCGACCGAGAGTCGACATGCGGCGACAAGGCCAAGGCTGATCGCCTCTCCATGCAGGTAGCGACCGTATCCCGCAGCGTTCTCAATCGCGTGGCCGATCGTGTGGCCGAAGTTCAGCAAAGCGCGAAGTCCGCTGGTTTCAAACTCATCCTCCCCAACAATCTGAGCCTTGATTTCCACATTCCGCGCGACGAGCGAGGGAAGATCATCCATTTCCCCCAGCATGCCCGGATCCCGAATCGCCGCGTGTTTGATAATCTCGGCAAAACCTTGATGAAACTCTCGCGGCGGCAACGTCGCGAGCAGATCGGTATCGGCAATGACCAGACGCGGTTGATGAAACGAGCCTATCAAATTTTTTCCTCCACGCGCATTGACCCCGGTTTTGCCCCCGACGGAACTATCGACCTGAGCCACCACCGAGGTCGGGATCTGGATAAACGGGATTCCACGGTAATAAACCGATGCCACGAATCCCGCCAGATCGCCGACCACTCCCCCGCCGAGCGCAAAGATCGCTGAGGATCGGTCGAGGCCGGCTTGGATCATCTCCTCGCAGACCGCTCCGGCTTGCTCCAGCGACTTCGAGACTTCGCCCGCTGCCACTGTCACCACCACTGGCGTAAAACCTGCCTGCTCAAGTGCGGTCGCGACGGGACCAGCATAAATCGGACCCACATGAGAATCCGTCACGACCGCACATCGACAGGGCCGAACCACCGCCGATGCCCGCTCCCCGGACTCCCGCAAAATGCCCGCACCGACCACAACGTCGTAGGGACGCTCAGAAATCGGCACTCGAATAACTCTCACCATCGTTCAAAAACCCTCTCGCAGAAGCGTTCGAGAGTCGAATCGTTTGTTTGGCCTCAAGATGGCAAGTCATAGATTCTTATTGACATCTGTATATGATCATATGCTCATATTATTTGGAATGAAAACTATCATTATCGGTGGAGTGGCAGGCGGAGCATCGTGTGCGGCGAGGCTGCGGAGATTGGACGAAAATGCGGAGATCCTGATGTTGGAGCGCGGGTCCCACGTTTCTTTTGCGAATTGCGGGTTGCCGTATCATGTCGGAGGAGTCATCGAAGCCGAGTCCAGTCTGGTGGTGGCGGATGCCGCCTTGTTCCGCGAACGATTTCAAATCGAGGTGCGAACCGGGAGTGAGGTGACGGCTATTGATCGGGAGAAAAAGGAAGTCGTGGTGCTCGACCGTTCGAGCGGCCAGACCACTCGCGAAGCTTACGACCATCTTGTGCTTTCACCCGGGGCGTCACCGATCCGTCCGCCGCTTCCCGGCATCGACCTTGCCGGGGTTTTTACCGTTCGGACGATCCCTGATGCGCGGATAATCCGGGCGTGGATCGACGAGCACGCGGCGAAACGAGCGGTCGTTGTCGGCGGCGGATTCATCGGACTCGAGATGGCCGAGAATCTCATCCACCGCGGCCTCGAGGTCACCGTCGTGGAAATGCTGACCCAAGTGATGCCTCCGCTCGACCCCGAGATCGCGAGGATGGTGGAAGTTCACTTGGAAAAAAACGGGGTCCGTCTTGCGCTGGGCGACGGCGTTGCCGGATTCGCAAGCAATCCAGATGGCACGTTGAAAGTTTCCACACAGGCGGGAAAATCCTACGATGCCGACTTGGTCATCCTGGCCATCGGCGTCCGCCCCGAGACGGCCCTCGCGAAGTCGGCAGGGCTCGAAATTGGCGAACGCGGCGGGATCCGCGTGGACGATCATTTGCGCACGAGCGATCCGAACATCTTCGCCGTTGGTGACGCTATTGAGGTGAAGGATTTCGTGACCGGGCAGTGGACGCTCATTCCGCTAGCCGGTCCGGCCAACCGCCAAGGCCGGATCGCAGCCGACGTGATCGCGGGACGGAATTCGATTTACCGGGGCACACAGGGAACAGCCGTTTGCGGCCTTTTCGGCCTCGCTGTCGCATCAACCGGAGCCAGTGAGAAGCTGCTTCGGAGAATCGGAGATTCGGATTTCGAGAAGATATTTATTCACCCAAATTCCCACGCGGGATACTACCCGGGCGCCCAACGGATTTCGATGAAGGTGATTTTTCGGAAATCTGATGGCCGCATCCTTGGTGCCCAAGCAGTCGGCGAGGATGGCGCTGAAAAACGGATCGATGTCATCGCGATGGCGATTCAGAAAGGCGGGACGGTCTACGATCTGGAAGAGGCTGAGTTGTGCTACGCCCCGCAGTTTGGCGGAGCAAAAGATCCCGTCAACTTTGCCGGCATGGTTGCGGCGGACGTCCTGCGGGGAGACATGCCGCTCGCTCAGTGGGGCGACGAAATCGGATCTCTTGTCGTCGATGTCCGCGAGCCGTCGGAGTTTGCTGCCGGCCACGTGGCGGGGGCGGTGAACATTCCCCTCTCCAAGCTGCGCAGTCGGCTCTCGGAGATCCCCACGAATGCGCCAGTGTTCACTTATTGCCACGTCGGCCAGAGGGGCTACTACGCGACCCGGATCCTTGTTCAACACGGGAGGGATGCGCGCAACTTAAGCGGCGGCTATTTATCCAGCCCGAAGCCGAGTTAGGTCACAGCGCCGGCTGCTGCTGCGTGAGGCAATGGAATGCCCCCAAACCCCAAATCAGCTCGCGGCAATCAATCGGTATGATGCGTCTCGTGGGGAAGGCCTCCCTCAAAATGGACTCCGCCCACGAGTCGTTGCGCTCCTTGTAAACGGGTAGCAGCACGACTTCGTTGGCGATGTAGAAGTTCGCATAGCTGGCCGGGAGACGGATTCCGTCTCGCACAATCCGGGACGGCATCGGGAGAGTGAGCACATGGAGAGGATCTCCACCAGGCAGGCGCATCTCGCGAAGTCGGTCGAGGTTGGAGCGAAGAGGCTCATAATTAGGATCCCCCTCATCCTCCTCGACAACGGTGAGCACGGTGCTCTCGGCAACGAAGCGAGTGATGTCGTCCACATGCCCATCGGTGTCGTCCCCTTCGATCCCATCGCCGAGCCAGAGGACCGACTTCACCCCCAACGTCTCGCAAAGTTTCTTCTCAATTTCAGGACGCTCCAGCTTCGGGTTGCGATTCGGGTTGAGCAGGCAGCTCTCGGTCGTCAGCACGGCTCCCGCACCGTTCACGTCGATCGATCCGCCCTCCAGGATAAACTCGTTGCAATCAAAAACAGGAATGCCCAACGCGGACGCCATCTTGGTGGGCACTTCGTCGTCGTCATCGAAAGGCGCGAGTTTATATCCCCAAGCATTAAATCCAAAATCCAACACCGCGAGATTCGGCGCTGCCTTGCGCTTCAAAAAAATCGGCCCGTGATCGCGGCACCAAGGCTCGTTGGTGGCGATGGAAAAGTATTCGATCCGGTCCGCCGGAGCTTTCGCGAGGAGCTTGCGGACGGCCCCCTCCTGAGCGGCATCTCGCACGTTGATCCGAACGGTTTCGGATTCGGCCAATGCTTCGACCATCGAAACAAAAGTCGGAACGACGCGCTCGTAGCAACCGGGGAAGCTCCGGCCGTCGGCGTGCGGCCAAGAAATCCAAGTGGCCTCGTGCCGCTCCCATTCCGCGGGCATCGAGTATCCTTGGGAGGCGGGGGAAAGGGATCGTGGCATCTCGGTTAGAGCATCCGCGCCAGCTGGGGAAAAAAACAAGAGGATTTTTGAAACAATCCGTTCACGAAATCAAACTCGTGACGGAAACGTTTCTCCAATTTCCTTCTACGAGACAGCCAAACGCGCTGACGTTACGTCCGAAAGATAGGTGCGGAGGTCAGGAGATTCGAGACGCTCCAGCAAGGAATTGAAAAATCCGTTCACGATGAGCTTCCGGCCCGCGTCGCGGGAAATGCCGCGAGATTGCAAATAGAAGAGCTCGTCTTCGCTCACCGGTCCGTTGGTCGCCCCGTGCGTGCAGCGGACATCGTCATTCAAAATCTCCAAGCCAGGCATCGAGTTCGGATCTGCCTCATCGCTGAGAATAAGGTTACGAACTTTCTGATAGGCGTCCGTCCCGTGGGCTCCCGGCTGGACCTTGATCAATCCGGCAAAGATGGTCCGCGAGCGGTCATCGAGCGCGTTCAGATAGAGAAGGTCACTGGTCGCATTGGGAGCGACATGGTCTTGGAGCGTCCGTTGATCGACCTCTCGGGTCCCCTCGACCGGATTAATCGAGAACATCTCGCTGCGGGCCCCTTCCCCGATCAAGCGACTCAGGCTCTCCCCGCGAACGAACCCGCCCCCGAAGTTTGCCGTGAATCCCGTGCTGGTCGCATCTCGGCCGACGATCGTTGAGTTGATGTGGATCGCCACCGTTTCATTCGACCACTCCTGAATCGCGACGTAGTGGAGCTTCGCGCCCCGCTCGAGGTGCAGATCGTTGACCGCACAGGCGAAGGCAGGTTGCCCATCGGCGCTTCGAAAATGATCGACCACCGTCACTTTGCTGTTTTCGCCACAGACGATCAAGGTGTGCGGGAAAATCGAGGCGTTCGCACCCTCCGCCCAGTGAAAAATCTCGATCGGAAGTGCCACTTCGACGTTGGCCGGGACGTAAAGAAAGGCGCCTGTCGCAACACGGGATTTGTGGAGGGCCGCGTATTTGTGAGCCCCCAACTCCACCGGCTGAGCCATAAAGTATTTTTCAAAAAGGCCGCGATGATCCCTCGCCGCGACCTCGAGCGGTAGCAGGAGGACGCCGTCGGCGAGACGCTCGGCATCTTGAAAGACAAGCGAATCATTTGCGAAGACCAGCTTCGCAGCCGCTTCCGGCAAACCGGTCGAAGCGTTGATCACTCGCCCCTCGCTGTCCACGGGCCCCGCGGGAGTGAACCGGCTGAGATCGAGCGCGGCGATATTTGCAAATCTCCAAGCTTCATCTTTACGGCTCGGGACGGGCGTCCTCTCAAAGTCTTCGGCCGCGAGTGCCTGCGAAGCGGCGAACCAATCCGGCCAGCCGCTGGCCTCTATTTCGGCGTCTTTTTCCATAGTGCTCGTCGTCATCATTGTTTCTTTCTCGGGATCCGTTATCCCACCGAGCCCTCCATCTCGAGATCGATCAGACGCTTTAACTCCACCGAGTATTCCATCGGAAATTGCTGCACCAGGTCGTTCACAAATCCATTGACCGCCAAGCTCATCGCCGCACCCTCAGGAATCCCCCGCTGCTGCATGTAGAAGATTTGCTCGGCATTAATCTTGCTCACCGAAGCCTCGTGCTGGCAGGAATTCTCCTTCCCGCGAACGGTGATCGCCGGATAGGTGTCCGTCCGGCTATCGGTGTTGATCAAAAGCGCATCGCACTCGGTATTGTTCTTGCAACCCTTGAGATGGCGTCCGACTTGCACAAGCCCACGATACGTCGAACGTCCGCTGCCAAGGCTGATGCTTTTTGAAACGATGTTGCTCGTCGTGTCATCGGCGGCATGGATCATTTTCGCACCCGTGTCCTGGTGCTGTCCATCTCCGGCGAGCGCGATCGAAATGACTTCCCCGCGGGCGCGACGGCCTTTCATGATCACGCCCGGATACTTCATCGTCAGCCTCGATCCGATGTTGCAATCGATCCACTTGACTTCGGCATCCTCGTGCGCCAACCCGCGCTTCGTGACGAGGTTGAAGACATTCGACGACCAGTTTTGCACGGTGATGTATTGGATCTTCGCTCCCTTCATCGCCACCAACTCGACCACCGCGCTGTGGAGCGTCGCGGTCTCGAATTTTGGTGCGGTGCAGCCCTCCATGTAGGTCAGCTCCGCGCCCTCATCGACGATGATCAGCGTGCGTTCGAACTGTCCGAAATTTTCTGCGTTGATTCGAAAATACGCTTGCAGCGGGTGCTTCACCTTCACGCCTGGCGGCACGTAAATGAACGAACCACCGGAAAATACGGCGCTGTTCAGGGCTGCGAATTTATTGTCTCCCGTCGGAATCACTTTTCCGAACCACTTTTTGAAATGCTCGGGGTGCTCGCGAAGCCCGTCCGCCGATCCCACAAAGATGACCCCTTGCTCGCCCACCGCAGCCTTGATGTTCGAATACGCCGCCTCGCTGTCGAATTGCGCCTCGACGCCGGCCAAAAATTTCCGCTCCTGCTCAGGAATCCCGAGACGCTCGAACGTTTCCTTCACCTTGTCCGGAACATCATCCCAAGAGCGCTTCGGCTGCGTGCCCTGCGAGAGGTAGTAGCGGATATTCTTAAAAACAATGTTCTCCAGGTCCCGGCTCGCCCAATGCGTTGGCATCGGCATGGACTCAAATTTCCGCAGCGCATCTTTGCGGAAGGCGCGGACCCAGTCGGGGTCATTTTTGACATCGGAAATGTAATCGATCGTCTTCTCGTCGAGGCCGGTTCCGGCGTCGAACGCATAGTCCATGTCGTAGCTGAAGTCACCGACCGAACGGTCGATATCAATCGAAGTTTTTGTCTCTGTTTCCATGGTATTGATTTCCCGTCAAGCCGATGCCAGCACTTCTTTTTCGACCCAGTCGTAGCCTTCCTTTTCCAGCTTCTTCGCGAGGTCCTTGTCTCCGCTCATGACAATTCGACCATCGACCATCACGTGGACGACGTCGGGAACAATGTAGTCGAGCAACCTTTGATAATGCGTGATCACAACCATCCGCCGCTCCGGGCTGCGGAGCGCGTTCACGCCTTCGGAGACAATCCGGAGCGCATCAATGTCCAAGCCGCTATCGGTCTCGTCGAGCACCGCATAGGTTGGGTTCAGCATGGCCATCTGCAGGATCTCGCAACGCTTTTTTTCGCCGCCCGAGAACCCCTCGTTCACCGCGCGGGAGGTGAAGTTTCTCGCAATCTTCAGCTCATCCATCCGGGCGTAGAGCGTCTCGTAGTAAGCCACGGCATCCAGTTCCTCCCCCTCGGGAAGACGCGCCTGGAGAGCCGCACGGATGAAGTTCGCGATCGTCACCCCGGGAATTTCCATCGGATACTGGAACGCCACAAAGAGACCGGCCCGCGAGCGCTCATCAGGCTCTTCCATCTCAAAGAGTTCTTGGTCGCCGAGCAAAACGCGACCTTCAGTCACTTCATAGTCGGGGTGCCCTGCGAGCACTTTCGCCAACGTGCTCTTGCCGCACCCGTTCTTGCCCATGATCGCGTGGACTTCGCCGGCTGGCACCTCGTGGTTGAGGCCGCGGAGGATTTTTCGATCGCCGATCCCGGCGTGGAGATTTTCAATTTTCAATGACATGGTTTTTCAGGTGTTACAATCTGGGCATAGGCCACGCAGGGTAATCTCGGCGTGGGTTACAATAAAGGTGTCCGGGAGCTGCCAAATCTTTTTTGAGCGAACCCCGGTTGTCAGCGGGACATCCGTCACCGTCCCGCACCGCTCGCACACAAAGTGGCCGTGCTCTTGAAGGTTCGGGCAATATCGTGTCGCCTCTCGCTCGACATTCACCTGCCTGACAAGCCCGCATTCCACGAGCGTTTCCAGGCAATTGTAAACCGTCGCCAGCGAAATGCCGTTCATCTCTTTCTTCGCCCGAATAAATACCTCGGTCGCTGTCGGGTGGTCTCGCTCCGAGAGCAGAACATTATAGACCTCGCGCCGCTGCGGCGTGAGGCGGTGGCCACTGTGGCTGATCGTCTCCTCATACGCTGTGCGGATTTGTTCCTGCTTCGGCATGCGGGAAACGTAGGCTCTGTTTTTCGTTTATCAAGAATTATTCCAAATAAAAGTTTTCCGTCGCCTGCCGTCGAAAACTTCGCCTGACTCGCTGTTCCAACATCTACGTTCCGCTCGTCGAAAAGAGAAAAAGCTCGGCTTTTCCGACAGGATGAATCAAATCCTTCAGCTGCCGAGCGGCTTCCCGTCGCCTCAGCCCGAATATCCATCCACCGATCATGCGTCATCTCCTCCTTCTTTCTACCCTCATCCTCCTCGCAGGTTGCCAGACCACCCCGAAAACCACGAATTGGGATGTCCCGCTGACACTGCGCACGGCTGGTCCGGCCTATGCGGAATACGTGATCGAGCGGGCTGACTCAAACAAGGACGGGGCGGTTACTCTCGTGGAGTGGATCAATGCCGGCGGCACCAAGCGCAGCTTTGCCGTCATCGACCAGAACAAGGACGGCATCGTGACCCGCACGGAATTGATCCGGATCGGCTCGAATGCAAAATTCTTCGATCTCACCCGCCGATATGCGGATTTCAACAGGGACAACAAGCTCACTCCCCGCGAATTCCGCTCGCCCTCGGGCGTCCGCGTCCTTCGAATCGAGTTCTAAAAATGCGAGCTCTCACCCAAGTCTTCCTCGCAGCCACTCTCGTCAGCCTCCTCGGCGGATGCCTGACCACGCCGGTCAAGAAGTCTGGTGGCCCCGGATCCATTACCGTTCCCAATTCGAATCCGACGGCGATTCGAAATGCAGCGAACTTTGCCTTCTCGCAATACGGATTTTCTCCAAGCCGTCAAAGTGCGCCCGGCTCGCTTTCGTTCGACAGGCCGGCTGGACGAATGGGATCTATCGCTTTCAGCGGCCCTATGCGGACGACCAGCTTCCGCGTGCGAATCGACGTGGTCGCCATCCCGGGCACGAACGACTTCCGCTTGATGCCCGAAGTCGACCGCGTCACCAGCGCCAACATCGCTGGATTTGAAGACAGCACTCGGATGCTAAGTGTCTGGAGCGGACAGTTCAAACCGATCATGCGGCAAATCAAGGACCGCGCCTCAAATGCCGGCCCGGGCCGCTAGAGCTAGCCCGCAGGCGAATACCACTGTTCACGCGACTTCATTGAGTGCCTTGTAGGACTCTAGGTCAGCCGAGGTTAGCAAATCCTCTGGAACAAGCCGGTAGTGTCTCTCGGCAGTCAATCTCACACCATCATTCGTTTCCGCAAACTCCAAAAGCGCAATCGCCCCATCAGGAAGAAATTGCGCTCCGAGTGATCGGCAAATGAGATTCGGGAACTTTTCCGCACAGAGTGCAATATCCTGCTCAATCTGGACGTGCCCAAGTTTATCCTTCCCGCCTTTGGCTTGAAGGGGGAAGACATAGTGAGCCCCTCTTCGATCAATTCCGACATACAACTCATCCACCTCGACCTGACCGATGCCATCGACGGTCGTTCGGAGATGATTTTGAAGGGAGTAGGATGCAACACCTGTGAAAATGTCGATGAGCCTATTGTAGCGAACGAGTGCGAGGAGGGCCTGCTCATCGTTAAGTGCATATCGTGCGATGATGCCAGGCGTCGCCTCAGGAATCTTAATCTCGATCAGGCCAGTGTTCGGTTTAATTGTCCACTGGCAATCGAGAACAAATTGATAAGTTGCCTTGCCCGCCAGTTTGATGACCCATGCTTTTCCTCTCGGTGCTTCAGCAAGGATGGAAACTGGCAACTCATTGCGAAAGCGAAACGCATAAATCAGGTCACCAATGTTCTTCGGCAGAACGACTCCCAGCTTGGCTGCGGTCGTTTCCATCTCGCTTCGTTCAAAGGAGAACGACTTCATTCCCTTTCGATAGTGAGCGAAAAAAATACTTTCGAGGATCTGAGTGTAACGATTCTTGGCCATAGCGCATTTTACCCGGGCCATCGAAGGACGACCACTTCTTCACGAAGTTGCTCGCGTGTTGCCGTGGCAAGACGCGTTCGAAAAAGGTCAATCCGATCAACCTTGTAGCCAAGTTCCTCGGCAATCGACCCCAGTATCTGCCCAGTCCGGATCATGATTCGCAGGTAGGAGGCCTGATCGCCAACAACGTAGGCCAGCGAAGCACCAGGGCGGAGGAGAGGGCGAAGCTCAGCAAGATGTCGAGCCATTCCGCCGAAATAAAGCTTTGTTACTCGCGCATAGAGCCGCTCGAACCCGCTGGTTTTCCCCATCGCGATTCGTCGTGCCTCGATCTCTGTGGCGATTCTCTGAACTTCGCTGTGATTGGCAACCCAACTGTCATCATCATCGCCCTTATAGACACCCCGTGTATTCGAACGCAGCATGGTACGCTTCAGTGCCTGAAGAGACTTTTTATCATGAAAAAAACCAAGGATAACAGACTCTAGGCGAGTCGTTCGGGTATAGTCTTTCTCGTTCGGATACGGCGGCGATGTGATCACTGCATCAATTGAACCCGGACGCACCAACCGCGTCAGTAACCGTGAATCGGCATGATGAACAACGGTTGATGTATTTTTACGGCATTGCAGAGATCGGAGATCCTGAACGAATCGAAGCACGATCCCAAGCCACGTCGAAACAACAGGAGCATCATTCTTCGCGGGACCAACTCCAACCTCCGGGCCAAAGTGTAGGTTGCTGATCGTCCCGACGAGAGCCTTCGCGAGTGCTAGTCGGAGGTGATCCCTTCCATATTCCGCTCTATCAATGTGGCGGAGCAAAACAAGCGTCTTGTGGAGAGGCAAGGGGCTGATGGAATCTTTCAAGAGGAGACGAAACTCCTCTTCGGGGAGACTCAGCAAGATCTTACTGGAAGGAGGTTCGTTAATGAGATTGGGCTGCGGATCGTCGATAATCCCCTGTGAACCCAGCAGCCCAATGACCGTTTCGGCGATTTCTACACCAGTTCTTTCAAGGCGATCAGCATCAATGTCCCAATCCAATTTTGTGCAACTTGCAAAGTGAGCCATAGGGTGGGCTTCAATGCCGACACTTTTGAAACCATTTTTCTTACATTCCACAGGGGTCGTGCCAGTTCCGCAGAACGGATCGAGAACGCAGCCACCTGGCCGAATATCGAAGTCGTCGAGATAGGTGCGCACCAAATGAGGTGGAAACGAAAGGACAAATCGATACCAATCATGAGCGGCGCGATCTGCGACCTCCAAACGATTGGAGGCCGACCTTTTTGAGGACGGCGACGGCCCGCTGCGCGCATGTGTGGGAGCAAGTCGACTCATGCAAACAACTCCCTCACCAAAAGAAAATCGCGCAGCCTAGAAGCGCGAGACCCCAGACAATTCCCGCACCGCAGGCGGCTTTCCAAATGCGGGGTCGCGCCGTCACCCAATCAATCGCATCCCGCAGAAGATATGGCATGCCAACAAAAAACAATCCGGCAACCACCCACCCGTAAGCAAGGATGACGAGGAGCAACCGCGTGGGCTCGGTGCGCAAGACGGCAGATTCAAGCAGTGGCTCGGCGGCGAGCAGCAGCAGCATGCCGAGCGCGCGAACCGCAAGAAACTCAGGGACGTAAATCCAAGACAGAACAGCCCCGGCCAGAATGCCGATCAGCATGATCATTCGGAGTCCGGAGAACTCGCCAAGATCGATCGATCGGACGAGCAGGAACGACCACACCGCCGCCATGGCAATGAGCACAGAGGCGGCTACACGCGAGCGAGGGAATGTTTTGGCCCATACCTGAACGGGAGTTTGCCATCCAAGTGCCAGCGAATGACCGGCGAGGAGGAGCAGGCCGGCGAACAGTCCGGTCCATTGTAGCGGGAGTTGGTAAATCATGAGGCGTGGGCCTTGCGGCGCTTTACTTTCTCCCAGACACGCTCGGTCAGTGCAATCTCTGCTGCAGCGACTTGCGCTTCTTTCTTGCTGTGACCTGCCCCACGCCCGAGCTCGGCCCCGTTCCAGACGACCCGGCAGACAAAGTTTTTCGAGTGCTCAGGTCCGGTCTGGGAGAGCAACTCGTATTCAGGTGCACTCGGCGAGATCGATTGGAGTGCCTCCTGAAGAATTCCTTTTGGATTGATCTCCTCCGGCTGGCTCGCGAGGTCGGCGAAGACCTCCTCCATTTGCTGCAAAAGAAACATGCGCGAGGCCTCGAATCCTCCATCGAGATAAATCGCACCGACAACCGCTTCGAAAGCATCCGCCAGAGTGGAAGCCCGCTCGCGTCCGCCACTCGCCTCCTCGCCCCGACCCATCATGAGGAACCGACCGAGATCGAGCGCAAACGCCCGCTCGCGCAGCGCGGTGCGCGACACGATGCGCGTGCGCAGCTTGGTAAGACGCCCTTCGCTAAAATCCGGAAACATCCGGTAGAGGTGCTCGGTCACCGTGACCTGAATCACCGCATCGCCCAAAAATTCCAGCCGCTGGTTATCAAACGGATAATCCTTCCTCTCGAGCGAGATGCTCGGATGCGTCAACGCCTCGGCGAGGAGTAATCCATTTCGAAACTTGTATCCCATGCTCCCCTCCAAGGGATTCATGATGGATGTCGTCAAGCCTTCCATAATTTGGTCTCCGGGACTGTGGAGTCTCCGATGCCTCCCGACAAGTCATGTCTTTTCGTGAGGGTTGAATTCCTTACCGAACCGACTACCTTCCTCGCAGATGACGCTGTCGCCGGATCTCACCATGGAAGAATTGCTGCATGCCTACCCGGGTGCCCAGCGCGCATTGTTCCGCCATTTTCACATCGGCGGCTGCGCAAGTTGCGGATTCCGTCCGGAGGAAACCCTCGCCGAGGTCTGCCAGCGGAATGAGGCCCCGAGCCTCGATGAGGTCATGGAAAAAGTCCGTGAAGCCCACGAACAGGACGAAAAAGTTTTGATCACGCCCACGGAAGCCGCCGCAGCCATCGCTTCTGGGGCCCGCCTTCTCGACATCCGGACCCGTGAGGAATTTGAGGCCGTCCGCATCCAGGGTGCCGAGTTTTTTGGCCAGGATGTCATCCAATCGATCATGCGGGATTGCCCGAAAGATGCCATGATCCTGATCGTCGATCACACCGGCTCGCGGAGCCTTGATGGAGCAGCCTATTTCACCGGCCACGGATTCGAAAACGTCCGGGCCGTCCGCGGCGGCATCGATGCCTGGAGCGTCGAAGTCGATCCCACCCTCCCCCGCTACACTACCGAATGAACGATAAAATCAACGACGCCATCCGCGATCCCCAGAACCTCGGCGAAATGTCCGGAGCCGATGCCATCGGAACCGCCGGCAATGGCGATTGCGGCGATATGCTCCGCATGTGGATCAAATTCCGCGACGACGACGGACGCAAGGTCATCGACAAGGCCACGTTTCAATCCTTCGGCTGCCAGACCGCAATTGCCGTCGCCAGCATGGCCACGGAACTGATCAAGGGAAAAACACCCGAAGAGGCGCTCGCCCTTTCCGACACCGATCTCTCCGGCTCCCTCGGCCCGCTCCCGCCAATGAAAATCCATTGCGCGCAACTCGTCGAAGGCGCTCTCAAAAACGCCCTCACCGGCACGCCCTCCCCCCTAGCGGCCTCACCCACAGCACCAACCCTCTGGGACAACCTCCAGAGCCCACGCGAAGTCAAAATCAAATTCCACTGACCTAAATACCATGCACCCACAAGGAGACATCACCCTCACCCGCGACTGCGACGCCATCCAAATCCCGAGCGGTAACCCGCTCGTGCTTCCCGCCGGAATGTCCGTCGTCATCACTCAATCCCTCGGCGGCACATTCACCGTCGCCACACCCGGCGGCCTCGCCCGCATCGAACTCAAAGACGCGGACGCCATCGGCCTAGACCCAAATGCCGAACCCGAGAAAATCAAAGTCGAAGGCCCCGCAGAAACCGCCGTCTGGGACCAACTCAAAACCGTTTTCGATCCGGAAATCCCCGTCAACGTCGTCGACCTCGGCCTCATCTACGACTGCCACGTCGAAAAGTCGGACGCCGGCAAAACCACCGTCCTCGTCAAAATGACGCTCACCGCCCCCGGCTGCGGCATGGGCCCCACCATCGCCGCCGACGCCCGCAGCAAAATCCTCGCCCTCGACGGAATCGACGAAGCCGAAGTCGAACTCGTCTGGGAACCCGCATGGAATCAAGCCATGATCAGCGAGGCCGGAAAAATGAAGCTCGGGATTCTTTAAGAAACCTGCGAAAAAATAGGAAATCGCGCGCCAGCACAGCCTTCTCGACTGCCTCCTCAGCGCGCAATAGCAACGAAAGGTTGCTTTTCGCTTTCAACACCGTTGTCTCCATACTTGGCCGAGTCACCCAGGAATTTGCTGTTTTCAGTATTTGCGGCAAATCCTCTGCTCGACACCAGGAACAGGCGGAGTAGGTTGTCCGCCATGATTGGTGGCAATACCACCGGCCCCGAGCTGGAAAAATTTTGGTGCACCGACAGCGGGCTGACGGCGGCGGACCGGGCGGCGGCTTACGGGATTGACCTTTCACTCATCGATGAAAACCTGCGATTGACTCCAGCCGAGCGAATGGAAAAAAACGAGGAGGCACTGGCACTCATGCGGTCCCTTGAAAAGCATTCGGAGTGCGATGCAGGGGCTTAAAGATCTGTTGTGCCGAATGGCCACTGGCGGGGTGGATTTTATACTGGCCGGAGGATTTGGAGCCATGGCTCATGGCAGTTCCCTCGTGACGCGGGATGTGGATGTCGTCTGCCGGATGGATCCGGAAAACCTGCTCCGTCTCCATAAAGCGACAGGAGACCTGCGCCCGGTGCATCGCATGACCCCTGAGAGGCTTTCATTTACCCGTGACCAAGCGGAACGCGGCCAGCTCAGTAATCTCTACCTTTCAACCGACTGGGGGCAACTCGACTGCCTTGGCGAAATCATGGGACTTGGAGGGTATTCCGAATGTTTGACACGCAGCGAACCTCTCGACCTCGACGGGCAAAAAATCCGCGTCCTGAGTCTCGAGGCCCTCATTGTTGCCAAACGAGCCATGGGTCGTCCCCGCGACTTGCACACCGTGCTGGAACTGGAAGCCATCCGCGAACGCCTGCGACGATAGCGGGATTTATCGAGAGGATCGCCTACAGAAGGGGGCCACGGATCGGCTCACCCTCGACGAAGTCGTCTGGGAACCTGCATGGAACCAAGCGATGATCAGCGAGGCAGGAAAAATGAAGCTCGGGATTCTCTAATACCATCTCTTGAAAACAACTGGACTTTATGGCGCGGAGATTTTGGTGCAAGGCAAGGCGGAAGACCAAGTGCTATCCCCTGCGATAACGCGCTGTATGACAACGCAGCCCTGCGCCGAAAGATCAAGCGAGAGGGTCTGGTTATTTTCAAGAGATGGTATAAAATCAGGACGCAGCGCCATCGGATCAGCGCTGGGCGAGCACTTGGATCGGGTAGGCGCGAAACCGTAGGTCGGTTGTAAAAACCGGGCACTTTGCGTCGCTGGCCAATGCAATCACCATCCGATCGAAAGGGTCTTCGTGGTGCGGAGGAAGCAGCTCCGCCTCATGGCAGATTTCTGCTGTCAGTGGTTCGATGACAATTTGGTGCCGGAGACAAATCCCACGGACAAAATCGAGAACCCCGGCTTGGCCGCACGGGAGTTTCAGTTTCCCCACCCGGAGCTTTCGCGCGATTTCCCACACGGCGACGCTCAAGACCACTGGACGCTTGGCCGCCGCCAATTCGCGTCGCGCCACCCGGTCGGTCCAGCGTCCGGCCGCCAAATCAAGAAGGGCGCACGTGTCGAGCACGTGAGAGATCACTCCTCTTTCCACTCGGAATCCCAAATGTCTCCGTCATCGAAGGTAATGAGGTTTTTGAACCGGGGATCCGGATCCAGTGTCCTCCTCACGGGCTCTTCCGCCCGAATTATCTGAAACTTCGCGCCTTTGCTGCCCCGCCGGATCATCACCTCCTCGCCAGCCTCCACCTTGCGCAATAGCAACGAAAGATTGTTCTTCGCCTTCAAAACCGTCGTCTCCATTGTTGGCTAAGTTAGCCAGCTATTCGCTGCTGTCAAGATTTGTGGCGAATCCTCTATGTCTCCCCCACTGCCATGAGGAGCCACAAAACCTATCTCCCTCCCATTCTTACCTCGCCGACACATGACATCCGGCTCGACGGGGTCGGCGCTCGATGTGTCGAAGTCTCGATTTTCGCAGAATCCTGAGCCCCCCCTCAGGCCAACGATTCAGCCTCCCGAGACGGGATTCAGAGCCCAAGTCTCAAAGTCGAAAACATGAAAGACAGCAAAATCTTCCGCATTCGCAGTGGCGAGTCTACGGATCCCTCTTTCATGATAGGTCGCCGCGAGATAAGTATCCAGAATCCGTTTTCGTCCGAGGCGAAATTCCTCCATCCACAACCAAGCCTGCTCTGCGGCCCGGTCTCCCGGATGGCAATGAACCACTTCCGCCGCATCCCACCAGGCACGGCACCGACGAAGTGCTTCGCCCATCGTCAGAGGACGCTCGAATCGTTTGGCGTCCGTCACGACATGAAGGAATTCCTGCAGGACTTGGGGAGCGAGGGCGAACTGCTCGGTGCCCGATCTGCTGGCCATTTCGATATGCTTCCTTACCGAATCGTGCCCGGTCGCTTCGCGAATCTCATAGGCCAGCAAAACGGTTGTGTCCAAACCGATCATTGCCGATCAAAAAAATCGTCGTTCAAATCCTGCCGTCCCGCCCACGGCACCGAGATGTGCCCCACGGAAGCTGGTTCCGTAGCCTGCCAGAGAGGAGTTCGTGGCGTTTTGCAGCTGCGACGAAAGTTGTCCATGGCCTCGCGGATCAAATCCGAAGTGGAACGTTTCGCACGGCGAGCCAGCTTCTGAAAATCCCGATAGACTGCCTCCTCGACATGAATTGTCACCACTTTCATAAATATCGACATATGCTTATATTCCATATAAGTCAACCTCGCTCTCTCCAAACCAGCGCTTGACTTCAAAAGCCCCGACCCGAATCCTCCGTGAGTTCGCCCACAATTCCCTCACCTGGTTAGTATGAATGCCATGGTCTGCGCGGTTCAGGAGCACTCCAGGCTCAACATCAAAAATTTCCGAAATTCCTCCATTCGCCTTTGAACATCTTCTGCGAAAAAAAACCTCTGCTCGAAATCCGGAGCGGGCCACGGCCTAAGGGATTGATCTTTCCCTCCTCGATGAAAACCTGCGACTGACTCCAGCCGAGCGGATGAAAAAAACGAGGCAGCACTGGCCCTCGTGCGATCCCTCGAAAAGCATTCGAGGTGCAATGCAGGGACTTAAAGATCTGTTTTGCCGGATGCTTCGCTCGTAGCGAATCCCTCGCCAGTAACTGGCGATCCACTCTCTGCGGCTCCGCGACTCCGCGGGAGTTTTCCCGTGCCTCTTTTTCTTTGGAGGTTAATGCGCGCGGGAAAGCCCCCCACTTCTGATGTCACCCGACGCTTTGTTGACTACTGGCTAGCCCGGTGCCATGGCCGATTCAATGCCGAAGATTTCCGAGTGGGGCCCGGTGAGCATTTTCATCAATACAAGGGGAGAGCACAACCCACCGCACTTTCACGCCGTGAGCGGAGAATGGGAGGCGTCCATTCGTATTGGCGATTTTGCCGTGATGGTCGGCAAGTTGCCGCCAAGAGTGCTTGGGCAAGTTGTGGAGTGGGCAGCCCTTCATCAGGGGAGTTAATGCAGGAGTGGGATAATATGAGGGTCGGACGCCCGCTGAACCGCATCGCGCCACTGCCATGAGAGTTACTGGCATCAATTTTTTGGGCGGATCCAGTGTGCAACTGACATTTGCGGATGGCTTCAAAGCCCAACTTGATCTGTCACCAGCCCTCAACCCGGACGACCCCATGCGCGATCCGGCCCTCTCCTTGCAGGGCCGTCCAAACGGCCTCACGGTCGAGTGGCCGGGAGGCATTGATTTCTGCCCGGACGTTCTCCGGGTCTGGTGCGAAGCCGGGTCGGTGCTGTCCCCGCAAGAAACCACCGTGGCTTTGGAACGATCCATTTCCCGCCCCTTGGCAGCCTGACGCCTTCACCACTCTCTGCGGCTCCGCGACTCCGCGGGAGTTTTCCCGTGCCTCTTTTTCTCTGGAGGTTAATGCATGGGCCTGGTCCCAATCTCTCGCCGGTTCTTGAAAGCCGCCCGGAATACGGCTTGGCATGTAGGCACAATGGAGCTACGTTTTGGACATGAACAAGACCGCGACGATCCGTGCCCGCATTGAACCCGGACTTAAAAGCGAGGTCGAAGCCATTCTTGCTGAATTGGGGCTCACGGCCTCCGAAGCAGTGCATCTGCTCTATCGGCAGATCAGATTTCAGCGTGGCCTGCCCTTTGACTTACGAGTTCCGAATGCGCTGACCGCGCGCACCCTCAACGCCAGCAAGGCGGGCAAAAACGTGAAACGGTTTGCTACAAAGAAAGAACTCTTTTCCGACCTGGGCATGTGAGAACATTCAGCCGCACCAGCCAGTTCAAAAAGGACGTCAAACGCATGGACAAGCGGGGCAGCGATATGGCAAAGCTCAAAATCGTTATGGAAGTGCTGATTGAAGGCGACTCTCTGCCGGAACAATTCAAAGATCACCCGCTGCGCGGCCAATTCGCAGGCAGTCGCGATTGCCATATCGAGCCGGATTGGGTGCTGATCTACGCGCTTTCGGAGAAGGGCACGCACGTTTGCTTCGAACGCACCGGCACGCACAGCGATCTGTTCCGCTAACCTCCTTTCTGCCCGGACGTCCTACGGGTCGGTGCTGTCCCCACAAGAAACCACTGTGGCTTCGGAACGATCCATTTCCCACCCCTCGGCATCCTTCATCCTCTCCCCTCTCCGCGACTCCGCGGGAGTTTTCCCGTGCCTCTTTTTCTCTGGGGGTGAATCCGCAGACCTGCTCCCATGTCGCCCAACGGCTCACAGAGTGGGTTCTTCCATTTGACAGCAGGGAACCGGTCGAAATCGCTGTCACTGGAATAGACAACCGCTCCATTCTCCCTCGCATGGGCGGCGATTAGGGCCTGTGTCGAAAGGCTGCCGCCGAGCTCCGCCGCTTCCAGCAACTCAAAAAACAACACGATCGTTTCCGCTGCCGGCGCCAGCAGACGAACGTGGGGTTGGTTGAACCATTGGGCAACACGCTTCCTGACTTGCTTGACCGTCATCGGCTCCGCGCAAACCGACGGATGCGTCATGATGCGGGTGAAAGCGAGAACAACGACCCAAGGAATTCCGATCGGCTCGCTGCCGGACAAAGCCTCCTCCCACCAGCTCTTTGCCTTCGCATGGTGCGGCAACGTCGTGTCGTAAGCGTAGATCAAAATGTTGATATCCGGAACAATCATCGGGATTCAAGTTCGTCGTAGAGCTGGTTCATGCTCAGACTCCGGAAGGCGGATTTGACCCCCACCGCCCGAGGCTCGATCCGGACAGTCTTCGCGGCCACTCCCCTATCCGCCAGCCCTCGCTGAAGCGTTTCCTGGACAACCACCCGGAACGGCCGCCGCTCCCTTGCTGAAACCTCCCTCAATTCCCGCAGGATGGCATCATTGATGTCAATCGTTGTCCTCATTAATGGCATCATGATGCTAAAAAGGGAGATGTCAATCAGCCATTGAAAGCCCTGCGAGCCGTCGCCTTGAATCCCCAAACCGGAATGTGACGAAATTGTCACAATACTTCCCTAGCTTGATCGCCTCCGATCATCGAGAAACCTCCTCGTCAGCGAGACGATAGCCATGCTTGTTCGGGTGTCTCCCGCTTCGCTGCCACCAAACCAACAAACCAAAAACAAAAATACATGAAACTATTCCAATCCAAGCTGCGCGTGGCAGCATCGGTTGTGGCCATTTGTGCCGCTTCCGCTACCGCTCACGCTCAGATATATGAAGCTGGGGATCTGGTGCTTTTTTTCCAAGCACCGGGATCTGACTCAAGCACCTTGATGGTATCGCTCGGGGACGTGCAAACGGCCTTCCGCGATGCAACTCCAGGAACGCTTACGAACATCCGGAACATCGACTCCGCACTTGACACGGCCTTCGGGACGAGTTGGCAAGACTTCACGGCGCTCTATATGGGTGCTGCGGCCAATATCGGAACCTCTGGCTCCACAACCGTCAACGGGGATGTGAGGACCTCGGTTTACGTGACGAAGTCGCGTAATTCGGTAACCAGCCTCGAGACATCGGCCAGCTCCGTGGGTCTTGCCGGGACTAGTGCTGCGACGGTCGCGAGTGCCATCAACGGACAAAATGGGCGACTCGTTGGAGACGCTGACGGTTCGCTAGAGGAAGATGCGAGCGCGTCGGGAGTAGATAACCAGAACCCTTTCACAAATGTAAGCTTGGGCATCCAAGGGACTGCGTTTAGTGGGTTTCCTGGTGGCGTCCAAACCCGGTTTGCCTCAGGCAATTTGGGCAACTACAGCAGCGTAACCGGGGTCGAGGCAGCCCTCGATCTCTTCCGTATCAATCGCACGGTCGCGACCAATGCGACCAACGCCGGAGAATATCTGGGAACCATTCTGTTGGCAAACAACGGCGATGTTTCGTTTTACGCGGTTCCAGAGCCTTCAGTCATCGGTCTCCTCACACTCACTGGCATCGCCGGAGCCGTTGCGCTCCGCCGTCGCCTCAAAACCAAGCAGTCTTAACTCAAACCAATTAATTACATCTCAATCTATAACAAATTAAAAAATGAAATCGAAATCTCACATCCTCATTCTTGCTGGGCTGGCGATCATCGCCGGTTCCATATCCGCATCGGCCCAGACCGATATTACAATCACCGGAGCGACAGCGTTCCGTCAGGCGGCTGTTAAGGCCATCTATGATGCATTCGGCGGCGACGCGGCACTCGGAAACACGTTCAACGTTGCTCACGACTTCCCCGCTAACGCCACGAACCAAACCTCTCAGTTGATTGCCTCCAACCGGGCAATCTTCGTCGGCCAGTTCCCAAACATCTCGGGAACGACAATCGTCCGCACGAGCTTCAATGGCTCCACGGAAGGTCTGCGGGCTATCGCCGGGTTGAATAATCCATCGGGTTCTCAGGCGCACATCACCCGTAACCTTACTGCCTACCCAAGCGTGGGCATTCCCGCGGGGATTACACCTGATTATGATACCAGCCCAAACTTCACGACGGCGGCGATTCGTCCGGACTTCTCGTTCTCGGATGTCTTCCAATCCACGTCACCAATCAATACGGACGTTAACAACCAGCCGATTACATTTGAGCCAGCTGACGCCAAGGTGGGTGTCGTTGCGTTCACCATGCTTGCCAACGATGGCGCACCCGCAAGGTTGACAAATGTTACTGTCCAGCAATATTTGGCCCTCTTGGGTTCCGCCGCACCGCAGCCGCTCTCGCTCTTCACCGGTAACTCGACCGACTCGACTGTTGGAGTAATTGCTGTGGGGCGTAACGACGGATCGGGCACTCGCTCCACCTACTTGGCGGAAACTGGTTTTGGTGTTTCCAATCCTGTCCAACAATGGATCGTAACGACCGCCGGTCGCGATGTCAACAATGACGTCCTCACCATCCTGACATTGGTTCCTGCCAATGGTGCAGGCACTGGGGACAATGCCACCGGGTCAGCGAATAACGCTTCCACCCTATGGGGAAACAACGCCGTCGGAAACGGCGGATATAGCAGCGGCAGTGGCATGCGTGACGATTTCCGACACAAGACCATCAACGGGGTAACCCTCCGTGACGGTGAAACTCAAGGTGCCGGCGGCATTCTTTACGGCCCCAACTACCCTGTTGTGATGCTCACCTGGATCTCAACATCGGATGCGATCGCGGCTCAGGCGGCTGGTGCAAAGGTCCTGACTTACAATGGAGTCGGACTCACTATTCCAGCCACCTCCGGGACCCCGTTCAGTGCCGAAGACACTGCGAAGGTTACTAACGGTCAGTATTCGGCTTGGGGTTATCAGCAGCTCTATAATGCTCCCGGCATCTCGTCGGAAGAAGCCGAGTTCCGCAATACTTTGGTGACCACCTACTTGGATGCGGCCATCACTTCGACAGCGAATGGCTTCACGTTAACCCAAATGGATGTCAGCCGACCCGACGACGGGCAGCCGATTCTTGGCATCACTCCTTGATTGTAAAGCGCTGTTGAACTACATCAGCTAAAAAAAATCGGACTGGCCTTGGGCATACCTGGGGCCAGTCCTTTTTTTTCCTATGAAGCTTCCCTTGATCGCACTGGTCCTCAGCCTTCTGGCTGTAGGAATCTTGTTCAAATTCTATAACCCGGCGGAGGAGCCCCAAACTGTGGAGAAGCCTGCGGAAGGAGACCAATCGAAGATCGCCTCACCAATGCTTCACGAATCAGCTCACACTCCGAGTGTATCGCGCCCGCCAATAAAAAGCGCACCCGGGCCGGGCCAGACTTCCTCTGTGGCAAGTCGTAATCCGTCGACCTCGGGTTCTAGCGTCCTAGACTCGTCCGTGAGAGTGCCAAACTCCAAATCGCAGAAGCCGCTCACCGAAAGTTCTACGCCGACGGCACAGACCGGACCTATATTTCCCGAAACCGGCAGCGGCTCCTCTGGCACATCCTTTATTGTTACGCCAGCAGGAGTTACTTCGACCATAGAGAAGTCGAACGATCCCGCTCTGGATCCCGAAGGATCTCCAGCAAGCATCCCAGCAACACAGGAGCAAGCCGTATCCGATTCGCAAGGCCAAGGAGCCCGTGTCGCGCCTGATATTTCCGTTCCCTCGGGAATGAAAGTACCAGCGGCCGCACTCGATAACGGAGACAACGTCACCCCGCAACAGCGCGCGGAGCTCGATGAAATTCTTGAGAATTTTTCCCAGGACGTCGCCGCTGTTAATCCCGCAGCCCCGACCCCGTCGCAACTCGAAACATGGGAAGCAGCCAGAAAAAAAGCCGACAATAGCTATAGAGTCCTGTTTGGGAATGCAGCGTTCAACGCACTGACGATGGACGCAGCGTTGGAGGCCTTGGCGGAAAAGCAAACACCCAACCAATAATCAATTGGATGTTCTCAAACTCAAATGACCTTACTTCGGAGGTTCGGAAGATCTCGCCTTCTTCTCCATAAACTTGGAGACGAACACACGGGCATCCACCGAAGCCTTTTTCATTACGTCAACAGGAATCTCGCCCCTGATCGCATCCAACGTTTTCTTGGCCGTTATCTCACCCTGATTTGCGGAGATCAACAACCACATCAGGGCTTCAGAAAAACGCGGTGACTTAACATCCATCACTCCGAGAAGTGACGCGAGGTTTGACTGTGCCTTCAAATCATTGTCTTCAGCGGCGAGCCGAAACCATTTCTCCGCCTGTTCAGAGCTTTCGTCGAGCGGACCGGCACCCTTGCGATAGGCAAGCCCGAGCATATTCTGTGCACCCGGATAACCTTTCTCGGCTGGATTCATGAGAAATGGAACCGCTTTTGCAACGTCCGGAAGTTGGAGGTCGTCTCCGAGAAAGTAGATTTGAGCAAGCGCAAACTGCGCATCGACAGATCCCGAATTTGCTAGAGCTTCGAGTTCCGTCATCGCGGATCCGTAGTCCTTTGTAACTCCCTTTCCAGACCTCAAGAACAAAAGATAATTCACGCGGCTTTTGCCTGAGCCGAGGTCAGCTCCTTTACGGAACCACTCCACAGCCTCAGTTTCGCTCTTCGTCACACCCAGACCCCGTGCATAAAAAAAACCGACCAGACTAGCCGCCTCACCATGCCCCATTTTTGCGGCTTCCATCATGTTTTCGAAAGCCTTTCCGTCATCCCGCAGGACACCCGAACCGGTATGGTAAGCCTTCCCCAATAGGCAATACGCCTCTGCATCCCCATTTTGTGCTCGTGTCTTTAGCTCGATAAGCCTGGGTGAGATAGATTCATGAGCTGCCGGAGCGATACTATTATCGGCGATCCCAACCGTCACCACCCCGAGCATCGGAGCGATCCGAAAGAGCGTCTGAATTATTTTGTGGAGAAAGAGTATCAGATTCATAAGGAAAAAACCGATTTTAAATATTCTCCCGTGCCGCGGGCAATAAATAAAATCTTAGCACGGCGAGAATATATTGATTAGGATTGCTATTCCACTGAAAGGTCTGTCCGGCGAAATATCATCCAGTAAAATCCCGATACTGGGCCTGCGGGAAACAGTTTCGAAAACGAATACGATCGATTCTCCCAACTAATTTTCTCTGGAGTGACCGCTGGCGGATCACCTTGGCCGTGGAGGATAAGCCACTCTGTGCCAATGTTCGGAATATCGGAGGCGAGGCAATATTGGATACGTGAAAATTCTGGGAATCTCCTCTTCAGAGACTGGACAACGAGCCCATTACGAAAGTCATGATCAGAGGAAATAGTCGTGTCCCCGGAGGACCGATCCACCACATACCGCAATGCCCCCGAGTAGTCTCCCCTCTGCCAATTGAGGAGCGCAAAAACCCGCGCAACGTTGGTTGAAACAAATGCAACTACTACTACGGCAACTACTATCCGTTTCCATGAGTGAAGGGGTTTAGGGAGTGCCTCCGAAAGGGCACCCAACAGAAGGTAAAAATACGGCAGACATACGAGAAAATAACGAAAATACAGGAACTCCGGCCGAGTTAGGAGTAGCACAGCCGCCGGAACCAACAAAATAAACGAGTATAGCCATCTGCCGCATGGAATTGGAAAGACGCCCCAAACCAAAGCGGCGATTATGAGCAAGATTGAAACCACAGTCGTAAAGACGCCCCCTATGCCCTCGGTTGGAAGGCCAAGAGAATAGCCAAAAAAATGTCCGAAAACCTGAACCCACGAGTAATGCGGACCGCCTGCCACCATCATCTCTCGAAGGAATAGGATGTAGTAGATCCCTCCGGCCAGCACTGGAATTCCAAACCAATGCAAAACCCTATAAATCCGATGAATGACTCCTCGCTCATCTTGAAACGCAACCAGCACAAACCAAAGAAACTGTGCAGCCAGAATATGCAATGCCGAACCATGGGAAAGCATCGCCACGATTGATAGAAGCCCAAATGCGAGGGTTGGCGGAAATTGTTTGGAATTCCGCCATTTTAGCAGAAGCCATGTTGCTCCCAGGTTTGCCGCGAGGGCGGGAGCATAGCCACGCGCCTCAGACGCATATAAGATCATTGGAAAGGAAAAGGATGCCAGCAGCAGGGGAACCCATCGGCGAGTTGGGCACAGAACCTCTCCCAACTTGACCATCAGAAAGAGGATGATAGCTCCCGAAACAATCGAGAGGAGGCGGGGCAAAACGGTTCCGTGCGATTCACCTACCATGAGGAGCCAGAGGGAATTGATCGGATGATTGTTGTCATGATGATAAAGTGCCAACAAATCCCATGGCGTCTTGGCAGACCGAGCCCACTGAAGTGAAATCACTTCATCAAGCCAAAGATCCCCTCGCGCAGAGAGTACGATGGCAAGAAAGCCGGCACACCCAATAAGCCAGAGAACGAGGGCGTCGTTAGTTCTCCAACTCGTCGCAGAAGAGGACGGCAGCTTTTTTCGGCGGGCTTTCACGGCAGGGAGGTCTCCTGTGCGTTGGATGTAGATTCTCGGGACTTATCAGGCTTGGACGCGCCCTGTGCCGAGACCGCTGCTGCTCGCAAAACAGTGGCCTCGCGATGGTTTGGCTGCAAAACCAACGCTTCGGAGAGATGTTGAATCGCGCGATCCCATTGTTGGGATTCACTATAAAATAGGCCTCTGTAAAAATGGTGTTCAAAGCTGGTTTGCTCGGGAATGACGGCAAAGATCCTTACCGATCGCGAGTCAACGCCGGACCCCTGCGGGATCGGGTAAGCGAAGGGCCTCAGCCACATCGGTTCCAATGTGTTCTCACAGACGGCACGAAAGAAAGGAGAACCTCTCGATGGATCCACCTGAGGATCAATGTGAGCGTAAAGACCGGCATAGGCATCACCGAAGCTTTCCCAAGAGGGGATCACAATATGAGTGACACCGGCGGCCTCAAGCAACTTTTTCACCCGCACCTCATCAATCTCCGCAAAGATCTGTGCCGCCGTCTTCAGTCCAGACATGTTCTCCCAATAAAGGGTCCCCAGCGTTCGAATCCGAGCATAATATGCCAAGCACGTCGAGCTATTGGGTCCGGCAAGGACAACCGGAACTGCTTGCGGGCTCGATTGAATCAGTCGATGAGCCACATCACGTAGAATAAGCTCGTTTCCAACATCTTCTTTTAGCGGAGCGTCCAGACAGGTGAGGTAGGAATGAATCTGCGAGAGGGAACTTGGTAGCATCAGAAAGGCCAGTTGGGCGGCAACGAGACCCCAGCCAAGAAATGAAACCCTTTTTGAGCGATTCGGATTATCCGCCGTTCGCCCAAGCCGAACATCAATGGCGAGGACCAGAGCGAAAAGCAGCCAAATTCCCATGGAGATATGCCCCCATCGGACCTGATAGATGGCCAGCAATTGCAGCATGAGCGCGGGAGCAAGTAGCAAGACCAGTGATGCCTTCCCGAGGGGACTCAACCGATTCGTAAACCAGGCCAGCACCGCACCTGGAAACGCAAGGAGGGGGGCTAAGTAAGGCAATGCATCTGCCCAGCGCGCGGGGCGCTGGCCCATAATCTCGAACAAACTTTGGAACTCCATGATATACTCCTGATGGAGTGCTAGGAGAAATGGATCTGCGATCCAAAAGAACCTTTCGGGAAAGCAGATCATGATGACTGGCGGTATCGCAACAAGGATCAAGGCGAGACCCAGGAGAGCCACCTCGCGAGGCTTCGATCCAGTTAAGCGTTGCCCCTGAACGAAGCGGGTTGCCGCGGCAAGAATTAGCCCCGCGCCACCCAATGCCAGAGCAAAAATCGGGCCGTTGACTTCCATCCGCAGCGAGAGGTTTGATGGAAAATATTCCAGAAGAAAAAATAACAAACTCGAAAGAGTGCCCGCTAGTCCCCACTGGACCCAAAGAGATGAGTCGAACCGCCCGGACACTCGGTTGCTTCTCAAAAAACAAGCGGCGAGGATTCCTCCAAATCCGGCCGATGCCACAACGGGTATAGACGTCGCAGCACTGATCCACAGGGCAGCCCCAGCAAAAAAGCCGGAGAGGCGAAACCAAAATATTGCCTCCGTAATCTGCGCCATTTTACCCCGCGCTGAAGTGCTCGGCGTGAGCGTATTGAAGGATTGAAATGCAACAAACCCCACCCGACCGTTTATCAAGCTGATCAAGGTTGACAAACAGAAAACGAGAGCCAAGCCATGGTGATCTGTCTCCCCAGCTTGAAAAAGACGGAAGACGTGTGTATTTGTAACCAGAAGGACAATGAACAAGACTGCCGTTGGGCCACCAAAGGTTCTTCGCATCAAGGCAAAGATGAGAATCGCGGCAAGGAGGAGCGTGATCGGGCCGAAGAACATGGAAGCCACCGAGACGAGTTGCTCTGGTTTTCCGTTTCCAAGCCAGCCTAAGCAACCAGCACTTGCCGAAAGTATCCAAGTCGGAAGGGACGACCAGTGGACTTGCCTCCCGAACGGAGAGTTATCCAGCTGAGTGGAGCGGATTCGTGCCGACCCTTCGCGAATCATATCCTCTGCATATAGAATCCACCATCGCGCATCCATTGATGAAGAGGGAAGGCTGAGCATCTCCTCGCGGGTTCCCACCGGAATTGGGAGTGTACCAGAAGCTGTCGGGGATAAGGTTGCCGCCGAGATTTTTTTTACAGTGTCCCAACGAACCGACGTGTCGAGACTGAGCAGCCCGACGGCGAGGAGCACAAACATCCCGGGCACCAACCACACAGACAATCCCGATGCAGATTTTCCGGCTTCACGCTTCAAGTGGGCCGAGTTTTGCCTATCCCGGTGCCTAGCCATGTCTGTTTGGTTCTGGTTGAATAAGCGCCTTCTGATCCCGCCGCTTCTGGAATGAAATAGTCAATAACAAGACTTTTTTTTCCAATCACTCGCCCAGATCATCATCCCCACCGTAGCCTAGGACCTCGACACTTATGATCGACGGTGCCTCAACCTCATCGGAGGGCTGTGACCGGGACTGGCCAGCAACCTGATTTGCAGCCGCCGAGGCAGCACCGGTAGCCGTGCTGCCAGAAGTTAATCCTCCTATATTTGGCGCTGCCGCAACAGGAGCGCTCGGGACTCCGACAGAAATACCCCCGGCTGCAATGTTATCGGCATTAGCCACTGCCGCTGCCGCAATCGTAATGTCGCCCGTTGCGCGAATTCCCGCGTCGCCCGCATCGAGCGTCCCCTCTGGAACTCCCAGATAAATCTGACTTGGCTCAACCCCTTCCACGGAGGCTAGAACTCCGATGCCACCGCCCGTTGCCAACCCTCCCAGATCGGTCACCACTTCGCCGCTTGTGCTATCGACAGAGACGCGAGTCGGCGGCGCCGAGACCAAATTCTTTGAAGCTGTTCCTGCTGCAATATTTCCGTGGGAGGACCAGATCGTGAGATCCCCTCCCCGCAAAGTAAAGACGCGGGCTTGGCCAATGTCGAGACTCTGGTCCATGAATATTGAAACCTCGCCTCCTTTATCGGTCACAATGCCGGGCGGGGTCAACGGATTGCCAAATATATCGGACGCCATTGTGATCCCGCCTCCAGGCGTTCCCAGAGTAATTGACCCTCCAGACACCGTCCTAATGTTGCGGGCTCGCGTAAATATGTCACCAACCGATCTGGAGGCACCGAAGAGAGCGTTCGCAGCCTCAACCCCAATCCCGTAGTCGCCGCTCGCCGCCGCCTCAGTCACTGAGACCTTCAAAAGAGAGAAAAACACATCTAGGGCAGCGAGATTTTGCTCCTCCAAGCTCAAGTCTTTGAACCGGGCAAGACGCTCACCCAATCCCGTCGTGATGAAATCCGAGCCGACAATGCCGTCCGGAAGGAAGGCACGTATAAATTCAGGGAACCTGATATCACTCCCGGACAAACCGATGGCGGGTCCGCCGACGGGTGCCTTGACACCAGAGAAAACCACGAGCGATGCTCCTTCCGGAGGCAGGACTGGATTACGAAGCCGACCGATACTGGTAATTCCAACGCCTCGTCCATCAATCAAGTTCGCGCCGGTTCCCAAGTCGATATCACGGCCTGCCAAAACTTCCAAAGTGCCCGGCCCGCTGATTTGGATATCTCCAGAGAGTGCGCCTGTTGGTTCCCCCGCTGCCCGCTCAATCTTCGTGTCAAAGTTGTAGTTGCCTAGCCCAGAGTCATCAGAGCGCACTTGCGCCGGTGAATTTTCGTTGAACGCGATGATATCCCGACCAGCCGAGACAATCGAGATTGAAGAAGATGTCGTGTTTTGTAAATAGAATGCCACATCGGTAATGTCCCTCTCAGCCATGATCCACGAGAGCTTAGGCGAAAACACGGTCAAACCGGTCAAGTCGCCGCCTGTCGCATAGACCCTCACGGGGTTTACAGACGCGAGGTGCAGGAGTGGGTCGGCGTGCAGCGGTCTTTGAACGGCTATGCTGGCCGCATCTCCTACAATGGATCCTGTTTCTGCGAAAGCAGCTTCTACGGACTCTTGAGGATCGCGTTGGTCTCGAAGGTCGCTAAGCACTCGTCCCACCAGTGATTGAAATGCTACCGGGGTAATTGCGCTTGGAAGCTTTGACGGGTCGGCGTCTGAAACGTTAATCTCTGCTGAAGAATAGGCCCGAACGGAGGCGTTCGTCTCGGGATGGAATGCCTGACCAAGGTCTTGGAGACCCGAAATTCCTCCTGCGGAGTAGAGTTGAAGATCCCCGCCCCACGATGGAAATAGAGTGAGATCACCATTCAACTGAATATCCCCCCCGAAAGACGTCGAGATCAGTCGAGGCGCTGAAACTGAAAGAATTGTCGAATATGGATCAGCCGAGATCTCTGCAAGTCGGAGCCAAGGTTGGAAGTTCGCTGAAGTTGTATTCGTTCGCAGATTGTGGCTATTAATCCATGTCAGTAATATCGGGGCGGGTTGCCCTGCAGTGTTACTAACCTCGTTCCGGTGAACTATACTTCCCCCGTATGCCGAGAAGGACGCCCCGGCATCGGCTGAGAGCGTATAGAATCGCGACTTATACCAGAATTTGTTGTTCAAACCTGGCGGCAGGAAAAACGGATGCGAAACGGGACCAGTTAAGATGCTTCCACGCGCCGTGACATCGAAGAAAGAGTTTCCGACGTAAAAAATGGTCGGTAGCCAAGTCTGGGAATCGGAGGGGGCGATCGGATTACCCGACGTGACGAGTGCACCCCGGCTCATCGATCTCGTGGAATTTGTTGCGATATCACCCGCAGCGAAAACTTCCCCGGAACCTCTCTGAACGTAATAGGAACCGCCCACAATATTCCCGCCGGCACGAATACTCAAATCTCCTCCGCCAAGCTCTTGGAGGTTCGACGAATCAGGCCGAAGGTTGAGCCCACTGGATGGATCTACACCAGCCATTCTGGCATTAGTCGGGATTACGGCATCGGCATTGATGAGATCGCCCCCGGAGACCATGGAAAGGTCTCCACCGCCGAGAGCTCCGAAGCCTTGGAAGAAGTTACTATAGTCAATCCACCACGTGGTCGAACCCGAGGCGTCTCGGGTTGCATTGTTCACCCCCTGCTCACCGAAGGTGCCTGTATCGTCAACGTATCCTCGCCAATAAAGCCAATTCGACGGGATCTGGCGACCGACATCCTGGATCGCCGGACCAGTAGGAGTTAACCCGGAAAAGGCAGACGTGTAGCGACCAATATTGCGGCCAGCTGCGAGGGCGATGTCTCCACCGCTCAGGGCATAGGTTGGTCCATAGCGTTGCTGAATGGCTCCAAGATTGCTTTGGTTAGGATGCTGCGCGGCAGAGAGATCCGTTCTGGGGAGAACGAAGTCTCCGGGCACAAAGATTCGCGTGAGGTCGGGAGGCGCCACCCCAGCGGTGTAGACCGTTGAGAACTGGTTTCGAAGCTGGATGTCGAGTCCAGCGTTTATGTCGATTGAGCCTGTCCCTGTTCGGATAACCTCGAATCGCGTGCCACGAGTTGCGCTCGGCAAGGGGTTTGAAGTAACAAGAATCCGGATAGTGTCGGCTGTTTGACCGGAGATCCCAATACCCTGATTCGTTCCTTGCGATCCCGATAAAGTGTTTGGAACAGCAGGGTAAAACTCACCCACCAACAACGACCCTTTCCCAGGAGAAAGATCTCCAGTGGCGAGAGTCCGACGAGAATCTGCGGCGGACAAATCAGATCCAGCTGTCAGCCGGAAACTCCAAGATTGGAGGTTTACTGGACGTTGAGATTCGATGCTTTGGAGTGTCCCAAGCCACATTCGAGAGTGACCCCGGTCTGCGAACTCCGCAGCCGATCCCGTGGCAATGGGATTGAAGCCGTCGCTGAGGGTATTGTTGACTATAATGTCGTCGCGGGCGCGCAACGTCAGGACGCCCGGCGCACGTTTGGCACCGAAGCGGAAACTCGACAGATCCCAATCCGCGAGATAAGTTGCCTCATTGCTTGTATTACCTGCGGCGGTGTTCGCTGTGCCCAGAATCAAGTCCCCGGCCCTGTTTATAACTTCCGCCCCAGGTGCAACGACGAGGATACTCTCGAGGCCAGCGTTGACGGTACCACCGAGGAGTTTGGTTGAGTTGAGTGCTTCAAAGGCATTCACAAAAGCGGCCCCATCGATATTAATACTATCTCTAAGCGCAATGTTCATCACGCCGCCCACTGCAGTCCGATCATAGACGCGACTTCCCTCCGCTAAAATTGATGAGGCACCAACGATCGTTCCCTGAATTTTGTTGATACCGAGATCTGTATTGGCCGTCACCTGCGGGGCGCGAAGGTGAAGGGTTCCTTCGAATTGACCGCGAAATGCACTGGAGGCAATGCGGGAGCCGTCTGGCTGGAAATACGTTGTTTGAAAGTCTCCCGGGATAAAGGCTGCCACCGATAGATCGATCCGTGAACCGAGTTGAATATCCAGTATGCCAGAGCCGAGTCCGGTAGTCGTTGGTGCACCAGCCTCCAGATAGATAGCTCCCCCCTTACCGGCAGAATTGAATTGAGTTGCAGCCACAGTCAATAAAGCGCCGGGCCGAATAGTCAGGTCTGCCCCAGCAACAAGCCGAATCTCCCCACCGGTTATGTCGCGCCTGCCTATAGTACCTGCAACCGTAATCGATCCAATGTCGGCAGAGAGTTGAAACCGTCGCACACTGGACGTACCTGCGACCAGCAAATCGCCGGTTCGTACCCGAATGTCCCAAGACTCAGTAATCCCTCCCGCCGAGAGAGTCGTTTGTAAAACGTCCAGCGAGGCTAGCTGAAGGGTATCAAGCCGAAAATCGGCCCCATTCCCAGTAGTGCTGCCTGCGCCACTCAATATACCAGCAGAGGAAAACTGGCCTTCCGGGGCGCGAATGTCGATAATCCCAGCCGAACCACCCGCCGGGTTAGCACCCACGGAGATACTGCCCCCGGGAAGAAGAGATACATTGCCGTGTTCCGCAACGACAAGAATTTCACCCGCATCCGAGTAACGCGTCTGATCAAAGAAAGCGCGGCTACTACCCTGTGCGTCGAGATGTCCACCTACGATTACACTTCCACCAACGCCGATTGCACGAAGCTCAATTTTTCCGCTCGGTAGGGATATGTTGGACAATGCAAGCACACTCGAGCCCTTAAAAAGTAGATTTGCTCCAAGACCTCCGACCACTGATGAAGCAGACGGACTCTGAAAAAGTGCCAGTGTGCCGCCAGCAACAATACTGTGTTTTGCCCCGTTGCTCCCGGTGATGAGAGAGGTCGAAATCGAAATATCCGAATCAGAAGTCATCCCTCCAACCCCCGAGAAAATCACTCCTTCGGGGCTGTAAAACGAAACATTTCGGTATTGGGAAACGGTGATCTGCCCCTCTCCGATCCGAGTGGTGGAGGTGTTCCAAACAAGCGAACCGGACCCCGGTCGAATAGCTCCTACAGCAGCCAGGCCTCGCGGATTGCCTAGGGAAATCGATGCTGCGGAAAGGGTGGCCGCCCCGTTCCCTTGATTGAAGCCGCGGATTTCACCGGTTTCCATAGACAGAAGATCCAAGGCTCCGCTACCGAATTGGCCGGGTCCATAAATATCAATCGATTTCTGGTAAGTCTTCAGGCGGACGCTACGAGATTGCTGGAGTTGGTCAAGCACCTCGCGGCCCAATTGAAGCTGGGGATTAGCAAGGTCAACCTGGCCGGTGGGCTCCGTGTCCCCGGCTAACAAGAGACCAATCTGCCCAGCTCCAAAGGTGAAAGACTGTCCCCCAAGCTTCGCTGTGGTGTTCAACTCAAATCCATAGGAAGAATCCAATACAACAGAAGCTCCCGAAATCGACGCGCCCGAACCAACTGTCAATCTCGGCGCCGGATTCGCGGTAACGTTCGTTCTCAAAATCAACGCTGATGGATCAGCACTCACCCTGGCAGCGACGCCGTCTCCGGGGAGGGCATACGATTGTGCTGGTTCACTCGAGGTCCCGGTTGCTTGAAGCATTGATCCCGTTTGAAAAACGAGAGTTCTTTTTGCGACGAGCCCAACATCAATTCCCGAGAGGGGCGTTCCCGAGTTATTCATCAAGATGTTAGAGGTTCGAACTTCAATGGTTGAACCACTGCCGGAATTTCTGCGGATCCCGCCAATAACGAGACTTTCCGCGCCAAAGCGACTAATTGTGTCAGCGTTAAGAGAAACTGGCCCCCCGTCAGACTGCCCGCTGCCAATGATGTAGATATCTGCAGCACTGCTGATGTCGATTCGCGATCCTCGTCCGACCCCGGACGGCGGGGAGAGGACAGTGCCTGCCAATCTCATGGCTTGGTTCGCGCTGAAGAGCAAATATCCCGAGTCGGCCGGCAAACGCTGAGTCTCGGCGAGTCCCAAGCGTGAAGAGGCTTCGCGTGCAAACTCACTTACAGCATAGACCTCATACTCCGCTCGGCGCAAATAAACATCGGGCGACGTAACTTCGAAAAGCGAGCGAAGGGGGGATATCGACGAAGCAAGACGATAACTATTGAAACGAAAGCCTGTAACGTTCGATGAGCCATCGGACTGCGTGGAGTGGACAAAGGGGCGTGACGTCGTAAAGTTAGAGGGATCTCCTGACACAGAAACGCCGGGTGTGTCACTTCCGATAGGTGTTACTAGAAAAGCGCCGGGTAAGAGAGCATATCTTTGAGGAAGAAGCGTGTAGCTGCCCGCCTTCAAACTCGGAGTTTCATCTAGAAAGAGTTGGTCACCGACTTGCAAGGCTCGGGAAACATACCCCGGATCGTTTCCCAAGGTGTCAGCACTTGTCAGAGTATTGAACGGGGCGTAGGGCATGTGACGAGATTGGTATCCCGGTAAAATCGCGAAGGACTCCGCAACTTGGGTCCAATATCGATTAACCGCAGGAGTAGGTGCCAGCCCGCCTGAAAAGTCATCTGGATCGATACTCGTGCGTGCCGAATACGTCTTTCCTTGGTAAATCACGAGGTCACCGGAATCATAAGTACTTCCCGAAGCCCACGATGCAGACGGCTCGCCGAGGATATCGATCGGCCCACCGGTTCCCGGAACCCAACGATAGGCAAGCAGATCGCCGCCACCTCGGAGATCGATTACAGCTCCAGACTCAAAGTTCACTTGATCCCCAGCGACGTGAATTGTCTTCTCCTTCAAGTTTTGGGCTGTCACGTTGGTACCCCGAGAATCATAGAGGCTCACGCCGTCTAAACTTAGCCCGAGCGGGACCGTCAACTCCCTCCCAGACGAATAGTCCAGCCCAGAAACCGAGGTTATGCTGCCAGGTGCTAAGTTGACCTGCCGTGTCGTTGGAACGGTCAGCGCATTTCCCACAATCGCGTTGACTGGCGAGTCGATGGCAGCCGTAGAAAGATCAAAATCCGTGCCATCCCATCCAAGGACAATTGATCCGAACGGAGCCACCAAAACTCCTCCTTGGTAAATCTTCGAGGCAAATACTCTAAGTGCTCCACCAGCAGAGAGAGGAGAGAACCCTAGACCCGAGCGCGTTATGGTCACGCTGCCGAGGCCCCCAGCGTGGTCATAAGCAAACAAATCAAATCCGGCTAGCGTCACTGGATATACCTGAGCCGCATCCAAAGCCAAATCTCCGGCAATGCTAAGTGTTCCAGATCCCCTTATCTCGCCGGATGGTGCACGCACAGTGGCGGCGCCAATTCCACGAAGCACAGTGGTTCCAACATCAACAAGCTCTCCCTCGACTTGGATTGAGCCAGAGCCAAAGGTGGGTTGAACCAATTCCCGAGGGCTTTCCCCTGTCTGGGGGTCGAACGCGCGGAATGCGATAAATTCTTCCCCTTCTTCAAGTGGAGCCCGGAATGGTTGGCCCAAGGCAACGTAACTGGCTTTAAGTGAGACCCGACCCTGAGCGCGAATGACCCCCCCTCCAGCAACTCGGAGCGATCCTCTCGCAGTTATCGTCACGTCGCCCTCGAAAGCAATGTTACCCCCGACCGGCACTGGGGTAGCGTTTTCTTTAAAATAGTAATTCAAATCCAAAGACTCGAATCCCCCTTGATGAAACTGATCCGCTGCAAAATACCCACCCCCGGAGATCGCCAAACCACTTTCGTCTCGCAAAACCCTGCCGATCCCTCGACGAGAAATCCCCCTCAGAGCGAGTTTGTTCTGCGTGACGATCATGTTTGTATCCGATGACAATCGCAACTCATCTGAATCTGCGGGATAAAATCGACCCGATGAGACAACCAGCGTTCCCCCTGCTGCCTGACTTCCACCGGCTTCGCCTTTAAGCGTCGCATCCGAATAAAGCATTTGCGAACCGACGAATTGAATGGTCCCGGCGTTACTGTCGGCCTGGTATGCGATTGTCTCACGCACCAGCGGTTTAGTTGTTAGTCCAGAAGTCGACCGAGGGACATTGCTCGGAGTTAGACCAATTCTAGCACGACTTACGTCGAATACTTGGCTCGCTCCAGAGACGTCCAGAACCGCACCGGCTTCGGCAACAATGTTTCCACCGATAGAAATTGTGCCACCATCGAGGAGCGTTCCCACCCGTCGACCAAAGGAATCCGGCTCGAGAACGGCTGCTCCAACCGTGCTGACCAATGCCGTCGCTCCGATATAGACCGTGGGCAAGGCCGTTTGAGCGAGAACTTCAATAGATGTGTTTTGGGGAAACGAGTTGGATCCGGAAATTTGTATGTCCCCCCCGGGCGCGATCAGGCTCCCCAGCACGGAAACAGTTGCTCCCGTGAGGGCAATGTTTCCACCCGACTCAACCTCGAGGCGAGACCCTTCGCCAATCAGAACATCTCCTCGAGTAACAACAAGGCGGCCTGCATTCTCGTTCATGGAAGGATCAAAAAACTGATTTCGGATTACACCGGCAGAAACCGAAACTGAAATCGGAGATCGCTCTCCTGGCGGTCTAGATGTTTCGACGAGCAAATCCCTTCCTCGATTGGCGGGTGATGAAGAGTAAACTAGGCTTTTCGCGATGGGCTTAACAATAGTACCCTCCGCAAAATAGACAGCTGGCAGGTAAGGCACCGGGGCGTCTGGATCCGCCGGATCTGGCTTCCACCCCAGTATCGGTTTCCCAATCCCTGTAAGCTGGAATTCCTGGAATCCACCCTCACTGAAGAAGCTAGGCTGGAGCAACAAAGTGTCGGAATCAAGCGGTGTGCCGCCGACCTGAATGAGCGGTGCTTGAATTGAAAGCGTCCCTCCTGTTGCCTCGCGGCCCGCGAAGCCACGGAGATTTCCTCCGAGATCAAGTCTACCACCGAGCACGGAGGCATAGTTCACGTCCTTCCCCGCTTCAATCGCAATGGAACCCGCATCACCATAGGAATATTTGCCTCGTGCGGTAACTGCGACCCCGCCAGATACATCAATGATGCTTCCTTGAGCTAGACTAATGTTGAACCCTCGAAGTGCGACGCTTCCTCCATTAGTGAAAAGTCCGGTCGGGGCGGAATCTAATGGGCCCGTTGAACGGTCATCGATAACTAGGCCAGCGACGTCCAATTTCGCGCCGGGTCCAAGAGTGATCGATCCTTGAGCCAAATCAACATCGGGCTGCGGAAAATTGGGTACAAGCCGACTGCGAACCGCTGTTTCGTAAGCAGAAAGATTTGCGGCTTGGAACTCAATGCGCCCTCCAGGTGCTCGAACCTCGCCCATGATACTGATTTGACGGCCCGTCGCCGTGAGAACTCCCTCAGCGGGCAACTGAACCGTGACTCCTTCTGGAATAAGGAACTGACCATCGTCATTGATCACGTTAACTTCTCCGAATCCGGAGATCTGATAAAAATCGGATGGAAAATCTAGGGCGGCAAGGCGATCTCTGGGAATTGTCGCCCCTGCGGCGGTACCCGATGTCAGTGCTGAAACGGGTGTCACGTCCTTTTGCGGACCGAAGGTGATTACAGGTGGTGTGGGCGAGAAATCTGCGTAAGCAACGCCGACTGTCGGAAGCTGGATCTGGGATTCAAATCGCAATTCAAGCGAGGACGAGATCGGCACCTCACTCGACGTCTCCGTCTGCCGTATTTGCCGTGGCCCAGAGAGAGTTGCGCCTAAGAGAGTGCCGTCGAGAATCATAGCCGGAGCGGTGATACTCAAGGCACCGCCATCCGCGCCTGAAAGATACTCGTTCTCCATGTAAGCGCCGGTCGGCGCCAAAGAATTCTGGAAGGTTTTGGTAACCCCCCATTTGGCATGCACTTGTGTGGATTGCGGTTCATAAATGCCGTCATAAATTCGATCAGGCGTTGCCGACGCGACATCGATGAGGTGCCGCCCCTGGTAGAGCACCCGCGTTGTTTGAACCTTCCCCCCCTCATTGCGGAAGTAACCGCCGGATACATCAATAACGGAGCCATTCTGGGCAACAAACCCGCCCCCCGCTTCGATCGTAACAGAACCGCCGGTTGCCGTCAGTTGAGCAACGTTCTTCTTCACAACGTCTAAAAAGCCAGAAGCGTCACCCAAAGGCGTTCCTACCCACTGGCGGCCGTCGAAAGATCCACTCCTCCTGACGTCGATTTCGATGGTGATCCCACGAAGCACGCCAGTTCTTTGCACCGGTGCAACCGCCAGTTCGCTTCCTCTCAGCTGAACACTCAGAATACTGTCTGCTAACGGGTTTAAAACGTCGGTTGAACCGGACACATCGATGACTGCTCCCGAATCGAGTTGAACAAATCCTCCGGTATAAACAAACTCGTTCGCCGCTCGGCGGCTTCGGACAATGCCATCTGTCGTTACCAAGTTTACCGCACCCCAACTTCCAGCGCGAATCCCAACAACCCCACTCGGAGCTTGCATCACCGAATTCTTCCCGAAAAACACAGAGCTCCCTAAAATCGATACTTCCGAGTTTAGGGGCAGCTTTGTTGCAACAGCTGTCGCGGTGCTCGCATAATCTGGCAAAATTCGAACCACGCTGTTTTCCCCAAGGATGACGTTTCCGGTGGAGGTTTCCAAGAATGCAGGAACCCCACTCGGTGCTGTTGGGTTGAAGTCGGCTGCAGGTATCGCATTATAACTCGCTCGGAGATCAACGCGTCCGTTCAGGGTGACAGAGGTTGTACTATCAATAATACCCATTTGCTCCACTTGCTTTCCGGCCATTATAAGGTTGCCCGTTGGTATGCTGACCAAACCCGCGTTGGAGACAGTTCCGGCGTAACTGCCAACATCGCCAACGAATATATCGAGCCCCCTGAGACTGGGCTCCAAAGAATTATGGGCATTGGCTCCGATTTGAAGGCCAGCCGCGAGGATAACTTGACCTGACGGAGCTCCCAAAATGCCCTGATTCGAGACGTTTGCACCCACTAACATTACTCTTCCTCCACTTCCCTCGCTGTTCACTTGTGCTGTAATCTCGGCCCCTTTTTCGACTATGATATTTCCCGTCTGGCCGGTGGGCGTAGTGGCAGCAGGCGGAGTGAAGCCATTTTGTCCTGTCGACGTAAACAGAAATTCTGCTTGGCCGGCTGTCTGGTTAAGCAAACCGCGTGTGATCAGGTTATCATTGATCGGTAGCGAAGAGGCGACAAGAGTGCGGGTGTTAACTTGGCTGCCGGCGCCAAAAATGATGCCGCTCTGGTTGATGATGTAGACTTGGCCGTCGGCGTTGATTTTGCCGCGGATTTGGGAGGGGGCGACGGAGCCCATGACTTTGTTGAAGGCGATCCATTTGCCGGAGTCGGCACCACCGGCGGACTGGTCGAAATTGACCTGCGTGTTTTTTCCAACGTTGAAGGTTTTCCAGTGGAGGATGGCTTGTTGGAGGTTTTGGGTGATCGTGACATCGTTTCCGGTTTGAACCGGGGCACTGGCACCGTCCCAGCGGAAGTTCGCTTCGCCGGGCTGGTAGCGATCGAGTCCGTTGATGACGAGACCGTCGGGGATGCCGGGATCGGTGGCAGCGGCGGCGGCACGGGCGGCCTCTTGGAGCTGGCGCATGTCGGCTACGGCTTTTGTGGTTCGCGAGAGGCGGTCTTGGGCGCGTGTTCTTGCGGCGGCGGCGGCTTCGGCTCCTGAATTGTTCCTCGCAGCGGAATTCTCGCGAGCCGAGGTCGTCGTCGCCCCGCCACGTAGGATATCTCCCGCGTGCGCGGCACCTGCCAAAAGCGCGGCCACGGTTGCACAGACCACGGTCAACCGCGAGCCGGGCAACCACTTGCGGGGACGGGCAGAGCTGGAATCTAACTGGAGTGGCGGCTGGCGCATGGACACAATCACGGCCAAGATCACCCAGCCATCGGCAATGCGAAAGGGCTGGATTGTTACAGATTCGTCACAATTGGATTTGAGAAAAAATCCGCTCGTGCCCGATGGCGGACTCGCTTGATGGTTCGCCTCGCATGGGCTATCGCCGTTTTACGGGCCGCGCATTTGGCTGCCGGAGCTTTCGCGGCTTGACCCGGGCCAGAGGGACGGGCATATTCCCGACGTGAGCACGACGAAGATTCTTGGAATCCTAGAAGCGGCGAATATCGAGCCGCCGAAAGCTCGCGCCATTGCGGAGAGTTTGGAAATTGCCTTCCGTGAGCAGGAGGACGATCTCACAAAGCGGCTCCTAACCAAACAAGACGGGGCAGAGATCAAAGCGGAGGTCATCAAGTGGATGTTTCTATTTTGGATTGGCCAACTCGCCGCAACTGCAGCCATCGTTAAATTTTTGATTCGCTGAGGGCGACCAGCACTGGAATTTCATCTCGGCGTCGGCTGGCGCCTGAACGATCTCCGTCTCAAAGGTCTGCTCCGATTCCGGCGCGAAAATTGCCATGATAACACGACATGATGCTTTTCTCGTATGAATGCCGCTCTTACGACTCTGACCGAGCGAGGTCAGGTTTCCATTCCAGCCGCTCTCAGAAAGGAACTCCATCTTCGCCGTGGGCAGGCTCTCCTGTGGGAAAAAGTCTCCGACGACGAGTGCCGTATCACGATCGTTCAAAAGGAGAAAAAGGCCGGCTGTGCCGATTCTGTGCGAGGCTTCATGAAACGTTTGCATAAAGACATGCCCTCGACGACGAAGGGCTGGATGGGTTTGCTGCGCGAGGGGGAGGATGGTCTGGGCCGTTGACACCTGCCTAATCTTGGATATCGGATTCTTCCGCCAGCTACTTCCTAATCTGCCGATCATCGAGGCCTGACCGCCAATCAACGTAAATCCCGCAGTCTAACGATCAGAAATCTTGAAGTTACCATGAAGAGCAGGAAGGACATGAAGGGATGATGATAGATCAGTAACTTTGTATATTTTACGGTCGCCATGGTTCAAGATCCCCGAATGAGTTTCTCCGACTTGTCTCACCGTGTCATTGGGTGTGCCATTGAGGTTCACCGCACACTCGGTCCCGGGCTCTTGGAATCGACTTACGAACATTGCCTCGCCCAAGAACTCAAACTCCAAGGCATTGCCTTCTTGCTGCAACATCCGCTGCCAGTCGAATACAAGGGCCTCCGTTTGGACTGCGGATACCGCGTTGATATCCTGGTGGATAACCAAATCATCCTCGAACTTAAAAGTGTGGAGCACTTGCTTCGCATCCACGAGGCACAACTGCTCACCTACATGAAGTTGGCCGGCATCCGGCAAGGGTTCCTCATCGATTTCAACGTCAAACGGCTGAAAGACGGGCTCAAGAGTTTTGTGTTGTAGTGTCTTTGCCAAAGAACACCAAGGAGGGCGCGCCCGAAACGGTTCACAATGCGCTTTCCCGCTCACCTTTTGGGTGAGCCAGATTCGAAATGCCTCCTCCGCACAAACTATTTCCCTTCATGCTCTTCATGTCCTTCATGGTGATTCAAACTGCGGTTTGTAGGATATGCGAAAGAGTGCGGACAAGGCTCTTGACCGTTTCCAGTCCCGCTTGATGGTTCGCCTCGCATGGGCTATCAGGTGGGGACATGCGAAGACTTGCTCGATCTTGCGCCCTATGAACGGCCGGCTCTTTTGGTTGACATTTGGCGGGGCGGCGGCCGTGACAGCGGTGGCCTGCTGGGTCATCTGGGTCACGACGCTGGCTCCGCTCGACCGGGCGTTGAAGGCCGCCAATGCGATGAAAGATCGGTTCGATCAAGCATTAAACCTGACGCCCCGCATCTCGGTGAATCAGGCGATCGTTTTCTCGCAAACCTCGCCGGCAATGGAACTCGTGACGGCCAAGCGATCCGCGCGAGTCCGGCACCAACTTTCGGAAACCTGGCTGCACAGCACGAAGGAATTTGATATCGAGGCGACATTCACCGCGCAGGCCGGATTCGCCCTCCGCGACGCCTTGGTCGTGAACATCCCGCGGGGTGCCCGCACGGCGGAGATCACTCTCCCAAGAGCCAAGATTCTCTCAATGGAAATGTCCGACTTCCAGATTTTAAAGGATGAGGATGGGCTCTGGAACAAGCTGAAAGCCAAGGACCGCGAGTTGGCCATGCGGGCGCTCAACGTCGCAGCGAAGAAGAGTTTTGCCTCGACCGATCTCTTGGCTTCCGCGAGAGACGAAGCGAAGGCGAGGATCACTGAAATCGTCCGAGCGGTCGGATGCGAGCCTGTCTTCCTCGGCGAAGATCCCGGTCCGAAGCGGTGAGGGTGTGAGGGCCGACGTCCGATTTTGAAGGCGAAAAAAAAGCGGTCAACCCCCGACTTTTTCTAAAGTCAATCGGAACTGGTGCTGATGACCGCCAAGAACTCGGCGAAAAATTCTCCCGGGACCGCGTGCGTTTCGAGTTGAGTTTCGCAGAACTCGGTGAACTTTCCAGCCGTGCCCAACAGACTTGGAGAGAGATCCCTGAGCGTATTGAAATGCTCGGCGATCAGGCGGCAGTCGGTCTCGTAGTCGTGGGCGGACGAATTTCTGAAACTCCGAATTTCCTGCCAAGTTTCAAGGGACCCGATCACGCCGACCTTCTCGTAAAAGGCAAGGACCCTCAGAAAGGTGTCTGTCCTCTCGCCAGCGAGTAGCGCGGCGCGCCTCATCGCTGAACCAAGTGTATCCTGCAACTTGGCGAAGCGCTCGTTGACCGCCGAGAGATTTGCGAAAACATGGATTTCCTTCTTCCTCGACTCCAACCATCCCGGTGAGATCGTCGCGGGTGTTTGTGATTGTGCGGCATGCAAGAAGAACGCACATCTTTGAATCGCTTCCAGCAATCCCGAGAGGTGTTGCTTTTCGGTTGCCAGATCTCTCATGGGAGGTGAGAGGCACTGGCACGGGCCATTGTTTGGAAAGGAGTCCAATCGCTCCCTTTTCTCAAGTTAACAACATCGACCGGGAGCTGCAGAGCGCTCTCAAGCTGCGCCGTGATCCGGGAAGTCTGTCGGAGGTCTAGCTGTTCACTGGTCTCAATGATGAGGTCGACGTCTCCCCCTCGCGTGGCGTCGTCCACCCTCGAACCAAAGACAAAAATGCCGACTCCGGTTCCTGCGATTCTCTCGACGACCTCGCGGATTTTCGCACACTGTTGGCTGGTTAGTCGCATAAAGCGTGGGAATAGCTCGCACGGAAAAGGTTAAAAAGCGATCTCCTTTCTGGCAAGCCTTTCAAGCTCAAGCCAGTCTTCCTCGGCGAAGATCCCGGCCCGAAGCGGTGAGGGTGTGAGGACCGACATCCGATTTTGATGGCGTGTGTGCGGTAGATGGGATACGAGGGTTTCCATGCACCGCTCGCTTGCCCTCCTCGCCGCTTCGATTCTTCTCACTGCCTGCGCAACCACGACATCTCAAAAAACGCCGCCTGTTCTGCAGAAGCTTGCGGAGTCGGGGATTGATTCGCGGACCTACGCGAAGATTGCTGCCGGGCGGGTGCTCGACTACGACGACATTGTCGGGATGGTGAAGGATACGATTCCGGATCCTGTGATTATTTCCTACCTCCGGAGCACTCATGCTCCGTATCAACTGACGACAGCGCAATTGGAGAAGCTTTCCGATATCGGCGCTGGATCAGACCTCGTGAACTACCTTGGGAAATCTGTCGGATACTTCGAAGCCACCCAACGCGCACAGACGGGCGGGTCGAAATGGGACAAGCATTCGTATTTTTCTGATCCGTATTTCTACGGAGCCGCCCCGTTTCCTTACGAGTTCCCTGATGAATGGAATGACCCTGCCACGGTCGGGGCTTGGTTTTGATCCGCTTGCGCTTCCCGACATTGACCGTATCATGACCCCATGGACGGTTACCGCCTTGGAAATGAAAAGTTGATTCGCGTGCGCGATGCCGCCAGCGCGCGATTGCGTCAGCTCCTGGAAAAACAGGGCCGCCCTCAGGGTGCTCTGCGGGTGGCGGTCATCGGTGGCGGGTGTTCCGGGCTGCAATATAAGATGGATTTGGTCGATGGTCCGGTGACTCGCGACATCATGGTGATCTCAAATGATGTTCGCGTGGTGGTTGACCCGAAGAGCGCGCTCTTTGTGAGCGGGTCGGAGTTGGATTTCAGCGACGATCTGCAAAAGGGTGGGTTTAAAGTCACCAATCCACAAGCCGTCGCCCACTGCTCGTGCGGCGAGAGCTTCTCGGCGTGACCGATGCCTTTGCCGAGCTCGGCATCCCCCGCCGACCGTGGGCAGACCCGTCCGTCGTCAAATCGCAGTTCCACGAACTCGCTGCCCACGCCCATCCCGACAAAGGCGGCAGCGAAGATTCGCTGGCTCGACTCAACCAGGCCCGGAAATGCCTTGCCTCCCATGGCTCGCGGCTCCGGCAACTCGCCGAGCTCGCTTTTCCAGATCATCAGGCAGAAAAAACGTTCGTTCCAGACTGGACGCTCTTCGAGTCGGTCGGAAACCTCTGCCGTCATGTCGATGGGTGGCGCAGCAAGCGCGAACTGGCCGGATCGGCCCTTGAGCGTGCGGTCGTGATGGCCGGCGGCGTCTCGCTTGAAAAACAGGCCGCTCACATGATCGGAGTCATCCACGAGGCGGAGCGAATTTTCGAATCCCGTCTCCGGGAAGTGGATGCGCGTTGGCCCGATGTTCCTGCCGACGAACTGCTGGTCCTTGCCGACGAGTGGACGTTTCTCCAGCGCTCAGGCGATTCCCTCCGCGCAGCTTTGGCGGTCTTGGCTGGTGCGTGACCGGAGCGCGTTGAGATTCCGCTGCCATTGTTCTCTCTCTCGGTCATTCCATGTCGTTGTCGGAGAGTTATGCAACGCATGCAACAGATCGTCTGTGACAATGGATTTTCTATCGTGCTTGGTCTAACTCCGAGTCCCGATGACCCTATATCTTGCGATTTTCGTCACCAGGAAGCACTACCGGTGGATTTTTCTTCTCTCCAAAATATGCAACCTGTTACATTACTTGTCGGAGTTATCGGTCATTTTCCAGTAATCTCCACAGGCTGAAACTATAAAAATCAGACAACCTATTGCATTTTTAAAAAAAATTTCGTTGACAGATTTAAGATTATCTAATATTTTGACTACAAATGAAAACGACTCTTCCAAAACTCCTGTCTGTCGCGGCCGTGGCCCTCGCGATTTCGAATACTGGGGCACAAGCAGGGAAGGTCTATTTGGGAGTGGGGGCCTCGGACGTCACGAACGCCAACCCCGCCGGTGTTCAGACCCGTCTGAAAATCGACAATACGAACTGGGACGCCATGCTCGGAAATGGTGACCAGCCGGTCAGGACTGGCTCCTTTCTCCAAGCCGACCTCGGGAGCAACTCGAATCTCTCTGGGACGACTTATCGGTATAATGTCGTGAATTTGGTGGGACAAGGCCTCACCTTCACTTTAGATCGGACGCCACTCACGCCACGCGTGGATTTCTCGCTGGCCTACGGGACATTTACTTCCGGAATTGTCGTGACGCCGACTCGATCGGTTTCGGCTGCTACGCTCCTCGGTGCAGGAAACGTGCAAATCGCGCCACAGACCAGCCCCTACAATGCCATCCACCTTTTCTCACAAGCCACGGCCACCGGGAGCACGGTGCGTTTCGAAAACGTGACTTTCGGTGTGACAGACCCGACGATTGAGCTGGTCGGTTCGCTCCCGACTTCCGGTCTGGCGGACAACGCGACGCCCTTCGTCGACAGCTACCTCGCTTACTTCAATGACAATGGGACAAAAGGCGACCTTTCGACCGTAGCCTAGTCCTTCAGTGCGGACGTGACGATCACCTCTGGGGCGGGCAACACCAACCCGAAGGAAGGCGCGAAGTTCGAACTCACGGGCAAAACGCTCGACTTCACCCCACCCGCTGATTCCGTAGCGGCCGTGCCGGAAACCAGCACTTGGGTGATGGGATTTTTGGCGATCGGAGCGGTGGTTTTTCTGATGCGCCGAAACGCCCGGGCGTCCGCTTAATCGAAACCTTGGCCACTGGGCAGTGGGTTGGCCCCTCCGTCAGAGCTCGTTGGCGTAGGAAGCGACCGTGAAATCCCCGGCTGTTACGATTTTATCGATTCCGGCGGCGGAGTCAAAAATCTCCAAGAATTCCTCCGAGTTGGTCACGATCGGTGTCGCAGGGGGCTGAACGCTCAGGAAAAATCCGGCGGCAAGGACCGCCACGGCACAACCGCCCACCCAGCGTAGGACGAGCAGCCGGAAGTCCGAAGGCTCAGGGGTCGAACGGATCGCCGCTCGGACTCGGCGCGAAAAATACGGGGAGACGGTCACAGGACGGGCGCGGCCCAAAACTTTCCATACTTCATCGTCTTTTTGCCAATCATCCATAGTAACGATCTAACACCCGGAATCGGCCCGGGTTGCGGGATTTTTTATCGAGAAAGATCTCCCTGCGAGAGGAGCTTGAATCCCTCGCCTCGAAGGACCGAGGAGGAGCATTCAAGATCATCGAGGTGCAGAGCGAGAACAGCTTTGCCCCGAGGGCGGATCAAAAGGGGATAGCTGAAGTAAATATTCACCTCCGCCATGAGAAGCGCGGCCAGCACACGGGAGAGGTCGGCTGGTCCCTCCGCCAACTCGACAACCATCATTTCACACTCGCTGTGTGGGATGTCGTGCTCATTGAACAGATCTGAGACTCGCTCGGGATCACTGACGATCATGCGGCCAATGGCAGACTCCGAGGAATCTTGAATGCTCAAGGCAAGAACGACGACGTTGTTTTCGTTGAGAAGTTTTACAACCTCCAGCAACGCTCCGACTTTGTTTTGAAGAAAGACGGAAAATTGACGCACGAGTGGGCTCTCAAGTTTTTCTGCGGTAGCGGTGCTCATCGGTTGGTTACTTATAGGAATAAATGAGACAAAAATCGGCTTTTTCGCCCTCGGTCAGCTCGACGCGAACAACGTGCGGGCCGCTTTTTTTTGTCACGATGCCTGCCGCAGCCGTGTCGGTTTCCACGTAGGTCTCGCCCTCGACCGGGGAGCCCTTGGCATCAAATAGAGTGACCGAAATCTTCCGGGCCGGTCCCGGCGCAGCGGCGGAGAACCAGTATTCGTTTCCGGCGAAGAGGTTGACTTCGAGAAAGACGGGTTTGCCCTTCTCCAGTGGGCCAGCCCAGAACCCATCGCGCACCTTGTAGCCGTCGTTGGCAAACGCCCCGGCCAGCTCCAGAGCGCGGCTCCTCGCCAGCGCGGAATCGGTGGCTGGCTGCGGAGGAGCCACAGGAGGTTCTTGGGCCGAGGCCCACGATGCGGCAGCGAGCACGAGCAAGAGACAAAGCGGTTTCATGATTCCTGTTTCGTTTCCTCTGAAATGGCGCGGACCATCGAGCCTGTCGTCTCCGCGAGCGTTCGGACGGATTCGGGCGAGAGCGGCTCGTCGGTTGCGACGAGCTGGCGGATGGAATTCAATCCGGCCGTGAGCTGGACGAGGAGCGGATCGGCACGAATCTTTTCAGGGAGCTTCGAGATTTCCTCCAGAAGATAGCCAACAATCGCGGGCTGACGGATCAGCTCCGCGAGCTCGGGAGAATAAGCCCCGGCAATAAACATCGCCGCCACATCGGTCCCACGGATCCACGCCCCGAGGGAGACCAGAATCACAAGATCCTGGTCCTTCTGCTCGGCCATGGCGAGCTTGACCTCGTTTTGAGTGGCCTCGAGCTCCTCGCGAAGCGCGCTCCAATCGTTGTTCGACGCAAAATCATTGATGCTGTTGCCACGTCCGAGAATGCTTTGACTGACATTCAGTTTCTTCGCGAGGTTGATGATGTCTTTTCCGGTATTTTTCACCCCTTGCCCATCCTGCGCCTCAACCGCGATGTAGCCATCAGCGACGAGCACGCCGAGCATGAGGGCCATCTGCTCGCGGCTGGCCGTGGAGGCGGGAGTCTGCGGCTTGAAGAGCTGGGTCCAATTTGGCTGGCCGTGCTTGTCCATCGCCACGAAGAACTCGCCGGGCGTAGGAATCGTGAGAGCATCCATCTGGACGACTCCGTCGAGTTGCTTCTCCGTCAAGCGTGACTCGCCGTGAGCCGACGATGCGAACATCACAGCAAAACAGAAAACCAGAATCACAATCGGTAGTGGCATGAATCCTGAAAATATCCTGCTCGGCAGGCTTTGACCAGCGAGTTTCGACGGGATCACAAAATCGCCGCTTCCCTTTCTTCCGGTGTCCTGTCAGAAAAATTGAATCAATGCGCTTTCCGCTAGCCATATTGTTCGTCGTTCTCTTCGCCTCGCCGATCCGCGCGCAGGTGCCAGATGCGACGTTGGATACTGGCCGGAAGCTTGCCCCATTCGTTCTCGCATTGAAGCCGGCGATCCAGATGAGCCCGCTGCCGCCGTGGATGCCATCACCGGCCGCTGTGCATCCAGAAACGGCGACTATCGAGGTCCCCATCCCGGCCCTGTGGGAAGTGCCGAGTGTCGAATTTTATGTGCTGACGGTTGTCTTTGACGACCGCGGAGATGGAGGGCCGGCGGTCGAGTGGCGGGGGCCAAACGGAGACACGTCGACCATTTCTCCGGGCTTGGGTGAGATCGGTGTGGCACTCGGATTGAATGCCAAGACGATCCTTATCCCCCAAAGCCTTTCGCGCGACGGCGGCGTGTTAATGATTTCTTACTACGGGAAATTCGAGGGTCTTTTCAATTTGGCCGTGCGCCCAGCCCGCGAAGACTTGCTGGCGGTCCTCGGGGCACAGGCCGACCCGGCACTCGTTGACGAAGCCCTGAGGGTCTTCGAATCCGGGGAGGTGGACGGACGGCGAACGACTCCGGTCACGGGCGATGTCCGGCGCGGGGCTGTTGTGGAAGCTGAGTTGGCTGCGGGCGTGGAGGAAGTTACCAACGAACTGGAATTCATTATCCCGATCGAGGGCGAGGCCGATGCCACCATGCTCCGCACCGATGCGCTCGGCCTCGATTTGGAAGCGACTCTGGAAGTTCGGGTCAACGGAATCCTAGTGGGAGACATTAGCTTTCCGGCGTTCCGCCTCGACGACCCATCTCTTGTTCCAGACGGGCTCGGACGCCTCATTGCGGCCGGTTGGCGCAATGGGGCGCTTTTCATTCCTGCACGATTTTGGCTGCCCGGAGAGAATTCACTCGTGATCACACACAATCGCTCGGCATTGGAATCCGGGCGACCGCTTTTCCTTAAAAATTCCCACCTCCACATTCGATTCGGATCTGTCGAGCCGGCGGAGCAGGAAGTGGGTGCCGTGCCCGAACCCGACCTCACCTTGCCCGACCCATTGGTCCCTGACCCCTTGGCCGATCCTCTGCCTGAAATCGTGACAGACTATCGCTGATTCGCACGGGCGAATTGAAAGCCTGAGAGTGCTGCGGGACTCTTCAATCCGCGACTAAGAAGCAACGCATGAAACTGCGTGCCCATCGTCTCTGGATGGACGAGGGTCTGAAGCGCACGTATTCTTTTTTTCGCCTGTGCGTCAGGGACGATTCCATCCATTTTTCTCAGGGTTTCTGCCGCGGCTCCAATGAGGAAGTGATGTTGATCGGTCAATCCCATGAGTTCCCAACCCAGATGGCCCGCATCCCGAATCACACCTGAAAAATCCACGTGAGCGGTGATGTCTTTCCACCCGGGATCGACGAGCGGATCCGAGTCCCGACGATGCCCACGGTAGCAAGAGAGGGTGCCCTCCGTTCGGTGAGGTGCAAGAAAGTCTTCGTGAGTCATCCCGTAATCCACCGCTAGAATAAATCCTCGAGTCAACATCTGCGAGATCGCTTGGAGGAGCGGTTGATGGGATTGTCTGACCTCCGTCGTGTAGCCGGCCGGACGGACAGGCAGGCCGAAAGATACCTCTCCGCCCGGCTGCCAAACAAACTGCCCGTTCTCAAAACCGACACGAAGCTCGCACCATCCCTCGCCCGTGGAGCGAACGACATCACAAGGAAGGGCGTCGAAGAGCTCGTTGGAAAAGTGGACGCCCTCGCACGGCGACAATTCGTCCAACGAAGAAACCCACTCGACCGGCCGACCAGCCAATATTCGCTGCTGCCTGGCTCGGAGCGGCGGAAATGGCTCGACGATCACGTAGCGAAGTCCGTCTGCATCTCCCGGCGGGATGGCATTTAGGATATCCCCGGCAAGGTGTCCGTCATGCGCCCCCTGCTCGATCACAAAAAAATCCCGGACGCCTCCCAACCGATCTCGCATTTCCAGAAACTGCCCCGCCAGCAACTCGCCATACATCGGACCGGTGCTCACATTCGTGACGAAGTCCCCCGATCGTCCGACCTCCGCCCGACCGGATGCGTAATAACCCTCGCGGGAGTCGTAGAGCGCGAGGTCCATGAATCGCGAAAACGTGATGCTGCCCTCAGCCCCAATCTCGGCAGCGATTCGCGCAGCGAGGTCGGCGTCAGGGCCGAGTGATTTCACGCACGTAAACGTTCATCTGCCCGTCGGTGCCGCCCCGTCGGATTTCCGTAATCTGGAACGGACGCCGGGCGTCGCGCGAGAATGTCGATCCCTCGGCTGGAGGCCGGGCTCCTGCGGGATACTCGACGATCACACGGAGGTTCGCCCCGTTGCCACCAAAACCCAGCGCATTCGCGATGGCTCCCTGGTTCCGGAGGACCGCACGGTTCGGACCCGAAGCTGTGACAACGAAACTCCCCTGAAGGTAAACCCGCTCCGCGGCCACATCTGCTCCCTCCATGTTCGACATTTCTTTTAGACCCAACAGGCGGCCTCGCGGCATCTGGCCCGGGGCATAAACCGGCCAACTGCCGGACGTGGCGGCTGCAATCGCGGCTGGCGACGGGCTTGGCTCTGGAGGTGCTGCAGCCGCGGCAGGTGTCGGAGATGACTCCGGTGCCGGCGGCGTGGATGCCACGGGATTCACTGGGATGGCCTGCCGGACAGGAGCATCCTCTGGCAAAACCGGAGCCGCCGGCGCGATGGGGATCGCAGGCTGAGTGGGAAGGTTCACTGCGACTGGGCGCTCGACGCGCATCAGACGGTTCTGCGCCGCTTCGGCTTGGGCAGCCGGCGCGTTCCCAAGTCCCGCACGCTGGCGGTAGGACGCGTGTTTTTGATCGGCAGCCCGGACGCGGGTCGTCGGAACAATCGGCAAGCCAGCCTTTACGTTCATTCGTTCCGGTGGTTCCAGCGTGAACGTGCCCGACGATGTCGTCGATTCGTAGCTCGGGTAGAGAATGGAAATGGCCGTCGCCTTTAATCGTCCGTCATCGAGCCGCGCGACGTGGATGAGGGCGGCTAATTCGTTTTCGCGCTTCAAATCAATATCGAGCCCGGTGAGAAGGGTCCGGTGCAGGGCAGGGACAACGCGCGCATCGGCCGTGAAGACTTGCTCAAGCATAACGTCCGGCGTGACTTTCGACTGCGCGAGGGCGACGACACCGGAGCCGAAAAAATCCTGCGAATTCAGTTCGTAGGAATCCAAGATGTTAAAAGTTCCCACGATGTAAGGAACGAGATCCGCCGAGAGCTTGTAATTGCGAAGATAGTTCCGGAGCAGCGCGTCGTTGGCTTTCTCAAGCTCGCGCGGGGTCATGCGGCCGAAGCGTTCCTTGATATCTGCGGCGCGGAGGAACTCGCCTCGCGGGGCCTCGGTGAGAATAAAGCGCTTCGGCGGATCGAGCTTCTTGAGCTTGGTCAGGATCCCGTAGCTGAACGACTTCTCGGGGTGGCCGAAAATGTAGAAACTCCCGATCCAACAACCGATTGCCACCCCGGAGAGGATGAGGATGACAATCGTCCAGACAAAAAGGTTTCCGTCGTGCGATGGCGCCTCGTCGGAGGCCCCCAAATTCCTATCATCGGGCCGACGGGGCATCGGTTTTTTTCGGCGCGGTGCACCCGACATGGCTAGGGTGGGACCGGCGCGCCCGGCTCGAACGATGTGCCGCATCCACAGGAACGAGCGGCTTGGGGGTTGATAATGCGAAAGCCAGCGCCGGAGAGACCGTCATCGTAGTCCAGCGTGCAGTGGTCCAAATACGACGCACTCTCGGGATCCACAAAAACCCGGGCCTCGCCCCTCGCGACAACAACATCGCCGGACTTTTCCGAGCCGAGACTCATTGCATATTGGAGCCCGGCGCATCCGCCTTTTTCGACCGCGAGCCGGAGTCCATCGCCGGAACGTTTTTCACGAACGAGGTCTATCAGGGCTGCCGCAGCGTTTTCAGTCACTTGGATCACGTTCTTTTCTTATGAACGAAACCGTGCGAAGTCAAATGGCATGGGAAAGATTCGTTTGCTTGCAGATGACGTCGCCAGCCAAGTTGCGGCCGGCGAAGTCGTCGAGCGCCCAGCCTCCGTCGTGAAGGAATTGGTGGAAAATGCCATCGACGCGGGCGCGCGCCGGATCACTGTGGACTTCGCGAGAGGCGGGTCCCAGCGGATTGTGGTCACCGATGACGGCTCGGGCATGGATCGCGAGGATGCCTTGCTCTGCCTGGAGCGACACGCCACGAGCAAAATCCGAAATGCGGAAGATCTGGCAACTGTCGGGACGATGGGATTCCGGGGCGAGGCGGTCCCGAGCATTGCAAGCGTCTCGAGATTCCGGCTCACAACGCGTCCGCACGGCACCGAGATTGGAACGGAAATTTTGATTTCTGGCGGGAAGATCGACTCGGTCTCGGACGCCGGGGCCGCCGAGGGAACGTCGATTGAGGTGGCGTCCCTGTTTTTTAATGTTCCGGCGCGGAGGAAATTCCTGCGGGGTGAGGAAACCGAGGCAGCGCACATCGTCCACCAAATGCAATCTTTGGCCATCGCCCACCCGGGCATTGCGGTCACCTTGCTGCGGGACGGGCGGTGCCTCTGGCAGGCTGCGGCAACAGACGATCTCGGGGTCCGCATCCGCGACCTGTTCGGCGCCGATTTTTTATCCCGTCTCCTGCCCCTCGATCCCCGCACCGAAAACGGCGTGACCCTTTCGGGCTTTCTCGCGCGTCCGGGGGAAGGCCGACCGGATCGGGACCAGCAGTTTGTGGTGCTCAATGGCCGCGTCATTCAGTGCCCAGCGATTTTCCAATCGCTCCGCGAGGCTTACTCGGAGTCGCTCCCGCGAGGTCGGCATCCGCTCGCCGTCCTCTGCGTTGCGATGGACCCGCTGGCTTTCGATTGTAACGTGCATCCGGCCAAGCGCGAAATCCGTCTCCACCGTCCGGACCTGATCCGGCAAGCAGTTTTTGAGGTGGCCCGTCAGCGGCTTGAGGACTTTAGGAAACCTGGAGCCGCTCCCCTCACGACGGCTGTGCGTGCCGAGCGAGTTGCCATTTCCCCCGAGCCGTCGATTCCTCAGCCGACTCCGTTCACCCCGACCCCGCAGCCCGAGCTCGTGGTGCCGTCCGATTCGTCGGAGATCGTGGAGGATGGATTCCGCATGCTCGGCGGTCTCGGGACCCATTGGATTCTGATGGAGAGTGCCGAAGGACTCGTGCTTCTGGATATCCGAGCCGCGTCTGAGAGGATTCTTTTTGAAACGCTCCGTCGGGAGGCTGCGACGGGATCGTCCCGATCTCAGCGCTTGCTGTTGCCCGATGTCGTCGAATTGACCGCGAAAGATTTTGTGTGGATCTCCGAGAACCTCGGCACCCTCGTGGCCGCTGGCTTTGAGCTGGAGCCTTTCGGCGGAACTTCGTTCAAAGTTGAGGCACTGCCCGCCTGCTTGGCTGATCGGGAGGCCCGCGGGGCCTTGCTAGACCTTTGCGAGATCCTCCGCACGTCCGGCGCACAAGGTCCCGGCCCGCAAATGCTGGATGTGCTGATTCGATCGGTTTGTCGCCTGGCCGCGCTCGATCGGTTCGATTACGAGGAAGGGCGAGCCCGCGCCCTCGTGAGCAAACTCCTTGCCTGCGAGCTGCCCTACGCCTGCCCTCAGGGTCGCCCGACAATGATCCAGTGGTCGTTCCCCGAGCTCGAACGAAAATTCGGGCGTGTGTGACCGCGGCATCGAATAAAATCTATTCGCACCCACGGCTCGCTTGGGCCAAACTTGACCGATGGACGAACAATTTCCGAAAGGCCATCTGGAGTCGCTGTGGGCACCATGGCGGGTCGAATATTTTCAGGCGGAGCACCGCACGGGTTGGGACTTCCTCGGCGAGGCGGCCCAGTCCGGAGACGACCGGGCGCACTTGGTGATCACGAGAAAAAAATCGGCCTTCCTCATCATGAACAAGTATCCGTATTCCGCCGGACACCTGATGGCCGTCCCGTATCGGAAGACTGCCAAGATGTCCGACCTGACCGACGACGAAGTGCTCGAACTCTGGCACCTTACGATCCACGCCCAACGTCTTCTCGAAAATGCCGTCCGCGCCCAAGGGTTCAATATTGGCTGGAACCTCGGGCGGGCATCCGGCGCTGGCGTCGATGACCACCTCCACATTCACATCGTGCCGAGATGGGTTGGTGATTCCAATTTTATCGCAGTCATCGGCGGCGCGAGGATCATCCCAGAGGGCCTTAATCCTCTTTACGACCGCTTGATGACAGTCCAAGCGGACTTGGCATGAATTTCTCATCACTCGGCAAACGCCTCTCCGGCGGGAGCGGAATCGAGACGCTGATGGATGACCTCGGTCACGCCCTCGCGGCGTCCAATTCCTCCATGCACATGCTCGGGGGAGGCAATCCCGCGCACATTCCTGAGATGGAAGCGGTCTGGGCCGCGCAGATGGCAGCGATCACGTCTGATCCTGCAAAGCTCCGCCGCACTCTGGCCATCTACGATCCACCGCGTGGAAATCCCGGCTGTATTGCCTCGCTGGCCGCACTCCTCCGGGACGAGCTCGGGTGGCCGGTCGGTCCTGAAAACATCGCCGTCACCCCCGGCGGCCAAACAGCGTTTTTTTTCCTCTTCAATCTCTTCGGCGGAAAACAGGCTGACGGAACGACCGGGCGCATCCTCTTCCCGCTCATGCCGGAATACATTGGCTACGCCAACCAATCGCTCGAGCCAGATGTCTTCACCTCGCTGCGCCCCCGGATCGAGGAGACCGCCCCGCACCGATTCAAATACCACATCGATTTTGAGAATCTCAACCCGGGCCCGGACGTCCGAGCGCTGTGCATTTCCCGACCGACAAACCCCAGCGGCAACCTGCTCTCGGATTCCGAGCTCGCCCGCCTTGCGGCTCTGGCTCAAGAACGCAGGATCCCATTGATCATTGACAATGCCTACGGCTGGCCGTTTCCGGGCATCGTCTTCGGCGAGGCCACACCGCCGTGGAACGATCAGACGATCCACGTGATGAGCCTCTCGAAATTCGGACTGCCGGGCACGCGCACGGCGTTCGTTGTCGCAGCGCCCGAGATCGCCTCAGCCGTCTCTTCGATGATGGCCGTGAGCGGTCTAGCAAATGGAAACTTCGGCCAGGCGATCGCTGGCCCGCTCATTGCGGACCGTTCGATTTTGACATTGAGCCGAGAGATTGTGCGTCCGTTTTACCTGCAGAAACGCGACCGCGCTCTCGAGGCCGTTGCCGAGTTTTTCCCTGACGACATTCCCTATGCCCTGCACGAATCCGGCGGCGCGATGTTCCTCTGGCTCTGGCTCCGCGGGTCGATGCGAACATCGCGGGCAATCTACGAATCGCTCAAGGCCCGCGGGGTCCTCGTCGTCCCCGGCGAATACTTCTTTTTTGGACTGCCCGACGACTGGTCACACCGCCACGAATGCCTCCGCATCTCGTTTGCAATGTCCGAGGATGACGTCCGCGCCGGCCTCCGCATCATCGCGGAAGAAATTTCACGAACCTGACATAAACCCCGCCGCTTGAAAAACCGACTGCGCGGACGGAGATCGGAGAAATGCCAGAAATTCCTCCCCCGCAGCCCGATGTCGCGACGCCACAATGACGGCGGCCGGATACTCGATTTTTGTATGCGAATCCGGCGGGGCGACCGCCACCGTCCGAACGGAGTGCGAGCCGAGGGCATCGCTGCCATAGACGATTCCCGCCTCGGCATTTCCGGATTCCACATAGACCAAAACTTGCCGGACATCTTTTGCAGAAACGAGTTTGTCTCTCACGGAGGAACTCATGTCGAAGTGATCGAAAACCTCGATGGCATAGGCCCCGGCAGGAACGCTCTTCGGTTCGCCAATGGCAATCGTCCGCACTCCGGCAAGTCCGGCAAAGCCGCTCAAATCCTTCTCGCTCGGCGACGCAATGAGGACCAGCGTATTCCCAGCCATGACGAACCGGCTTGCGGGATCGATTAGCCCAATTCTCTCCAACTCGTCCATGGGCGCCGCGGCGGCCGAGATAAAAATATCCACCGGTGCCCCGTTGACAACCTGCTGTTTTAAGGCTCCTGACGAGCCGAAGTTGTAAACGATCCGTGTTGACGGATGCAGTTTTTCGAATTCGCGCTGAATCTTTTCGAGCGGCCTCCGGAGGCTCGCGGCGGCCGAGATCGTCAGCGTGACAACGTCGGCGCCAGCGTTCTGAAATCCCAACAAGCCGACAACGCACCAGACCAGGAGTTTCACGGCGATGCCAGAAAGTCCGCAGTGCGGTCGAGCGTGCTGGTCTTCTCAGTGGTCAAACGGGCTCCGGCTTTCTCAAGCTCGGCGATATTGGCCTTCGAGAAATTGTGAGGGTCCGCGGAGGCCGGTGGCACCGTCGGATCCAAGCGGATATAGGCCGCGACAGGACCGCTGCCGAAGCGGTGGATGAGCGACGAAGTATGGCTCGTCGTAACGGCGGATCCGTCGATCGCGGACCCTACAAGTTGGTCGGGTGAGGCGACGGAATCCCACCCACCGGCCACGGCCGGGACATCGGTCGAAACCGTCCCCCCGCCGAGACTAATGACCACACATTGCCTCTGCGGAAATCGGAGGAGCGCCTCGCCAATCGCAATCAGCGTCGGGTTACCCGCATACGTCTGGGCGCTTGTGAACGTGAGGGTTTGTTCGCCACCGATATTCGTGATCCGCGACGGCGCGAAGACGGCTGGGTCACCGGTCGCGGCAATCACCGCATCTGCCAAAAAATAATCCCCGGCCTCAATCGCCGCCCGGCCCGGACCGTCGCCCGGAATCGTGCTTTTTCCCATATCACTCGCAAAGAAAAACGGTGAGCGTTGCTCCAGAGCGAATGCCGGAAGAATAATCGTCGTGAGAGCCTCCCCGGTCTGCACACCCGGCCCGAAGAGCTCGATCAAAACACGCTGACGCTCGCGGGTGAGAAATTTCGGTGCCGTGCGGCCTTCGAGCGAGAGGAGCGGATGAACGAGCGGTGCCGCATGCATCCTTGCAAGGAGACTCGGATACGCTTCCAGTAATTCCTGCGCCGTGAAGCGCGCTTTCCCCGCCTGTCCAGGCGCCGCCAAGGCTGCCACGATCAACCCGCCGCTCGATGTGCCAACCATCACATCGAACAATTGCCAAATCGGCTTGCCACTCCGAATTTCCATGTAAGCGAGACATTGCAGGGCCGGAATCATTCGAATCCCATGGCCGTCAAGAGACAGGACTTTGATGTAGTTCCCCGGAGAACGCGAACGGATCGCCGGCTCGCTGCCAGCCTCGCGCTTTTCCACCACGACGGACTTTTGCTGGTAACGTCCGTAGGCAAAAAGAACTACGGACACCGCGACGATGGCCACAAAAGCCGTCGAGATAATGCGCTGCGAGACCATGAATCCCCCTATCTCACTCGCTCTTGCCCGTCCGCGCAACCGGAAGTTTGTAGTTGTTTAGGAAAGTTGGCCCCGTCTCTGTCTTCAGGAACCTGCGGCAAACGGTCACCACGGAGGTCAAACTGATCGAATTGCAGAGGGACTCTCACCTCGATTCACGCTCTGAGACACTATCGGGACGAAAGGGCTTTCGATGGCGATTCGATCGGCCCCTCGCAAGAGCAGTGCAAAGCGGGAGATCATCGCACTCACAAATTACCGGGGCTGGCCGTCTGGAGTTTGGCATGATAAAGAGATTCAGAATGATCCGTTTGATTAAATTCCTCCCGGTGCTCTTGCTGATCGGCTGCGCTGGTCGGCCGCTTCCAAAATACGAAAAGCCGCTGAAGCGAGCGCCGGTGATGAAGGTGCGGACAACGGCCTATACCCACACGGAAGCCGACCATCGTCGCTACGGATCTCGCAATGCCCTCGGAACCTATCTCCAGACCGGGGACATCAACAGTGCCGCGGCGGACTGGTCGCGGTTCCCTGCAGGCACGGTCTTTCGTTTGGAGGCGACGGGTGAGCTTTTCGTGGTCGATGACTATGGCTGGGCACTCTCGGGAACGAACACTGTTGATCTCTACAAGCCATCAAGGGACTTGATGAACGAATGGGGCGTGAGACGTGTTACGATAGAGATCCTCCATTGGGGCGACTTCCGCGAGGGCTACAAAGTCCTCAAGCCGCGATCCAAGCACCGCCACGTCCGACGAATGCTGAAGCAGATCGAACAACGCGAACTTTGAGAAGCCTCGCCTCTCTTTATTTTTTCGGGGTCTCGGTCCTTTGCGCTCAACTGGAAGTCGAGCACAAGCTCACGGATATTCGCACGATCTACCCACCGCTCCTGCAGGAGATCCGATATGCAACGACGTATAACTTCACCGGATACACGCTCTATCCCTTCCCCGCCGCCTATGTTCATGCGGACCTGATAGCTCCCTTACAAAAGGTTCAAGAAGAGCTCGCCGCGGAAGGGCTTGGTCTGAAGATTTATGACGGATACCGCCCGCTCTCGGTTCAAGCAAAAATGTGGGAGATCCTCCCCGATGAACGCTATGTCTCCGATCCTGCGAAGAGCAAAGGCCGGCATACTCGTGGCGTCGCGGTCGATGTCACGCTGGTCGACCGCTATGGAAACGAACTCAAAATGCCGACGCCTTACGACGATTTCACCGAGCGCGCCCATCGGTTCTCCAACAAGTGGTCCGCAGAGGAACGTCGGAACAGCCTTAGGCTCGAAGCTGTGATGAAGAAGAATGGTTTCGCTCCGTTTCCGTTTGAATGGTGGCACTACGACTTCCGCGATTGGGATCGCTATCCGGCCCTCAACATCTCGTTTGAAGACCTCGCCCAAGGGCTAAAAACAACGGTTCCCGTGCCTTAGAGACCCTTGCTTCCCGCGCCTCACCGCCACTCGTGTTTCGGGTATTGTCGCTGGAGTTGCTGTTTGAGTTTCGGGTAGGCTTCGGTCCAGAAGTTCCGGAGACTTTTGGTGATTTGGACCGGGCGGTGATTCGGGGCGAGAATCTGGATGGTCAGGGGGAATCTGCCCATGGCGACCTTAATGTCGTCATTGACGCCGTAGAGGTCTTGGATTCGGGCAGCGAGAAAGGGTTCGGCACCACGAGCGTAAGTGATCTTTGCTCGGCGGCCACCGGGGAGCTCGATGCGCTCCGGCGCGTGCCGGTCCACGAGGTTCTGCTGGGCCGGGGTAAGGAGCGAGCGGGCGAGAGGAAGGATCGGCTTATCCTTAATGTCCCGATAGCAAACCGCACCTTCGCAAGCGAGCAGGATCATGTGGTAGCGCTCGTCGTCGTTGAGTTCAGGAATCCCTTGTTCCGGGGCGATGCGAGCAAGGAAATTCACCCGCTCGATCCACTGCTCTACGGCATCGTCCCACCCGTTGAGGCGGAGTTCTTTTTCCACCACGAGTTGCGCTAGGACATCGGCCGCTTGCGGGCAGGGTTCGGCATCGCGATCCTGAGTTTCGAGCACGAGATCGCGGAAAAACTTGGCACGGCGCATCACGACGCGATTCTGGCTTCCGTCGTATAGAAACTCTGTGGCGTCCGAAAAATCGGCGGGGAACATTTCTCGGAGCCATGACTCCTCGATCTCCGTGGCAAGGCTGAGAACGACTTGAGCATCCCCTCCCCGTCCCTCGATCTCTGCAATTTCGGAAACGACGAGGAACTTGCTGTTCTGCGCTACGCTCGCGCGCGCCAGGACACCCCGGCGTCCATGAACGATGTCGCATTGCAATGTGCCGCCGCTTTTCCGACGGGCGACTTGATCGGCAAAGCCGGCGAGGACGCATTTCGAGATTGCCGCGTCAGACGGGCGGCTGTCGGCGGGATCGAGGCCCTCAGCGTGGGCGATATCGAGAAATTGCCCGTAGAGCTTGCCGACTTGCCGTGCGGAATCGGCGTGAATCGCCAGCGCGCGACAATCGTTAGCGCGGAATTCCTTCGATTCTGCCCAGGCAAATACGCGCATCAATACGAGAAAATCCGAGATTCCAGCACCGAACATCTCGGCGCGCTCTTCTTCAATCCGCTTGTCAGCCCGGAGGAGCATGGAGCGGTTCTGCGTGATCGCCGCGATAAGGGCGGCCGCTCTCACGCAGCCCAGCTCTTGGCCGGCCAGAAACATTCTCGCGTAGCGTGGGTGGACAGGAAACCTCAACATCGCCCGCCCGAGGTCTGTGATCTGGCCGGTTTCGGCGTGGACAGCGCCGAGGTCGCGGAGGAGAGACTCTGCGCGGTCAAGAGCCTGATCGTCCGGCGGCTCGATCCATCGAAAACTCCGAAGCTCGGCAACTCCAGATGCTTTGAGGGTAAGCACGGTCTCCGCCATGTCGAGCCGCTTGACCTCCGGCAGTTCGCGTGGGGTCCGGCGCTCGTGATCGCGTTGCGTCCAAAGGCGAATGCAGATCCCCGGTGCCGTCCGCCCCGCGCGGCCCGCACGCTGGTCCGCCGAGGCACGGCTGATTTTTTCGATGAGAAGAGTATTGATGCCACGATGCGCATCGTAGCGAGCGACGCGGGCGAGGCCGGAGTCCACGACCAACGTCACGCCGTCGATGGTGAGCGACGTCTCGGCAACATTTGTCGAGACGATCACTTTGCGTCCGGCGGTGCGGTTGACGGCGCGATCTTGCTCAGAGGCTGGCAATTCGCCGTGGAGTGGGAGGACCTGACAACGCGAGCCAAGGCGCGCAGAGATCTCACGAATCGTTCGTTGGATTTCATACGCACCGGGCATGAAGACGAGGACATCGCCCTCGGTCCGCTCAAAATGGTCGGCAACGGCGTCGGCCGCCAGTTCCCATGGCGGGTCGTCTCGCGGCTCGTGGGCAAGTTGCTCGATTTCCACGGGGAATACCCTGCCGTCAGATTCCAGCGTCGGGCAGCCGCCGAGATAGGTGGAGACAGACTGCCCGTCGAGCGTCGCTGACATCACGACGATCTTGAGATCGGGGCGGGCGGATTCTTGAAGTTCGAGCGCTCTTGCGAGCGTGATGTCGCCGTAGAGGTGACGCTCATGGAATTCGTCAAAGATAATCGCGGAAACTCCCTTCAGATGGGCGTCGCCGAGCATCTGGCGGAGGAGGATGCCTTCGGTAACAAAGAGAATGCGGGTCTTCGCCGACGAGACATTGTCGAGGCGGATCTGATAACCGACTTCGCCTCCGAGCGACACTCCCCGCTCGGAGGCCACGCGGGACGCCAACATCCGCGCTGCGAGGCGGCGAGGCTGAAGGACTACACATCGGCCATCTCCAAGAAGCCCCCCGTCTAGAAGGATCTGCGGCACCTGAGTGGATTTGCCGGATCCCGTGGGAGCTTGCAGGACCAGGCGGTTGCCGAGTTGCAGGGTCTCGACAATCTCCTCGTCGAGATCATAGATCGGCAACGCAGTTTCCATCGGAGGGAAACTGACGCCGAACTCCCGGCGATTCAAACCGAATCCGCTATTGGATCATCCGCTCCAGCGACGGATCCGCCGGCGCCCCGTTGCTGATCGCTTTATTGTAGTGATCGCGGGCTAGTTCCTTCGAAGGCGGCTCACTTGTGGCGTAGAGAACGGCGAGATTGAAGTGGGCGTCCGCGTAGCTGCTCTTAATGGCGACGCTGGACTTGAGTTGCTCCTCCGCTTCGGATTTCAGGCCTTTCTCGCCAAGAGCCACACCGAGGTAGTTGTGGGCGACATGATCATTCTCGTCAGCCGCGATCGCCTCGCGAAGTGCCGCGATGGCATCGTCAAACCGGCCTTGCTTGCAATAGACGATTCCTAGATTTGTGGCAGCGAACGAATCTTGGGGATTGATCGTCACCGCTTTTCTTAGCGCGACTTCGGCCGCAGAGAGTTTACGAGACTGGATCTGGGTGACTCCGAGATTCGAAAGGGCAAAGTAGTTATCCGGCGCGGCCTCGACAATTTGTTGGTAGAGCTTTTCGGCGTCAGCGAAGCGTCCGAGATCAAAAAGCTTGCGTGCCTCTTCAACCATGTCGCGGGTCGGCTCCGGGAGCGACTCTGCACCCTGCGGGGCTGGCGCCGCCTCACCTGTCCCTGGCTTGGAAATAGCAACCGAGACATCGAGCGAGGAGGCATTTGGCTCGACCACGAGAGCGATCGGATCTCGGAACATCAGCGACTCGGCATCCGTCAGCTGAAACGCAGGCTTGGCGAGAATTCCTAGCTTTTCACCGATTTTGTCAGACTTGACCTGAAGGGCCTGGATTTCTTTTTCCAACTCGACGCGGGCAGCATCACGTTCGCCCTGTTCTTTGATCTGGCGGAGGATGATGCCTCGCAGGAGGTCATTCTCGACCATCACCCGCTTGTCGTCCGGGGATGGCGAAGGGTTCAGTTTCACCCGGGCAAGGTCGCCCGAAGCTTCATCGAGCTGCTTGGCGAGTGCTTTGATCTGGTCATCACGACTCGTAACCTGCGCATAGGCCTCGAGGAGGCGGTCGTTGAGTCCGTTGATTTCGCTTCGTAGAGCCTCCATCGCTTTGTCGTTCTCCTCCGGCTTCTTGAGAACCTCGGTGAGTTTCTGCTCCGTCTCCGCCAAGCGATCCGCGAGTTGCTTGTTCTCCGCGGTAAGCTTTTCGAGCACTGTCGAGTCGCTCGCTTTTTCGAGCTTGGTTTCGAGTTCTTTTTTCTCGGCCGTGAGACGCTCGATGGCCGCCGTGTTGTCCTTGATCCTTTTGGTTTTCGCAAGGGCTTCATCGCGCTGTTTGGCGACTTTGCTTCGATCCTCGTCGAGGGATTTGCGGGCCTGATCCGACGCCTCGATATACTTTGATGCCGATTCTAACTTTGTCAGGAGACGGTCGTTCTCTTCGAGGAGCACCTCGTTGTCGGCCTCGATACCTGCGATGCGGCTCGTGAGCTCGGCCACGCGGGGATCTTCCACTGGAACGGCTGGGGGTTTCGGGTTATCCTTAACGACATTTTCAAAAGCATCCTGTGCCTGAGCGAGCTGGGCTTTGAGCTCAACCACGGTGACTTTTGTGCGATCGATCTCAAACCGAGCGCTGGTCAGATCAGCTGCCTGACGAGCGAGCTTGTCCTTCAGACGCTCGTTTTCCTTGAGTGCCTCGGCGAGCTGTTTGCGTAATGCCGGGGAGTCGCCCGTCGAAGTCGGCGAGGCCGATGTCGGTCGTGAGGTGGTCCCTCGTCCGGGACTCAGCGGAGTGGTGGTATTGATCGCGGGAGGAGGAATATTCATCGGCGAGTCGGCAAGGGGCAGGGGTCCTTCGGGCCCTTCCTCCACCGGAGGCATCTTTCCAACCTCGGCCGTCAGGCGTTCAATATTTTCGCGCGTCTTTTTGAGACGATACTCCACAACGGGCGGCTGCCAGGTCGCATCCGCACGGACGATCTGTTCGAGAAGTTTCGCCGTATTCTCGTAGCGGGCCAAGGCCTCGCGGGGACTCCCGTCGCGCTCAAACTTCTCGCCCGCTTGAAAATCCTGATACGCCCGCAGAAATAAGTCGGACGGGTCCTGGGCGAACGCCGAGACGGCGAACGCGAGCAGGCCGCAGGCTGCTAGGACTTTGCGCCAGAGCTTTTTCATCAGACAAGTCGGACAGCATGCTTCAGATGAGCCGGGACATCAACTCGAAAACCATTGGCAAAAAAGAAGGCGTGACGGCTGCCAGCGAAGTCCGCAGAATTATCGGATGAAATACCCGCGTTCGCCGCATGATAAGGTTGGAGGCATCGTCTATTTCGGGCGAATGGTCGACAAAATCCGCCTCTTCTCTGCAGGCGAGCTCCACCCTGATCTTCACGCCAACCTCGGGACCGGCTTCGACGAACGCTGCGTCAATTTCCTCGGGGTCATTTACGAACCGTTGAGGGCTCGGGTCGAGTTGGGCCTGTCGGACCATGAAGCTCTGGAATGGTGCTTCGAAGAGGCCCGCCGCCCGTCCGAGGACCAGATCGAGATTTGGAACGAATTCATGCGCAAACGTGGATGGAACGATGAGGTAACCGAACTGCTGGTTCGCCGAAAAAAGGAGAGCGGGTTTGAGGGTCGTGACGATATTCAGACCTTGTTCCAATACATCGATGCCGACGAGGGGCGATTCTAGCACTCCCTGACAACCCCCCCACTTCGAATCTCATGAATCCCAAAAACCGCGTCATCAAATCTGCCGTCCCCGCCCGAGCCATTGTTGGGGCGGTGCTCATCGCCGCCTTCGTCGTTGGCTTTATCCTGATCGCGATCTGGCAGAGCGGCCGAGGAATTGTCGATGCGCGAATGCGTGGCACGGTTATCGCCAAGGAATTCCAACCCCTCGCCGAGCCCGAACGTCAGATCACGTTGAACCGCGACGGAGCAGTCAGTGCTACGAATGCCTCGGGCCAATTCCTCCTCACGGTGGAAGTCCCCCAGACCGACGGAACCAAGAAGACCTTCACCGTTTGGCTCAACGACAAAGCGCGATACGACGCGACAAAAATCGGTGACTCGTTCGATGTCGGCCCCTACGTTGTGCCGTAGGATTCGGCGCAGGTTGAAAACAAACTACCGCCCGTCGTTGAACGTTTTTCAACGGGTCGTGTCTCACTATCGACACCCATTTCGTCATTACAAAGTAAAGTCATACATATGAGCATCAATACATCGGAACTCACCCTGCAAGTCCAAGAAACCCGCCAGTGGGTCGAGCCACTCCTCAATGAAGTCGGAAAGGTCGTTGTCGGCCAAAAGAATCTTGTCCACCGTTTGCTGGTCGGCCTCCTCTCGAATGGCCACGTCTTGCTGGAAGGTGTTCCGGGCTTGGCCAAAACGCTCACCGTTCGCACGTTGGCCAGCTCGATCCAAACGGGATTCCAACGTCTGCAATTCACCCCGGACCTCCTCCCGGCGGACCTCATCGGCACCCTGATCTACAACCCTCGGGAAGGCGAGTTCACGACCAAGCTCGGCCCGATTTTTTCGAACCTCATTCTCGCGGATGAAATCAACCGCGCCCCGGCAAAAGTCCAAAGCGCCTTGCTCGAAGCCATGCAAGAACGCCAGGTCACGATCGGCGAGCAGACCTTCAAACTCCCCGATCCGTTCCTCGTTCTCGCCACACAGAACCCGATCGAACAAGAGGGCACCTACCAACTTCCCGAGGCTCAGCTGGACCGCTTCATGCTCAAGGTCCACGTCGGCTATCCGACCCGTGAAGAGGAACGTTCCATCCTCGATGCCATGTCCACCTCGGCTCCTCGCTTGGGAGTCGAAGCCATCGTCAGCGCAGATGACATCATCCGCGCCCGGGGAGTCGTGAATGACATCTATGTCGACGAGAGAGTTAAGGATTACATCGTCAATATCGTCTGGGCGACACGCGACCCCGCGGCGGCCAAATTGAAGCTCGATGGCATGATCCGCTACGGCGCATCTCCACGGGCGACGATCTTTCTGACGCTGGCGGCAAAGGCAAACGCCTTCATTGCTGGTCGCGGCTACGTCACCCCGCAAGACGTGAAAACGATGGGGCTCGACGTGCTTCGCCACCGCATCGGCGTGAGCTACGAAGCTGAAGCCGAGGCCGTCACAACGGAATCCATCATCGAGCAGATCTTCGCAGGCCTCCCTGTCCCATAAGAAGTGGGCTCGCTCCCGCAAGCCCCCGCCACGCCGAAATCCGCTCACAAGAATCCACCATTCATGGACCGTGACCCGAAAGAGATTCTAAAAAAGATCCGCCGCCTCGAGCTCCGCACCCGCCGGCTCGTGAACTCGACGTTCGCAGGCCAGTATCACAGCGTCTTCAAAGGCCGCGGGATGAACTTCGAAGAGGTCCGCGAATATGCGCCGGGCGACGAAATCCGTTCAATCGATTGGAATGTCACCGCTCGGATGAACACACCTTACGTAAAGAAATTCACTGAGGAGCGCGAGCTCACCGTCATGCTCCTTCTCGACGTCAGCGCTTCGGGAACATTCGGAAGCGTCGACCTGAGCAAGCGCGAGCTCGCCGCTGAGGTGGCCTCGATTTTGGCGTTCAGCGCGATCAACAACAACGACAAAGTCGGTCTCCTGCTTTTCAGCGACGACGTCGAACTTTTCATCCCGCCCAAAAAAGGCCGCCTTCATACCCTGCGCCTGATCCGCGAAATGCTCTACTTCGAGCCCAAGGGCCGCGGCACAAATCTCGCTGGAGCCCTCGACTATCTCAACCGCGTGACCGCCCGCCGCGCCGTCGTCTTCATGATCTCGGACTTCATCGCTCCGGAGTTTACGAAAGCCCTCACGGTCTCCAGCCGACGTCATGATCTCGTAGCCATGCCGGTCGAAGATCCCGGGGAATCCGAACTCCCGAATGTCGGCATCATTACCCTCGAAGACGCGGAGACCGGCGAGCAGATTGATATCAACACCGGCAGCCGGGCCATTCGTCGCGGGCTTGCCGACGCGGAAGAATCCCGGCGAAAATCGCTCGAGCGCCTATTCCGGAGCCGCCGGGTGGATATCGTTCCTCTTTCGACAACCGAGGATTACCTCATCGCCCTCCGGGCATTTTTCGTCCAGCGCGAACGGAGGATGGCAGCATGAACCAAGCCGCTCCGACCCCGATTCCAATCAACGACATTGTTGGACCGGTTTGGTTCCTGCCCTATCCGCCATGGATGATTGCGACCGCCGCCATCGTCCTCGTCCTCGTCGTCGGACTGCTCATCTGGGGCATCCGCTCACTTCTCCGCAGAAAACGTCCACCGACCGCGCAAGAGGTCGCGCTCGGCGCATTGGAAGAGCTCCGGCAGCGCATGGAAGGCGTCGAGCCCTACGCGTTCGGCATTTCCGTCTCTGACGCCATTCGCACATACATCCGCTCTCGCCACAATCTTGCCGCAACGACCCAAACGTCACTGGAATTCTTGAATGCCATTCGCGATAATCCGGCATTCTCCGCCAACGAAAAATCCGGACTCTCCGTTTTTCTTGAAGGCACAGATCTCTTGAAATTCGCACGTGCGGAAGCTGGCCAATCGGAAATGATTTCCCTTCTGGAGACCGCTGGGCGCCTGGTCCGCGGCGAGGTCCAGCCAGGTCAGAAGGCAAGGAATGATAAGTCATGACGCTCTTTGGTGTTACTTTCGTCTTCCCTTGGGCTCTTGCGTTCCTCCTCCTGATTCCCGTCCTAGCTCTCTTGCGGGGAAAAGTCGGAGGCACCGCGGCCGTAACATTTTCGAGCACAGGAGCCCTCGCACGACTCGGCCAGCGCAGACGATCCCGTGCCGGGGCGCTGCTCGCGGGACTGTCCTATCTCGCTCTCGCCGCAATGGTCATCGCATTTTCACGGCCGCAACTCGGCAGTGAGGTCACACGCATCCAAGCAAGTGGCGTGGATATCATCCTCACAATCGACGTTTCTCGCTCGATGTTAGCCGAGGACTTCTCCATCGGATCGCAGCGGGCCAACCGCTTGGAGGCCACGAAACGGGTGACGGAACAGTTTATCCGCCAACGCCCGAATGACAGGATCGGCATCATCGCCTTCGCGGGGCGGCCCTACCTCGTCAGCCCGCTCACCTTGGATCACGACTGGCTCATCAAGAACCTCGAACGCCTCCGGATCGGGCTCGTCGAGGATGGCACGGCCATCGGCTCGGCTATTGCCTCTGCATCGAATCGACTGAAGGACAAAGAAGCAAAAACGAAGCTCATTGTGTTGCTTACCGACGGCGATAACAACGCCGGAAAAGTCACTCCCCTCACCGCGGCCGAAGCGGCGAAAGCCCTCGGGATCCGCATTTACGCCATCGGGGCCGGCACCGAGGGAGAGGCCCCCTTTCCCTTCACGGATCCCTTTGGACGCACAGTTTACCAGAATGTCCCGGTCGAGTTCGACGAGACGATCCTTGAACAGATCGCCGAACTTACTGACGGACGCTTCTTCCGTGCCACCGACACCCGCTCGCTCACGACGATCTTTTCCGAGATCGACAAGCTGGAGAAATCTAAAGTCGAAATCGAAAAAGTCGCCCAATACCGGGACCTCTTTCCATGGTTTCTCATGGCAGCACTCGGCTTTCTCACTCTCGAAATTCTCCTTTCGCAAACCCTATGGAAACGACTTCCCTAACATTCGGTTCGCCAATCTGGCTCTGGGGTCTCGCCGCCGTGCCGCTCTTCGCGTTGCTTTACGCGTGGTCGCAGTTCCAAAGCCGGCGCTTGATCACGAAAGTCGTCGCTCCGCGCCTGTTAAACCAACTGGCCGGCTCCGTCAGCACCACCCGACGGATCGTTCGCGCTATCCTTGTCCTTTCCGCCTTTGCCCTCTTGCTCGCATCCCTCGCCCAACCACGCCGGGGATTTATCGAAACGGAAATCAAATCCAAAGGCCGCGACATCCTCATCGCGGTCGATACCTCACGCAGCATGATGGCGACCGATGTCGCGCCTAACCGACTCACCCGCGCCAAGCTTCTCACCCAAGACTTCATCCGACTCTTCCGCGGTGACCGGGTTGGCCTCATCGCATTTGCCGGATCTGCTTTTCTTCAAGCCCCCCTTACCCTCGACTACTCCGCTGTCGTGAACTCACTTGACGAACTCGATACCAACGTCATCCCCAAGGGCGGCACAAACATCGCCGCCGCGATCTCGACGGCTGAGGAGGCGTTTGGAAAAGCCGAGGGCCAAACCAGAGCCCTCATCGTCCTCACCGATGGCGAAGAACTCGATGCCGACGGGATCGCCGCTGCCAAACGCGCGAAGGATCTCGGAATTCGCATCTTTGCCGTTGGAATTGGCTCGCCAGAGGGTTCACTGATCCCGATTCGGACGGACGACGGACGACAGGACTTCGTCCGCGACCAAGGCGGCAAACCTGTTCAATCCAAACTCGACGAAACTCGTCTTTCGGAAATCGCCGCCGCCACCGGCGGGTTCTATATTCCGCTCGGTCCGGACTCGGCCAAGGAAATCTTCCAAAGGGGGATTGAACCGATGGACCAATCCGAAACCGGCCTCCTCGCATCCAGGCAGCCCTTGGAACAATATCAATGGCCGCTCGGCTTTTCCATCGCCTGCCTCATCCTCTGGCTCCTCCTCGGCGAGCGCCGAAGGGTCCGATCCGCCACCCGCGCTGTGCTCGCCTCCATCGCTCTTGCCTCTCCATCGGCTTTCGCTGCTGCCGACGGACTAGACGCTTACAAAAGCGGAAACTTCGAGAACGCCAAACAGGATTTTGAGAGCCGTCTCCAGCAAGTTCCAGATTCCCGCGAACTCCAATTCAATGCCGGAGCCGCAGCATACAAACTCGGTGACTTCCCGCAGGCGATCGCACACTTCACCGACGCCCTCCTAGCCGAAGATCAAAAACTCCGCGCCAATGCCTCCTACAACCTCGCCAACTCACTTGTCCGGCGCGGCGAGGCCGCCAAGGAGATTCCTGGGAAAAAAGCGGATTGGACAAGTGCAATCGAGCATTACAACGAAACCCTCAAACTGGATCCGAAAAACAAGCCAGCCGAAGAAAATCGAGACCTCGTAAAAAAACTCCTCGAAGAACTCGAGAAACAGGAACAACAGCAAGAGAAAGAGGAAGAAAAGAAGGACGATCAGAAGAAGGATGATCAAAAGCAGGATCAGAAAGATCAGAAGCAGGACCAGAAAGACCAACAGGACCAAAACAAGGATCAAAACAAAGATCAAAAGGACCAGAAGGATCAAAAAGGCGACAACGAGAAAAAGGACGGCGATCGGGGCGAGAAGGACCAAAAAGGCTCCAGCGGAGACAAAAAAGAAAAGGAGCAGAACCCCAAGCCGGGCGACGATCAGTCCGCTGCCCCAACCCCGACCCCGGGCGAAAAGAAAGAGGGGGATCTCAAGGCCAATAACCCCCAAGAGCAGCAACCAGCGAAACCGGACGAGCAAAAGCCAGGTGCCGCACCCGGAGAGGCCGGCGAAGAAGAAAAGGATGGCCAAATGAGCGCCGCGCAGGCACGTGGCCTACTCAACTCCTTGCGCTCGGAAGAAGAAAAAGTGAATCTCATCCAACAGCAAACCTCGCAAGACGTCAGACGCGACTGGTAGAAGTTTGAAACCAATGGGCTCTCCAATTTTCATAACCGACTGCTTCCCGCTTCCTTCGCGGGCGGCCACCTTGGGCCGGTCGTTCAAGGTGCTCGCGGTTGTTTTCTGCCTGTTGGCGCCCGCCCTCGGCGCCAGCGGCCAAGAAGTCGCCACCCAGATCACCTCATCGCAGACGCGAGTCGGCGAGCCAGTTCAACTCACAGTAACGGTCACTGGCGGCCGTCCGGCAAAAATGCCGCCGACAATTTCCGTGAAGGGCCTCCAGATCAATCTCGCGGGACAACGCAGTTCATCCTCCATGCAGCTCGGAAATGGCGGGTTCCAAATGAACACGACGACAACTTACATCTACCTCGTCGTCCCTCAGTTCGAAGGCGAGTTTACGATTCCCGCATTTGAGGTCACCGTGGACGGACGGGCTTTTCGAACCCAGCCGACCCGCCTGTCCGTTTCCGGCGGGGCAAGCGCCCCGCCTCCGCAGACGATCCCATCAATCCCGGGCCAGATTCCGCAGACAGGAGGCCAGGACGGAGCAACAACCCGCCCGTATTTTGCCGAACTTGTCATCTCCAAAAAGAAAGCCTATGTCGGCGAGGTCATTCCCGCCGAACTTCGCTTCTACTTCAACGCCCGCATCGGAGGCCAACTCGGTGATCGCCCAGCTTTCGGCGGTGAGGGATTCACCGTTCAGAAATTCTCGAACGCGACGAAGCGGGACCAAGTCATCGACGGAGAAAATTTCACGGTGTTCACATTTCAGACCTCCATCACACCAGCCAAAGCGGGAACACTCGAGATCCCCCCAGCGAAGTTGGAGACGCGCCTCCAGCTGCCGGGTAACGCTCCACAGGGAATCCCTGATATCTTTGGACAAATGCTCCCGCCGGGGATGTTTTCCGATACCCGGGAGGTCACTGTCGAGACGCGGGCCGCAAAAATCGAAGTGTCTCCGCTCCCTAAGGAGGGACGTCCGGACGACTTCTCCGGTGCCATCGGAAAATTCACACTCGATGCCGGCGTCACTCCGAAGAAGCCCGAACCCGGCGATCCTGTTGCCCTGACCGTTACCGTTGCGGGCCAAGGAAACTTCGAAGCGATGGGCCCGCCCGTTCTCACCGACGACCAAGATTGGCGGTCTTATCCACCATCAGACAAAATTACTAAATCGGACTCCATTGGCTACACAGCGGAAAGATCATTCGAGTTCGCCCTGATTGCCAGAAAGGACCAAACACAAACTCCGGGGATACGATTCTCCTACTTCGACCCGTCTACCAGCAAGTATGAGACGCTCGTCCAAGCCCCGCTCCCGGTCGACGCACGGGCCGGCACCTCAGCGCCAGCCGCCACAGCATCAACAACCGACTCTCCGCGCCCGAGCCCGAGTCCAAGCCCAACTGGCACTCCGGACATCGCCGTTATGGCTGGCGGCACGTCGAACTGGATCTCCGTCTTGCAGCGACGGGACTTCTGGATCGTTAATGCCGCGCTCGCGCTCACATGGTTTGCCGTGATGGCCATCCTCAGCTTCCGACGGTTTGCCTCATCTTCGGCAGGGGCCTTGGCGAATCGTCGGCGCCAGGCAAAATCTCTTCTGGCTGGCCTCCGCTCGGCAGATCCGAAATCCTTCGACGAAAACGCGGTCCGCTTCCTTTGCACGGCCCTCAATACCGACCCACTGAGCCTGCCAGCGCGGCTCGCTTCGATCGGGTTGCCGCAAGATGTTCACTCCAAGATTTCCGAAATCCTCGACCGTGATGCCGAGGCGAAATACGCCGCCGGGGCCGCCGTTCCGCCATCTTCAGAGGAGCGTGACGCAGCGATCGCGGCACTGGCCAAAGTCCCTTCCCATCATGGAAAATAACCTCCCCATCTTCCGCGGCTCATCGCGAATCTGGGCGTTCGCCCTCTTCACCATCGCGTGTTTGGCGTCAACCGGGGTTTCCCATGCCGATCCCTTCGAAGAAGCCCGCACACACTTTAACGACAGGGAATTTGAAAAAGCCGCAGCCCTGTTTGAGAAAGCTTCGTCCTCCTCATCCCCCTCGGCCGGCGTGTTCTTTGAGCTCGGCCGCACCTACTCCGAACTCGACAACGAGCCTCGCGCAGCCCTGAACTTCCGACGCGCCCTCCTCCTCGATCCACGTTTTGCTCCAGCCCGAGCCGCGCTCCAGAAATCCCTTACCGAACTCGGCATCAACCAGCCGCAGCCGGACTGGAAGCTCGCTATCGTCAGTCGCATCCCGATGGATCCTCTGGCCATCGCCGCCACATGCGCCTTCTGGCTGGCTGCCTTCCTGTTTCTGGCGTCCGCATTCTCCCAGCGCAAACGTCTCAAGCTGATCGCCGCATTCCTTGTTTGGATTATTGCTGGCGGCCTGTTCGCTGTCGTCTGGCTCTGCGATCCGCGCATCGCAGCTAGGGACGCTGCCATGGTGCTCACCAACGGCGGCACGTCCGTCCTCGCATCGCCGGCGGATCAATCGGAGAAAATTGCCTCCCTCCCACAGGGCACCGTCATCACGATTCTCTCCCAGCGCGGGCGTTGGTTCTATGCCAGCCTGCCGAGCGGCGCAAAAGGCTGGGTCCTCACGGAAGGCATCGTTCCGCTCATCCCCACCTCGTGAGATTTTTCCAGATCGGAGCGTCGGTCCTGCTGGCACCTCTGATCGCACTCGCCGCGCCGTGGCAGGAAGCTCTGACCAAGGACATTTCAGGTCCTACACCCGAAGTCCGCCCATTCCAAGCTGAGTTTCGCTTCGGGTGGTCGGAGATCGAGGCGGCTCGCTCCAGTGCCGCCATTCGCTACGAAGGAACCGATGTTCTTCTCGATGCATCCGGGGGAACAGCCGGTTTGGCCCGGCTCCTCTGGCATCTCGACTTCACTCATCATGCCCACGCCCGGCGGGAGGGATTTCAAACCATTGAGACCACGCAAACCGAATCCTATGCGAATCGAAATATCAATATTCACATGGTCGCCAGACCCGATGGCCTCTGGCGCCTCCGCGACACGGGCGGACCATCTCCCGCCCAGTGGAAAAAGGTAAATATCTCCCCCCTCCGCGACCTCTTCGCAGGCATGCTCTTCCTTCGCAGCCAGAAGCTTGATCCCGGGGATGAGATCCAGACCATCATCTACCCGGGAGACTCCCCGTTTCTCGTGAAACTTCGCGTCGTCGGCACGGAGGATATCACGGTTGCCGGTGCCGCCCGCCCGGCACTCAAGCTCGACCTCCGCCTCCAACGCATCAATCTCAAGAAGGGCTCGACGCTTGAGGAACACAGTAAGTTTCGGAGCGGGAGCATCTGGCTCTCGAATGATCCCGACCGCATACCCCTGCGAGCCGAAGTCGAGATCTTCATCGGATACGTCTTTGCTGAGCTGGTCGCGATCAAGTTCGACGCCGTCCCTCCGCGCTGACGATCTCAAGATTTTCCTCCCCGTCGGGCACATGGAATGCTTCATCTAGAGCCAATGACCCGTCTGAAATTTCGGCTTCCTGCCCTTCACTGGCAAATCCTCATCGCGATGCTCTTGGCGATCGCCGTCGGACTCTGGGCTCCACGCGAGATCGGTCCGGTCAAAATTGTCGCCGTCCTCGATTTTCTCGGAACCCTTTTTCTTCGCGCCCTCCAGATGCTCGTGGTTCCCCTCATCCTCACATCCGTCATCTCGTCGCTCGCCAAGGCCGCCGGAGGCAGCCACGCGGGACGCCTCGGGTGGAAAACGGCCCTCTACTACTGCTCGACCGGCCTGCTCGCCATCCTCACGGCTCTCATCGTGACAAATATCGTGAAGCCCGGCGCGGTGGCTCCGGAGGTTTCTGAAGCCCTCATTGCCGCCGCCAAGATCGACGCGAGCAGCACCGCGGCCCAGCTCAGTTCGCACGGCGCACCCGAGATGGCTGGGATTTTTTTACGGATGGTGCCCGAGAATGTCTTTGCAGCGTTTACCCGAAACGCCGACATGCTCTCGATTCTATTCTTCGCGATTCTCGTCGGCCTTTTCTCCGCACGCCTCCCCGAAAACCGCCGCCAGCCTTTTGCCGAATGGTGGGGCACGTTTTTTGATGTCATGATGGAGATTACTCATTGGGTCCTCCGTTTCGCTCCCATCGGGATCTTCGGACTCATTGGGGAAACGGTTCTGACAACGGGAGTCGCCTTCCTCGGGCCGGTTGCAAAATTCGCCTTCTGCGTCCTTATCGCTCTCTTCATTCACATGGCCCTCACCCTCAGCGTCGTGCTCCGACTTTTTGGATCCAGCCCCCGCGCCCACTTCAAAGCCATGAGCCCCGCATTGCTCACCGCGTTCAGTAGCGCTTCGTCGGCAGCGACACTTCCCGTCACGATGGACTGCCTAAAAAACCGAGGCGTCTCGGAACGCGTCCGAGGATTCTTCCTCCCGGTAGGAGCCAATATCAACACCGATGGCACGGCCCTCTACGAATGTGCCGCCGCCCTTTTTATTGCCCAGATCTACGGTATAGAAATCACCCCTGCCGTCCAGTTCACCGTCGTGCTCCTCGCCCTCCTCACATCAGTCGGTGTCGCCGGGGTGCCCGCTGCCAGCCTTGTCGCCATCGTCATCATTCTGAATGCCATTAACCTGCCACTGGAAGCGATCGGCCTCATCCTCGCGACTGACCGCATCCTCGACATGGCGCGCACCTCGGTCAACGTCTATGGCGACAGCGTCGGAGCCGTCGCCATCGCAAAATCCGAGGGCGAAACTCTCGTCGAACGTTAGCCCGTGTGATTGGTCTGGGTTAGATCAACTGGTGGCTCTCGGGCTGCATCACGACTTCGCTCAGAACCAAATGCGGCGGGGCATCAATGGCCTGCAAAATCAAGCCCGCGGCTGTTTCAACCGGAATCATCTTATCCCGCTGCACGGCCATTGAAATCTGATCCCAGAAGGGACTGTCCACTCCACCCAAATGGAATAAACAAAACCGAATGCCAGTCCGCTGATACTCTTGCGCGAAGCATTTGATCATCCCTGTCACGGCGTATTTGCTCGCGACATAAGCCGATGCGTTTCGCATCGGCGCACGCCCTAGGATTCCTGGGATCGTAACGAACAACCCGTGCTTATTTGCAGACATCACACGGCAGGCATCCCTCGCCAATAGGAATGTCGCTCGCGCGTTCACATTCATCACATGCGTGAACTCCGCATCAGTCGTATCGGCCGCAGACTTGATCAGTCCAACTCCCGCGCAATGGATCACAGCATCAAGACCACCCATCACAGAATTCGCCCGCTCGACCAGCTCCTCACTGGCACCCGGAGCCGTTAGATCCGAGGCAACCAACTCAGCCTCGAGCCCGAGATTCTTGAGTTTTTCCTGCGACCGCCCACTCAACGTCAGACGGATCCCACGCTGGGCCAGCTTGACCGCCACGGCAGCCCCAATTCCACTTGAGGCACCAGTAATCAGAATTTTCTCCATAAACAATCTACGCCCCCTGCAACCCGAAGGATCCTCAAAGTAAAGCCCACATCGTCATTGACCCCGAACCGGGGCTGAAGTCCGGCTGCTGCGCCACACGATGGACTTTGGCCCCGAGGGGGAGGCGGGACTGCACGACCTCCTCGAAGTCATCACGACTCCACCCGCGATAGTTCGTCGAGAAAAGAATCGCGCCGGATTTGTCGGTCGCCTCGGCAGCGAGCGCGACCAAATTCGGAAGATCTCTCACAATCTGGAATGTTTTCTTGCCCCCAGCCCGCCCAAATGTCGGCGGATCGACAATCACGCTATCAAAAACCTCTCCGCGCCTCACAAGCCTCCGCAGGTAGTCCGCAGCATCCTCAACAACAAAGCGATGGCCATCAAGGGCGATCCCGTTTAACTGGAAGTTTCGCCGCCCACGCTCCAACGCACCCTTCGAAACATCGACGCTCGTTGTCAGTGCTCCCGCTGCGGCACTCGCAACCGAAAATGCACACGTGTAGGAAAATAAATTCAACACCCTCCTCGGTCGCCGGCCGCGAAGAAATTCCCTGTTGCCGCGCTGATCGCAAAACAAGCCCGGCGAATAGCTCGCTGCCAAATCCACCTCATACTTCAGCCCCGACTCGCTGACGACCTCCAGCGAGCCCCCCCCCGTTCTCCCCAGACTCTTTCGGGCTTGTCGGCCTCGCCCGGCACCCTCACGAGCCGCCTCCAAAAAATTCCGAAACATTCCCACCCCTCAAGTTCTGCAAAAGCGCGCGTTTCCGCCACGAGCCTATCGATCTCTCCACCCGTCGGGGCCGAAATCAGAGCCAATGACCCGAATCGCTCGACCGAGATATCGCCTGCCCCGTAAAGACGGAATGCCGTTGTCCCTGCAGCTTCGAGTCCGCTGAAAACGGACGCCTCGATCCATCCCGCCCTCACGCGACGTGGACAAATGGCGGCATCGGACAATCGAGAGTGTCAGCAATCGCTCGGAGCAGCTCGACCTGAGGATCATTCACATCGCCATCGCTCATCACCACCGCGCCGCAGGCTGTGAGGACTGTGCGCTTCACATCGGGCGAGGCTTCTGCAATCCGGTTCAAGGCCTCATCAAAAGCCGCAAGCTGGATCACCCCGGTCCGCTCCATCGGAAACGCGGAGGGTTTCACCAAGAGCTCAACAACCCCTTTTCGAAACGCCTCATCCTTATCTCCCGCCGACCCGGACTCAGCCGCAGCCAACGCAGATAAAAGAACGCCAACATCCGGAAGAATTGGCATGACCGACTTGAACTTCACCGCCGCGCCACTCTCATTCGAAAAATACAGGTCCAAATGCCTCACCAAGATCTTCTGCAACGTGTATTCAAAGAGGTGGATCTGGCCATCCGCATCCACAAATTTTTTCACCATCCCGCGAAATGTCTGATACTGGTCCGGCGAGAGATGCCGGAGCGTGGGAATCGCGAGATCAATCAATGCGATTTTTTGCGACGATGACAGCCCCGCATTCTGATCTGCCAACTTCAAAACTTCCCCCCTCGCTGCAGGCGCCACAAACTCAATCTGACGATCCCTCACCGTCGCATCCCCCGAGATCAAGAGGGAGAACACCGACGAGCACGCCCCGTGCAACTCGCGCACACACTGCCGGGTGGAATCCGGAATACTTTCCAGCAAAGCCGCCGCGGCCAGCATCTGCGGTTGTCCCGGCAGCAGGGCCTCTGCCAGTTTTCCACCAGCGCGAAAACTCCCCGGCGGAAGCTTGCGCGGACCGGGCACCTCGGCCGCCGCCTTCGCCGCCACAATGTCGAAGCCTGGCGCGATACGCTCGATCCGCTCCCCAATCGGCGGATGCGTCGCGAACAAGGCCAGCCACGAATCTCCCGTCCCACTTCCAAAAAACATATGGCTCGCCTCCTCCGCGCGCGGGCTCTGGAGGCTCGACGAAAACTTGCTGATCTTTGCCAACGCACCCGCCAAGCCCTCCGGATTCCGCGTGTATTGGACAGACGCGGCATCCGCCAGAAACTCTCTCTCCCGACTCACGGCCGCCTTGATCAATTTTCCAAAGACGACCCCGATCCAGCCGACCAGATAAAGAGCGAGTCCACCAACCAAGAACGCAAAACCCACCGAAGCCCCAGAGCGGCCGTCCCGCGAGCTCGATCCCCCACCCGAAAATGCCCCCATCCGCATCGCAAAGCCGCCAATCAGCGCTAAAAAAAGAATCCCATTCAACACCCCGATCAGCCGCAGGTTGAGCTTCATGTCCCCATGCAATATGTGGCTGAACTCATGGCCGATCACCCCCTGCAACTCATCGCGCGACAAGCGCTCGATGCAACCCCGCGTGACCCCGATGGCCGTATCGCCCGGACCGTGCCCGGCCGCAAAGGCATTGATCGTCGAATCCTCCAGCACAAAAAGCTCGGGCACCGGAACGCCGGAGGCCAAAGACATTTCCTCGACAACATTGATCAATCGTCGCTCCGAAGGCTCCGTAGAGTTCAGATCCACCGGCACCCCGCCCAGCATCGCCGCGACCGCCCGTCCGCCCTGCGACAACTCGATCGTTTTCACCAGACTGCCCAAAATCACCGCTGCGATCACCCCGACTGCGGTCATGCCGAAACCCTCCGCATCCCAAATCGAATACCCCAACACCAAAGAGAAAACCACATGCAACGCGACGATGATTCCCACCACCGCCAGCACAAAGTAGACGATCAGCAACGAAGTCCGCTTCTGCGCCTGCTCCTGCCGTTCGAAAAAATCCATTCCAAAAAACCTGCCCGATTCCCGCCGCCCCGTCAAAATCCATTCTGCCCGACACCGACGCTCCTCCACCAAAAACGACCCGGAGAATTATCCCCCGCTCAATTTCCAGTTTGACGAACCCGCCGCCAAAGGAGAGTATCCCCAACTCGACTTCACGCAGCCGTAGCTCAATTGGATAGAGCATCTGACTACGGATCAGAAGGTTTGGGGTTCAAATCCCTACGGCTGCACTTTCTCCATCAAGGAGTTACGCCTTCACCCCGCAGGCCCTTTGAGCCGGGCAGTATCAAAAACCCCCGATTTTTGATACTCCCAGTATCAAAAAATCGCCCTTTGCCCCGTTCCGGAAAAACCGGAACTACGATTGGGATGAAGGCCACTGAGACAAACATTTACCGCCACGAAAATGGAACGCTCGATTTCGTGGCCCGACGGAACGGAAAATTCCATGTCCGCTCGCCGGGCACACAGGACCTGGAAGAGGCCAGACGGTCACTGCGTGAAAAAGGCATGGAGTATTTCTTTTATTCCCGTCTTCAGAAACGCTCGGAAGCTCAGGAGGAGAGTGATCGGTCAGGAAAAAGAAGAAACCGGCAGTTGACCAAAACTTCCCCAGCCGCGCCTACGACTTCGGTGGAGGAAAGAAAACCCTCATCTGCATCAGTGGTGCAAACTACACCACAATTGGATCAAAACATATCACTTGAGGATCCTCTCAACAAACATGACTCCGAGCTGACGTTTACCAAACCCGGGACCCTCAAGATGATTCAAACCGCCCGGGCCGCCATTTCGCGTTTCTGCCCATCGCTGGAGGAGTTTTCCTGCATTGACATCTGGAAAGAATACCAAGCCTAGGGTCTGCGAAAAACTCCTCGTCGCGTGGGAGCAGCAACCAACCACCTTCTCTGGTATTTTCGATCGTTCATCCCGTGGGCCGTTGAGCAGAGCTACCTCCCCTCAGAACAATCCAAAAAACTCGAGAAGCTGGGGAAAACCCAGGTGGATTCACGTTTTATACGGATCACTGCCCCAGAGAAGCTCGAAGAGTTTTTGCAGATGGTGGAGTCGGAGGATCCTGACGGCGCCGCCTTCCTGCGCTTTCTGGCCTGCGCGGGAACTCGTCGCCGAAGCACTCCGGTCGAGCGGTCGGTGGTATGGTGTGACTTATCGGGAGGACCATTGTAGTGTCGTCGGCGCGCTGAACGAAATGGGCGCCCAGAATCTCTACCCCACCCCACTTTGGAAACCCGAACCATAGACACACACACAGCAGTTCCAATCGTCCAACGGGGATTTCAGGTTGACGGATCGTATTTGGAAAGCCGCCCCTACGGAGGAGGCCATATCAATGACACGTTTGTGGCAGTGTTCAGTCACTCGGGCCTGCGGACTCGGTATGTTTTCCAGCGAATCAACCACGAGATCTTCAAGAACCCAGTCGCGCTGATGGAAAATGTCGAACGAGTCACACAGGAGGCGCGTCGACGATTGGGAGAGGCGGGCGTGCCGGACGGATCCCGGCGGACGTTGACTGTGATTCCCTCGCGAGATGGAAAACCATATTACGTCGATCCAGAGGGAAATACTTGGCGGTGCTATTTGTTCATCGAGGGTGCCCGCACCTATGACATTATCCAAAATGAACGTCAGGCTTTTGAAGCGGCGCGGGCATTTGGAGAGTTCCAGAACCTTGTCGCAGAACTTCCCGGTGAGCGGCTGCACGAGACGATTCCGAATTTTCATCACACCCGATCCCGGTTCAATCGCCTCGCCGATGTGGTCGGGGAGAATCCCAGACGAAGACTCAAGGAGGTTGCGCCGGAGTGGGCATTCATTCAAGAACGCGAAGGTCTCGTCGATATCTTGCTCGACCTCGCTGGCACAGGGCAAATCCCCGAGCGAGTGACGCACAACGATACAAAACTAAATAATGTAATGATCGACGACGCCACCGAGGAGGGAATCTGTGTCATCGATCTCGACACGGTGATGCCGGGGCTGGCGCTCTACGATTTCGGCGATCTTGTGCGAACAGCCACGAGCCCGGCCGCCGAGGATGAAATCGACTTATCGAAGGTGCACATGCAAATGCCGATGTTTGCTGCCCTGGCGAGGGGCTACCTCTCCTCCGCAGGCAGCTTTCTCAATGAGACGGAAAAAGCCTACCTCGGTTTTTCTGGCAAATTGATCGCATTAGAGATCGGCATTCGGTTTTTGACCGACTATTTGGAAGGCGACGTGTATTTCAAAACAAAACGCCCCGGCCACAATCTTGACCGCTGCCGCACGCAGTTAGCCTTAGTGCATAGCATTGAGAGGCAAGAAGACGCCATGGCGGCTCTCATCGAGGATCTTAACCGATGAAGGTCGTTGTGACGGGCGGGGCAGGGTTCATTGGGAGTCATGTCGTGGAGTCCTATCACGACAAGGCGGAGGTCATCGTTCTCGATAGCCTGCGGACCGGTCACCTTCGCAACCTCGATGGCTTGAAATGCCAGTTTGTGGAGGGCTCGATCCTCGATCAAGATCTGGTCGCAGAGGTCGTCGCGGGAGCAGATTACATCTTTCATTTGGCGGCTATGGTGAGCGTGCCGGAATCCATGGCTAAGCCTGCCGAGACCCTTGATCTCAATGTGCGCGGCCTATTTAACGTTTTGGAAGCAGGGAAAAAGGCGGGCGTTAAGAAGCTTGTTTTCGCCAGTTCAGCTGCGGTCTATGGAGAAGAACCTGTGCAACCGAAAGTAGAAACGATGGCCCCCGATCCCCGGAGCCCGTATGCGATCACTAAGCTCGATGGCGAGTATTACTGCGGACTCTATGCGCGGGAAGGTTGGATGCCGACGGCTTGTCTCAGATTCTTCAATGTCTTCGGTCCGCGCCAGGATCCGAAAAGCGCCTACGCAGCCGCCGTGCCAATCTTCCTGCATCGCGCTCGCATGAACGAACCGATCACGATCTATGGCGATGGAGGACAGACACGCGATTTTGTGTTTGTGAAAGATATCGTCGGCGCTCTGGCGTTTGCTGCGGAGAGGCCGGAGATCCAAGGGGTCTTTAATGTCGGCTATGGCCACGCCATCACCATCGCAGAGCTCGTCAAAGAAGTCCTCTCCTTGACAGGATCCCACTCCACAATTTGTCACGAACCGGTCAGACCGGGTGATATCCGCCACTCCACGTCGGATCCCAGAAAACTTCAAGAGGCCGGATGGGCACCGCAATTCGATGTTCCCTCGGGACTGAGACAACTCATCGATGACATTGGGTGGAATACAACGATTTGAGGCCACACAGTTCGCTTGGCCACCTGGGCCCGAGCGAGTGTGTGCGAAAGAACCGATCTGACGGAGGCTTCGTGCCCCCGGAACCACACGCCGCTCGACTCGTAGGACTCGTCTTTAGCGCCAGCACGACATAGCGCCTTTTCATTCGAGTCAGTTTGGCGTCCCTGCCGATTTTTGTTTTTCCTTGTCAGCGGTCGGCGGCTGTGGCAACTTTCCGCCCTCAAACACAAAAAAGAAAAAATGGCAAAGGCAGCAACTACTGTGGATTCGCTTCGAATTCACGAAAAAGACACCGGCAGCGCAGACGTTCAAGTCGCCCTGTTGACGAAACGCATTACCGAACTCACCGAGCACCTCAAAGCTAACGCGAAGGATCATTCCTCGCGCCGCGGTTTGCTCAAAATGGTCGCCAATCGGCGCACACTCCTCGATTACCTCAAGCGGACAGCATCGGACCGCTACGCAAACGTTCTCGAGAAACTCCAACTGCGCAAGTAGCGCAAAATCCACCACGGAAGGCCCCGGGGATCACGCTCCGGGGCGTTTTCGTATTCCCCGGCTCCGGAATTTTCGGCGCCTAATCAAATCGCATCTCTAAAAACTATGACTCACTCTGTTACCGCCCAAGTCGGGCAAACCTCCCTCACGATCGAATCCGGAAAAATGGCAAAGCTCGCCGACGGCGCCGTCACCTTGCGCTCGGGCGATACCATCGTCCTCGTCACAGCCGTCTCGGCGACAACAATCAAGGAGGGCCAGGACTGGTTCCCTCTCACCGTTGAATACAAAGAAAAGGCCGCAGCCGTCGGAAAGTTCCCCGGGGGATACTTCAAACGTGAGGGCCGCCCTTCGGAAAAAGAAATCTTGGTCTGCCGCATGACGGATCGTCCCTTGCGCCCGCTATTTCCCAAGGGTTATCTCTACGACACGCAGATCATCACGCTCCTCCTGAGCGCCGACGGACAGAACGATCCGGATATTCTCTCGATCAACGGGGCCTCCGCGGCTCTCGCCGTTTCCGACATTCCCTTCGCTGGCCCCATCGGAGCCGTGCGCGTGGGACGGGTCAACGGAGCGTTTATCGCGAACCCCACCCACGACCAACGCGAGCACAGCGACTTGGATTTGATCTACGTCGGTGATGGGGAGAAAGTCATCATGATTGAGGGCGCTGGCGAGGAGATCCCCGAGGATCAATTCCTTGCCGCTCTCGATTTTGCCCGTGAGAACGTCCTCGTTCTCGTGAACGCCCAGAAAGAACTCGCCGCCAAAGTTGGAAAAGCCAAGCGCGTCGTTGATCTCTTCCAAGTGGACGACTCGATCCTCGAAATCGCTTACCAAGTCGCTGGAGACCGGATCGAGTCCGCACTCTACACTCCGAGCAAAGTCGCCCGTGGAAAAGCCGTCGGCGCGCTCCGTAAGGAAGTCGAAGCGGCTGTGCTGGAAAAATTCCCTGCCGCATCGAAGTTCGACATCTCTCAGGCGTTTGATTACCTCCAGAAGAAGGCATTTCGCGTCAGCATTCTCGATCGCAAGCAGCGGTGCGACGGTCGCGGCCTGCATGACATTCGCGCGCTTTCCGGTGAAGTCGGTCTTCTTCCTCGCTCGCACGGATCGGCCCTCTTCGCCCGCGGAGAGACTCAAGCTCTCGGCATCACGACGCTGGCGCCCGCTGATGAGGCCCAAAGCATCGATGCTTACGGTGGAGGAGTTGATTCCAAGAGCTTCATCCTGCATTACAACTTCCCGCCATTCAGCGTTGGGGAGACCGGTCGATTTGGTGGCCAGAACCGCCGCGAGATCGGCCACGGCGCGCTTGCAGAGCGATCCATCGCCCCGGTTGTGCCTGACGAGAAAGACTTCCCTTACGCAATCCGCGTTTCCAGTGAGGTCATGGAGTCCAATGGCTCGACCTCGATGGCAACCGTCTGCGCCGGAGTTCTTTCGCTCCTCGATGCTGGTGTGCCGCTCAAGCGTCCCGTAGCCGGAATTTCCGTCGGTCTCGTGACCGAATACGACGGCGACGCCTTGAAGCGCTACACCACGCTCACGGATATCATCGGCAGCGAGGATCACTTTGGGGACATGGATTTCAAGCTCTGCGGCACGTCCGTCGGAGTGACGGGATTCCAACTCGACCTCAAACTCGCCGGCGTTTCCCACGAGATCATGGCAGAAGCGGTTGCCGAGGCCACCGAGGCCCGGACGAAGATCCTCAGCGTGATGGACGGGATTCTTTCCGGACACCGCACCGAGATGAGCCCTTACGCACCTCGGATCGAGACGATCCGCATCAACCCTGAAAAAATCGGCCTCATCATCGGGCCAGGGGGCAAGACCATCAAGGGAATCGTCGCCGAGACAGGTGCCGAGATCAATATCGAGGACGACGGTGCCGTTCACATCTACTCCAGCAATGGCGACAGCCTCAAACGCGCCAAGGAAATCATCCTCGGCATGACGAAGGAAATTGGAGTCGGCGAAATCTACCAAGGCACCGTTGTGTCGATCAAAGAATTCGGCGCTTTCGTCGAGGTCCTTCCCGGCAAAGATGGCCTGGTTCATATTTCCGAACTCGCTGACTTCCGCGTCAACAAGGTCGAGGACGTCGTGAAGAATGGTGACTCCGTCTGGGTCAAATGTATTGGAGTTGACGACAAGGGACGCGTCAAACTGAGCCGAAAAGCCGCGATGAAAGATCGCGACGAGGCCGCAGCCGCTCAAGGCTGATTACGGGTTTCCCTCCCGCAGAGAAAGCCCGGATGCTGCAAGGCCGGCAGATACCTTGCGTCTAACCCTTCAGCGCGCCGCTGGAAAGACCTCGAACGAAGAGCTTCATGGTGAAAACGAAAATGATGATGAGCGGCAGGCTCGCAATGAAAAATGCGGCCATCACCCGGCCCCATTGCTTCACGTATTCGCCATCTAGGTAGATCAGACCCACGCCAATCGTGAAAAGTTCTGGATCGCGCAAGACGACGAGCGGCATGAGGAAATCATTCCACGAACCGAGAAACTGAAGGATTGCCAACGTGCCGATAATCGGGCCGCTCATGGGAATCACCACGTGCCACAGTTGCTTAAAGTGAGAGGCGCCGTCCATCTCCGCCGCCTCAAAGAGATCCTTGGGAAGATCCTCAATAAAGTTTCGCAGTACATAGATACAAAAGACCTGGCCGCCGGAGATCCCAAGAATGATCAGCGCCCAGAGCGTATTGAGAAGGTTGAAGGACTGGAGGAGAGCGAAAAGCGTCACAATATTCGCGACACCCGGCAGGAGCATCAGGAGCAAGAAGGCCGCCCACAACACGTTCCCGCCCGGCATCTTGTAGCGGGCGAAAAAGTAAGCGCCGAGCAACGCAGAGAAGAGGACTCCGGCCGTGGATGTTACCGACACGACGACGCTGTTCGAGACAAACGGGAGGATGATCTGGAGCGCCTCGGCGTAGTTCTGCCAGACCCAATCTTTAGGTAACGCCGGCAGCCAGGTATTCTCGAAGAACATCTTATTATTCTTCAGGCTGATCTGAATCATCATGTAGAACGGCAAAAGCTCGAGTCCGAGCACGAGCCAGATCAAGACGTGCTTCGGGAGGTCGGAGGCTTTTCGGCCGACGGAGACAGTGGAGGCATTCATTTTTCGACCCTCACAAATTTGTTGTTGATCCAAGTAAGCCCGAGAATAAAGACGAAGAGAAAGAGGCCAAGCGCACACGCGTAGCCGAATTCGCCCGCAATAAATGCCCGGTTAAACATCCAGAGCCCCGGCACCATGCCGCGGCCTCCGGCCCCACCGTTCTCACCAAGCAGCAAAAACTGGAGTCCATATCCCTGCAGGGTGCCGATGATCAGCAACACGAGCATGAGGCGGACTTGCGTCATGATGAGCGGAAACTCAATGTGGAGGAATTTCTGAAATGGAGTCACTCCGTCGAGATCGGCCGCCTCATAGACTTCGGTGCCGATCGATTGCAGTCCCGCAAGAAAAATCAAAACCCCGACGGCCCCAACCCACGGAAATCCCCAAATTATCAGCGCCGGGATGATCAGCGCCGGCTCGCCGAGCCATGCGGTGGGAACTCCCTCGAAGAAAACTCCCCAACCAAAGACTTGATCCATCTGGACGAGAAGCGTCTTGAACCCGCTCTGGTCGAGGGCCGCATTGAGAACACCGAGGTTCGGATCGAAGAAAAATTTCCAGATAAAGAGAGTGACCAAGCTCGGCACAATCATGGGAAGGACAAGAATCACACGATACCAATACTGCCAGCGATCGCTTTTCAGGCGGTGAATGAGGACCGCCAGAAAGATCGAGGGGACCATTTTGAAGACGTTCGCGATGACCAAGATCCCGATCGTGATGAACGAGGACCAGAAGACGCGATCCGCCAGAATATCGCTGAAATTTTTCAGCCCAATAAACTCTTTGGCATCCCCTCCCCCCCATCGGAAAAAACTGTGGTAGATGGCACTGATCGTTGGGTAGTAGGCAAAGACGGCGATCAGAAGCACCGAGGGAACGACAAAGAGGTAGAGCTTCCATTCGAGCAGGGCTTTTTTCTGGGAAATCGGGAGTGCCATGGTGCCGTCTAGGGTTCCTTGTTTTGAGCTGCGTCATTGGCCCGAAGCGCGGCCTCGGCCATATAGTTCCCGCGCTCCGCAAGGCTCTCGGCTTGGAGTGCCTTGTCGAATTTTTCAGCCAGTTTGAAATCCGTCGGAGCCTTGGCACGTTGGACGACCAGAGAGGCCAAGACCGTATCACGCCTTTTGGAATTCATGTGGGTGGAGAGGAGCGATCGGCGGAGATCGGACGCCTGAGCATCAAGAAGATTTTTGGAGAGGGATTTGGCGAACTTTTCGGGGGATCCCTCTTGGCCGAAGAGATCGTTGATGCTCGTGCCATAAACACGCATCGCGTCGGGCTGTGTCGCCAAGGCAAAGCCAGGCGTCGCGCCTTTCGTAATCGGCAAGAACGGCTCAGCATCCGGGTGAGGAGGAACCCCCAATACCGACGGAACCCAGCGGCTGACGTCTGTCCAAATCTTGTTCGCCGGTTGGCTCCCGAGAAAGCGCAAGAAGTCCTTGGCGATTTCAGGGTGCTTCGAAGCACGGGTGAGTCCGAAGCTCACTGCAGCGAGCGAACCTGCCTCTGAGACACCTCCTTTAGTAAACTTTCCGAAGTCTGGATCATCGGTCGTTGGGAAGGGAATCGGGCTCACCCCGACTCGAAACGGAGCCTGTGAGCGAATGCTCGTAGCGTCCCAACTCCCCGAACAAATCATCAGGGCGCGCCCTTGAACAAAATAGAACGTGGCATCATCTCGCTGCAATTGCATGAACCCCGGCTGCATGAATTGGGCGACCTCGCGCATGAGACGCATGCCCGAGAGAATGGCTGGAGATTCCGGGCTCCACTTCCCATCGGCATACCATTCGAGGGTGCTGATGGGATCCCGCATGAGGCCGCCGGCTGGACTCAGTTCCTCCATCAGAAGCTGCGTTTGAGATTCAAACAGCAAATTCATCAGCTGGGGACCGTTGTATCTTGATCCAGCGATGGGAACGAGAGCACGTCCGGTGGACTTTCCGAAATCGACGGCTTGGCGACAGAGGGCGATGAACTCACGGAATGTCGTTGGCAGCTGCTCGCTCCCCGTGATCTTTCGAAGGAGGTCGAGGTTGTAATACATCCTGATCGAGGTGCCACTCAAAGGCACGCCGTAGTATTCGAGGAGGTTCTCGTTGTATCCGCCCAGCATCCCATCGAAGAAAGTCTCCTGCATCGGAACCTTCTCGAGGGCCGTTCCCTTGTTGTAAGGATTCGGGCTCTCGACCAAGGTCGTGATGGGGTCGAAAAAGCGCGCCAATCGTTCGTCACTGATGCCGATTCCGATCTGGATGATATCTGGCGCGGTGCCACCAACGAGCTGCGTGATCAGCCAGTTCGTGTAGATCCTTTCCGGGATCGGGATCTGCTGAATGCGGACGTTCGGGTGCATCGCCTCGTATTCTTGCCCAAGCCTGTCCAGAGCCTCGCGCACTCCTCCTTCGAGTTGCCAGTGAGCGATGCGGATCGTTTCGACATCACGTCCGTCGGCGGTCTGAGATTTTGGCCAGGCGATTCGCCCGAGCGAAACGACAAAACAAATCGCCAGCAAGCTCAGCCCGATCATGTTGAGGATCCGTTCTTTCATGGTGCAGGCGACTCGCTGGCTTCGATCTCTGCGAGATGCTCGGCCAGAGTATGGGAACGCACGTCTCGTTCGTATTTCTTCAGAAACTTTCGGTAATATTCGGCTGCGATTTCCTTTTTGCCTGAGAGCCGAGCAGCCTCCGCGATCGTTATCCAAGCACCGCGTTCGCTGAGGGGGCTCGTGATTCCCTCCGCATCGGCCGCGAGCAATTCCTCGAGCCCAGCCGATAGGTCTCCGGCTTTGACGAGAGCGAGCCCGAGATTCAGATGAAAATCTCGGCGTCCCTCCCTCGTCTGCAGATTCTCCGCGAGGGACCTGGCCGCCAGAAGGACCTCTTGCCGCTTCGCGGGGTCACGCTCGGAGGCTTCTTCGATGAGTGCCAACCGAACAGCACTCCCCTCGACGAGTGGATTTCCCGTGTTCTTTTTCAGAAGTTCTCTGTAGGCAACCTTCGCCCGATCGATTTGAGGCGGTGAAGTGTAATCCTCCCAAATGCGGGCGAGGTAGTAGCTCGCCAAGTATCCGTAGAGATCGTCTTCCTCGGCCAGCGCTGCAAACATTTTCTCGGCACGCGTGATGTTACCGGGAGTGCGTGGCTGCACATTGAGAAGCGTGACAGCTTCACCGAATCCCCGCTCGCGCTCATCGACTCCGCGTTGGCCTTTCAACTTCTTGAATGCGGTGTGCGCCTCATTGAACAAGTTCACTTCCGCCTGCTCCCATGCGGTTTCCATCGAGACCGGGTTCGCCGCACGGGAGGAATCGAGGAATGCGCTGCCGACAACTAGAAACCAGACCGCGAGCGGTGCGAGGGAACGAGTCGGCATGGACGTGGGTGAACTCATGTCGGGACGCTGTGTTACCCAAACAATTTCTTACCGGACAGCGGAATCAACCAGAAACCGTCCGATCGCACGCGAGGCAGATGGTTTCTTTAGGCTCGCAAGATTGTTGCGCCATGCCTGCCACAAAGAGCCGTTGTTGGCGAAAGCACCGAGAAGGAGGTGGCAAACCTGCAAAGGGTGACCAGACGCCAGCGCGCCGATCCCGCTTTGTTGAATGAGGACGATGTTCCCCTCCTCTTGCCCTGGCACCACATGGCTGACGAGAAATGGGATCTGCGCGGCGATGGCTTCCTGCACGGTCGCGCCACCGGCTTTTCCAATGAACACATGGTGCGACGCCATCAGCTCTGGGATTTGGTCGGTCCATCCGGTGAGCGTTCCCCGGCGGGGCAGGCCAGCTTGTTGCAGGGTTTTCAGGATTCGCTTCCTTCGTCCTGTCACGACATCGACCGTGACATTCTCAAGGTCGGCCAGACCTTCAAGAGTCTCAAGAATCCTCGCCGACGGACCGCCTGGGAAAAACAGGACTTTCCATTGCCCGTCGGCGGGCGGCTCTACCGGCGAAAGTTTTTCAAATGCCAGCCCGACGGGAAATCCGAGCACATGAATGCGTTCGCGAGGCACCCCGTCCCCTGCGAGGACAAGCGCCGTTTGCTCATCGGGAACAATCGACCCATCGCACGGGCACCGATACCATGCCGAGTTGATCTGGGTAGAATCGGTGATGACCGTATAAAATGGGACCGTGACCGCAGGATCGAGCTTCCGGATTTTCGCCATCAGAAATGAGAAGACCGGATACGTCGAAGCGATGACATGCGGTTGAAACTCCGCAATCAATCCCCGCACGGCTGCCGTCAACTCCGCGAGCATCGGTCCCATTCCCTCGACCACGCCACGCCGACTGAGAAGCTCGAAGACAACTTTCCACGCGCGGGGGTATTTATTGATCGCCATCGTGTATCCGCTCTGCATGAGGCGATTGATAAACGGGTTCGTGCGAGTGTAGGGGTCTGCAACCAAAACTTCGCAGGCCTCCCCAAGTTCGGCGCAAATCGCGTCTCGGATATTTCTCGCCGCCGTATTGTGACCTTCGCCCATGCTGGCGGTCAGGATCAGAACTCTAAGGGGCGGGGAGGATGGGCTCACAGCGAAAGAGTAAGAAGTTGGCGGAACAACGGATTCAAATCAAGTCGTTGCGAGATTCATGAGCCGCTTGGAAACGTGTTCGAAGGACAAATGCTGTTGAGCGCGCGCCTGCGAGTCTTCAACCGCGACTCTCCAAGCGTCGTCATCCCGCAGCAGCTCGCGAGCGATCAGCAGGGCGGCGTCCGGCGTTGTGTTCGCCGCCCTGCCAAAAGCCACGCGATCGACCTCCCCGTTGCCGCCCACGCACGGCATCCGGCAGAGGAGGGCATCGCCGGCGACCTGGCCGGGGACATGACTGCCGTCGAGTTGCCAGACAATCCTGTGGAGCGCCATCATCCGGAGATAATCGGCGTAGGGCAGCGGGGCTTCGATCAGGAACAGGAGTGGATTTTTCTTTCGAAGACTTTTCAGAATCATCCCACCCCGTCGGCCTTCGCAATTCAGCACCGCGAGCGGGCAGTCGAATTCGCGGGAGATTTCGTTGGCAAGGACGACAGCAGCCAGGTGATTCCGGCTCGGGACGGAGAACTCGCGTGTGCCAACAAAAATGCCGCGGCGCTTCTCGAGTGGCACTCCGAAGTTCCATGCGGGAAAGTCAACTGGGTAAGGCGTCGGAATATGATGAACTAACGGACACCCACACGCCGTCAACAAGGCCACCAGCTCCGCCGTTGTTGCGAGGCCACCGCGCGATGACGAGCAGAGCTCGGAGAAGAGCTCGAGCCGCGTCACGTCGCCCAAGAGATCTGCGATCTGGTGGGAGCCGGATTCCTTGCAGGTGACCAGAACCGTTGTTCCCCCGGCGCGAAGGATCCGAGAGGCGTCGAGGGCCTGCCGAAGGTTTCGCTTGCGAAGGAGAAGGAGGACGGTGGCTGTCCCAGCCGGGACCGAGCGGACGCTCCGGAAAAAACCTCCTCCAGAACACGCTGCAAAGGCGTGGAAGTTCACCGGGGCATGTCGGGGGAGATCCGGAGTCCCCACGCCGCCCGAGAAATCGACGTCTGGGTCGCGCCCGCCGGGATTGAGAACAGCAAACCTCACGCCGACTTCGCTTTCTCCCAGATCCGGTCCAGTTCTTCCAGCGAGGCTTCCTCGACCTTCCTTCCATCCCGCGCGAGTTCGCTCTCAATGAATTGGAATCTTCCGATGAAGCGGTTTGTTGCGCCAGCCAGCGCGGTTTCGGCATCGACTCCGAGCTTTCTGGCGAGATTCACAGCCGTGAAGAGCAAATCTCCAATCTCGGCCTCGATGCGGCTCTCCGTTCCGGATGCCATCGCCTCCCGAATCTCGGAAACTTCCTCCCCGATCTTACCGAAAACCGGTTCCGCCTCGGGCCAGTCGAACCCGACCCGCGCCGCCTTCTTCTGTGCATTCTGCGCGCGGAGCAACGACGGGAAGGTTTTTGGGAGTCCGTCCAGCAAGCTGCCGGAGCCACCTTTTTCCTCACGCTTGATCTGTTCCCATTGCCTCAGAACATCGGACGACGTCTCGGCGAGCTGACCTCCAAAAACGTGCGGGTGGCGCCGGATCATCTTCTCGCAAATTCCGGCAGCGACTTCCTCCAGGGTAAAAACCCCTCGCTCATCAGCCATTTGCGCCTGCATCACGACATGGAGCAGCAAGTCGCCAAGCTCCTCGCGCAGATTCCTATCATCGGAGCGCTCGATCGCGTCAATGACCTCGTAGCATTCTTCGACCAGTGCTCCACGGAGGCTCTCATGCGTCTGCTCGCGATCCCACGGGCATCCCCCTGGCGCACGGAGCGCCGCGACGATTTGGCGGAGTTGGGTGATCCCGGTCGACAGCGCAGCAGGCTCGATTTCTTCCGTCATGCGCTCAGCGGGTTTTCTCTTCGGCCAGAAGTTCCGCCCGCGCTTTCTCGAGCTGACTCTTCTCCTTTGCTGTGAGGCTCGCCAGGCCATTGCGGGATATTTTTTCCAGGATCGGGTCGATCGACTCGGCGGCACGCGCCGGTTTCGGAGGCGGCTTGATTGGAGCTCGGGCCGGGCGTTCCGCGCGTTTGGGAAGTTGGAGGATCGGGCCGAATTTCCTGTTCGCGACCAAGATGCAGGCGGCGGCAGAATCGAGCACGAGGGCACCGAGCGAAACGAAATCCGTCAGCGCCACGCACTGGATCGCATTAAATACAAAAAACGCCCCGACGACCCAGCGGGCTTGCAGGGAGAATAGAATCTCCGCTCTCGGGTAGAGCATCGCGAAGGCGGCAAAGATCCCAAAATGCAAAGCCCCCGATCCCGCAAAAACCGAGGGAAACCCGAGCATCCCAGCAAGTGCCAGCACGACCGGCGGCAGCAACAAAAGCGTGGCGTAGATCTCAATGAAGGCGCGCCGCCCGAGGAACTTTTCGACCTCCTGTCCGAAGGCAACGAGGAGATAGAGCTCCACGAGGAAGAGGAGATATGGCGGCTGGTGAACAAACGCATAGGTCACCACCTGCCAGAGCGACAGATCCTGCACGACAGCCGTGCTCGAAAAAACAAACGCCTGGATGACCCGCTCGGCACCCATCGCCATCGCGACAGCCGTCAGGATCATTGTCAACGTATGAACCGCCGCCAAGATCGTACTGACGTAGACAGGGAAGCTTCCCACCCATGTCACGGGACGGTTGTCTCCGAAATCTCTTTCCGCAATCATTCGGCTCCGAACCTACGACTCGCGGAAAAATCCGACAAGCGGGAACTCGTTTCTCTTGCGGCCCCCCGAACAAGCTGATGTCATTAGGATAACTAATATAATCTCCATGAACAAAGCCACCTCCCTCGGAACGACTAGACCGAACAACACCGCGATTATCGCTTGGGTCGACGAGATCGCCGCACTCACCCAGCCGGATCACATCTTCTGGTGCGATGGGTCCGAGGCCGAAGATGCTCAGATGCGAAGCCTGCTCGTCGCCTCCGGAGCGGCGCTCTGGCTCGACGAAAAGAAGCGCCCGAATTCCCTCCTCGTCCGCAGCGACCCACGAGATGTGGCCCGCGTCGAGCAGCGGACATTCATTTGCTCGAAGGCGCAGAAGGATGCCGGCCCGACCAATAATTGGGAGGCTCCGGCGGCGATGAAGAAGCGCCTCAATGCCCTCTACAAGGGCTGCATGAAAGGCCGCACACTGTATGTGATCCCATTCAGCATGGGGCCGATTGGGTCGCCGATCGCACAATACGGAATCGAGCTCTCCGACAGCCCGTATGTCGTGGCCAACATGAGGATCATGACGCGCGTGGGGACGAGCGTCTACGACGAGATCGCCAAGACCGGGGTCTACGTGAAATGCATGCACTCGGTCGGCCAGCCGCTCGCACCCGGCGCCAAGGACGTTCCGTGGCCGTGCAATCCCGAAGAGACCTACATCACGCATTTTCCCGAAGAGCGGCTCGTGATGAGCTACGGCTCCGGTTACGGCGGCAATGCCTTGCTCGGGAAAAAATGTTTTGCGCTGCGCATTGCGTCGGCGATGGCCCGCGATGAAGGCTGGATGGCCGAACACATGCTGATCCTCGGCGTCAAAGACCCGACGGGCGGCAAGACCTACGTCACGGCAGCGTTTCCGAGCGCGTGCGGGAAAACGAATTTTGCCATGATTATTCCGCCGAAGGTTCTCCGGGACGAAGGCTGGGAGGTGAGCTGCATTGGCGATGACATCGCCTGGATCAAGCCGGGACCCGATGGGTATTTCCGCGCGATCAACCCCGAAGCCGGATTTTTTGGCGTCGCGCCGGGCACGTCCTACGATAGCAACCCGATGGCGATGGATTCGATCCGTTGCGACACGATCTTTACCAATGTCGCGCTCACCGACGATGGCGATGTCTGGTGGGAGGGAATGACGAAAAAAGCACCGGCCCACCTCATCGATTGGAAGGGCCAAGACTGGACGCCGGGGACAAAGGATGCCGAGGGCAAACCAGTCCTCTCCAGCCATCCGAACAGCCGGTTCACCGCCCCCGCGAAAAATTGCCCGAATATTGATCCGGATTGGGAGAACCCCGCCGGTGTGCCGATCAGCGCGATCATCTTCGGGGGTCGCCGCGCCACGACCATGCCGCTCATCTTCCAGACGTTCAACTGGATCCACGGCGTCTACATCGGTGCCACGGTGGGGTCCGAAATGACCGCGGCGGCGGCGGGAACGATCGGCCAGGTCCGCCGCGACCCGATGGCGATGCTTCCGTTCTGTGGTTACAATATGGGCGATTACTTTGCCCATTGGCTGGAGATGCGTCGCCACGTCAAACACCTGCCGCGCATTTTTCATGTCAATTGGTTCCGCAAGGGCGAGGACGGGAAATTTCTCTGGCCGGGCTTCTGCGAGAACATGCGTGTGCTCAAGTGGATCGTCCAACGCTGCCAGGTCGGGATGCACGCCATCGAGACATCGATCGGCTGGGTGCCGGACTACAGCGATCTCGACATGCGGGGACTCGAGACCGAGATGACCGAGGAAAAATTCTGCGAGGCTCAGAAAATCGATTTCTCCGAGTGGAATCGAGAGCTCCTCATGCAAGATGAACTCTTCCTCAAGCTCTATAGCCAACTGCCGAAAGAGCTCGTCTTCCAACGCGAATTGCTGATCTCCCGACTATAACGTTACGCAACGTTGCATAGATGCGGCTACAGGTTTCCCCCAAAGGAGATTGCGGGATCCCCGTCGTTGCGAAGGGCTCCGAAATATCAGAATTTCATCTCGTTATGAAAAAGCCATCCATCAAACTATCGGTTCAAAAAGGCTTCAGCCTTGTTGAATTACTCGTCGTTATTGCAGTGATCGCGGTCATCGCAGCCATTGCCATTCCGAACATCGCCAACATCACGGGCGCAGCCAATGCCGCGAAGTCGCAGCGCAATGCCCAAAACCTCGCCTCGGTTGCAGCGGCGGCGCAAGCCGCAGGAGCCAGCTTGGGAGCAGGCGACAAAGCCGCCACGGTGGCTTTGCTGTCCGGCAACGGAACCACCGCCACGATCAACGGAGTGGTGATGACCTTCAAGGTTGACTCCTTGAGCGCCGATGAGCAAACCGCAGCCCTCGCCTACTTGGCGGCAGGAAACGGAACCCTAACCTATGTTCCTGCTGGAGGGCAGTAACCTGAGTTAGACAAAAACTTGAAGGGCGAGTCGAAGGACTCGCCCTTTTTTGTCGAAGAATTTGCAACCCTGTGAAATTGGTGCGACCTTTTAAGTGCGAGATGAAATCGCTGTGGGAGTTGGCCATGAATCACAGAAACAATGCCTTTACGCTCGTTGAGCTACTTTTGGTCATTGCGATCATCGGGATCATGAGCGCCCTCATCGTCTCCTCCGTCACAAACGCCGCGCAAGACTCGCGGATCGTCGTCGCGAGGCAGCAGCAGGTGACACTGCAGGATGCGCTGAACGCATGGGTGGCGCGTGCATCGAGCGGCACGAACACGATCGCGACGGCAAGGTCGCTTTACGCCGGAGCCGGCACGGCGACAGCCAAGTTGGCTCTGCTCTCGCCGTATCTTCATCCAGAAACCTACAGCCATTTCACAACCTACTCCACGTCAAGCCAAGTTCGCTCCGAGGCGATGGTGAAAAACGGAACCTATCTGCAGTTTTCAACTTGGGGAACCGCCTCCTCCAATTCCTATCCTTCCGTGCAAATGTTGCCATGAAGACATCGTCCCCCCCCATCGATCCCGGATTTTCTCTCGTTGAAGTGCTCGCGGCGATCACGATCATCGGGATCATCACATTCATGGCAATTCCGAATATCGTCCAGCTCAAGACCGACGGGGAAGAAAATCTGGCCCGGTCCCGGGCGGAGGCTCTCAACCTCGCGATCGCCTCGTATGTGCAGGCCACAGGGGCCAGCGCGGCTCAGACGGCATGGACGGCGGCTAACAACGAGGCCCGCTATGACCTGATCGCTCCCTACATTTCCTTTGCCCAAGCCGACCTGAGCAACAGCTTCATGCCCGGGGGATATGACGCCACCCTCCCCACAACGATCAATCCGTTGAGCACCAAAACCACGCTCACCGGGCCATCGGGAACGATCAACTATTGATGAGCCGATGAAGCACTCCGGAGGATTCGGTTTCCCTCTTACGAGGATCGCGCGAACGCGGAGTCGATCGGCCGTCTCTTTGGTCGAGCTCGTCGTGGTCATCACCGTGTTGGGCGTCATGGGAGCTGTGACTATCCCGCGGATCATCAACCTCGGCCCGGCGGTGAGCTACGAGACGGCGGAAAGAAACTTGAACTATCTCAACGGTGCTGTTCTAAGTTTCAACCAATCCAACTGGGAGCTGGTCCTGACGGCCTCTGCCGGTGGCACAGCAGATGAAGAGGCCATATTTAATTCTCTCCGCTACCGCGATCCCACCAACCCGGCACCGGGATCTCCCTACCTTCCCTCCAATGCCCAGTTTGTCGCCAGCTCGCTCAACACGGATTACCGCGCCCGATGGACGGGACGGCTCTTTGAAATGGTGCCCCGGGGTTCCTCCGGAACCGGGATCGACCTCATGCAAATGACCGGCCCGGAATCCCAATCGACCGCAACGAACACGCCAGTGCCCCCCCAATGACGACGACGGCTTGGGAGGAACTCGCGGAGCTTTTGCGGCAGAATGGATTCGAGGCCGGCTCGTATCCCGAGGAGTCTCTCGACCTCCATCACCACATTGCACAGGCCAATGGGATCTCTTCCGAGGAAGCACTCGAGTGGTTCGCGAGAAAGTTCGGGATTCTTCCTTTCAGTCCCGTTCGCACGAGTTGTTCAACCCGCGCCGAAGGGTGCTTCCGTCGGCTCAACCCTCAGCGCAATGGTGCACAGGAATGCTGGACACCGTTTGGAACACTCGGCCCGCTACTGCTCTGCGCCCACTACAATCCGGCGAGCGTCGAGTTCTGGGGAATCCCGAACGAGTTCATTATCCCCGTGCTCATCCCTCAGACAAAGTATGCCCTCCTCCAGCGTGATCTTCTGGCGCGGATCGAGATGCAACCGCTCGAGGAACGGCCACCAATCACGTTCTCCGCGCCCATGCCCGAGAGCGCAACCCCGCAGGCGATGCTCCAGTGGCTGCTGAACGAATACCCATTCGAGGCGGAAGTCTTGGCAAAGATCGAGCCTGCCAGAAATGACCTCGCCGAGATCACGCTCGACGGGCTCTCGGCTGTCAAATCTCTCCCGCTCAATTTCGGAGTCGCCCTCCGGCGCCTGTGTTCCGGCGATGCCTGTTTCAATGCGGACCACGCACCTCCGCAAGTGATCTTCCCCGAGGCCCTGCTGGAGAAGCATGCCGTTTACCCATTGTATGCCGGGTGTAAGACCGTCTATCTCCTCTCGGCCGAGAAAGAGAATTTTGGTTTCGAGGACGAATGGCTCTCCGGCGGCAACGACCCGCTTATCTTCCGGACCGTGCTCGCCGAGCGGGAGGCCATCATCAGCGTCATCAACCGCGAGAGGAGTCGCTCGGTCTCATCGAATACCGTCGCAGCGGACGGCGACCTGACATATTCTGATGCGGCGAATATCGTCGATATCGACGTGCAGGAGATTCAGCGGGTTAACCCCTCCAACATCAACGCCACACCCGAGCAGGTCGTCCACTGGGTTCTCTGGAGAGCGATCACCGGGCGCGCGAGTGATCTCCATATCGAAAAGTATTTCAATACCGCCCGGTTCCGCGCACGGATTGATGGTGAGTTGAAGGTGATCCACTCGTGCCCGGAGGAACAACTTGTCCGGTTCGTCAGCCTCATTAAAAATTATTCCAACATGGGCCAGCGAAGGCAGGACGCCCAAGACGCACGCTTCTCGCTCACGCTGGGAAAACGCCGCATCGATTGCCGCGTCTCGGCGATCCCCTGCCGGAAAGACTTGCAGAAAATCACCATCCGCTTTCTCGACAAGCAGGACGGCGTGCGCAAGCTCAGCGAGTTGAATCTCTCGCAGAATCAGCTCTCAATCCTGAATGCCGCGATGGGTCGGGATCAAGGTCTGGTGCTGGTAACCGGCCCAACGGGGAGCGGGAAGACAAGCACGCTCTATGCGCTCCTGAACAGCATCAACTCGGACAACATCAACATCCATACGGTCGAGGACCCGATCGAGTATGAAGTCGAGGGATTGAACCAGACGCAGACCGACCCGCACAACGGAATCGGATTTGCCGAGGGCCTCCGGCGCCTCATGCGGGCGGATCCGGACGTGATTCTCATCGGTGAGTGTCGTGACGAGGAGACAGCCAACTCAGCGATCAATGCCGCGCTCACAGGCCACTTGGTGCTCACGACACTCCATGCAAATGACAGCCTCCGGGCGGTGAGCCGCCTCATTTCTATGGGGATCCCTCCCTACCTTCTGGCGGACTCGCTCGCGCTCAGCCAAGCCCAGCGGCTCGTCCGGCGGCTCTGCGCGTTCTGCAAGCGGCCAGCCATGTTGACCCCGGAAATCCGAATCATCTTCGAGGCCAACCGGATCGCCATCCCGCACGATACGCAGGTGATCTATGAGAAGAACGGCTGTCCGGAATGTCGTGAGACGGGCTATACCGGACGCATGGCGCTCATGGAAATGTGCCCGTCCGACAATGCCTTGGCCGACCTGATTTCCACGAATGCTCCGCAGAGTCAGATGCGAAAACTCGCCCTCGAAAAAGGTGTGCTCACACTCTACCAAGAAGGCCTCCGCCAAGTGCTGGCCGGGAACACCTCGCTCGAAGAGATCAGTTGCCTGAGTTATACCTCCGTCGATGCCGATTGGGACAAAGACGTGGCATTGGACGAGTAAAACTTAATTGACCAGACCTGCAGGGGTGTCCCTAGTAGAGCTCGACTGGCGAACGCTTCCCATCCTCAGGACTCCGCTCCGCAGCGGTGGACTCTCCGAGGACTGCGACTCGAAGGTCCCAAATCTCGGAGTCGATCTTTCGAAAGTCCTCAAGGGAAAATCGATCAGGGGGGACGAGCTTGGCCTTGCATCGGGCGACTGAAGCAAGCGCGGGCTCCAGTTTTTCCCCGAGCGGCTCGATCGCTTTCCTCGCGGCGGCCGCCATCTCGATACGGTGGCAGATCATCAGCAAATCGTTTCCGGCCTCGATCCCAAGGCGCATCGTCTCGTCGAAGCCGTAGTGGTTGAGAATCGCCCCCATGTCGAGGTCATCGGTCATGACAAGCCCGTCGAAGCCAAGGTCGGACTTCAGAAGTTGATCAATAATGACGGGAGAGAGCGAGGCCGGACGGTTGACTTCATCGAGCCCGGAAATCGCGATGTGGCCGATCATCATCGAATCGACGGATTTCGCAAACGCCCGGAAGACCGCGAGCTCGAACTCCTCCATCTCGGACGCCGAGCGCTCGAGTCTCGGGAGCTCGTGATGGGGATCGAGCGTTGCCGAAGCATAGCCAGGGAAGTGCTTTCCACAGGTCAGCACTCCTGTTGCTCGGAGACCGTCATTGAAAGCGCCGGCCTTCTCGACAACCTCGGCCACCGTGCGCCCGTAGCAGCGGCCACGCAGCGAATTGTCGGCCTCGTCGTCAAAGGAAAGGTCGAGAACCGGACAGAGGTCGAGATTGAATCCGAACTGTCGCAGGAGTCGGCCGGTGATGTCGCCGTGGCGACGGATGAGGGCCAAGTCACCCCGGTCTCGAAGTTGCTGGGCATTCGGGGGTTCGTTGCCGATCAGCTTGAGCCGAGAAACCCGTCCTCCCTCTTGGTCGATCGTAATGATCGGCTCGACATCAGAAATGTCCCGGAGGTCGTCGATCAACCGGCGCAACTGGGTCGGAGATTGGATGTTTCGTCCGAAAAGAATAAATCCCCCCGGTCGAATCTCGCGGAAGAGCCGCGCGGTCTCTGGGTCGAGTTCCGGTCCGGGCACACCGACAAGGAGGAGTTGGCCTGCATCGCTGGATGGCATAGTGGGCAAGGGAGAAACAGAATTTCGGGAGACTGTCGAAAAAATTCGACTCGGCACCTCGCGAGCGACCGGGTCACCCGCGAGTCACGCGGTCTTCGAACCGAGGAAGTCATCGGAGTTCGGACCTCCCACCGATCGGCATCCCCGTCGATCCCAGCTCTCTCATCCCTCTTGATTTCGCTGCATTCCGTGTCATCCATTTGGCTCAGCACCATGAAGATTTATACCAAGACCGGAGATAAGGGCGAAACCGGCCTATTTTCCGGGCAGCGCGTTCACAAGTCGCACCCCCGGGTGGCGGCTTATGGAACGCTTGATGAGTTGAATTCCAGTCTTGGCGTCGCGGCCGCTTCTCAACCATCGGCTGAAGTTGCCAAGGCGATTACCGCACTGCAGGCGATGCTTTTTAATCTCGGAGGCGATCTCGCGACCATCCTCGTGCCACCCGCGGTCGGCAGGATCAAGGAGGAACACATCCGGCACCTCGAAGAACAGATCGATGCCATGACGGCTGAGCTGCCCGCGCACCGAGCATTTATCTTGCCGGGCGGCTCCCTGGCAGCAGCGCACCTTCATGTTGCCCGGACCGTATGCCGACGTGCCGAGCGCGAGGCTGTCGAGGCTTCGCAGACCGAGGACATTTCGGAGAACGCCCTGAGATTTCTCAACCGCCTCTCGGACTATCTCTTCGTCCTAGCGAGGTATGAAAATTTGCGCTCCGGGCAGACTGAGACCGAGTGGAAATGAATCCGCCGCAAAAAGTTGGCCTGTATGGAGGCAGCTTCGACCCGGTCCATCACGGACATTTGATCCTGGCCCGCGAGGCGATGGAAACGCTCGGGCTGGATCGCGTGATTTTCATTCCAGCCGGAGTTTCTCCCCACAAGCTCGACCGCCCACCGGTCTCGCCGGCGACCCGCCTCGAAATGGTGCAAGCAGCGATCGCGGGAGAGGAGAATTTTTTTTGGGATGACTGCGAGGTTCGGCGTGACGGCCCTTCCTTTGCGATCGACACAGTTCGTTTGATGATGGGCCGGTATCCCGGAGCTGAGATCTTCTTTCTGATTGGCGAGGATAACCTTCCGGCCCTCCACACGTGGAAAGATGTCGAGACCCTCCGTGGGCTGGCACGCTTCGTTGTGCTGGCTCGCGGGACGGGCGTGACCGAATCCGGGTTTGATACCATCGGGCGAAGCGTCGATATTTCCTCGACCGACATCCGGAATCGGATTGCCAGCGGGATGTCCGTGAGGTATCTCCTTCCGGAATCCGTATGTTCTCTCATTTCCCTTCATCGCCTCTACCGGAATGATTGATTCCGAGCAACTCGCGAGGACGTGCGCTGCGGCGGCGATGGAAAAAAAGGCGGAGAGCTTGGTTTTGCTCGATCTGCGGGGCGTGTCGACGTTTACCGATTTTTTTCTCATCTGCTCGGGAACGTCCGAACCGCAGCTCAAGGCGATCTCCTCGTCGATCCGCGAGGTCGTTCGAGAAGCCCACGGCCAGCGCCCGCACGCGGAGGACGGATACCCATCGAGCCAATGGGTCGTGCTCGATTACTCAGACGTGATCTGCCATATTTTTCTGAGTGAGAAGCGCGAGTTTTACGATCTGGAGAATCTTTGGAGCGACGCCAAGAGGGTGAATCTCGACGCCTGACACGATGGACGTTGTCGAGGATGTCGAGGTCTCATGTCCGTATTGCTGGGAGATGTTCGCCATCAGCGTCGACACGTCGTATGCCACCTGCGAGATGATCGAAGATTGCGCGGTCTGCTGCCGCCCGATCCAGCTTTCGATCCGGTGCCGAGCGGGGTCGGTTGTGTCGGTTGAGGCCGAGCCCGGATGAGATCACTTGCGCCGCGGGGAAAATCGGCTTAATTGACTAGCAGGATGTCTAGTCAGCAAGACGGTTTGGTAAAGCTGCTTCGCGATAACGATCCGGACACAGTGCGCCTTGTCAAAGAGCAACTGGCCGAGTGCGGCGAGGAAGGGCTCGGGCAGTTGTATGAACTCTGCCGGTTCGACGATGCCCGCGTGTCCGCGCATGCCCGCGAGGTTGTCGCGGAGATCCAGGGACGCTCGGCTGTCGATGATTTCTCGCTGATCTGCCACTTTTTTGGCGAGGGGGTAAACTTAGAAGCCGCTTGCTGGGCACTGGCCCGCGCGATCGAGCCCGGGCTCTGCACAACAAAGTTCGAGCACAAGGTCAACCATTGGGGCCGTCAATTTCTCATCAAAATCGCCGGCGCTGTGAGCAACCGGGAACGCGTCAAGCTGCTGGCCGAATATCTCTCGGGCGACTTGGACTTCCGTGGCAACTCGGACGACTACTACTGCGAGAGAAACTCTTTGCTCCCCCGCATCATTGATGCGCGGTGTGGAATCCCGATCACATTGACCATGCTCTATATGATGGTCGGATCTCGCGCGGCGATGAAGATTGAAGGCATCAATTTGCCCGGTCATTTTCTGGCAAGGCATGGCGAAGTTTTTTTTGATCCGTTCCACCGCGGGCGGATTTTAACATGCGGAGACATCGAGAAGATCCTCGCCAAGCAGGGGCTGGAATTGACGGAGAGCCACCTCCAGCCGGCGAGCCCCCGCCAGATCATGGTTCGGATGTTGGCGAATTTGCTCTACGTATATGACCTCACCGGGGACTGTGAAAAACATGCCCTCGTGCGTGGATGGGTCGACTCCCTCGTGGGCGGGCACCCGGGCGAATGATCGTCGAGGTGTTGAATACCGGTTCCGAGCTACTCCTCGGAGAGGTCGTGAACACCCATGCGGCATGGTTCGGAAAAATGCTCTTCCCACTCGGGCTGCGGATTTCGAGGCAAACAACCGTGCCGGATGGATCCCCGATCCGCGATGCGTTCCTTGAGGCCTTTTCCAGGGCCGACGTCCTCTTGGTGACTGGTGGACTCGGACCGACGACCGATGATGTGACCCGCGAGATCGCGGCGGAACTTCTGGCCCGGAGGCTTTTGCCAAACGAAGCCGTGCGGGCCAAGATCGAGGCCCGCCTTGCCGCACGCGGGATTCCGCTCCGCGAACGGATGCTGCGGCAAACGATGGTGCCCGAGGGCGCTGTGGTTCTGGAAAATCGGAACGGAACAGCGCCTGGACTTTATCTTCCCGCCACCGAGAGTCCGGCGACGGCCACACCGCATATTTTTCTCTTGCCGGGCCCGCCACGCGAGCTTCATCCGATGTTCCAAGAATCCGCCGTGCCAATATTGAAGACTCTCGCTCAGGGCCTCTCGGCTCAGGATTGCCGGGTCTATCGCGTTGTCGGCATGGGGGAGAGCGAGGTCGAAGAGTTGATCGGACTCGAACTCTCGAAGGATCCCCGCTGGGAGATCGGCTACTGCGCGAGGCCGAACGAGGTCGACTTCCGCGTCGTTGGGAAAACCGCCGACCTGGACGCTCTGGAGCCTCGGATTCGGGAAGTGCTCGGGAAATTTCTCGTAACGACAACGGGCGAGTCGCTGGAAGCATGGGTCGTGAATCATCTGATCGAAACTGGAGCGACGCTCACAGCCGCCGAATCCTGCACAGGCGGGCTCCTGCTCCACCGGTTGACGAATGTTCCCGGCGCATCCCGGGTGCTGCGAGAAGGGTTTGTCACCTACGCGAACGAGGTCAAGGTCGCCACGTTGGGAGTCGACGCAGACTTGATCGCCACCGAAGGCGCCGTGAGTGCAGCCGTCGCCCGCGCGATGGCTGCCGGCGCTCGAAAAAAGGCCGATGCCGACTTTGCCTTGTCGCTTACAGGAATCGCCGGCCCCGATGGAGGCTCCGCCGAAAAACCCGTCGGCCTCGTCTTCATCGGCCTTGCGACACGACACAGCGAACCCGTAGCGAGAGAGTTCCGCTTTCCCTCCGATCGCGAGACGTTCAAACAACTGGCGACCCAAGCCGCTCTCGACATGCTCCGCCGGGAGTTGCTGCGATAAATTTCGGCATTCATCCCGATGCCATTGTGCTGGCAGCGGTTGATCGCTAGGGGCCCGACTGGCGGAGACCGAAGAACTCGAAGCTATCCACCAGTGCGAGCCAACTCGCTTCGATGATGTTGTCTGAGACGCCGACGGTTCCCCAAGTCGAATGTCCGTCGGTGGAAACAATGAGGACTCGGGTGCGGGCGGCCGTGCCCCGCGAGCCATCTACGATCCGCACTTTGTAATCCGAGAGGCGCAGCGAATCGATCCATGGGTAAAACGGACGGAGGGCTTTGCGAAGGGCTGCGTCGAGGGCGTTCACCGGTCCGTCGCCCTCCTCGACCGTGTATTCGGATGTGCCGTTGACATCGATTTTGACTGTCGCCTCGCACGTTGTCGCTCCGTCCAGCGAGGATCGGCGGAATGAGCAATGGTATTCCTTCAGCGTGAAGAGCGGTTGGTGCCTTTCCAGCGTTCGTTGGACGAGCAACTGGAACGAGGCGTCGGCCGCTTCGAACTCGTAGCCGAGAGCTTCGCTGTCCTTGACCTTGCGAAGGATCGCCGCGACCTCGGGCGACCCTTTTTTGAATTCTAGATTCAGTTCCCGTGCCTTCCCAAGGATGGCGCTCTGGCCGGACATGTCGGAGACAAGGATGTTTTGAGCGTTGCCGACAAGGGTTGGATCCATGTGTTCGTAGCTCCGCGCGAGCTTTTGAACGGCGTGGACGTGGAGTCCACCTTTGTGAGTGAAGGCCGCATCGCCGACATAGGGGGCGCGCACGTCTTGCGGGACATTGGCGAGTTCGTCGATGAACCGCGAGACCTCCCGAAGACGGGAGAGGTCCGCCACGACAGGGATCCCCAGCTTCACATGCAATGTGGGGATCACCGTTGTCAGGTTACAATTTCCCACCCGTTCGCCATAGCCGTTGATCGTGCCCTGAACCTGACAGGCCCCCTCGCCCACCGCCGCCAGGGCATTTGCAACGCCGAGTCCTGAGTCGTTGTGGGTATGGATGCCCACCGGAGCTCCGAGTGAGGCAATCACTTCACGGGTGATCCGTGCAATCTCGGTCGGAAGCGCTCCCCCGTTCGTGTCGCAGAGCACGATAAGATCTGCTCCCGCATACCGGGCTGCGCGGACGGTCTTCATCGAATACTCGGCGTCGTCTTTGTAGCTGTCGAAAAAATGTTCGGCGTCGTAGAAAACCTCGCGTCCATTCGCTTTCAGGAACGCCACCGTGTCCGAGATCATCGCGAGATTCTCTTCGGCGGAAACGCCGATGACTTCGGTGACATGGAGGAGCCACGTCTTTCCTACGATCGTCACGACCGGGGTCTTCGCATCGAGTAGTGTCTGGACCTGCGGATCATCGGCAACAGCGACTCCGCCGCGACGTGTGCTCCCGAACGCGGCGATCTTCGCGTGCTTCCATGTCCGAGACGCCGCCTCCTCGAAAAACGCCACATCGCGAGGATTCGACCCCGGCCAGCCACCTTCAATAAAATCCACCCCGAAGTCGTCGAGCTTTTCGGCCACGCGAATCTTGTCGAGCACCGAAAAGGAGATGCCCGTTCCTTGCGTGCCATCGCGAAGGGTTGTGTCGTAGATCGTAACCGGTTTCATGGGAAAGGACGATGAGCCTAGGCCCGAAGCGCGCTGGGATCAAGAGCAACGGCAGGCCTAGCGTGCGAGAATGCCGGCGAGCCTCCGCGCGGCGGCGGCCGGGACGAACGGCGTCACATCGCCCCCGAGGCGGGCGACTTCCTTCACAATGCGCGAGCTCAGATAGGTATAATCTTCCTTTGGCGTGAGAAACACCGTTTCCAATCTGGCTTCGAGCTTGCGATTCATGAGGGCCATCTGGAATTCGAATTCAAAATCCGAGACAGCGCGAAGGCCGCGAATGACCGCAAAAACGTCCTGCTCCCGTGCGAAATCGACGAGCAATCCCTCGATCGACATCACCTTCACGGGAAGCGAGGGATCGATGCTCTCGCGGAGCATCGCCATTCGGTCGTCCACCGTGAAAAGCGGATTCTTCGTCTCGCTGGTCGCCACGGCCACGATCACCGATTCGAAGAGCTGCGTGGCCCGGACGATGACATCCATGTGGCCGAACGTCACCGGATCGAAACTTCCCGGGTAAATGGCGCAGCGTTGTTTCATGCTCAGGGTCTTAGCAGCGGGCTTCGGGGGCGGCAAGTCCGATGGATGCCGGCAAGCGGACTTGAGGAAAAAGCGGTTGACAGGAGGGGCGCAATGCCATATCGAGTATGGCATGAAAATGACGATGCATATTGATGAGGGATTGCTCGACCGGATTGTGAAAGCCCACGGCTTTGCCAGCAAGACCGAGGCCGTGAACCATGCCTTGCATGAGATGGACCGGAAGACGCGGTTGAAAGAGTTTTTTAAGAAGGGCCTCGGCATCGAGCCTGCGGCGCTCCGGGCGGGAGTCGATCCCGACTACGACATCATGGCGCTCCGGGCCGCCGAGCCTTCCTCAAAATATGGCAAGCGTCGCTCTCGTTGACAGCAACGTCTTCATCTCGCTGCTGCGGGCGCGGATCGACCCGGTCTCGTGGCTCGGGCAGCGATTTGAAGATGTTTATACCTGCGGGATGGTGCGCCTGGAGGTGCTGAGGGGCCAGAAATCGGTGGGCCAGCGCAAAGCTTTGGAGTCGTTTTTTAACGTGCTTTGCAACGTTCCAACCGACAACTCGCTCTGGGAAGAGGCGACCGAGCTCGCTTGGCAATTGGACCGCAAGGGCAGGGTCTTGCCAGCTCAAGATGTGATCATCGCCTGTTGCGCGCGGCGAGCCGGGGTGCCAGTTCTGACCGGTGACCACCACTTCCGCGAGGTGCCGGGCATCTCGGTGATTCCATTCCTGGAAGACTAGAAAAGCCGGTCACTCCCACTCAATCGTGGCAGGCGGCTTGCTCGACACGTCGTAGCAGATCCGATTCACGCCTTTGACTTCATTAATGACGCGCGAGGCGATGCGGCCCAGAAGATCGTGCGGCAGGCGGACCCAATCCGCCGTCATTCCATCGTGGCTCTCCACAATGCGCAGAGCGATCGTGTAGTCGTAGGTGCGTTCGTCACCCATCACCCCGACCGACCGCACGGGGAGGAGGACGGCGAAAGATTGCCAGACTTTGTAATACCAGCCAGACGCCTTCATTTCTTCGATCACAATCGAGTCGGCATCGCGAACGATTCGGAGGCGCTCAGGGGTGATCGCTCCGAGGATTCGAACGGCGAGGCCCGGGCCCGGAAACGGCTGACGCTGGACGATTTCTTTCGAAAGACCGAGTTCGGCACCGACGCGGCGGACTTCGTCTTTGAACAATTGGCGGAGCGGCTCGACGAGTTCGAACTTCATGCGCTCGGGGAGTCCTCCGACATTGTGGTGGCTTTTGATGAGCGCGGCGGGATTTCCTGAGATCGAGACGCTCTCGATCACGTCCGGGTAAAGTGTGCCTTGGGCGAGGAATCGGTAGCTGCCGGGCGCTTTCTTTTTCAGGTCGCGGGCGGCGGCCTCGAAGACCTTGATAAATTCGTTGCCGATAATCTTCCGTTTCCGCTCCGGGTCGGTCACGCCTTTGAGTTTCCCAAGAAACCGATTGGCCGCATCGACTTTTTGCATGCGAATCCGGAACTCTCCCGCAAAAAGCTTTTGCACGGCATCGGCTTCGCCCGCACGGAGGAGTCCGTTATCAACAAAAATGCAGGTGAGTTGATCGCCAATCGCGCGGTGGATCAATGCCGCAGCGACCGAGGAATCGACGCCACCGCTCAGTCCAAGGATGACACGCCCGTCGCCGACCTGCTCACGAATCTCGCGGCACGTGCGGTCGATGAATGATTCCATCGTCCAAGCCGACCGGCATCCGCAAATGCGGTGGACAAAATTCGCGATGATCTCACTACCTCTCGGGGTGTGAACGACTTCTGGGTGGAACTGGAGGCCGAAGATCTTGCGCTTGAGGTCACCGATGACCGCGTGGGGAGAATTCTCTGTTCGGCCGAGGGCTCGGAATCCGCGCGGGAGCTTGGTGATCTTGTCCCCGTGGCTATTCCACACATCGAGCTTGGCAGGAAGACCCTCGAAGAGAGCGCAGCGGGAGTCGCCATGGAGTCTTCCCGAGCCGTATTCCCGGCGGTTCGAGCGTTCGACTTTTCCGCCAAGCCCGTGGGCGATGAGCTGCATTCCGTAGCAAATCCCGAGGATCGGCACGCCGAGGTCGTAGATTCCGACATCGACCTTCGGTGCCTTCGCCGCATAGACGCTGGCCGGGCCGCCGGAGAGAATGATCCCGGACGGCTTGAGCTTCGCAATCGCACTGGCCTTCGTGCGGAATGGCAGGATCTCTGAGAAGACATTGCACTCGCGAACGCGGCGCGCGATGACCTGAGTGTATTGTGAACCGAAATCAAGAATGAGGATTTTCTCCCCTTGGGATTGGGTGGCGGTCATCGAAATGGAGTTGCTTGGAATGAGCTGTCCGGTCCGTCAGCGATACTCGGGCCCGAAGGAATCGGAGGTCGGGTCATTCGGAACGATGCGGCCCTGGCCTTGGAGCCCTTGCTGGACCTGACGTCCCACGTCTGCTCCGGCCTGCTCAGAAACGGTGCACGCGCTGAATGAGAAAAGGACGAGCACCAACGAAAAAAAGATCACGCTTTTCATCCGCGGGAGCATAATGGCTCGCTGACAAATGGCAAACATCATTCCACCGGAAGCGCTGCTCGGCTTCTACCGTAACGGCCTCTTCCCGATGGCGGGGCCGGACGGAATCCGCCTCTTTTCTCCCGACCCTCGCGGGATCATTCCTCTCGAGGGGTTCAAGGTTCCGCACGGCATGAAGAAAACGCTCAAAGACGAGCGGTGGGTCGTGACGGTCGATACGGCGTTCGAGGAAGTTTTGCTAGGATGTGCAGACCGCGACGAGACATGGATCGATGAATCGATTTTTCTTAGCTACACACTCCTCCACCGGCAAGGCCACGCGCACTCGGTCGAAGTGTGGCGAGATGGCGTCCTCGGAGGCGGACTCTACGGCGTATCGATCGGTGGCGCATTTTTTGGTGAGTCGATGTTCCATCGGATCACGGGCGCCTCAAAGGTCGCGCTCCTCTGGCTCGTGGAGATTCTTCGCCTGGGCAACTTCCACCTGCTCGATACGCAATGGATCACCCCGCACCTTGCAGGCTTCGGGGCCGTCGAAGTGCCTCGCGCGGTTTACATGAGGATGCTGCAAGAAAGCGTCATCAAAAAGGCTGTCTTCCAGGCTCCGACCTCGGAGGCCTGCCGAACGGTGTTGAAGCCGGATCCCGCTCCAAATCGCGATCGGTCGGGAATTTGAAACCTGGCACTTCTCGGAGATTTACACTCGCTCGGAGAATGCGATAAGTCTTCGCTTATGCCCTTTTCCCTCGGAATCGACTACGGAACAAATTCCGTCCGCGCACTCATCGTTCGTAACTCTGACGGCCGGGAATTCGGCTCCGGCGTGGCCCCATATCCCTCCGGCAAGGCAGGGATCCTGCTCGATCCCAAGGATCACCATCTCGCACGGCAGCACCCGGGCGACTACCTTGTCGCCATGGAAAAATGCGTTCGCAGCGCCCTCGTCCAAGCTGAAAAATCCCAAGAATTTCGGGCGATAGACATCGTGGCCATCGGCGTCGACTCCACGGGGTCGAGTCCGATTCCGGTGGACTCGCAAAACAGGGCCCTCGGGATGCAACGCAAGTGGAAGCGAAATCTGAATGCCCAGTGCTGGCTGTGGAAAGACCACACCAGCTGGAAGGAAGCCGCGCGCATTACCGAGCTCGCCGCAAAGTTTCGTCCGCAGTTTATCGCCAAATGCGGGAACACCTATTCTTCGGAGTGGTTCTGGAGCAAGCTCTGGCGATGCTTGAAGGTCGACCCCAATGTCTTCGCCTCGGCATTCTCATGGGTTGAGCTCTGCGACTGGATCCCATCGGTCCTCGCTGGTGTTACCGATCCGCGCGAGATCCGGCGTGGGATCTGCGCCGCCGGGCACAAGGCCCTCTACTCCGACGAATGGAAGGGATTGCCCGACAAGGCATTTTTGGCAAAACTCGATCCGCGCCTCGCGAGCCTCCGCGATCGGCTTTACGATCAAGCACACGATGCCACCGTTTCGGCCGGCGGCCTCGGTCCGGAGTGGGCAAAGCGGTTGGGCCTGCGCATCGGCATTCCGATTGCGATTGGCGAGATGGACGTCCACTACGGAGCGATTGGTTCCGGGATTGCCGAGGGCACGCTGGTCAAAGTGATCGGCACCTCGACATGCGATTGCGCAGTCGTTCCGGCGAAGAAAAAAGTCGCCGACATCCCTGGCATCTGCGGGATCGTTCCCGGCGCGATTCTGCCGGGATTTTACGGCATCGAGGCCGGCCAGTCTGCCGTTGGAGACATCTTCAAATGGTGGATCGAGTCGGTCTGCGAGGGCGACTCTGGGCTGTATGCACGCCTTGAAGAAGAAGCTGCCCGGCAGAACCCCGGCGCCTCCGGTTTGCTCGCGCTCGACTGGAATAATGGCAACCGGACCATCCTTGTCGACCCGATGCTCTCCGGCCTCTTGGTTGGCTCGACGTTGCACACGACCCGGGCAGAAATCTACCGCGCGTTGATTGAGGCGACGGCGTTCGGCGCGAGAGCGATCATTGAACGGATCGAAGAATATGGCGTGCCGGTCAAACGAATCGTCTGTGCAGGTGGCATTGCCGAGAAGAGCCCGATGCTCATGCAGATCTACGCGGATGTGACCGGTCGCACGATGCTCGTTGCCGGTTCGAGCCAAGCCTGCGCGCTCGGTGCCGCGATCGCAGGAGCGGTCCTCGCAGGCGACCACCGGGACATCCCGACCGCGCAGCGAAAGATGACCTCGGTGAAGAATGTCCACTACCGCCCGATCGCTCGCCACCGGAAGACTTACGATCGCCTCTACCGCCTTTACAAAGACATCCATGACGCATTTGGCGGAGTTAACAAATCTGCCGATCTCTCGGACGTCATGAAGCAACTTCTAAAAATCAAAGAATCCGCCCTATGAAACAACCCACCATCTGGTTCGTCACCGGAAGCCAGCACCTTTACGGCCCAGAGACACTCCGCCAAGTCGCGGCGAACTCCGAAGCGATCTCTTCATCACTCGCCACGGCCGTTCCGCTTCCCGTCATCTTCAAACCCGTCCTGACCACACCAGAGGCAATTCGCGATCTCCTTCAGGAGTCCAATTCGGACCCGTCGTGCGCCGGCCTTATCCTGTGGATGCATACGTTCTCGCCCTCCAAGATGTGGATCGGCGGGCTCTCGGCCCTGCGCAAGCCGTTCCTGCACCTTCATACCCAGTTCAATCGCGATCTTCCATGGGAGGCGATTGACATGGATTTTATGAACCTCAACCAATCCGCTCACGGAGATCGCGAGGCGGGGTTTATCCACACTCGGATGCGGCTTGCCCGGAAAGTTGTGGTCGGACATTGGCAGGATCCCGAAGCGATCGAGCGGATCTCCGCGTGGATGCGAGCGGCGCGAGCCTGGCATGATTGGCAGGGCGCGAAGTTTGTGCGTTTCGGCGACAACATGCGGCAGGTTGCCGTCACCGAGGGAGACAAGGTGTCGGCCGAAATGCGATTCGGGTTTTCCGTCAATGGCCATGGCATCGGCGACCTGGTGGAAGCCGTCAACGCCGCGACGGATGCGGAAGTTGGCGCGCTGTGCAATGAGTATTCGGAGACCTACGAAGTCGCACCCGAGCTTAAAAAAAATGGTGCCCGGCACGAGGCGTTGAGGGACGCGGCTCGGATCGAGATCGGGTTACGAAAATTTCTGGTCGCCGGGAATTTCAAAGGCTTCACGACAACATTTGAGGATCTGCATGGTCTCTGCCAACTCCCGGGAATCGCGGTTCAGCGGCTGATGGCCGAGGGCTATGGGTTCGGCGCGGAGGGGGACTGGAAAACATCGGCGCTTCTGCGCGCCATGAAATCAATGGCGTCCGACCTCGGCGGCAGGACGTCGTTTATGGAAGACTACACCTACCACCTCGAACCCGGGAATCACTTGGTCTTGGGCTCGCACATGTTGGAGGTCTGCCCATCCATCGCCGCAGCGAAACCGACGTGCGAGATCCATCCGCTCGGCATCGGAGGTAAGAGCGATCCGGTCCGATTGGTCTTCGACGCCCCTGCCGGGCCGGCCCTCAATGCCACGCTCGTGGACCTCGGGAACCGCTTCCGCCTGCTCGTGAATGAGGTCGATGTGATCGCGCCGCCGCACCCCCTCCCGAAGCTGCCCGTCGCGCGGGCGGTCTGGAAGTGCCGCCCAGATTTCAAAACCGCGTGCGCGGCATGGATTCATGCGGGTGGAGCGCACCACACAGGCTTCAGCTACTCGGTGACGAGCGAGCATCTTGAAGACTTCGCGACGATGGCCGGCATCGAATTTCTCCGTATCGGAAACGAGACGGCACTCCCGGAGTTCAAAAAGGAACTGCGCTTTAACGAAGTCTATCACCATTTGGCCGGAGGGATCGTTTCGTGAGCCGTTTCGCGGGGATCCGGGAGGAATGCTGCGCGGCGAATTTCTCGCTGCCCGCAAGCGGATTGGTCGATCTGACATTTGGAAACGTCAGCGTCCTCGACCCGGACGCAGGCGTCCTTGCGATCAAGCCGAGCGGCGTGGCCTACGATCGCCTCACCCCGGCGGACATGGTGATCCTCGACCTCGAAGGGATTGTCGTGGAGGGAAGTTTGCGGCCATCGTCCGACTCGCCGACCCATCGGAGGCTCTTCGCGGCATTTCCCGGGATCCGCTCGGTCGTCCACACCCACTCTCGGCATGCCGTGGCCTTCGCGCAGGCTGGCCGCGACCTCCCGGCACTTGGCACGACTCATGCGGACTATTTTCATGGCAATGTGCCTGTCACCCGGGCTCTCACGGATGAGGAAATCTCAGCCGATTACGAGTGGAATACCGGCGAGGTCATTGTCGAGGCGTTCGCATCCCTGGACGCCCTCGCGATCCCGGCGGTGCTCGTCCGCCACCACGGGCCTTTTGCATGGGGACATTCCGGCGAAAAGGCCGTGGAGAACGCACTCGCACTGGAGATCGTTGCCGAGATGGCGATCAATGCCCTCGCCCTCGACCCTGCGGCGTCACCGCTTCCGCAGACATTGATGGACAAACATTTTTTCCGGAAGCACGGCTCCGACGCCTACTACGGCCAATCCGCCAACGGCTAGTTCACAGCATCGCCGCCCAGCGGGTGAAAACCATGTCGGCTGTCTCACGGAGGCCGGGCAGATATTCTTTGGCTTCTGCACAAAGTCGGTCGGGGTCGGCTCCGGACGCCGCGAGATCGTCGCGCGAATCGGTTACCATTTCCTCGAAAATCTCCGGAGTCATCTCCAGATGAAACTGCAGGCCATAGAGTCCCCTGCCGTAGCGAAAGAGTTGGTTCTGAGTCAGCGCGGACGAACCGAGCCGCATGCCGGCTGGAGGAAGATCAAAGGTATCCCCATGCCAGTGGGTCGTGACGAAGTCGGTCGGAAGATCGCACCAAATCGGATCGTAGCGAGCGATCGGGTCGAGGGTGACCGGGAAGAATCCGACCTCCTGCCGCTCACTCCGGCGGACCGGGGCACCGAGCGCCGATGCCATGAGTTGGGCGCCAAGGCATAGGCCGAGGACGGGTTTTTCAAAGTGTGTGGCCTCTCGGATGAGTTCGCATTCGCGCAAGAGGTAAGGAAATTTCTCGACCTCGTAGGCACTTTGAGCGCCCCCACCGACTGCCAGACCGTCGAAGCCGTCGAGATTCGCCGGAAGGGCCTCGCCAGTATAGGGCCGCCGGATTTCCAGCGCCACGTGCCGCGATTCTAAGGCGGCACCGAGGAGCCCTGGCCGGTCCATGTCCCCATGTTGAATAAAAAGAACCCTCTTCACGAGCTTTCCCTCACCAGCAATCCCTGTGCCAGTCTTCAGTAATAGCAGAAAAACCAGCCAATGTCGGATTTCCGAATTGCCAGACTGCTGGTTCTGCAGGAAAGTGACGGGCTCGTCCGTTCTAGGCTCCCTGCCGAGACGTGGCGACCGTGACCTTTTTATCGATTCATGAGTGTGACCAAAAAAAAGCCATCCGTTGAAGACGTTGATTATGCGAAAAACGCAGTCAACTCCCGCCTCTCGCCGGAGGATAAGATTCGTTACCTCAAAGATATGTTCCGGATCCGTCGCTTCGAGCAAACGGCTCTGAAGTATTACACGACCGGTGGCTCGATGGGCGGATTTCTCCACCTCTACATCGGCCAGGAAGCCGTTGCAGTGGGCACGGTCTCGCTCCTTGGGGAGAACGACCATGTGATCACCGCCTACCGCGATCACGGCCACGCCCTCGCGGTGGGAATGTCGATGAACGAGTGCATGGCTGAGTTGTTCGGGAAGGCGACCGGATGCTCGAAGGGAAAAGGCGGATCGATGCATTTTTTTGCGCCAGATAAAAATTACTGGGGCGGTCACGGAATCGTCGCCGGACAAACCCCACTCGGGCTCGGGTTGGCCTTTGCCGTGAAATACAAGGGCCTCAAAGGTTGCTGCCTTTGCTTCATGGGCGACGGCGCGGTGAACCAGGGCGTTTACCACGAATCATTGAATCTGGCGGCCCTCTGGAAACTTCCTGTCGTCTACGTCATCGAGAACAACCAATATTCCATGGGCACGAGCATGGAACGTTCCTCGGCCATGAAGAACTGCCTCGCCGAGCGGGCTGAGGGATACGGGATCGCGTGGGATGTTGCCAACGGAGAGGATTTCTACGAGGTCCGTGCGAGGACGGCGGCGGCGATCAAGCGCGCCCACGAAGAGTCGCTGCCAACGGTGCTGGAAGTTGACACCTACCGCTACTACGGCCACTCCGTCGCTGACGCGAATGCCAAAAAATACCGGAGCGCCGATGAGATCGAGCGGTTCAAGACACACCACGACCCGATCCGTCTCTGGCGGAAGCGTCTGATCGACGAGGGGATTATTACCGACAAGGAGGCAGACGCAATGGATGCGGACGTCAAGCTCGAGGCCGACGCTGCAGCCCAGTTCGCCCTGGACAGCGCAAACCCTGAACCGGAATCGATTTTTGACGACGTTTACTGGGAAGTGGACAACCAAACCGATGCCGGAAAAACCGGACGTCACTTCTTTGGAGATTAGCAGCAAAATGAGGATCCGAACCCGCTTCTGCCCCGCGCCCTTCGCCCTTCGCCCTTTTTAGACATGCCACTCATTACCTACCGCAAAGCCATCAACGAAGCCCTTGCCGAGGAGATCATCCGCGACGAAAACGTGGTTATTATCGGCGAGGAAGTGGCTCAGTATAATGGCGCTTACAAGGTCACCGAAGGCCTCTGGGAACGCTTTGGAGACAAGCGCGTCGTCGATGCGCCGATCAGCGAGGCGGGATTCATCGGAATGGGAATCGGCGCCTCGATGTTGGGGATTCGTCCAGTGATGGAGCTCATGTTCTGGAGCTTCGCCTACGTCGCATGGGATCAAATCATCAACAACGCCGGTCAATGCCGCTACATGAGCGGCGGGCTCCTCCATTGCCCGATTGTTATTCGTGGTCCGGCAAATGGCGGCACGAATGTCGGGGCGACACACTCGCACACCCCTGAGAACTTCATTGCAAACACTCCCGGCCTCAAAGTCGTGAGCCCGGCCACTGCCTACGATGCCAAGGGCCTGATGAAGGCCGCGATCCGGGACAATGACCCCGTCTGCGTCATGGAAAATACCGTGCTCTACGGCGAGCTTTGGGAAGTTCCTGACGAGGAATACGTCATCCCCCTCGGCGTCGCGGACATCAAACGCGAGGGGACCGACATCTCGCTCATCGCTCACGGCCGCGCCGTCCTCACGGCCCTGAAAGCCGCGGAGATTCTCTCCACCGAGCACGGGATTAATGCCGAGGTCCTCGATCTCCGATCGATTCGCCCGCTCGATGAAGAGGCGATCCTCCGCTCGGTCGCGAAGACCCACCGCGCGGTTTTGGTGGATGAGAACAAGCCGTTCTGCGGAGTCTCGGCGCAGATCGCCGCGACGATCCAAGAGAAGCTTTTCGACGACCTCGACGCTCCCGTGCAGCGCGTGTGCTCGCTCGATGCACCGGCCATCTACTCCCCTGCCCTCGAACCTCTCCAGCTCCCGACCGCCGAGCGCGTCGTGAAAAAAGCCCTCGATATTTGCTGATCAACACCCGACGATAGGAATTCTTATGCCCGATATCTCCATGCCCAAACTGAGCGATACCATGCTCGAAGGCACCCTCGTCAAATGGCTCAAAAAAATTGGCGACAAAATCGAAGTCGGCGATGTCATCGCTGAGGTTGAGACGGACAAAGCGACGATGGAAATGGAGGCATTCGATGAGGGTGTTCTCACAGAGATTATCGTTCCGGATGGTGGGGTGGTAAAGGTGGGACAGAAAATCGCGACGCTCGATGGAGCCTCAGCCCCGGCGAAAGCCGCCTCGAAAGCCGCTCCTGCTGTCGCAGCTCCCTCCACATCTTCGCCCGCAGCTCCGAAGCCTCGCGCGGCAGCGACCGCACCAGAGGGGACTCGCGCGAAGGCCTCGCCCCTCGCCCGGAAAATCGCGGCCGAGCGCGGAGTCGATCTCTCGAAGGTCACGGGCTCAGGACCCGGCGGCCGCATCGTCGCAGCAGACGTTCCAGAGAGCGGAGCCGCTCCGGCAAGGCCATCCAGCCCGCCAGCCGCCCGCATCGCTCCGACAGAATCCGCTTCGGACAAGCGTATCCCCCTCTCAGGAATGCGCCGCACGATTGCGGAGCGACTGCTCGCCAGCAAGACCCAGATCCCCCATTTTTACCTCTCGCTTGAGATCAACGCCGGTCCCCTCGCCCGTCTCAGGAAGGACATCAATGCAGCGGCCGAGGCCTCCGGGACTCCAAAGGTCACGATCAACGACTTCATTTTGCTGGCGACAGCCCGCGCCGCATCCCTTCACCCGGCCGTTAACTCCGCCTTCGCCGGCGACGCGATTATCGAATATCCATCGGTTCATCTCTCCGTTGCCATCGCCATCGATGACGGTCTCATCACCCCCGTCATCCGCGATGCCCAGAAGCTCAGCCTTCGCGAGATCAGCGCGGCTGTGAAAGACCTCGCCATCCGCGCACGCGGGAAAAAGCTCAAACCGGAAGAATACCAAGGCGGGACGATCACCGTCTCGAACCTCGGTGCCTACGGAGTCGAAAGTTTCTACGCGATCATCAACCCGCCTCAGGCCGCGATTCTGGCTGTGGGTGCCATCGTCAAGAAACCAGTCGTCAACGCCGAAGACCAAGTGGTGGTCGGCGAGCGGATGACACTCGCGCTCAGCGGTGACCACCGGGTCGTCGATGGAGCCGCTGGGGCGCAGTTCCTAGCCACCCTGAGGAAGAGCTTGGAAGCCCCCGCCACGCTCCTTTTCTAGAGCGACCAAACGAACGTCACATCCTTCTCGACATCGGGATGCAGGCTGTGGTGGACCGGACAGGCCAATGCCGCCGCCTCGAGGAGCTTGCGTTGAGGATGATCGGCTGCGAGCGGGATTCGGAAAGCAACCGTGATCCGTGCGATCCGGCGGGGAGAGTCCGACGACATAACCTTGTCCACCCCAACAGTCATGCCTCGCAGATCGACTCTATGACGTTCGGCAGCGATGCCCATGATCGTGGCCATGCAGAGCCCGAGCGACGTAGCCGCGAGGTCGGTTGGGGAAAATGCCTCGCCCTTCCCGTGATTATCGACCGGAGCATCGGTGAGGATTTTTATGCCGGAGGGACCGTGGACTGCCTCGCACCGGAGACCGCCGAGATAGGTAATATCGGAGTGAACCATCGATGAAGAAAAGCAGAGATGTCCGGCATTCGCAACCTCCGCTAAATCGATAGGATTTGACGGCGGCGGCTGAATACCTTCTCTTTCCCCTTTAACAGTTCGGCGACCGCCCATTGCCGACCTTAAATTCCCGGGCATCAACGCAACAAAATCATGGCTAAAGTCACACTCAAAAACGTTTTTAAAATCTACCCCGGAGACAAAGGCAAGGACGTCACCGCCGTCCGCGACTTCAATATCGATATCGTCGACCGCGAATTCGTCGTCTTCGTCGGTCCCTCCGGATGCGGAAAATCCACCACCCTTCGAATGATCGCGGGCCTCGAGGAAATATCGAGCGGCGACGTCTCGATCGGCGATCGACGCGTCAACGACGTGCCTCCCAAAGACCGCGACATTGCCATGGTCTTTCAGAACTACGCGCTCTACCCGCACATGAGCGTCTTTGAAAACATGGCATTCGGATTAAAACTCCGCAAATTCCCGAAAGCCGAAATCCAGAAGCGCGTCAACGATGCTGCCGCCATTCTTGGTCTCGAGCAACTTCTCGACCGCAAGCCGAAAGCCCTCTCTGGCGGCCAGCGCCAGCGGGTAGCCGTCGGACGGGCAATCGTCCGCCAGCCGAAGGTTTTTCTTTTCGACGAACCGCTCTCGAACCTCGACGCCAAGATGCGTGTGCAGATGCGAATGGAAATCATCAAGCTCCACCAACGCCTTCAGGCCACGATGATCTATGTCACCCACGATCAGGTCGAGGCCATGACCATGGGAACGCGCATCGTGGTGATGGATGCCGTGGTCAATCCGGAGACAGGCCTCAAGGAAGGGGTGATCCAGCAGATTGATGCCCCGCTCAAACTCTACAATGAACCCGTGAATATCTTCGTCGCTGGGTTCCTCGGCAGCCCGCCCATGAACTTTCTCAAGGGCACGGTCCGCAAAGAAGGCACTCAGATTGTCTTCAAAGAAATCCAAGGCGGCGCGGTCGATCTCAAGCTCGGAAACCGCCCAGCCGCAGAGGCCTACATCGGGAAAGACGTGACACTCGGCGTGCGTCCCGAGGATTGCGATCTCGTCCCGGCCGGCCAAGCTCCTTCAGAAAATTCGTTCCAAGCCGTCGTCGACATCGTCGAGCCAATGGGCGCGGAGACGTATTTCTACCTTCAGACCGGCGCCCATACGGTCATCAGCCGTAGCCATGCCGCCGTGGATCAGCGGGAGGCCGGGCACCGTCTCCGCTTCGAGATGAACCCGGCGCGGATCCATCTCTTCGACCCGGTGAGTGGCATTCGAATCCATTGAGCAGAACGATTCCGCATGACGTGCCGACGCGGAGTCGGGCAGATTTTGAGCGCGAAGAAGCGGGCCGGATGGCTCCGTGGGCGGTTCCTCCGACCGGCTCGGTCGGGCGGCAGTTTCCCGAGCCGCCTCACGCCTACCGCGCCGAGATCCAGAGGGACCGGGCACGGATCATCCACTGCGCGGCATTTCGACGGCTCGATGGAAAAACTCAGGTCTTTCTCAACGGCACCGGTGACCATTATCGCACCCGCCTGACCCATACGATCGAGGTCGCCTCGGTGAGTCGGAGCATGGCTCGCGCGCTTCGCCTGAACGAAGATCTCGCCGAGGCGATTGCTCTGGCCCACGACCTCGGCCATCCGCCTTGCGGACACACCGGCGAGGAAGAGCTCGACCGCTTGCTCGCGGACCACGGCGGCTTTGACCACAATGTGCAGAGCCTCCGCATCGTCGAAGAACTGGAGGAAAAATATCCGGCATTTCCCGGACTCAATCTCACGTGGGACGTGCGCGAGGGCATCCAAAAACACGCGGACGGCTACACGCACCCGCTCACCGGGGAGCGCTACGCCTCACCATCCCTCGAAGCCCAGGTCGCGGATCTTGGAGACGAGATCGCGTATTCGAGCCACGACCTCGACGACGGCCTCGATGCCGGACTCCTCACCCTCAATGCCCTCTCGCAGGTGCCTTTGTGGGTCCGTGCGGAAGAAAAAGCTCGCGCGGAATCTCCGAAGATCGACTGTGCGCGCCACCGTGGATTTGTCATCCGTTGCCTCGTCAACCTTCTTGTTGATGACCTCATCGGCGAGACCGCTTCCAATATCAAAAAGTCTGGCGTCGCCACGCTCGACGAGGTCCGCCGCCATCAGAAACGCTTGGCCGCATTCCAGCCCGCAACTCGAAAGCAACTCTCTGCCCTCCGCCGGTTCCTCTTCGCCAATCTCTACAAGCACCCCGAGGTGGCTGACGCCAACCGACAAGCCGCCAAGCTTATCTCAGAGCTCTTCACCTTCCTGATCCACCACCCCGCAAAACTCGGACGCAAGGCCACCGCCCGGATCCGAAAAAATGGCCTCGAACGCAGCGTTGGCGATTACATTTCCGGCATGACTGACCGCTACCTCACACGCCAACACCGCGAGTTCGGCTTGCTCATACCTAGCCGCGAAACAACCAAGACCTGATTCGCTAACAACGGTGCATCGGGCATGGAAAAGGCAAAACTCAGAAGCGGTTTTCGACAGGATTAACAAGATTTACAAGATTCCGGAAAAGACCAGTTGAAGTAATCAGCCCAGGATTGCCTTTGACCCGCCATGCATCTGAGGTGAATTTGAGGCGCGCACCGCGACTGAGGCTACTTGAACTCGTCACCTCCGCGTCGGTTTGGGCGGGTTCTCAATGCGGTTGGGTGGCTGTTTCAATCCGCGCACCCACAAGGGGCGCGACACTCCGAATCGCGACCGAGGCGAAAAACGATAACGTTTCAATCCGCGCGCCCGCGAGGGGCGCGACCTTCCGGCACCGTCGGATTCCGCACCGGCACACCGTTTCAATCCGCGCGCCCGCGAGGGACGCGACACGTCCGCGCGCTCTGGCCATCCCGGTGATCCTGTTTCAATCCGCGCGCCCGCGAGGGACGCGACTTTAAATCAATGGAAATCCTAGTCCTAATGTGTGGTTTCAATCCGCGCGCCCGCGAGGGACGCGACTTCGCCCCGGCCAATCGCCGCGTTGACCTGATTGTTTCAATCCGCGCGCCCGCGAGGGACGCGACGCAGAGGGCGACGATTTGCCGTCTCGCTCTATTGTTTCAATCCGCGCGCCCGCGAGGGACGCGACCTGCGAGTTTTTCCCTGTATTCTGCTTCTGAGATGTTTCAATCCGCGCGCCCGCGAGGGACGCGACCTTTGCTGCGGGAGAAGGGCGTGTTGCCCCCGCGCGTTTCAATCCGCGCGCCCGCGAGGGACGCGACAAGGCGTTGCCGACGCCAAGATCTACAGCAGCTCGTTTCAATCCGCGCGCCCGCGAGGGACGCGACTCAAGCTGACGAAGGCCGACGAGCCTCGCTACGAGTTTCAATCCGCGCGCCCGCGAGGGACGCGACATCGCTCGGCCAGATCCGCTGCACCTCGTCGATGTTTCAATCCGCGCGCCCGCGAGGGACGCGACCTAGATGGTTGGCGCACTCTATGTCTTGGTATGCGTTTCAATCCGCGCGCCCGCGAGGGACGCGACCATCGGCCAGCGGTATCTCGAACTCGCACCACTTGTTTCAATCCGCGCGCCCGCGAGGGACGCGACTCTTCATATTATGGCAAGACTCCAAAAACAGTTTGTTTCAATCCGCGCGCCCGCGAGGGACGCGACTCCGCTCATAAGCGTCCCTTGTGATGATTTCTGTGTTTCAATCCGCGCGCCCGCGAGGGACGCGACGCAGGCATCCGGCCACTCGCGCAAGATGCCAGTGTTTCAATCCGCGCGCCCGCGAGGGACGCGACACTGCGGCAAGCCGACGACTGGCCCGCTCCTGATGTTTCAATCCGCGCGCCCGCGAGGGACGCGACTCAGAAATCAGCACAGCAACAGTGTCGGGAATCGTTTCAATCCGCGCGCCCGCGAGGGACGCGACGCAGCGGAACCACTCTGAGGGCTGCGAAGGACTTGTTTCAATCCGCGCGCCCGCGAGGGACGCGACAACAACAAGGAGGAAAACTAAGGTTATGCCATCGTTTCAATCCGCGCGCCCGCGAGGGACGCGACCAAGCGGGCGTTCCCGGAGAAACTGGAGAAGAAGGTTTCAATCCGCGCGCCCGCGAGGGACGCGACAAACCACTGCCCGATCTGAAAGTCCGGAAATGCGTTTCAATCCGCGCGCCCGCGAGGGACGCGACCGGCAGCACACTCTAAGCTAATAACAAAACTATGGTTTCAATCCGCGCGCCCGCGAGGGACGCGACATGCCGCTCGCGAGGTCGAACGCGTGAGAGAAGCGTTTCAATCCGCGCGCCCGCGAGGGACGCGACGGAAAACGGAAAATCATTCATTGGAACTTCGATTGTTTCAATCCGCGCGCCCGCGAGGGACGCGACGAAAACGCCTTGGAATGTCTCGCCGCGAAATTTGTTTCAATCCGCGCGCCCGCGAGGGACGCGACTCATTATTTCTTGGACGAGTTGCACAAGTTCTTGTTTCAATCCGCGCGCCCGCGAGGGACGCGACACAATCCAAAGCGTGAGCATTCCGCCCGCAATAAGTTTCAATCCGCGCGCCCGCGAGGGACGCGACGTCAAGGGTTCTGCGTTCGCAGTCGGAAAACAAGTTTCAATCCGCGCGCCCGCGAGGGACGCGACAGTGGCATCGTAACCTGCTGATACGATAGACTCAATCCTGCGCTTATGGCGAATCGGAGGCTTTGGGAATCTCCGCCCACCAAAAACGAGTTTCAAGATGTCAAAGATCGCTCTCCATCAGGGAGCTGCGCAGTGCGCGAACCTCTCCTCCGGAGCATGAACACTCTATGTTCGCCGGGTCAAACAATCAAAGGCGACGAGGGGTCAAAGGAAGACTTTACTCCTACATGTTCGACGCGCTGATCCCATGTGGAACCAAGATTGTAAAACCGAAGCGAGTCCTTGCTGGTTTCGATTGCTTTTTCCAAGCGGTTCTTCAGTTCCACATAACGAGCGGAATCGACCTGGCATTCAAAAACGGAAAACTGCACCCGCTGTCCGTAGTCGAGACAGATTTTGGCGACACGGCGAAGGCGTTTTTTTCCTCCTTCGGAAGATGTGGCGACATCATAAGTGATCAGCACATGCATGGGGTTTATCTCCAAATAAACGAGGGATAGGCATCTAGGTCGCCGCGAATGGCACGGGCGAGCAGTCGTGCCTGCACGAAGGGCACGAGCCCGAGGGACATTTTTTCCTGAAGGAAAGGGTGCGTGATCTCGTCCTGCTTGCGCTCCTGCCATGCGACTAGAAACTGCTTCCGGGCACCCTCGGTGAGCTCGATGGCCCCAGTCTCGCGGTGCACAAAATCGGATGGTTGGATCTGCCTGCGGTTTATCATTGTCAGGATGCAGCGCTCGGCGAGGACGGGGCGAAATTCCTCCATGAGATCCAGCGCAAGAGAGGGTCGACCCGGCCGGTCCCGATGGAGAAAGCCCACGGCGGCATCGAGTCCTACAGATTCCAGCGCGGACCGGCAGTCATGGGCGAGCAGACTGTAGGCAAAGGACAACATGGCATTGACCGGATCGGTGGGAGGACGCCGGACGCGTCCGGGAAATTCAACCCCCGGCGCGGTAATGAGTTGGGAAAACGCCGCGAAATAGCTGTTGGCGGCATCTCCCTCAAGCCCTCGTTGGGAATCCAAGTCCGTCGAGCGAAGCGCTGCGAGGGCATTCCGTCGCAGGACGATGACCGCCGCCTCGATTGCAGGGTGCGAACCGTGGTCGCGGGCGCTCCGCAGCAGCACGTTCTTTCCATTTGTCAGCTTTGCAGCAATGAAGCTGCCAGCAAATTTCGCGCAGGAAGCCGGATCATCCGCCTGGCGATACTGTGCCCTTCGCAGCAGAACATTTCCGGCTGTAAACCCCCGCACTGCGGCGAGGAAGCGTCCGTGCGGCGAGCAGAACGACAACGTGACACCAGCTTCCGCACATCCCGCCATAAGCTGCGCGCTGGCCCCGATGTCATAGCCCAGGCAGACAATGCCATCCAGATTGTGCAGCGGGACACGCAGCAGCGACTGCCCATCCTGCCGCACCTCGACCGCGGCCCCATCCTTGCGCAGATAGGCCCCCTCTCGTGTGACAAACAGCGTGTTGAGATGTTGTTTCACGGGGAGACATTTTGAACTTCAGGGAATTCAGAAAGGGAATCGTCGAGTTGGGAAACGAGCCAGGATGTGACCGATCGGGTCGCCCGCGGCTGACAGATGTCGGAGAGTGAGCAGGCCCCGCATTTTCTCTTTTCGTAGATCGCCTGAGGGATTTGTGGATTATTGAGGACCTGCTGCAATCGCCGGGCTGACTCCCGCACCAGATCGCGCAACTCCTTATCAATCTCCACCGTCGTTCGCCGCCGGGGCTGGCCATAAAAAAGAAAACCTTCCGGAACATTTGTCCTCAGCGTTTCCTCCAGGCACATCGCCTGCGCGGCGAGCTGAACTTCGTCTGCCCGGTGCGCTTTGGGTTTACCCCGCTTGTATTCCACCACCACGATCCGCCCGTTCCTGTGAAACTCCACCACATCGCACATCCCATGCAGGCCGAGTTCCTCGCCGCGCACCGGAAGCCCGCGCGTGATGCGCACTCCTGGCCTAGATTCGTCCGGTCCGTCATGCGCCCGGTCGTGCATCGCCCGCCCCTCCGCCGTGAACCGGTTCTCCGTCCACTCCCGCTCCACATGGATCAACGCGCACTGCCGCTCGCAGTAGAGCAAATGTTGGAGTGCCGAGATCGGGATCGTGTCCATCCCGTGTCCTACGGGAGCCTGAAGGGTTCGGAGTTCATGCTCCCGCGTCGCCGCTCATAAAAGTCCGGTGGGATTGTTGTGAGTAGAAATCTGGCGTGTGCAATCTGCTCCTCGAACGTTGGCTCGGGATGACCCAACGGCCCTTCTCCCTCCCCAATCTCCGGGAGGTTCAGATCAAACGGATCGCCGGAGGTCGCTGAGGAGGCGCTCTTTGATGCTAGGTGTGGCATATCGGTTCAGGATTTCTTGGAGTTCGGGCGAGTCGGTGTCGAGGCGATTGATGCGGATCAGATTGAGAATATCATAGTAATCCTTCCCCTGCACGGCCCGATCCCATGTGCGGGTCGCGTGAAGCTTGAGCGCGATCAGATGCAGGGCACCGGCAACCTGGAGAACGCACCCGCCATACGCGCGCTCCTCACTTCCAGCCAGGAGCTTCCCGAAGGTCTCCGCGTCCACTAACATCAGATCGATCCGGAACCCCCCGCCGCCAACCGGCTCGAACTGCGCAAAGGCTTTCACCTCGTGGATCGGGCGGTATCCAAGCCCGGACAGGATCACCTTCCAAGCATCCAGATCCGCCGCAGGAATCAGGAAGTCAAAATCCAACGTCGTCCGATCATACCCACGCGCATTCACCGCATGCCCGCCGATCAGAAGAAACTCCCGCCTGGCAGACTGCGCGTCGCGCACGACGGATTGGAAAATGTTGGTCTCGCTGTTCACACGATTCGGCGGATGAGGGTGACGCCAGCAGGGATGGCAGACTCGCCAATTTTGACCTCGTAGTCAGCAAAAGCGCGAGGCACTTCGACATCGGGCTTCCGCGTAATAGTGACGGCTTCGAACAGCTTGTGGCTGGCAGCATCGCCAAGTTGCGAACTGTGCTCGAATACCAGGAGCCCGCGCGGGTTCATGCTGCCGGCCGGACGCGCTGCCGATTGGTCGAACTGAAATGCGTTTTCCAAGGCTGTGAAAAGTAGTTCCCGATCCGCATCCGAAAAGCCGGTCTGAGCGGCAAGGAAGGGATTGATAAACCCATGCGCGCGGTAGAGCGCGTAGGGAACAGTGAATTTTCGGCCCATCGTGCGATTGTCGCCGGTTTCCTTGTTTATCTCCTTTTCCGTCTCGGCGGAGCAGCGGGTAATCGCATGCTCGGCGGTTACAATCCGGTCAATGGATCGGGCGAATGAGAGTTGGACGGGGCCACGAACTTGGCCACAGTTAGCTTCCTTCATTGACATCACAGCTCCGAAGGCACGGACATCGAAATAGTGCTCGCACATGTAGTCCTTCGGCGACTTGGCCTTTTGTTCAGTAGCAGGCTTCCTCTCCGTGGAAAGGGCGATCTCCCTCGTCTGAACATAAATTTTGTTCGGCGAGGCGTCGCCTTTAACGGTTTGAACAAAATTCCGAACCTTTCGTTTGAGCATGACATCGGTGGTGAGGCCCTGGCCGGTTTCGGGATCGATGCGGGGCAGGTTGCCGGCATCGGGGTCGCCGTTCGGGTTGGCGTCGAGGACGTCGAAGAGGTAGATGAAGTCGTAGCGGTTCATGGTGTATTGGTCTTTCTATTGTGCTGTTGTGGTTTCGGGTTTGTCTTTCTTTGGGAAAAAATCCTGTCGCTGGTGGTAGTAGCCGATGGCGAAGAGGCCTTGATCTTCTAGTCCGAGGTGTGTGGGGAACGAGGACAGCGCTCCGTGAATCGCTTGAACAAGCTTATCACGGTTGACTTTGTGCCCTCCTTCAAGTTTCGAGAGGTGGTGCTGATATGTTCGGAGTAGTCTTGGGAAGACGGCTCCCGGAGTAGCGGAGGCACTCCCATAGAATCGGTCTCGAATGGTGGCGTTAATTCCGGGGAGAGCATCCTCCTGGGTTTTCTCCAAGGCTGCGAAAAGGCGTCCGAGGAGATAGGCGGGTTCGGTGCGGGTGGTGTCAAGGCTCATAGGTATTTGGATTTGTGATTGTCGGGTAAGAAACGCTTTGATCGCGCAGGCTCGGAGATAGTTGATGTCGTGGTCAGCGCGGATTCGGTTGAGAACCGCGTTGTAAAAAGAATGAGGGTATGGGGTCCCGTTGAGGATCGCCTGCATGAGGCTTCCGCCGAGAAGGGGCGGGATGTCCTTTGCCTCGCGTCCGGTTTGACGCAGCAGTGCCCAGACCGGAGGAAACTCAGGGTCCGAGTCACGGGATCGCCGAATCTTCAATGCATCGAAATGCGAGTGCAGACGCTCGATCATCTGGGCGATGGTCCCGATATGCCAAAACCGCACCGAAAGCCGGGTCACATTGCCGGAAAGACCAAGGATAAAAAACTTCGTATCCGGGTCCCCAAGCTCGGCGGGCAGTGTTCCCCCACCCTTTCGAAGGGTGTTTAGAAATGCCTCCAACCGTGCGTGCATGACCGGATCGTCGCCTGAGGAATTCTTTTCCTCGGTATCGCCACCGAGAAATTTGGCGAAAAGTGACTCGGCGACCGTCTCGCGCTCGGTCCAGAAGACGGTCGTGGCATCACCAATCGTCACCCGGTGCCGCCGCGACTGCGGGCCGGAGAGGAGGGCGTTCAGGGCGTTGCAGTATTGAAAGGTTGCCTGCTCAGAAACGGGAGAATTGAAGGTTTGCTCTTTGCCGTAGGACTCAAAGGCATCGAGGTTAAATGAAGCGAGTTTGGCCCCGCCGGGAGCGGCACCATTGACACCTTTAATTGCCGGTTCCGCGAGCCTTGCAATGGAGGCAAGTTGCCCCGTAACAAGACACATGGCTTTAGCCTGCGAACCATCGGACGCGCTGCTTTGCGCAATCCACCACTGAGAGAAGCCAAGGGATTCGTGAACGTAGGATTGCTGTCCAAGAATCCGGAACACTCCGAATCCCGTGACAGCAAAATCATCAAGTTGGCCTTTCCAATCGAGCGCCTTCTCTGGAGACCACGCTTCAAAAAACCGGCACACAGCGGAGTAAGCGGAATCGTTGACGACGGATTCGAAGGACTTGTGCTGTTTTCTGGATTCGGTGAAACACTCCAAACTCCGCTCCGGTTTGGCGTCGTCTTTTTTGTAACCGAGCAAGTAAGCCGAGTTGTCCCACAAAATGCAGGGATTGATTCCCTGCCCTGGCGGCTTGGCATCGCCCGGCACAAGCATCTGCCTCGGGACCTGTTTGCTTTTCACCGCTCCCTTTTTGCTGGTCTCAGAAACCGTCTCGCGGGCGTCTTCGATCGAATGGAGGCGGCCATCGGGGTGAAGCACGATGCAGAAGGTGACTCTTTGCACGCTGTATCCCGGAGTCGGAAGCCCATAGGAGGGATCCTTGGCGAGGCGTTCGTAGAGTTGGTTGAGGGAATGAAGAATCATGCGATGGCTTGGTGGAATGGAGGGACGGTGACGACGCCGTTTTCCATGACCGCTCGGAAAAAGCGCGGTGACGTGTCACGGACTTTTTTAGTCTTCGGATCCTGATCGAATGCGATGTCGTGGAGCATGAACCCGAAGTCCCGGTCGCGGTCCCCCTCGGGAAGTTCGCAGGCCGGCATGTCCGAGCCGGATTCGACAAGTGAGAAATCCGCCGGGAATTCGCGGGTTCCGAAATAGGGGTGGTGGAAATACTGGCCCTTGCGGGCGCGGCGGTTGAAGATATCGAGATGCTTCCCCTCCGGTTCGGAGGAATCGAGAAGATCAAAGTGGGCCTCGATCACGTAGTCCACATCGCGCAGCAGGAGCGATGCCCGCTGCTGCCGCTCATCCTCGATGATCAGGGCCATGTCGCCCGGAGCCTCACCACGAATCTGGGCAGCGTTCGGGGAGACCATCTTTTTGCCGACCTCGTTCCGGCGGATTGAGGTGAAGCGGATGGGCTTCAGCACATGGATCCTGTCAATCACCCACCGGATTTGCGGTTTCCAGTAGATGGCTTCAAGCAGCCCTCTGGCGGCAGATGGCGTGATGATGTCGTAGGAGACGCGTTCGGCTTTCATTTCCGGGCGGGTGAAGCAGGCGAACTCGCCCCAGACGTGGAGTTTGATTCCGTAGGACATGAGATTTCAGAGGATAGATTGTTCCGGTCGCATGGCGAGATCAGGCTCTGGATGAAGGCCAAATTCTTCGCTGTAGTGGTGGGTGCTGTTGAGGATGTGAAAGCGGTCGTGGATGGTGAGGAGGATCCCCGCCGCGAGGAGCCTCTGGTGTTGTTGTTTTGGAATGGACACCGAAAAGCGCTGGAGCTTGCGGGCAAGGTAGCGGAGGCGGCCGGGATCGAATGTTTTGCGAAGCTCTTCACACAGGGCCTTCCCTTCGTCCCCGTAGGGAATCAGGATCGGATCCGTGTAATCGTCGATGAGATGGAAATTCTCGGCACAGGTTTTGAAACGGAAGAGCAGGAGTTCGTCCGGGCGAGTCATTTGGCCCGGCCAGCAGTCGAGAATGCGGTGTTTGTCCATCTGCGACTGGTGCTGCCAGTAATGGATGCGAAAATAGGCTTCGATCGCATCCGGCGAAAGAAGGTCGGATTGCGAAGTCGCAAGCACCTCTGCGGCGGAGGCAGCCGTGTCGCGGAGGAATCCCGCCGGAGGCAACTGCGGCGGCTCAAAGATAAAGAGTTGCCCGCCGGGCTCGCCAAGCATGGCTGTCAACCGCCCCTCGCGGTCGCAACGTCCAGCCGCCTGTGCAATCGAATCGAGTCCCGACAGCGCCCGAAAAACCACTGGAAAATCAATGTCCACCCCCGCCTCAATGAGCTGGGTGGAAATCAGTCTCACCGGCAATCCCTGTTTCAGGCACGATTTGATTTGATCCAGCTTGGCTTTTCGGTGCGCCGGACACATCAGCGCACTGAGATGAAAACGGTTGTTGTCGCGTGGGAGCAAATCGAACAACTCGCGGGCATGCCGCCGGGTATTGACGATGCAGAGAGCTTGCTCGTGCGCGCAAAGACTTGGAAGCAACTCTTCGGTGGACTGCTTTCCAAGGCGCACCGCTTTGACACGGCGAAGCCTCCGGTGCAGGGACGCAGGGTCGGGAATGATCTCCGTTGGAGTTCCAATACCCTGCGGAAAATCGTGCCTGCGTTCAATGGATGGTTGGGTTGCTGTGCAAAGAACGACCGATGATCCGTAATTTCGTGCCAGTTCTTCCATGCCCCGCAAGCAGGGAGCAAGGAAGTCCACCGGCAGCGTCTGCACCTCGTCGAGAATGATGACAGAACGCGCCAGGCGGTGAAGTTTCCGGCATCGCGATGTGCGGTTCGCGTGGAGCGACTCGAAGAACTGGACATTGGTCGTGACAACAATGCGGGCATCCCAGTTTTCAGCCGCAAGGCGGGAGCTGGTCGTCGAGTGCTTCGCATCGGAATCCAGATTGGAATGGTGTTCCAGAACGATATCCGGGCCGAGAGAGGCGAGCGCCTCGCGAAAAACTTCGGCGTTTTGCTCGATGATCGAAGTGAACGGAATCACGTAGATCACCCTGCGAAGGTTGTGGATCCGCGCATGGCGAAGAGCGAACGCCATCGAGGAAAGCGTCTTCCCTCCCCCGGTCGGAACAGTGAGGGAGAACAAGCCGGGAGCATGCTCCGCACTTCTTGTGCAGACTTCAAGAACCTCGGAGCGGATGCGGTTCACAGGCGATGAGCCAGGCACGAAACTCGCTAAATGCTGAGAAAGCGCCCTTTCGATCTCTGCCATTTCAGGCAGAGCACGCGGACGGAATCCCGACTGCTCCGGCGACATAAATCTCTCGGTCGCGAGAAAGTCGGCATCCGCCAAAGCCGAAAAAAACATCCGTAGGAAAAAGGAAAGCGAGAATCCGCTGCGCATGGCAAACATTGGCGGCGGCAAATCAGTGACACTCTCCAAGAGCGCCTCGGGAGCGGGATCAAAACAAGCCACTTCCTTCCTGAGGCGATTTTCCAGACTGGATGGGGAGTCGTCGATACCGTCAGGGAGTCCGGCGTGATGCCCGGCCAGCACATACGCCAGAATGCGTCCAAAGGTGGAAAAATACCGATTCGCAAACTGTGCCCCCGCTGTCGAGTGATCTACTTTGCCAGCAACCTCATCGGCGTGCGGGTCGGATTTGAGTTTGAGATACTCCTGCCACTCTGGAGCGAACTTTCCCAAATCATGCCAGAGGCCGGCGAGTCGCCCCCAATCGCGGGCGGCTTTTGATTCATCGGATCCCTCGAGAAACATCTCCCCGGCGAACTTAGCCGTCCACCAAGCGACTTTGTTTAGATGTCCGTGGAAGCGATCCAGGTTCTCGCACTTTCTACAATTCTCGCCCGGGCACTCCTCCTCACCATCTCCAAAAGGAGTGAAAAGCGGCTCCCAATTTCGCGGGTCGGACGAGCTTGGGTCGGTATGGGCGTAAAAATCCATGCGGTCCGTGCCGGGAGGGTAGCAGGCCCCTGAGTGAGGGGAAGGCGAACTTGGCTGGGATCTGACCTGGATCATGGCGCGAACGATAATCGGGCCACCCGGTCAACGGCTGTCCTACCCTTTGATTTTTGGGGATGGCGACTTAACTCGCTGTCCGTAGCTTGCGAGGCGTGGGCTTCGGCGTGGGTTTAGGCGGGGGACTTGGAGTGGGCTTGGACGCTGGCTTGCTACTTGGCTTCGGTGTCGGGCTCGCCTTTGGAGTGGGCTTTGGTGTGGGCTTCTTGGCGGCATCGAGATTCGGCTTTTTGAGGACCGGGATCTCCTTGAGGGCCTCGATGCGGACTTTTGCTAGCCCGCGGTCGTAGGTGCCCAGCTTCTTCGCCGCGACGACGCTGAGGTCGATGATCCGACCTTTCACGTAGGGACCGCGATTATTGATGCGGACGATGATCGAGTTTTTGGTTTTCAGGTCGGTGACCCTAACCATCGTGTGAAACGGGAGTTTTTTATGAGCGGCTGTGAAGTCAGTGGCGCGGTAGCGCTCGCCATTAGCCGTGAGCCGCCCGATCCACCGTCCGCCATACCACGAGGCGATTCCTTCCTGCACAAATGTCGGCTTGGCCTCGTAAATCGGGCCCTTTGGCTGGTCCGGAGTCACAATGATGTTTGGTGTGGCGCAACCGCCGAGGAAGGCCAGGAGCAAAACGGCGGTGATCCATCTCATTGCGTGGTTCATTTTTCGTAGGGTGCGAGGCGCACGGAGAGTTCGCGCGGGACATGTGCATGGATGACGGCGTCGTCGCCCTCATAGTGAATATCGAGCACGTGCCCGACACGGTGAATTTCTGCCAATAACGCAGACTCTGAAGTTGGCACACGGAATTGCCCGCGCAGGCGCCATGCGGCCAGCCGCGTTTCGAGTTCGCGGATCAGCGTCTCCATCCCCTCGCCGGTCCGCACCGACACGCCGACGCTGCCGGGGTAGCGCGCGAGTTGGTTGACGACAATCTCGCGATCGGGGACGAGATCGATTTTATTGAAAACAAGGATCGTTTGTTTGCCATAGGCGTCCAGCTCAGCGAGCGCCTCATCCACGGCAGCCATCTGTTCATGGTGTTGCGGGTGGCTGAGATCGACAATGTGGATGAGCAGGTCGGCGAGCTGCACCTCTTCGAGCGTGGCTTTGAAGGACTCGATGACCGTATGCGGAAGCTTGCGAATGAAGCCTACCGTGTCGGTCAGCAAGATCTTCTGCTTATTCGGCAGCATGACTTGGCGGGTCGTTGGATCGAGCGTGGCGAAGAGCTTGTCGACCGCGAGAACGCCAGCTCCGGTGAGACGGTTGAGGAGCGAGGATTTCCCGGCATTCGTGTAGCCGACAAGTGATGCCACCGGCCAATTTTTCCGAAGCCGGCCCTCACGCTGGACTCCCCGGTTTTTTCGGACTTCCTTGAGGTCGCGCTCGAGGCGGGCGATCCGCTCCTGCACGCGTCGGCGATCGACTTCGAGCTGGGTCTCCCCGGGCCCGCGCGTCCCGATTCCTCCGCTCTGGCGGGAAAGGTGGGTCCACATCCGCGTGAGCCGAGGCAGGAGATAGTGGAGCTGGGCGAGCTCGATTTGGAGGCGTCCTTCGCGGGTTCTCGCCCGCTGCGCGAAAATGTCGAGGATGAGCTGCGTGCGGTCGAGGACTTTGAGGGACGTGAGTTGTTCGAGATTCCGACCTTGGGCCGGCGAGAGTTCGTCGTCGAAAATCAGCGAGGTGACATGCTTCTCCTCACACTGGATGGCGACTTCCTCGGCCTTTCCCTTGCCGATGTAATAAGGGGCTGTCGGCTTGTCGAGTCGCTGGACAACCGTATCAACCACGTCGGCCCCCGCCGTCGCGGCGAGTTGGCGAAGTTCGTCCAAAGAGTCCTCAACATCCCATCGGTTCACGCCATCGTGCTCGAGGCCGACAAGAATCGTTTTTTCGCTCTCCCCGGAGCCGGAATTCATCATGTGGATGGCCCGGCGAGGAGCGTGCTAGCGGCTTCGAGGGGGTCGGGCGTCGCAGTCAAGTTCAGTAGGGGGAAAGTAAATTGATTCCGACACCAGGTCAATTGCCTTTTGGCGTAGCGCCACGTGGCCGTGATGATTGCCGCACGACAGGCTTCGAACGTCGCCTCGCCGCGGAGCAAGGCTTGGATCTCACGATATCCAATCGCCCGGGCCGCCCCCAGACCGATCCCCACCGAGCCCTGCACCTCGTCGATGACTCCGCTGGCAAACATCGCGTCCACATTTTCCTCGATCCGCTGTCGCAACTCCTCGCGTTCACGAACGAGCACGAACCCGGCAAACTCAAGGCTTGGCGACGACCATGTTTCGCGCGATTGCGAGAGCGGGCACCCGGTGGAGAGAACAATCTCAAGCGCCCGGCGCACGCGGACGGGATTCCGGCAGTCAATCAGATCCGGCGCATCTGGATCGGCCTCGCGAAGGCGCGCGATGGCCTCGGGCAGTTCCATCGCCGAGACCTGCTGCCGGAGCACGGGATCGACCGGAGGCAGATCCGCAAGCCCATGCGTCAAGGCCTTCAAATAAAGGCCGGTGCCACCGACCAGAATCGGAACGGCCCCACGCGCGACGACCTCCGCGATTTTCTCACGGGCTGCGCGAGCATACATGGCGGCGTCGCACGATTCGGTGGACGGAATCGTCCCGATGAGGTGATGACGGATCCGACGAAGAATTTCCGGCGCCGGTTGAGACGTCAGGATCGGCAGGCTGGCGTAGATCTGAAACGCGTCCGCCCCGATGATTTCCCCGCCCACCCGCTCAGCGAGTTCGACGGCGAAGGAAGATTTTCCCACCCCCGTTGGCCCCGTCACGATAATCGGACGGGGCCGGGGAGCAGATGTTGAGTTATTGTTCAGGCTGACGGGTGCGCTCGCTGCGGCGCTCCTCGACGGCTTTCGCTCCGCTGACGACGAGCTTGCGGCTCATGTATTCCTTGTCGTGCAGCTCGGCCACCGCCCGCTTGGCTTCATCGATCGTTTGCATCTGGACAAACGCGAAGCCTTTCGACCGCAACGTGTGACGATTCATCACGATCTCGACGTTCTGGACGAGCCCGACTCCGCTGAAGAGCTCGGTCAGGTCGCTTTCTGCCGCGTCAAACGACAGGTTGCCGACATAGAGCCGGGCCGATGTGACCTCGACTTGCTCGGGCTTCCGCATTCCCGTGGCTCGCTCGGAACGCGCTGGACGCTCGCGGCGTTGCTGGGGCTCGGATGATGACGGTGCCGACGACCGCGCCGGCGCTGCCGCTGGCTTCTCTGGGCTGAAAAATCCGAGGATTTTTGAGATCAGCGATTTTTTTGGTGGAGTCGGCGGATCCAGCCGGACTCTCTGGCTGTTATCGCGGCTCGGACGACGTCCGCCGCGACGGGATGAGCGGCCGGAGCCGCTCGGTGAGTATTCTCTTGGCATTTCTTTTCTATTTATTGCAGTGCATGAGACGCGTTCCCGCTCCCGAAGGCATTGCATTGCTCGCCCTCAGAGTCGTGGGAACCCGTCCGTTCCTCCTCAAGCGGTGCGATCCCCTTCGATGGCTCTTTTGGAAAAGATCTTGTGCCGCGAAGAACATGGGATGCGCTCATGGACCCGAGCTGGCAGACATGACATTCCAAGCCAACCAACCCGGATGGCATTCGGTTAACGCCTGAGGTCCAACTGAGAGTTTCACGATTCGCGGTGCCATTCAAGCTCGAAAAAGGTCCTCGATAAATTTCTGAAGGTTTGAAGATTGACACGTTGCCGCGATTCGCTACGGTCTCCCTCCCGCCGAAATCCGATCATGGCCAACACCGAAGTTATCCTCACCACCAATATCCCGACCCTCGGCTCCGAAGCCGATATCGTCAAAGTCCGTCGCGGCTACGCCCGCAATTTTCTCATTCCTGGAGGCAAGGCTCTTGAGGTCAATCCCTCCTCGCTCCGGAGAATCAATCACCTCAAAGCCCGCCGCGCCGAGCGCGAGGCTCGCGAGGTCACCGCTGCCGAAGAACTGGCCGCGAAGATCAACAGACTCCGTCTTTCCTTCACTCTCGAGACCGGTGAGTCCGGCAAGGCCTTCGGCTCCGTCACGGCGAAAGACATCACAGATCGGATCTCTGCAGAATTGAAACTCGAGGACCTGCCGAAACACGCGGTCACGCTCGACAAGAGCATCAAGGAGACTGGCGAGCACGAGGTCAGTGTGAAACTCCACCCCGACGTGATCGCAAAGCTCAAAATCACGATTGCCGCACCGGTTATCGAGAAAAAGTCCGATGAAGAATCGGATGGAGCCAGAAAGCCTCGCCGGAAAACCGCCGCCAAGGAGTAGCCGCAGAAGATGCCCTCAGGTTCTCCCGCAAACGCCGCGGAGACACTCGTTTCATCCAACGGGGGCGCACAGGGAAAGTCGAAGACGCGAAAGGCCGATTATTCGCAAAAAGCTGGTAGTTATTTACCAGATATTCACAGGCTCCTGCCCCAGAGCCTCGACGCCGAGAAAGGCCTGCTTGGCTCCGTGCTGCTCTCGACATCGGTTCTCGACGACTGCATCGCGCAGATCGACTCGAAGCATTTCCATCTTCCTGCGCATCAACGACTTTTCGACCTTCTGGTCGAAATGCGCAATACGGGAAAGCCGATTGACCTGATCTCGGTTACCCAGACGCTCGAAGATCGTAAAATGCTGGAGGAAGTCGGTGGAGCGGCCGTCATCACCGACTTGTTGACCTTCGTTCCGACGGCGGCGAATGCGGACTACTATCGGGAGATTTTATCGGAAAAATTTCTCCTCCGGCAGATGATTTCTGTCTGCACCGAGTATGCTGCCCGATCCTACGACGAACAGGGCGACGTGCGCACTCTGCTCGACGAGGTCGAGGGAAAGGTCCTCGCGATCGGAGACGACCGCTTCCGGGCCTCGCTCCCGACCATGAAGGAAATGGTCAACGACGCCATCAACAGCATCGAGCTTCTCATTCAAAACAAGGGCGGCATTACCGGCCTGCCCACGGGATTTCCCGCCCTGGATCGAATGACCAGCGGACTCCAAGAAAGCGAAATGTTTGTCATCGCTGCCCGTCCGTCGATGGGAAAAACCGCGCTGGCCATGAATATCGCGGAGCACGTTGCCATCGAATCCAACAAGGCCGTCGCCGTTTTCAGCTTGGAAATGAGCGCCTCGCAACTCGTCCAGCGCATGCTCTGCGCCCGCGCCCGCGTCAACTCAAAGGACCTCCGGGAGGGATTTGTGGGGAAACAACAGATGGGCAGCATCGGCACGGCGGCCGGGTTGCTCACGAAGGCGAGGATGTTTGTCGATGACACGCCGGGCATTAGCATTCTGGAACTCCGCGCGAAGGCGAGGCGACTCCAGAACCGCGAGAAGATTTCCCTCGTCGTGATCGACTATCTCCAGCTTCTCCGATCAACATCCCGCCGCGCCCAAGACAACCGGCAAATCGAAATCGCGGAAATCTCGGCCGGCATCAAAGCCATGGCCAAAGAACTCCGCATCCCGGTCATCGTTCTTGCCCAGCTGAACCGAAACCCTGAACAGCGCAGCGGCGACAGCAAGGGACGCCCCCGCCTTAGCGATCTTCGCGAATCGGGCTCGATCGAGCAGGATGCCGACGTCGTCGCCCTCCTCGTTCGTGAAAAATATTACGCGGAGGATGAAGAGGCCCGAAAAGAAGCGGAAGGGAAGGCCACGCTCATCATCGCCAAACAGCGAAACGGCCCGACCGGCGATGTCCCCCTCACCTTCATCGAAGACTACGCCCGCTTCGAAGAGCGCGCCGACGACCGCCGCGAGGAGTAAGCCCTTTTTGACACCCAGACGGGTGGAATCGACGGACGATCCGTTGACTTACGCTGGCTCCGCCATCTGGTTGGGGAGCGCACCCGTCTCGGGTGCTGGTTTCGGCGTCCCGCCGAAACAGGCTTTCCCTGGAAGTTCGCGTCAGCGGGCCGCTGCCGCCCGCACCTGGGACGGGTGCGCTCCCCGGAATACTCCCATGGCACACCGACTGGAATTTCGGCACGCGTCGTTTCACCTTTTTCACCGTGGACTTGGTATAAGCCCCCGCGCGGCCCCTCGCTCAATTCTTCATCTCCAGAGTGGCACTCCCGCACTTTTCCTGTGAGGATCCCCACATCCGGCTCGTGGTGGAATGGCAGACACAGAAGACTTAAAATCTTCTGGACGAAAGTCCGTGCGGGTTCGAGTCCCGCCGAGCCGACCAACCCTGCAAACCCGGTGGCTCCGGTCGCGATTCGAAAGAACCGGCAGGAGAACCTCTGTTCGCCAACCCGCAGCCCCCCCTCACTAGCCGCAAGAAAATGCGGACGCCTTAATGCAATCCTCTGCGCGCTGACCCGATTGGACCGGCGACCGGCCTATCGCGAGATTTGTGTGCTCGGGAAGGCTCTGAGGGTGGCGAAGAGCAAAAGAACTCCTGCAAACGAGTGGACTCCGGCCCCCCGTTATCCTACCGCTCGACTTCTCGCCCGTTCCCAACCATCCTCTCCTCGATGCAGACACCGGCCAGCGTCCTTGTTACCGGAGCCTCCTCGGGCATCGGACTCGCGACCGCGCGCATTTTGAGCCGATCCGGCTTTCGCGTTTTTTCCGGAGTTCGCAAACCGACGGGAACTCTGGAATCGCTTACCTACCGCGAAGTCGCCCTCGACGTCACAGATCCCGCGTCGATCGCCGCCGCACGGCGCACGGTGGAAAGCCAACTTGACGGAGGGGGGCTTTTTGCAGTGATCAACAATGCAGGCGTTGCCGATATCCGTCCCTTGGAGTTTACCCCGCTCGACCAATTTCGCTCCGTCTTCGATGTCAATGTCTTCGGCGTCGTCGCGGTAACCCAATCCTTTCTGCCCCTATTGCACCAATCGAGTGGACGGATCATCCTCATCGGTTCGGTGGGCGGAATGGTCACGATCCCCTTCGGATCCGCCCTTTGCGCTTCGAAGCATGCGATCGAGGCCATCGCCGACGCATGGCGCCTTGAATTGCGAGCCTCTGGCATCCGCGTCACCTGCATCCAGCCAGCCTCGATCAACTCCGGCTCCGCCGAAAAGCTCGCTGCGCAGACGGAAAAAACCATTGAGAGCCTCAGCCTTGAAGGCCGCAGTCGCTATGCCGCGAAGATGCGGCATTTCATGAAAGTGACCCTCGCCTCCGAGACCGCCGGAAGTCCGCCCGAGGTCGTTGCCCTCGCCGTCCTCAAGATCTTGCGTCAAAGAAATCCCCCAGCGCGCGCGCTGGTCGGAAAGCACTCACATCTTCTGAAATTCCTTGCCCGCTACCTCCCGGATCCCATCCGAGACCGGCTATTCCAAAAGCTTTTCCTCGACGTCCCCTCCCGTCCCGGCACCTAGCCCACGGAGTCCGGTTCGCTCCGGCCTGCAGCTGGTCCGCTAGGCTGCCACAGCGAGCGGGACCAGTATTTCGATCACAGTGCTGCCCGGGTCGCTTTTGCCCAAGCGGACCTCACCGTGGAGGACCTTGGCGATTTTTTGGGAAACGGCCAACCCGATGCCCAAGCCGTCAGGTCGTCGGGTCATACCGGAATCACCTTGGACAAACGGTGCAGAAACTTCCTGAAATTTCTCTGGCGAGAGGCCCGAGCCAGAGTCTCGGACGGAAAAGCGGATCATTCCCGGCGTGGGTTCGTCGTAGCTAATGCCGATGGCCCCAGCG
>Ga0247843_1000110_pt1 | contig 177971 bp, 147 predicted proteins | sample LaCruzMarch2017__FD_192420 | JGI IMG/M metagenome (GOLD analysis project Ga0247843, IMG submission 192420) | Freshwater microbial communities from meromictic Lake La Cruz, Castile-La Mancha, Spain - LaCruzMarch2017_8m | ecosystem: Environmental > Aquatic > Freshwater > Lake | place: Spain... | reverse complement strand
TAGGTTTTGCCGTTTCGGCGGGATTTGGTGGCTTGAACAAACACTTGCTACCGTAAATACAGATATAAAACAATACAGTCAACAGATATTTTGATTGTTGTTGATATATTACTTGCTATATTTTCGTGTAGTTTTACTGATTTGCAGTCACTTAGAAAAAAATCAGGGGGAAGTTAGGTTAATGTTCAGGAATTCCGTTCCCGCAGGCAATCGCCATCAAGGCCTGATCCCGGAACCTTCCAGCGCCGGGTAATCGGTGTAGCCTTCGGGGCTGGCGCCGTAGAACGTCTGGGGCCGGGGCTCGTTGAGCGGTGCATCGAGAGCAAAGCGGCGGGGGAGGTCGGGATTCGCGATGAAGGGAACTCCGAAGGCGACGGCATCGGCCTCTCCGTCCTCGAGAACCCGGCCGGCGGTCTCCCTGGTGAACCCCTCATTCGCAATCCACGCGCCGCCGAATGCCTGCTTGAGTTGCGGTCCCAGGCGGTTTGGACCGAGAGATTCCCGGGCGCAGATGAAAGCCAATCCCCTTTTGCCGAGTTCCCCGGCCACGTAGCCGAACGTGGCGGCGGGATCCGAGTCTCCCATGTCGTGGGCATCGCCGCGTGGCGCGAGGTGCATGCCCACTCGCGACGCTCCCCAGACAGAGATTGCGGCATCGGTCACCTCCAGCATCAGTCGCGCACGGTTTTCGACGGAGCCCCCGTATTCGTCGGTGCGGTGGTTCGTCTTGTCCTGCAAAAACTGGTCGGGCAAATACCCGTTCGCCCCGTGGATTTCGACGCCGTCAAATCCGGCCGCCATCGCATTTTCCGCCCCCCGCCGGAAAGCTTCGATGATCCCGGGAATCTCGTCCCGTTCCAGTGCGCGGGGAGTGACAAACGGTTTGATCGGTCGCACCAGGCTCACATGACCCTCAGGCCGGATCGCACTGGGAGCCACGGGAAGATCGCCATCCAGAAAAAGGGGATCCGAGATCCGGCCGACATGCCAGAGCTGGAGGAGAATGCGGCCGCCCGCATTGTGGACCGGCTTCGTCACCAGCTTCCATCCCTCCACCTGCTCGGCCGACCAGATGCCTGGCGTATCAGCGTAGCCGACCCCGTTCGGCATGACGGCCGTGGCCTCGCTGAGGATCAGCCCCGCAGTGGCCCGCTGCTTGTAATATTCGGCCATGAGGGCGTTCGGAATGCGCTCCGCGCCTGCCCTGGCGCGCGTGAGCGGGGACATGATGATCCGGTTCGGAAGGGTCCATTCTCCGATTTTGACGGGGTCGAATAGTGTGGGCATGTTTGTTTGGAATGTTTTGCGTGGAGTTTCAGGGCGCAGTCGCTGCGATCATTCTGGAGACCGCAGACAAATGCAGATTTGTCACAGGTTTTTTACTCGCAGCAAGGATTTGATCAGCGTGCATCCTGTGCATTTCAACCTTCTGCTGCATTTTGGTTCATCTCTTTTCTCTCGGCAGCGAGCTCAGCGATTTGCTGGCGGATGTCGGGGAACCGGTGAAGGAAATTCCGGAAGTCGCGGGCGCTCAGGGTTGCGAACCTGCTGTAATCGAGTGTGGTGACATCGGCGGACCGGTTTTCTCCGGTGATCAATGCCATCTCGCCAAAGAAGTCGCCGGCACCGAGCTTGAATTTCCTGCCAGCCACGCAGACCTCAACCTCGCCCTCGGAGATGAAATACATGGCATCCGCCCGGTCGCCCGTCCGGATGATCCGCTCGCCGGGCTGGGCGGAACGGGGCTCGAAATGAAGGATCAGGATTTCGCGCTGATCAGGTGTGAGCGCGGCGAAAAGCGGGAACCGCTCGACGAGTTCCTCCGGGGTGAACGTCTTGTGTGCGGCCATCGCCGCGGCCGCGCGCTCGCTCGAGGCCTCCAGCTCCCCCTGCAGCCGGGAGAATTTCTTCGCGCCGAGCGCATCGAACCATCCCCTCCTCCGCGGATGGGAGCGCATCCAGGCACACGCCCGGTCCGCGCCGGCGAAAACCATCGGGTTCAGGGTGATCGAAATCAGCGCCCCTGCCAGAACCAGGTTCAGACCCTCCTGCGGCAGGAGGCGGTAGGTGATGCCCAACCCGGCGAGGATGAAGGAAAATTCCCCGATCTGTGCCAGGGCTGCCGAGACCACAAGCCCCGTGGCCAACGGATATCCCATTGCCAGCACGATGCCGAATGCGACCAGCGATTTTCCGATCAGGATCAGACCGACGACCTCCAGCACCCTGAGCGGCTCCCGGATCAGAACCGAAGGATCAAACAACATGCCGACCGAAACGAAAAATAATACTGCAAAAGCATCCTGCAGCGGCAGGGAGTTCGAGGCAGCCTTGTGGCTCAGATCCGACTCGCTCAGCACGACGCCGGCAAAAAATGCGCCGAGCGCGAACGAGACGCCGAAAAGTTCCGCAGATGCGAAAGCGATCCCGAGTGCGGCGGCGAGCGTGGCCAGAGTGAAGAGCTCGCGCGATCCCGTGCGGGCCGCCTGCCGGAGGAGCCAAGGCATCACCCGCGGCCCGACCAGGAGCGCGATGGCGACGAACGCGGCCACCTTGAGCAATGTCACCCCGACCGTGACAACCAGGCCGCGATCCGGTGCGCCAGGCTCATCGCCGACTGCCCCGCCGCCCAGAGCTCCCGCGAGTGCAGGAATCAGCACCAGCGCCAGCACCATGGCAAGGTCCTCGACAACGAGCCAGCCCACGGCAATCCGTCCGTTTGCCGAAGCGACTGCGTTGCGCTCCTCGAGCGCCTTCAACATCACAACCGTGCTCGCAACCGAAAGGCTCAGCCCGAGGATGAGCCCGGCTCCAAAGCTCCATCCCCACGTCATCGCCATCCCGGTTCCGATCGCCGTGGCAATCAGGATCTGACCGACCGCACCCGGAATCGCAATCCGCCGGACCGCCATCAGGTCGGAGACGGAAAAATGGAGGCCGACGCCGAACATCAGCAACATGACTCCGATCTCGGCCAGTTGACCGGCCAGGTGGCTGTCGGCAACGAAGCCGGGCGTGTGGGGGCCGATCACAATCCCGCTCAATAGATATCCCACCAGCGGCGGAAGCCCCAGCCGGCTGGCTCCATATCCCAGCACAAACGCGAGCGCGAAGCCCACCGCGATCATCGAGATCAGTGATATGTCGTGCGGCATAATGTTCCCTGGAAATGGCGCGGGCTCCGCGCGGTTCGATCAGCTTTCGCCCCCGACCGGCAGCGTAAGCCGCGCCTTGGTCAGCTCGCCGAGGACGGCGGCCATTTTTTCCCTGACCCCCGGTATGAACCCGCGATCCTTGTGGAAGACCAGCATCGTCAGATCGTCCCGATGGAAGAAGCTGATGACACCTTTTTCGGTGTGGAGCGTGACGGCGGGAACCGTGCCGACGCCCATCCGGGCAGAGGATTCGCGCATCGAACGCAGCATGTCCGCAGCATGGGCACTCATGGAAACAAGATCCACACCCTCGGGAACGTTGTGCGCGGCCACAACGACAGACCCGTGCGCAAGGACGCACGAATTGATCCCTGGAAGCCCGCCGCAGAGCTCGATCACGCGGTCGACGGTCATGTTTTCATCAGTCAGGAACAGCGCCTGGAGAGACTCCTGCTCGGTGATCTCATTTCCGCGCACCTCACGCGACAGCGTCTCAGTCTGGAGCATGGTGAATACGGGCGGGACCCTGGGCTCAGGAACCGGCTCGGCAATCACGGTCTCCCCGGCATCCGCGCCGGCCGGCTCTGCTGGAAGGTCAGGAACGGCCGCGAGGGCGGGCTCTTCAACGAATGGCTCCTGGACGGGCACGGGCACAAGATCCTGCGGAGGAACGGGCACGGCAGAAGGCGCGCTGCGCATCTGCGGCAGCCGGATCCCGGTGGCGATGAAAGGTGCCTCGGAAACCTCGTCCGAAGCGGACACCGGCTGGGTGGATTTTTTCCGGAAAAATGGAAGGCCGACGAACCGTCCGGTGCGCCGCGGTGGAACTTTTCCGGACGGCACTGATGCGGCAGGCGCATCGGGAATCACCGGCGGTGCAAGGGGAGCCGCAAGTCCGCCATCGACCGCAGGTGCGGAAACCGCAGGGGGGACAGGCGCCGATGGGGCGGGCTTTTCAATCCGCAGGAAGGCCGGCAGAGGTTCGACGAAAGAAGCTTCCCCGGACGCCGTGCCGGCGGGCAAACCCTCCGCAAAGCTGGAAAACCCGGGATCTTCCGGGAGAACAACCGGCCCGTCCGGCGTGGTCTCAGAAAAAAATTCCGGCGGTGCCTCAGGAATCTCAACCTCAGGAATTTTCTCGGGAGGCAACTCCTCGCGGTGCTCGACCAGATGATAGACCCCGGCCAGCCGGGTCACCGGGAGCCGGATCACCCCGTCGGAGGGAAGCACATGATCCGGAAGAAGCTCGGCCAGTTGGTGCAAGGAAATCCGCGGCACGTTCTTCCCGAAGACCACCGAGGCCGGAAGCTCAAAAACCTTATCCGCCGGCCCGCCGGCCTTCCAGTTCGCCTTCGGGATCGCGGATTCAATATCCGCCACCTTGATCGTCAGGAACTCGGGCGGGGACGTCCAATACCGGTATCTGGCGGACGGGGGAATTTTCTGCTCCGGGATTTCTTTGGGTTGTGTCATGGACAAATTCCGATTATCCGAGAATTCCCATTTTAGCAATCCTGTGGAATTTCCATTTCAATTCACCCCGGACGGGCTGATCCCCGTCATCGTCCAAGAAGCCAGCTCCACCCCGCGCCCGACCGGCCGCGTCCTCATGTTCGCCTGGATGAACCGCGAATCGCTTGCCCACACACTCCAGTCCGGCTCGATGACCTACTGGAGCCGCTCCCGAAAAAAACTCTGGCTCAAGGGGGAAACAAGCGGACACACGCAGCGCGTTGTGCGCTGGTTCGTGGATTGCGACAAGGATGTGCTCCTCTTTGAAGTCGAGCAGACGTCCGGCGCATGCCACACCGGATACGAAAGCTGCTTCTTCCAGGAACTCGACCGCGAAGCACTCCCGCTCCCGGTCGCCGAGGAAAAGCTCTTCGACAAGGACGCCGTCTACCAAAAGCCCGCCTGAGGTCAGGCGGATTTCGAGGTGTAGAGCGCCACAAGCGCGGCTCCGATAGCCTGGGATAGTTCCCCGAGAGTCGCAGGAACGATTTTCAGCGTGCGGCGCTGCACGGGGAAGAGCCATGGCTCGGCGGCGGCGCGGATGCCGGACAGATACCTCTCACGGAACTTCTCCGTGGTGGATTCCGGATCGATCAACCCGCCTCCGATTACCACATATTCCGCGTCGAGCGCAATCGAGAGGTTGGCGACATGGAGCCCGAGGGCTTTCGCCTGGTAGTCGAAAATCTCAAGCGCCAGCGGATCTCCCTTCTGGGCGAGTCCGCGCAAGGCCATCGCTTTTTCCTTCGGGGCCGCACCGGGCGTGGCCAGTTCGTGGTCCGGGTATTTCGGCAATAGAAAATCAAGAAACTGGGGGAGCCCGGAAATCGAGGTGTAGGCTTCAAAACACCCCCACGTGCGTCCGCACCCGCAGGTGAATGCGGGGAGGTCGAGGAGATGGATCGGCGCGGGCATATGGCCGGCCTCCATCCCGCAGAACATGTCTCCTTCCAGGGGCAGCCCAGCCCGGTCGATGTAGGCGCCACCCAGTCCGGATCCCGGTGCCAGCATGATCACCGACGCCTTTCGGTCCCCGCGAACGCGGGCGGCCTCCCCGACACCGCCATAGTTCCCGTCGTTCCCCGCAGCCAGCGGAACCGGCCGTCCGGCCCGCTCCTCAAGCGCGCGGGAATACTCGGCGTGAAATTCCCATCCGGCAAACGAGGGAGGGAGATTGGCCGTCCGGTCGAGAACTCCATAGGCCTGGTAGGGCCCCGGAATAGCCAGCCCAACCCCCTTGACCTGATCCCAGGAAAGCCGGTTCTCAGCAAGGAACTTGTCCACCCCGGCGATCCACCCGGCAAGGACGGCCTGCGTGCCGAGCTGCGCGTTGGTCGAGCTCTGGGCGAGTTTCAGCGAAATCGGCTGCCCGTCGGAATACACGCCGCAGGTCTTGGATGTCGTGGCCCCGCTGTCGGTTCCGATATATATGTCTTTCATCAGGCCCTTTGCATACCACTCCTCCCCTCCGGAAGGCGAGGAACTTTCGCTGAGCTTGTGACTTGACCAAGCCGCGGGGGAACCCCATATTAGTCGATTCCCATTCAATGAGATGGCGGGACCGGTTCCCGCCTTTTTCATCTCTGGGCAACACGATTTTTTATGAACTCCGAACTCATTGCGATGCTCGATTACCTCGAGCGTGAAAAAGGCATCAAGCGCGAGATCCTCGTCGAGGCGATTTCGGGCGCCCTCCTGGCGGCCTCAAAGAAAAGCTTCACGTCGGGAACCCGAGAGCTGCGGATCGACATCAACCCGCAGAGCGGCTCAATCCGCGCCATGGCGAGGCTCATCGCCGTGGAAAAGATCACCAACCCCCATGACGAGATCCTCATCTCCAAGGCGAAAGCCGTGAAGCCGGACGCCCAGCCGGGCGAGGAGGTCGAAATCGAGGTCACGCCAAAAGACTTCGGCCGGATCGCCGCCCAGGCGGCCCGCCAGGCGATCAACCAGCGCATCCGCCAGATCGAGAGGGAGATGATCTATGACGAGTTCAAGGATCGCGCCGGGGAAATCGTCAACGGCACCGTCCGCCGGTTTGAAAAATCCGACGTGATCATCGACCTCGGGAAGTTCGAGGGCGTCATGCCGTCGCGCGAGCGCGTCGTCACCGAGGACTACAACGTGGGCGACCGCCTCCGAGCGTATGTCGTCGCGGTGGACCATGCCTCCCGCGGACCGGAAATCATCCTCTCCCGCAGCCACCCGAATTTTGTCCGCCGCCTCTTCGAGCTCGAAGTCAGCGAGATCGCCGACCGCACGGTGGAATTGAAAGTCATCGCCCGCGAGGCGGGATACCGCACAAAAGTCGCCGTCCACAGCGAGGATGCAAAGGTCGACCCGGTCGGCGCATGCGTCGGGATGCGCGGGGCGCGGGTGAAAAACATCGTCCGCGAGCTCAACAACGAAAAGGTGGACATCATCCGCTGGGACCCGGATCCGGTGAAGTTTGCCACCGCCGCCCTCAAGCCGGCCAACATCCGCAGCATCTCCTCGGATGAAGCGTCGAAAACAATCCGCGTGCTCGTTCACAAGGACGACCTTTCGCTGGCCATCGGACGCCGCGGACAGAACGCCCGCCTCACCGCTAAATTGACCGGCTGGGAAATTGACATCCAGGAGGACAAGACCGCCGCCCAAGTGATGGAATCCCGGACCGCCGAAGCCGCGCACTCGATCGCCGCCCTTCTCGGCATCAGCGCGGAGGACGCCCAGAAGCTCGCCTCCGAGGGCATGACCTCGATCGAACTCGTCCAGACCGCCGGACCCGACGACATCGCTGCGATTCTCGGTGTCGACCTCGAGGCCGGGCAGAAAATCCTGGATGCCGCGCTGGCAAACACCGGCGAAAAAGCCGCCCCCGCCGGGCAGCCATGACACCCTCCCCCGGGACACGATTGATTTATGGCAGAGAAAGTTACGAAGAAAACCACAGATGGCAAAGCCGCGAAACCCAAACGGGAATCCTCCGCCGCACCCAAATCACGCGGTGCTGAAAAGGCCGAACCGGAATCCCCGGCCACACCGTCGCCGGTAAAGCCGGTGATGGCCACCGTCGACCTTCTCGAGCCGAAAAAGAAAGTCAAAAAGCCGGAGGGCCAGCGCAAGCCCGCGATCAGGCCGTTCATCCAGCCGATCGGGACCCCGGTCATCATCCCATCTGCGGTCATCGAACCCGTCGTTCCTTCCCCCGCGCCGGAACCGGCTCCGGTGGAGGAAGCCGCTCCAGAGCCGGTGGATGAGGAAGCTCTGAAAAAAATCCTTCATCTCAAGCCCCCCATCATCGTCAAGGAACTCGCCGAGCTGATGGGCCTGAGGCCTTTCCAGCTCATCAAGGACCTGATGTCGCTCCAGATCTTCGCGAACATCAACCAGACGATCGAGCCCGATGTCGCATCCAAAGTCTGTGAGCTTCACGGCTTCACATTCGAACGCGAAAGGAAGGACACCTCGAAGGGCCATCACAAGGTGGAGGTCAAGGTCGAGGCTCCGAAGGAGCCGGAAAAGCCGAAGCCGGACGAGATGACCAACCGCGCTCCGATCATCACTTTCATGGGGCATGTGGACCACGGCAAGACATCGCTGATGGACGCGATCCGCAAAACGCGCGTCGCCGCGGGCGAAGCCGGCGGGATCACCCAGCACATCGGCGCCTACAGCGTCGAGCGGAAGGGGCAGAAAATCACGTTTCTAGACACGCCGGGCCATGCCGCCTTCACGGCGATGCGCGCGCGCGGTGCCACCGTCACGGATATCGTCGTCGTGGTCGTTGCTGCCGATGACGGCCTGATGCCTCAAACTCTTGAGGCCATCTCCCACGCCAAGGCGGCCAGGGTCCAGATCATGGTCGCCATCAACAAGATCGACCTCGTCTCGGCGAATGTCGACCGCGTCAAGACCCAGCTCCAGGAAAAGGGTCTCGCCCCCGAGGATTGGGGCGGCGACATCATCTGCCTTCCGGTCAGCGCGACCAAGGGCACCGGAGTCAACGAGCTCCTCGACATGATGGTCCTTCAGGCGGAGATGCTGGAACTCAAATCCAGCGCGGCGGTTGACGCCCGCTGCACGGTCATCGAGGCCCAGGTCGAGCAGGGCCGCGGCCCGACGGCAACGGTCATCGTCCGCATGGGCACGCTTCGCGTCGGCGACCCGTTCATCTGCGGAAACTACTGGGGAAAAGTCAAACAGCTCATCGACGACCTCGGCAAGCCGGTCAAGGAAGCCGGCCCCGCAACCCCGGTCAAGGTCCTCGGTTTCAGCGGCCTCCCGAATGCGGGAGACGACCTCATGGTCATGGATTCGGAAAAGGACGCTCGCATCCTGAGCGATGAGCGCCTGGAATCCATACGCACCAACAAGCTCGCCGCGCCGCAGCGCGCGACGCTCGAAAATCTCTTTGCCAACCTCGCCGAGGACCAGAAACCAACCTTGCAAGTGATCGTGAAAAGCGACGTGCAGGGCTCGCTTGAGGCGATCATTTCCTCGCTCAAGGACTTCCCGCAGAAAAAAATCTCTCTCGAGGTCATCCACGCAGCGGTCGGTCCGATCACCGACTCGGACGTCCTGCTTGCCAGTGCCTCAAACGCGATCATCATCGGCTTCAGCACGAAGACCGAGAACACGGCCGCGCAGGCGGCCAAGCGCGAGGGCGTTCAAATCAAGCTCTACAGCATTATTTACGAACTGCTCGATCAGGTCCGCGAGGCGATGAGCGGAATGCTTGAACCGGAGCTGCGTGAGGCGATCATCGGGCACGCTGAGGTCAGGCAGGTCTTTGATCTTACCAAGGGCAAGGTTGCCGGCTGCATGGTCACGGACGGGCGCATTGCACGCACCGCCCGTGCCCGCGTGCTGCGCCGCCGCCAGCCGATTTACGACGGCGGACTGGCAACGCTCCGCCGCTTCACCGACGACGTCAAGGAAGTCAGGGCCGGCCTCGAGTGCGGCATCAAGCTCGGCGACTTCTCGGAATACCTGCCAGAGGACATCATCGAGTGCTACACGCTCGAAAAAATCCCGCAGCAGCTCTGATACCGGTGAAGCACCGCCTCGAACGGGTCTGCGAAGTCCTCAAGCGCGAGTTGGGCGTGATCATCCTGCGCGACCTGGATTTCACCCCGGTCCTCGTCACGATCAGCGCTGTCGACATCACGCCGGATCTCAAGCAGGCCCACATCTTCGTGTCGGCGCTGGGCACTCCGGGCCAGCAGCAGGCTGTGTTGGAGAAACTCGAGCGCAGCCGCGCCCACCTCCAGAACGAGGTTGCAAAGCGCGTGACGCTCAAATACATGCCCCACCTGCATTTCAAAATCGACGAGGCGATCGAGCGCGGCTCGCGCGTTCTCAACATCATGAATGAACTCGGACTTGACGAAAATGTTTGATGCCATCGCCTCAGCCCTCCGCGGTGCGAACCGGATCGCCGTCGCAAGCCACCTCCGCCCGGACGCCGACGCTCTCGGCTCGACGATCGCCGCCGCGCTCTGGCTCAAAAGCGAAGGGAAGGATGTCACCGCCTGGAACGAGGACGGCACCCTGACAAAGTTTCACTATCTCCCCGGGCACGAGCTTGTTTCAACACCTCCAGCCACCCCGGAGAAGTTCGATGTCTTCCTCATCCTCGACACCTCGGTCAAAAAACGGTTGGGCACGGTCGCCGATGCGGTCGCTCCCGGTGCGCTCTGGATCAACATGGACCACCACGTGAGCAACGAACTCTTTGGCGAGATCAACCATGTCGATCCTTCGTCGCCGGCCACGGGCCAGATTCTCTTCGAGTGCTTCCGCCATGCAGGCGTCCCGATCACGCCGGCCATCGCGACCAATCTATTCGCCGCGATTTCCACGGATACCGGATCGTTCCAATACCAGGGGACCGATGCGCGCACGTTTGATGCGGGCTCCGCGCTCGTCTCCGCCGGAGTCGACGTCGCGACGCTTTCCCGCGCGATGTATGAAAACCAGCCGAAGCGCCGGTTCGATCTCCTGCGCTTCGCGCTCAACCGCGCCGAATTCCACTGCGAAGACCGGATCGCAACGTTTTCACTGACGCTGGAGGACGCTGCCCGGCTCGCCGTTCTGCCCGAGGACAACGAGGGGATCATCGACCACCTCCGCTCGGTCGAGGGCGTTCTTTCGGCGGTCTTCTTCGAAGAGCTCCCCGACGGAAAGGTCCGCGTCAGCGCGCGTTCGAAGGACCCCGCCATCGACGTCTGCAAGGTCTGCCAGGTCTTCAAGGGCGGCGGGCACCCGATGGCGGCTGGCGCGCGCGTGCAAGGAACACTCGATCAGGTGAAACAGGATTTTTTGAAAGTTGTTTGCGATGAGATCAGAAAGCGGGATTGACGGGGTATTGCTGGTGGACAAGGAGCCGGGCATGACATCGCACGATGTCGTGGCCATCACCCGCCGCGCCCTGGATACGAAAAAGGTCGGCCACTGCGGCACGCTTGATCCCCTCGCCACAGGGCTCCTCCTCATCACCATCGGCCGCGGCACAAAAATCCAGGACCTCCTCATGAGCGAGGACAAGGAATACGTGGGGACCCTGGAGCTCGGCTCAACCACCGACAGCCAGGATGCAGACGGCGAGGTCACCTCAACGCTCCCGGTCCAGGAATTTTCCCGCGCCCAGCTCGACGAGGCATTCGCGAAATTCCATGGAGACTTCTACCAGACACCGCCGATGGTCAGCGCGATCAAGAAGGACGGCGTTCCGCTCTACAAGCTCGCGCGCCAGGGGAAGGAGGTCGAACGGGAACCCCGCTTCGTCCACGTCTATGCCCATGAAATCCTGGCGGTCCGCATGCCGGAAATCGATTTCCGGGTCGTCTGTAGCAAGGGGTTTTACGTCCGCACCTACGCCCACGAAATCGGGCAGGCTCTCGGGTGCGGTGCACACCTGAAATCTCTGCGCCGGACAAAATCCGGCCGATTCGACGTGGAGGGTGCCGTGACGATCCAGGAATTGAAGGCCGGGCCGCTGGATGCCATCGCCGCCCGCGTGCTCAGCCTGCCTGCTGTTTCCCGCCTCCGGGGGGCGTGATGAACCCGGGCAAATGCATGAGAATCGTTCGTGGGATTTGCTCAGGGAGAACAGGCGTCCCGCCTGTTTGGAGACTGACTTCCGCATGAAGATGCCTTGCGCCATTCACAGGCGGGACGCCTGTGATCCCTGGTTCAGCCAGCCCCATCGGGAATTTTCCCCTGCCTGATGAACATCCTCGACAGCATGGACGGCCTGGCATCGGTCCCCGGACCGCTGGCCATCGCCGCAGGGGTCTTTGATGGAGTGCACCACGGTCACCGAGCCGTCCTGCAGTCGGCTCTGGATGCCGCGCACCGGATGGAGGGCTCTGCGGTCGCCCTCACGTTCGACCCGCATCCGGCCAAAATCCTCCGGCCGGACCGGGCTCCCCGCCTCCTGACCTCGACGCCTCATAAGATCGCGCTCATGGGCGGATTCGGAATCCGGCACGTGCTCGTCATCCGCTTCGACGAGGGATTCGCCGCCCTTGAGGCGGAGGAATTTTTGAGGCGCCTCAGCACGTCCGCAAAAAAGCTCCGCAGCATCTGCGTCGGGCAGGGTTGGAAATTCGGGCACGACCGGCGCGGCGACGGGAACCTTCTCCGCACGCTCGGCCCGTCTCTCGGATTTGAAACGACCGAAGCCGGGCCGGTTTCCATCGGCGGCTCGATGGTCAGCAGCACCCGCATCCGCAAGGCCGTCGAGGCAGGGGACCTCGACACCGCTGAAAACCTTCTCGGACGCCGGTATTCCATCCTCGGAACTGTCCGGCACGGGGACGGTCTCGGCAGGCAGCTTGGCTTCCCCACCGCAAACCTCGCCGCCCACAACGAACAGTTCCCGCCCGATGGCGTCTATGCCGTCCGCGTGGGCGCCGGCGGACAATTCTTTTCAGGCGTCGCGAATATCGGCGTCCGCCCAACCGTCCAATCCGGCGGCGGACGCATCCTGGAAGTTCACCTGCTCGACTTCTCGGACGACCTCTATGGAAAGGACATCGAGGTCGGGTTCCTCCGCTTCCTCCGCCCGGAACAGAATTTTCCAGATACGGAAGCGCTCCGCCGTCAGATAGCCTTGGACGCCGAGGCGGCCAGGGCGCGACCAAATTTCAGGATCCCAGCGAGAAGCCGGGCCGGTAGTTGCACTCCACCAGCTTGTCCGCCCCGGGATCGCCGATGATTTTTTCGGCTGAGGGATCCCAGTGAATCGTGCGGCCGGTTTTCATCGAGATGTGATGGAGCAGGCACACGGTATTGGAACGATGACCGACCTCCACGGGAGCAACGGGCTCCTGTCTGCTTCTCAGGCACTGCAGAAAATTCCCCATATGGTTGCTGGAGGTCACGAGTTGAATCCCTCCCTCCGTGCTCTCCCGCAGAATATTCGGATCGCTGGCATCGAACTTCCCCCGCTTGACGCAGAGCCATCCGTCGGTTCCGATGAACTTGATCGTGCCCGCGGTTCCGTTCTGGGATTTCATCACGACACCGTTTCCGTAACGGGCCGTTCCCGAGTAGCTGGTGTGGACGTTGAACAGCCAGCGGTCCGGAAATTCCCCCTGGGCCGTGATCTCGACCGGGCCGGAGTTGAAATCGGTGCCGAGCCCCCACTGGGCGATGTCATACATGTGTGCTCCCCATCCGGTGACCATGCCGCGGCAATATTTCTCGATCTGAAGCCACCCGGGGCGGGTCGAGAGGTTGGGATCGTTCTGCGTGTGAACCCGGTCCTCGGTATAGGGTTCGTCGGTGGTCGGCCCCATCCAGGCAACATAGTTGAGGCCTTCGGGGACCGGCATGGGAGCGGGGTTGCCGACACCGGAATCAAGCGGGTTGGTCACCTCGATTTCCTTGATGGTTCCGATGCGGCCGTTCCGAACAAGCCAGCAGACGCGGTGAAAATGAATCGAACTGCGCTGCTGTGAGCCGGTCTGAAGAACGATGCCATGGTCGCGCACGGCCTTCACCAGAGCCTGACCTTCGGGAATCGCATACGTGAGGGGCTTCTCCAGATAGACGCCCTTGCCGGCCCGGGCGGCCTCGATCGCGATGAACGCATGGGCGTAGTCGGGAGTGGCAATGATCACTCCATCGATATCCTTCCGGGCCAGCAGCTCGCGAAAATCCTCGTGCATGCTGATTTCAGAAGCCTCATCTCCATGCAGTTCCCGGCTGAGCCGCTCTCCCTCGCGCTTGAGAATGTCCATGCGGGGCCGGTCCACATCGCAGACGGCAACGATGCGCGACCCGCATCCGATCCCCTGGCCGATGGCGGCGCGCATGTCGATGAACCCCATCCTTCCGGATCCAATGCACCCAATCCGCAGAATGTTGCCCGGGGCGGACGCCCCAAAAATCCGGGCCGGCAAAATCATCGGGGCCACGCCGGCGGCGATGATGCCACCCAGAAAATGGCGGCGGCTCATCTCTGCAACAGGCGACGGAATACGGGAGGGAGGGTTCATCGTATAAAAAAGAACAACCGGAAGAAGAAACGCACAAGCAAGGAATCTTTCCGCGTCATGGGACTTCCACTGCTCCCCGTTGCGGTCTCCGGCCGGCATCGGCCGGCAGAGCATCAAGGGCGGCAGAAGCGGCATACTCCCTGAACTGCCGGGGTAGGTCTGCCTCATTCGGCGTGCCGGAAAACACCAATACGCGGTAGCGCAACCGCAAAGCCCCTCCCTTTGGAATCGTCGTGCTCTTTCCTTCGTCCGGCCAATACATGGGGGTTGGCGACAGAAATCCATAATCGCGGGTGAACCACTTGGACGGAAACCCGGGATTGTCCGGATGTTGGAGGATGGCAAGACCCTCGACGGCTTTGCCATCCCGCGAACCGAAGCAGGCCAGCCAGGGGGAAGCATTCCCGAAGGTTCCTTTTTCACCGGTCCGGCCTTCGGCATCGAGCAATGTTCCGCCGAAAACCGGCGCGAGATCGGGATCCATCCGCGCGCTGAAGAGCGAGTGGTTGGTTTTCTTGATCTCCACAGCTTCGAGCGCTTCCAGCGTGATATCGAAGTCGATTTGGCGGAGCTCCGGCGATGGAGCACTGATCACAATCCGGCGTACATCGCGGATCGGATACCCCGTCGGCCCCTTCCAATCGCAGGTCTCGGAAATCACAATTTCTTTACCGGAATCCTTCTCCAGCATGGCGCCCCGGGAAAGAATTTGCCCGCGATCGAGTCCCTCCTGCCAGAAATTGCCCCCGTTCAATTGGTCGCAGCCAATGAACAGCGAACTGTGGTGGGGATACTTTCCGTTGCGCATCGATGTCACGGATGCGCCAGACGGCCCGTTCACGGGAAAGAAGAAGGGGTGTTTTTCCTCGGGCGAAGAACGGTAGGCCGTGAAATATTGGTCGCCTGCCGTCACATCGATTCGCGAACCGGTTTTCACCGCTTTGAGCATCGTGGATTCCGTGCCCGCAGAGGGAGGAGGTTCGGCTGCCACTTCTCGGGCAGGCCCGGTTCTGCAGAAGGCCGTAAAGCAAAGTGCCAGCACGACAACTCGAATGCCGAAGACGAAAGTTTTCATTGCGCCACTTTTCTGATCAGTCTTTCGCAGGCGATGCATTCATCCGGAGATTCTGCGAATGTTCTGTGTGTTTCAGAGGAGCAATTGGCATCAGCACTCGGTCACATGAGGGGAAATATGATCCACAGCGGCCTGCCAGAGATTATCGCACAACTTGATTCTGAAGCAAAGTCATCCGACGGAAAAATGGGCGGCCCGGGAGGTTCTCCCACGAAAATGGATGCCTTTGAACCTTGTCTGCTCCTGAAGGGATCGGTTGATAAAGCCAGGACAAAAGAAGGCAGGGTGCGGGTTGAGGACTTGCGCGCCGGATGAGGTTGGTGAAAAGTATTTCCCATGGCAATTTTACTGACTCCCGGAGATCCAGCCCCCGGGTTTTCCACTCTAGCGGTTGGGGGAGAATACGGAGATGGGCAAATCGTGAGCCTCTCCGGCTTCAGAGGGCGGACGGTCGTGCTGTATTTCTATCCGAAAGATGACACGCCGGGATGCACGGTTCAGGCCTGCGCGCTCCGCGACCGCTATGTGCAACTGAAGGATCAGAACGCGGTGGCATTCGGGATCTGCGTGGATTCCCCGGCGAGCCACAAAAAATTCATCGAAAAATACGGCCTCCCGTTTGCCTTGCTGAGCGACGAATCGCATGCGCTCGTGGATGCCTACGGCGTCTGGGTGGAGAAAAGCATGTATGGCAAAAAGTATATGGGGACGGAACGCTCGACATTCGTGATCCGTCCGGACGGGACGATCAAATCCATCTTCCGGAAAGTGAAGCCGGAGGAACACACGGAGAAGGTTCTCAACGACCTTGCGCATTTTGAACCGTGACTCCCTGCTGACGGTTTACAACCGGCTCACCGGACTCGTCGAAAAGCTGCCGGGCGGGCTGCAGAAGCCGATCCTGCGTGAGCTGACCCCGATCAGGGAATTGTTCCTGGAGCAGCGTCCGGCGCGGCTCCTTCTCGTCGGGGACGAGGCGCTAACGCCCCAGCAGGTGCTTTCCACGCTTGGGGCGGAGGGAGGTTTCGAGGCCGGCGGCAGCCACAACGGATGGCGTGCCTATCTCGCGGCCGGACGGGGGGAAATTCAAATTCTCGACGCCCGGCAGAGTGTTCCGGAGGAATTCATCGCCGCGGGTCTCGCCCGCCACAGCCCGGATGTCATCATCTTTCTGGGCAGCGGGGAATCCGGCGAATCGGATTGGAAAAAGTGTGTCGCAAGGGCGCTGAGTGTGGAGGCTCCGGTCATCGGGCTGGCGCAGGAAAGCGCGTTCCGGCTGCAGGCCAGGCTCGCCGCCGAACACGGGTTGTCCCACCGGGTGCCGAAGGTGCTTGCCATGAACGATCCGGCCTGCGATGAGGCGATCTGTGCCGCGCTGCCGCTGCCCGCGCAGTTGGAATTTGCAAGGGCCACCAATGCTAAACGCGCCCAGGCACACATCGCCGGATCCCTGCTGAAGTCGTTCAGCGCGGTTTGCGGGGTGATCGGCGTGCAGCCGATCCCGCTGGCCGACATGCCGATCCTCACCACACTGCAGACCCTGATGGTCGGCATGATCATCCACACGACCGGACGTCCGTTCAGCGCGCGGCTCGTCGCCGAATTTCTGGGGGCTCTGGGATTCAATATCGGTGCCGGACTCGTCCTGCGCGAGGGCGCCCGGGCGATTGTCAAAGTCATCCCGATCTGGGGGAATGCCGTGTCCGGATTTATCGCGGGCGCGGGAACCTACGCGATCGGCAAGGCCGCGATCGCCTACTTCATCGAGGAGACGCCGATCAACGAAACCCGGAAAATTTTCCGCAGGCTGCTGCCCCGGGTGGGAAGAAAGAAGGTCGCCCTGCCTCCTCCGGGGGATTCGTAAAGGAAGGCTGGCTGCCAAATTCCCTGCCCGTGCTCAATCCTCACAAGAAAACAGAGGACTTCCCTTTTTTTAATAAAAGGCATACATTTGTCCCATGTCCGACACATACACGATCAAGACGGCCCAGCAGAAGTTTTCTGCGGTGGTTCAGGAAGCCTGCGACCATCCGGTGACCATCACGAAGCAGGGGAAGGCGGTCGCCGTGCTGATGTCGATTGATCGACTGGAGGCCATTGCGGAAACGATGGAGCTTCTGGCCGATCCAAAAGCAATGACGGCGATCCGCAAGCACCGGGAAGGCCGGGCGGTCTATCATGATGCCGTTGTGCTGGATGACCTATGATGCCCGTGAGGATTCAGGAGGAGGTGCTTGGATATCTGCGAACACTTCCCCCGCAGCCGAGACATGCACTCCGCCTCGCAATAAAGGGTTTGGCGCGCGAACGCGGTGACATCAAACCGCTCGTTGAAGAATTGGAGGGTTTCCACCGGCTTCGGGTGGGATCACACCGGGTCATCTTTGAATTTGAAATGATTGATGGAGTCCGAACCGTCACCTGCGTGTTTGCCGGACCACGGAGATGGATCTACGAAGTTTTTCAAAGCCGCCTTCAGGAGTGACCTCCTGCTTCGCGGCATCAGTTCAGGCAAGTCAGCCCCTCCTACGAAATGTAATCCGTAAAAGATACAATATCACGGCGGTTTCGGCGAAACCGCCCTACCATCCGCCTGTGGGGATGGCTCGCCGAGCCGTCCGACGATTCCAGCCCAATCGGTGGCCAAATGGTGTTATTCGCCCCGGAAAACCGGCGGGCGCTTTTCGTGAAAGGCGAGGATCCCCTCCGCGTAGTCCTTGCTGTCATAGACCTCGCGGCGGATCGACTGGATGAGTTCGAAGGTCTCGGCCGGGAGCGGGAGGCCGCTGGAGAGCAGCCGGAACTGGCGCTTGAACGAGCGGATCGCGAGCGGTGAGTTTTTCCGGATCTTCGCGGCGAGTGCGGCGGTGAACTCCTCGATCTCGTTGGCCGGGACGAGGTGGTTGAGGATCCCGATGTTCAGGCTGTCTTGCGCGTTGATCGGCTCGGCGGTGAAGAACATTTCCTTCGCCTTGTTGAGCCCGAGAAGGTTGATGAAGTGGATGAGTCCGGACGGATTGTAGGGGATGCCGATCTTGGCCGGGGTCATCGCGAAGCTGGCCGTCTCGTCGCCGATCAGGATGTCGCACGAGAACGCGAGGTCGCAGGCTCCGCCCCAGACGCTGCCCTGGACCATCGCGATCACGGCCCCGGGAAATTCCTGGATCCTGCGCAGGAGGGATTCGAGCGGCCCGGCGTATGGCAGGGGATCGCGGCCCGGCTTGGGAAGTTCGTTCACATCGTGTCCGGCCGACCAGACCTTCAAGCCGGCCTGCGCGCGGAGCACGACCGCGCACGCGTCCTGCTTCTCAAACTCGTCCAGCGCGACCAGCATCTCGGCCACCGCGTCGGCGCTCAGGCAGTTCCTCTTCTGCGGGTTCTCAAAGGTGATCGTGCCGACGCCGTCGGAAAAGCGGGAGATAATGAGGGGCATGAACGCCATTCAATCACCGCGGCGCGCGCTTCGCAAACCAACAAAAAAGCCGCATGCCCGGAGGCATGCGGCTTTTTGTGGAATCGTCAGCTCTTCTGATCGAGGATCGCGGCCTTGACCTGCGCCGGGACTTCCTCGAAATGGGAAGGCTCCATCGAGTAGGACGAGCGGCCCTTCGAAAGCGAGCGGATGGCGGTCGCGTAGCCGAACATTTCCGCCAGCGGGACCTCGGCGTTGATCGTCGAGAGGTTGCCCTTGGTTTCGATGCCCATGATGCGCGCGCGGCGGCGGTTCAGGTCGCCCATGATGTCGCCCTGGAACTCGTCCGGCGTGATGTTCTCAACCTTCATGACCGGCTCGAGAAGAATCGGCTTCGCCTTCTTGAGCGCGTCCTTGAGAGCGAAGATGGCCGCCATTTTGAACGCCATTTCGTTCGAGTCCACGTCGTGGTAGCTTCCGTCAATGATGTCCACATGGACGTCAATGACCGGGTAGCCCGCGACGACGCCGTTGAGGACCGCCTCGTTGAAGCCTTTGTTGACCGCCGGGATGAATTCCTTCGGAATCGTTCCGCCGACGACCTTGTTCTCGATCGTGATCCCCTTGCCGCGTTCGTTCGGCGTGACCTTGCAGATGACGTGACCGTATTGACCGCGTCCGCCGGACTGCTTGACGAGTTTGCCTTCGCCGTCGGCCGGGGCGAGAATCGTCTCCTTGTAGGCGATCTGCGGCTTGCCGGAGTTTGCCTCGACTTTGAATTCGCGCAGCATGCGGTCGCGGATGATTTCGAGGTGCAGCTCGCCCATGCCGGCGATGATCGTCTGGCCGGTCTCCTCGTTCGTGAAGACCCGGAATGTGGGGTCTTCCTCGGCGAGGCGCTGGAGGGCGATGCCCATCTTTTCCTGGTCGATCTTCGTCTTCGGCTCGACCGCCATCGAGATGACGGGGTCAGGGAACGAGGGCGGCTCGAGGAGGATCGTGTGGTCCTCGTCGCAGAGCGTGTCGCCGGTGGTGATGTTCTTGATGCCCACGATCGCGGCGATGTCGCCCGAGTAGCAGGTGTCAATGTCCTCGCGCTTGTCCGCCTGGATCTGGATGAGCCGGCTGATGCGCTCGCGCTTGTTCGTGCGCGGGTTGTAAACAGTGTCGCCCTTCGAGAGCTTGCCGGAATACACGCGGAAGAAAACCAGCTTCCCGACGAACGGATCGCTCCAGAGCTTGAACGCAAGCGAGCAGAAGTTTGCATTGTCGTCGGCGACCGCCAGGATTGTCTCCGACACGTTGTCCGGGTTCAGACCCTTGGCCGGCTCGATGTCGAGCGGGCCCGGCAGATAATCAATGACCGCATCCACGAGATACTGGACGCCCTTGTTCTTGAACGCCGAACCGCCGACGACGGGAACGAACTTGTTCGCGATCGTCTGGCGCCGGATCGCCGCCTTGAGGGCTTCCTTGCTGATCGGCTTTTCTTCGAGGAAGAGCATGCCGACTTCCTCGTCGAGATCGCACATCTGGGCGATGAGATCGTCGTAGGCTTTTTCAGCCGAGGCTTTCAGTTCGGCCGGAATCTCATGAACCTCGTAAGTCGAGCCCATCACGTCGTTGTCGAGATAGATAACGGCCTTCTGGTTGATGATATCGAGCTGCCCCTTGAGGTAGTCCTCACGGCCAAGGGGAATCAGGATCGGCCAGGCGTTCGCACCGAGCTTCGTGCGCATGCTGTGGACGGCGGCATCAAAGTCGGCACCTGTCCGGTCCATCTTGTTGACGAACGCGATCCGTGGCACCCCGTATTTTGTGGCCTGCCGCCAGACGGTTTCGGACTGCGGCTGGACGCCCGCAACGCCGCAGAAGACGGCGACCGCGCCATCGAGAACGCGGAGCGAACGCTCGACCTCGGCCGTGAAGTCCACGTGGCCGGGAGTGTCGATGATGTTGACGCGCATCTTGATGCCTTCGTAGGCCTTGTAGATCCCTTCCTCCGGGCGCTGCATCCATGAGCATGTCGTTGCAGCGGAGGTAATTGTGATTCCACGCTCGCGCTCCTGCTCCATCCAGTCGGTCACGGTCGTGCCCTCGTGCACCTCGCCGATCTTGTGGATCATGCCGGTGTAGAAAAGGATGCGCTCGGTCAGCGTGGTCTTGCCGGCATCGATGTGGGCGGCGATGCCGATGTTGCGGGTGCGCTCGAGCGGGAACGCGCGGTTGGGTGAATTCGGATTTTCTGACATAGTCGGATTGTGTGTTTTCCCTGCGTTCCGTCAACCGCCCGAAGGGGCGGGAGGGGTGCCGTCATGGCCCCCTGATGGGATTCGCGGGAAGGGGGAAAGTAGACGATTGGCCGCCGGACTCAATAAAAAACCATGCGATATTCGACCAAATCCGCCGAAATCCGGTTTCCGGCCGAGTTCCCGGTTGACGGCGGTCCGGCGAGCAGATAGCTTGACCTTCCAATTTTTTCAGAAAGTAGGTGAATTTATGCCGGAAGTAATCGTTCGAAAAGGAGAGCCGATTGATCGCGCTTTGAAGCGCCTCAAGTCGAAGCTTGATGCCGAGGGCCTCATGGATGAGGTGCGCCGACTGCGCGCCTTCGAGACCCCGACCCAACGCTCGCGCCGCAAAGCAAAAAACAATGCCAAGCGCGCAAAAATGAAAATCCGCTTTAATTTCAACCCGGTGTCCTGATCTTGGACAACCCCCGGGTGGTCATTGCCGGCTGCGGCTTCCTTGGCGAGGCCGCAGCCTTTCTTTTTTCCGAAGCGGGATGGGATGTGTTCGGGATCTGCGCAACCCGGGAGACGGCTGCCAGGCTGTCGGATCGTCCATTTGAAATCCAGGCTCTGGACATCACCGGTGATCTTGCCGGAATCCCGCCGCAGTGGAAGCGCCCTCAGCTCCTGGTCCATTGCGCCAGCTCGGGCCGTGGAGGAGCGGATTCCTACCGCTCGATCTATCGTGACGGACTGAAAAACCTGATCTCAAGCTTCCATCCTGAGCGGCTCATTTTTACGGGCAGCACCTCTGTTTATGGGCAAAGCGACGGTGCGGTGGTGACGGAGACTTCCGCGGCTGTTCCGGAAGTGGAGACGGGGCGAATACTTCTCGAAGCAGAGACCCTGGCTCTTGAGGCCGGTGGTCTCGTCGCGCGGCTTGCCGGAATCTACGGTCCCGGACGCTCGGTGTATCTGCGCAAGTTTCTCGACGGTTCGGCTGTGCTTGAATCCGGAGGCTTGCGGTGGGTCAACCTGATCCACCGGGATGATGCGGCCCGGGCGCTGCTCAAGCTGGCCGATACTGCCGTCGCTCCCGGCATCTACAACGTCTGTGATGATACCCCGGCCACCCAGCGGGATGTGTATTCCTGGATCGCCGCGGCTTTGAGCAAGCCTCTGCCCCCCGAAGGTTCCGCCGATCCAGGCCGAAAGCGCGGCTGGACGAGCAAGCAGGTGAGCAACGAAAAACTGCGGGCAGCCGGCTGGAGCCCCGTTTTTCCCTCCTACGCCGACGGACTTCCCGGACTGCCGGAGAGTTAGGAATGGAGTGCCATCGGGTGAATCCCGAAAACCTCCTTTGCCCGTGGCGGTCCGCCACAATCTGCCGGCCGAAATGGGCTTGATGTTGGCTCGCCCTTTCGGACTGACCTGCGGACAGTCTCCCCCGCTCGCTTCTCCGAGCCGGTGGTGTCAGCGCTCGACGGACCAAGGCGGTTGCGCCTCCTTGCCGGCCCCGCTTTTGATCACACGCGGAGGGGGCTTCGACAACACGGGCTTGGCAAGAGGTCCCGTGGGGTTACATTGAGGAAATGTCATCGGATTCCAAGGCTTGCCATTCGGGGATGAATGTCTTCCGCGTGGACCAGGAACTCGTTTCCAACCCGCTGCATGATATCGAAGCCGAGGTTTTCCGCCAGCTTGACAGCCTCGGAGTGCGTCCGCGAGGACGGATCGCCGTCACGGCCGGAAGCCGCGGGATCGCGAACATCGCCCGCATCACCAAAGCCGCAGGAGACTGGCTTCGGAAGAATGGTGCGGAGCCGTTCCTTGTGCCCTGCATGGGTTCGCACAACGGCGCGACCGCGGAGGGGCAGCGCGCGATGATCGAGTCGCTTGGGCTCACCGAGTCCGCCACCGGGATGGAGATCCGATCCAGCATGGATGTGGTGAAGCTCGGCGCCGTGTCCTCCGGGGACGTCTGGATGGACAGGAATTGTTTCGAGTCCGATGGCGTCCTCGTTCTCAACCGCATCAAGCTGCACACATGTTTTTCCGGACCCGTGCAAAGCGGTCTCACCAAGATGATGGTCGTCGGGATGGGAAAAATCCGCTCGGCTGAGACGTTCCACTCCGCGCCCACCGCGCAGATGAAGGACATGCTTCTCGAAATGGGTTCGCTCCTGGTCGCCTCGGGGAAAATTTTCGGCGGCCTCGCGATCCTTGAGGACGGCTTCGACCGGACGGCGGAACTGCATGCCGTCGCCGCAAACGACATTCTCTCCCGCGAGCCTGCCCTCCTCGAGCGCCACCGCCACTATTTCCCCGCGCTGCCCTGCGACGATCTGCAGGTTCTCGTTGTCGGCGAGATCGGAAAAACTTTCAGCGGAAGCGGCATGGATACCAATGTCATCGGCCGGCGCGGGATCAACGGCTACGAAGACCTCATTCGGCCGCGCATCCAGGTGATCGCCGCGCTGTCGCTTTCCAAAGCCTCACATGGAAATGCCATCGGCGTCGGCCTCGCCGACTTCATCACCCGCCCGCTGCGCGATGCGATCGACGAGCGCAAGACGTTCCTAAACGTTTACACGACCGGGGAAATGCGCCGCATGGCCATCCCCTGCACGCTGGAAGACGACGAGGAGGTCGTGAAAAAAATCCGCGAGCGCTTCGGCGATTCGGGCTGGATGTTCATCCCCAACACCCTTCACCTTGAAACGCTCTATTGCTCGCAAAATGTCGCCGATGCTCTTCGCAACCATCCGCGCTGCAAGGTTTCGGAGACCCCGGTTCCGGTGGAGTTCACTCTGGGGAAGATCAATCTGTTTTCCGGGGGGAGCGTTTCAGCTCCAGCCGGGCATCCGGCCCCCTTGTGACGCTGCCGGAGCAGGGACAGCCCCATCGAAATGGATGCCAGAAGAGGTGACTCCTTTCAGTTTCCTGCAGCCCCTTGAAAGGGGCTCGCCGCAGCCAGTCCGGGTCGCATCGGGAGAGACTGGGAGATCAGAAACCAGCGAGGCAAAAATCCCGGTTGTGACAACTGCCTACGCCAGCAGCCCTTTGAGGTAGGCGGACGGCTCGAAGCGCTCGATCAGGATTTCGATTCCGCCGTTCCGGTGCATCCGGGCCTGGGTGACGAGGATTTCCGGTGTTTTGTGCGGGGCGAAGAGGATGTCGTCGTGGGTCGCATTCGTCCGGCTTGCGAACTTGTCCGGCGTGAGTGAGCCGCCAAGATGGTCGCTGCGGCCGGTGGCCACGTGGATCGTCCCCCGGATTTTTTCATCCTGGATATCGCGGCCGGAGACCGGGAGGATCTGGGTGCCGAAGCCGAGTTCGCCGAGTTCGCCGGTGACCGGATCGGAGGCGAGTTTTTCATTGTGCGCCCGCACGGTGGCTTCGCATCCGGCGAGGAGTTCGGCTTTGGTGATCCGTCCGCCGGAGACGCGCATGAGGCCGATCGTGCCGTCCTCGTATTTCATCGGGAAAGCCCCTTCGGCGCCGGTCGGAACAAAATAGATTTCGCCGGCCGGAAGGTTGGCGACATCCGGTTCATCCCCGCGGCAGAGACCGTGGCTCTTCTGGGCCTCCTGCTGGCCGAGGTCCAGGTGGAGGGTATGGGTTTTTCCGTCGTGGAGAAAATCGATCTCGACCCAGTCGGCGCGCGTCATACCGAGGCGGAGCTTTTCGGCCTCTGAGCTCACGTCGTCGTAATTGACCGAGAGACCGGTTGTTAATATCACCTGGTTGAGCCCGTGAAGAGTGGCTCCGCGGAATCCGAACTTTTTCGCAAAGGCCGTGAGCGGGGCGGTTGCTGAGAAGGTCGAGATGCAGAGGATGATGTCGTAAGCCGGATAGACATCCTTTTCGAGGCTGACCTCCCGGCCATCCGGCGCGAACGCCTGGTCCGGCAGGTCGAGGTTGCTGCCGCCGGTGACCTGGTAGGCAAAAATCTCCCCGCCTTGAAGCCCGAGTTCCTCAAGAGCCCCGTTTTTCAGCCCCTCGTAGAAATGGGTGATAGCGTTCCGCTGGATCGAGAGTTCCGGGTTGCTCAAAAACTCAAAATCCCTGATGGCGCGCGGATCCTCGAGGTCGATGAGGATGCAGACTTTCTGCCCCCTCTTCGGAGCGAACGTGCCGCGCAGCAACCCTGAGAGGCTGAACGGGGGGAAGGTGCGGGAGGATGCTTGTTCGGAGATTGTCATAGCGCATCTATCTTAGAGAACCACGCACCTTCCCGCAATCCCGATGCAGGAAAAATTCTTTCATTACCCCAAGGACGCATCTGTCACAGATTGGACGGCGCCCCGCCCCGCCCTGCGGGTTTTGTCGTCATGCGGCCGGTCGGCCAACAAGGCGCAGGGCGCTTTCCATGGGGGAATCCGGCGGGCTTGTCGCAGCAAGATGGATCGTGGGAAACTGGAATTGGTGGCGGAACCAGGTCAACTGCCTTTTGGCGTAGTGGCGGGTCGCGGTGATGGTGGCATTCCGGCAGGCATGCCCGGTAATCCGGCCGGCGATCAGGTCCTGGATTTCCCGGAACCCGATCGCCCGCGAAGCGCCCGGACCGGCTTCCCCGATCCGACGCACCTCCTCGATCACCCCCTCGTCAAACATGGCATCCACATTTTCCTCGATCCGTTTTCTCAATTCGATGCGGTCGCGCAAAAGGAGGAGCCCGTCGAATTCTCCTCCGTCGGATTTCCAGGTGCCGCGGGATTCGGAGAACGGCCTTCCCGTGGAAAGAACAATCTCCAGCGCGCGGCGGACGCGAGCCGGGTTGAGGGTATCGATCTGGTCCGGCGCCTCCAAATCCGCTTCGCGGAGCCGGGCAAGGGCTTCCAGCGGCTCCATTTCAGAAATTGTTTTTCGCAGGGCGGGATCCACGGGGGGCAGGTCGGCGAGGCCGTGTGTGAGCGCCTTGATGTAAAGGCCGGTCCCTCCGGTGAGGATGGGAACCTTGCCCCGGGATTGGATGTTTCCGATGCAGCGCCTGGCCATTTCGGCGAAGCGTGCCGCATTGCAGGCCTCCGCGGGATCGAGGATTCCGATGAGGTGGTGGGGAACCCGGCGGGTGAGGGTGGCCGCGGGCTGCGCGGTGAGAATCGGCAGGCCGGAGTAGATCTGAAAGGCGTCGGCACCGACGATCTCGCCTCCCAGGCGCTCCGCCAGCTCGACCGAGAAGGCGGATTTGCCGACTCCCGTGGGCCCCGTCACGATGACCGGACGGGGCCCCGGGTGGTTTGTCGGATTATTGTTCAGGCTGGCGGGTGCGCTCGCTGCGGCGCTCCTCGACGGCTTTGGCGCCGCTCACGACGAGCTTGCGTCCGCCCATGTAGTCCTTGTCGTGAAGCTCGGCCACGGCGCGCTTCGCTTCATCGATCGATTGCATCTGCACGAAGGCAAAGCCCTTCGATTTCATCGTGTGGCGGTTCATGACGATCTCCACGTTCTGGACTGTTCCGACTCCGCTGAAGAGCTCGGACAGGTCGATCTCGGTCGCATCGAACGAGAGGTTCCCCACGTAGAGCCTGGCGGAGGTGACCTCCACCTGCTCCGGCTTGCGCATGCCGGTCGGACGTTCCCTGCGGGCAGGGCGATCCTGGTCGCCCGATGCGGGCTTGGCATACGAAGCCCCGGCCGCAGGCATCCGGGACTGGGTTTCTGGTTTGCCACCGAAAAATCCCATGATTTTTTCGATGAGGGTCTTTTTCTTCGCAGGTTTGGCTGCATCCGTGCGTCCGGATGTCGCGGAACGTTCCCCGCTGCGCGGGCGGCGTCCGCCCCGGCGGGACGAGCGGCGCGATCCGCTCGGTGAGTATTCAGTTGGCATTTTTCTTGGTTTCGATTGGTGGGGTCCCATTTTCAGCGGGCCGCCATCCTTTTTTTCTCCCCCGGCGGTGCGCATCCCCCCGCGAGGGCGCGCCAGTTGGCGCGTCGCAAGGAACGTGGATGGCGCCATGATGTGAACGGACAGGCGGATTCAACATCCGCAAATCCGGTTCTCATGAGAATTGGCGCCGGAGATTCCGTGGAACTTCTCATGTTCCACGCCCGAGTTCAAGAAACAATTGCCGGGATGAAACAATCCATCGCAGGCCTTTCCCGGCTTGCCTGCGGCACGTCTCAGAGGGCCTCGTAAAGATCCCGGGTCTGGCGGGCGATGGCGGTCCAGGAAAAGACATCGAGCGCGCGCTGGCGTCCGGCTTTTCCGAAGGCGATGCGCATTTCGGGATCGGCCATGAGCTCGTTGATGCGCGCGGCAAGGTCTTTGGCGAACCGGGCCGGGTCGAGCGGTTCAAACGGCGTCTCCTGCATCTGCTCGACATTGACAAGGAACCCGGTCTCTCCATGGCGGACCACCTCGCGGATCCCGCCGACCGCGCTGGCGACGACGGCGGTGCCGCAGGCCATGGCCTCGAGGTTGATGATCCCGAACGGCTCGTAGATCGACGGGCAGACAAAGGCTCCCGCGTGGGTGTAGAACTCGATCTTCGACTTGTTGTCGAGCATCTCCTCGATCCAGATGACACCCGGGCGGGTGCGCTGGGCGGCGGCCACCGCCTGCTTCATCTCGGCGGCAATTTCAGGCGTGTCGGGTGCGCCGGCGCACAGGACGACCTGGAACCCGGGGTCGAGGTGCTTGATGGCATTGAGAAGATGGATGATCCCCTTCTGCCGGGTGATTCTCCCGACGAAGAGGATATACGGTTCGTGAGGGTTCACGCCGAAACGCTTCAGCGCCGCGCGCGATTCGACCGGCCGGTATTCCTCCGGGTCGATCCCGTTGTAGATGATGTGGATTTTGTCCGGGTCCACGTCGAAGAGCCGCTCGATATCCCGCCGGGTTTCATCGGAGACGGCGATGACCGCATCGGCCAGTTCGAGAGCGGTTTTTTCCACCCAGCAGGTAAAATCGTAGCCCCCGCCGAGCTGCTCCCGCTTCCATGGCCGGAGGGGTTCGAGGGAATGGACGGTGACGACAAGCGGGATCCCGTAGTTAAGCTTCGCCAGAATCCCTCCAAAGTGGGAATACCATGTGTGGCAGTGGACGACGCCGGCCTGGATGCCGGTTGTGTTGAAATCGAGGCAGCGCTGGAGCGCGCCGAAGACGGGATTGAGCGGCTTTGGACAGGTGTAGGCATCGGAGACCAGGCCGAACCCCATCGCGGAGAGGTTTGGCTGGACCACGTTCTGGTCGCCGAAACAACGCACTTCGACCGGCATGAGCTTTGCAAGTTCGCGGCTGAGGTATTCGACATGCACACCCGCTCCGCCGTAGATGCGCGGAGGGAATTCGTTTGTCAGAAGAAGGGCTTTCATGAAAAATCAGGCGCCGCCGCCGAGAAGCCAGGTCACGCGGCCGTCAACGGGAGCCACAGCGGCGCTGGGATAATCGGAGTGCCCGCCGAACACGCCGTCGAGGACAGGTTCCTTGCCCGCGCTGCTCACAAGAAAGCAGACGTGCCGGGCGGCATTGAGCAGAGGATAGGTGAACGTCAGGCGCCATGTCGAAAACTTCGGGACAAAGTTGGCCACAACCAGGCGGCCGGTGACCTGCAGAGCTTCGGTCCCGGGAAACAGCGAGGCGGTGTGCCCGTCGTCGCCCATGCCGAGCAGGATCAAATCGTGGCGGTAGGGGCTGCTGCGGGAAAGAAGCTCCTGCTCGTATTTCAGCGCTGCGGCGGAGGGGTCGGCCTCGCCCTCCATCCGGAGGATGTTCCCCGCCGGGATCGCTGCATGGTCGAAAAGCGTGCCCTTCGCCATTTTGAAATTGCTCTGGTCGCTGTCGGGCGGCACGCACCTCTCGTCACCGAATGACACCTCCCATTTGTCCCAGGGCAAATCGGTCCGCGCCAGCGCCTCGTATACCGGCCGGGGCGTATTGCCACCGCTGAGGGCAATGCGGAAGATCCCGCGCTCCGCGATGGCGGACTGCGATTCGCTCACAATGAGGGCGACGGCATCCCGGACGAAAGAGGTGGAGTGGATGATTTCCCGGTTCATGGGATCATCAAACGCACCGGAATCGAAAAATGCAACAGCCCGCATGAGGATTGGAAGTCCGCCATCTCGACCGCGGTCAGCGATGCCTTCCGGATTTTCAGGACGGATGGATCGGTGAGTCCGAGAAAATCGCCGATGGCATGGCTGAAATCCGGCTCGTGTCCGACCAGCAGGAGGTGCTCCTTTCCGGCATGCGCCTTGAGCCCCTTGAGGCAATCCTCCGGCTCCATCCCGCAAGCCATCCAGGGAGATTCGAGGATTTCCACGCCAAGCGATGACCCCACGATCTCCGCGGTCTGGCGCGCCCGCACCACCGGACTCGTCAGGATCAGGTCCGGCACCAGGCGGCTCCGCGCCAGAAATTTGCCAACCTTCACCGCCTGCTCGAAGCCTTTCGACGTCAGGCGGCGGTCGAAGTCCGACTTCGCCCGGTCCTCGGCCTCGGCGTGTCTGAGAAAGCTGGCGAGCATGGGAGGTTACATCGACATGCCGCCGTCGACCGCCAGCACCTGTCCGGTGATGAAGGATGCCTCCGGGCTTGCCAGAAATGCGGCCGCCGCCGCGATGTCGTCTCCGACCCCGAACTTCGAAAGCGGGATCTGCGAGAGCGCGCCCTTGCGCACCTCTTCGCCCAGGACCGATGTCATGTCGGTCTCGATGAACCCCGGCGCGATGACGTTGACGGTGATCCCGCGGCTGGCGAGCTCGCGGGCGATGCTCTTGCTCATGCCGATGAGCCCGGCCTTGCTGGCCGCGTAGTTCGCCTGCCCGGCAAGCCCCATGAGCCCGCTCACCGAGCTGATGTTGATGATGCGGCCCGAACGCTGCTTGACCATCGCGCGCATCACGGCGCGGGAGAAGTTGAACGCCCCCTTGAGGTTCGTCTGCAGCACGATATCCCAGTCGTCGCTCGACATCCGCATCGCCAGCGTGTCGCGGGTGATCCCGGCATTGTTGACCAGAACGTCGCAGCGCCCGAAATCCGCAAGGATCTGCTCGCCGGTTTTTTGCACTGCATCGAAATCCGCCACATCCACCGCATACGGCCGGGCTGTATCCGCAGCCACGGCATTGATCGCATCGGACGTCCGCACGGAGTTCGACTCGGTGCGGCTCACGACCGCGATTCTAGCTCCTTCGGCCGCAAGGCGCTTCGCGATGGCTTCCCCGATCCCGCGACCGGCTCCCGTGACAATGGCTACCTGATTCTCAAATCGTTTCATAAGCACGCCAAGAGGACACCGCCCGGACGCCGATGGGAATCACTTTTTTCAAAACCGGGAGCTTTTCGGCGGGGCGGCCGGGATCCCCGGACCGTTCACAGGATCCTGCCGACAAAGTTTTCCCGGTCGAACGGAGCGAAATCTCCGGGCTTTTCGCCGGTGCCGATGAAGCGCGTCGGGATGTCGAGTTCGTGCTGGATGGCGACGGCGACTCCGCCTTTTCCGCTTCCGTCGAGCTTGGTCAGGACGATTCCGGTGAGGCCGATCGCCTGGTGGAATTCCTTTGCCTGGACGAGGGCATTCGAGCCGGTGGTCGCGTCCACGACGAGCCATTTTTCATGCGGGGCATCGGGGTCGTGCTTGGCGAGCGTGCGGCTGACCTTCGAGAGTTCCTGCATGAGGTTGCTCTTCGTGTGGAGCCGGCCGGCCGTGTCGCAGATGAGGAACTCGACGTTCTTTTTATGGGCGCTTGACCAGGCATCGTAGCAGAGGGCCGCCGAGTCGCCCTGATACTGGCTTTTGATGACATCGACCCCGAGGCGTTCGCCCCAGACGCCGAGCTGTTCGATCGCGGCCGCCCGGAATGTGTCCGCCGCCACGAGCACGCAGGAATGGCGGTTGGATTTGAACCAGTGGGCGAGCTTGGCGGAGGAGGTCGTCTTTCCGGTGCCGTTGACCCCGACCACAAGAATCGCCTTCGGCTTCGATGGCAGCGGCCGGAGCTGCGGGCTTGTCCGGGGAATCACATTGAGGATTTCTTCGCGGGCGACCTCTGCGGCGGTCTCGCCGGTCACTCCGCTTCCCCGCGCCCGGAGGGCCTCGATAATCTTCAGGGTCATCGGGACACCGAGGTCCGCGCGGATCAGCGCCTCTTCGAGTTCATCCCAGTCCACCGGGCGCGCGGTGAACTTCGCTACGAACGATTTGAGAAACCCCAGCGGCATCGATCAGGGCTTGCGGCGCACGCGGCGGATGTTGTCCAGGATTCCGTTGACGAATTTCCCGGACTCCGCGGTGCTGAACTTTTTGGCGATCTCGATCGCCTCGTTGATCGCCACGGCCGGGGGGATGTCGTCGCAAAAGAGGATCTCCTGGCAGGCGATGCGCAGGATGTTGCGGTCCACCGCCGAGAGGCGTGAAAAATCGTAGTTGCGGGCATGGCAGCTGATCACCTCGTCGATTTCTTTCCGGTGGGCCATCCAGCCCTGAAGGAGGGATTCACAAAACCTCCGCGCGCTCGGGCTCAGCCCGCGGAGCTGAAAAAACTCTTCGAGGAGGGCGTCGCTTTCGTCCGCCTGCAACTCACGCTGGTAGAGGTATTGGACCGCGGCTTCGCGGGCATCGCGCCGGACTCCCATGGCTTTATTTGATCTCCCGGAGGGCGCGTGCGGCAGACACGGCCGCCCGGGCCGCCTCAACCCCCCGGTTGAGCTCCTGATCCAGGCAGCGCGCCCGGGCCTGCTCCTCGTTCTCCACCAGGAGGACCTCGTGGATGACAGGCACCCGGTGGGCGAGCGAGATGTTCATGAGAGCATTGGTCACACTCTGGGCGACCAGTGCGGCATGGGCGGTCTCACCCTGGAACAACACTCCCAGAGCGATGATCGCCTGGTAGCGCTCCAGCTCGGCAAGCGACTGGACCATCAGGGGGATCTCGAAAGAACCGGGCGTGGAGACGAGGTTCACCATCGCTCCGGGCTCGATCACGTTGAGCTCCGCGTAGGCGTTGTCCACAAGCGCCTGCGTGTATTGCGCGTTGAACTGGCTCGCGACGATGGCAAACGAAAGCGTCGCCTTCGGGGCGAGACGCGGGCGCATCGGGACGGACTTCGACATGCGCATGATGTTCGCGATTTTCCGGCATCAGGCAACAACAACCTCTCCGGAACCTCCCGATAATATTTCTGGCGTTTCCGCTATCCTCCCCCCGATCTCTGTGGTTCAAATATTCTCTCATCATGATCGAACGCTACAGCCTGCCCGAAATGAGGTCCGTATGGACCGAGCAACGCAAACTGGAAATCTGGCTCGAAATCGAAACCCTCGCCTGCGAGGCGATGGCCGATCTCGGGTCGATCCCGCGCGAGGACGCGGCGGAGATCCGCGCGAAGGGAGCCTTCGACATCGACAATGTCCGGGAAATCGAAAAGCGGACGAACCACGATGTCATCGCATTCCTGGAGGATGTCGCCTCGCGGGTCGGACCCTCCGCCCGGTGGATCCACCAGGGCCTCACGTCGTCGGATCTGCTCGACACGACGCTGGCGGTCCAGATGCTGGAATCCACGGTCATCCTCGAGCGCGACCTGATCGCGCTGAGGGAGGCGGTCGCGAAGCGGGCCATCGAGCACAAATTCACCCCGATGATCGGCCGCAGCCACGGGATCCACGCCGAGCCGATCACGTTCGGACTCAAGCTCGCGCTCATGTATGACGAGTTCACCCGCGCGCTCGAAAGGCTCGGGCAGACGAAGGAGCGGATCCGGATCGGAAAAATCTCCGGGGCGGTGGGAACCCACGCGCACCTGGATCCGGCCGTCGAGTCGTCGGTCTGCGAAAAGCTCGGCCTGAAGCCCTCGCCGCTTTCGACGCAGGTCATCCAGCGCGACCGGCACGCGGAATTCATGACGACGCTCGCGCTCATCGCATCGAGCATCGACCGCTGGGCGACTGAATTCCGCCACCTCCAGCGCACCGAGGTTCTGGAGGTCGAGGAGTATTTCAGCGAGGGGCAGAAGGGAAGCTCGGCGATGCCTCACAAGCGGAATCCGATCACCGGGGAGCGACTCAGTGGCATCGCCCGTGTCATCCGGGGCAACGCGGTCGCCGCGCTCGAAAACGTCGCCCTCTGGCACGAGCGGGACATCAGCCACAGCTCGGTCGAGCGGATCATCCTGCCGGACAGCTGCACGCTGGTGGATTACATGCTCGTCACGCTCACGAAGCTGGTCGCAAATCTGCTGGTCTATCCCGAGAACATGAAGCGCAACATGGAGCTCACCGGCGGACTCTACGCCAGCCAGTCCGCCCTCCTCATGCTCACGGAGCGCGGGCTGGACCGGAAGGATGCCTACGAGGCGGTGCAGCGCGCCGCGATGAAGACGTGGAAAGACGGCGGAGGACTCGCAAAAAACCTTGCGGAGGAGCCGACGGTCTCGAAGCACCTCACCACGGCCGACATCGAGCACGCATGCCTGCCCGAGCGGCACTTCCGGTTCGTCGAGGACAAATTCCGCGCTGTCGGGATCGGAGGATGAAAGCGGCTACTCGTCCAGTGCTTCCAGCTCGCTGGTGGTGACGCGGAGGACCTCTTCGACCGAGGTGACCCCGTCAGCGACTTTCAGCCATCCGTCTTTGCGCAGCGGGATCATGCCTTCGCGCATAGCGAGCTCACGGAGCTCCGGGCCACTTCCGCGCTTCTGGATGAGCTCCTGAAGGCGCGACGTCATCATCACGATTTCAAAAAGGGCGGTGCGGCCGGCATATCCGCTCTGGCGGCACTTTTCACAGCCGACTGGACGGCGAACCTTTTCCGCCCACTCGATGGGGTATCCGAATTCGGCAAGCTCCCCGGGCTTGCGGTGCGCGGGCTGGGAACAATGTTTGCAGAGCCGGCGGACGAGGCGCTGAGCGATGAACGCCCTCACCGACGAGCCGACGAGGAACGGCTCGATGTTCATGTCCAGAAGACGCGTGATCCCGCCGACGGCGTCGTTCGTGTGCAGCGTGCTGAAGACCAGGTGGCCGGTCAGCGCCGCGCGGATTGCGATCTCCGCGGTCTCGTGGTCGCGCATCTCGCCGACCATGATGACATTCGGATCGCCACGGAGGATGCTGCGCAGGGCATTCGCGAACGTGAGGTCGATCTCCGGCTTCACGGCGATCTGGATGACCCCGTCGAGCTTGTGCTCCACGGGATCCTCGATCGTGACGATCCGGCGCTCCTTGACGTTGAGGCTGCTGAGGAACGTGTAGAGGGAAGTGCTTTTTCCGCAGCCGGTCGGTCCGGTGACCAGGATGATGCCGTTCGGGATCGAGATCAGGTTGCGGATGCGATTTTCCGCGACCGGGTCGAGGCCGAGGCGGGCGAAGTCAAACCGTTCCTGGCCGAGCAGTCGCAGGCTGACATTCTCGCCGTGGACGCACGGGATTGTCGCCACGCGGACATCGATCGGCATGCCCGAGTGTTCGAGCGCGATGCGCCCGTCCTGGGGAAGCCGGCGCTCGGCGATGTCGAGCCCCGCCATGATTTTGAGGCGCGAAATGACCGAGTCCTGCAGGACTTTGATGCGCGGCGGGACGGGGGTCTCGTGGAGGACCCCGTCGATGCGGTAGCGGATCCTGAGTTCCTGGCCGAGCGGTTCGAAGTGGATGTCCGTCGCACCTTGAGAGAGACCCTCGCGGAGGATCTGGTTTACAAACTTCATCACCGAGGCCTCGCTGTCCTCCTCGTCCACCACATTGATTTCCTCCTGGACCCCGCCCACTTCATTTTCGCGCCCCTCGATCAGCTCCTCGAACGTATCCGCGCCGACCCCGTAGGTGGTTTTGAGCGTCTCGATGAGCCGCCGGCGGGTGGTGAGAACCGGGCGGACCGGTCCCGGCCAGTGCTGCACGACGGCCTGCCAGCCGGCATGGTCGAACGGATCAAACGTCAAAAGGCGCAGTTCGCCTCCCTCAACCGCGGACTCGGGAAGCACCGTCTGCCCAAGGGCGAGGCGCGCGGGAAATTTCTCGCGGATGTTATCGATTGTCTGGATTTCGCTCTCCTCCCGCCACGGAAGGTCGAGGGCGACGGCTAGGGCCTTGAGGAAATCCGGCTCGCGCACGAGCTGCGCGTCAAGGAGAGCTCCAACCATCGACCTCTGGGCAAATGCCGCGCGGCGCAGCGTCTCCCGGCACTTCTCCGGCTCGGTGCAGCCGGTCTCCTTCGCGATCCCGGTCAGGTCCTCGATGAGATTGACCATGCCTCAATTCTTCTTTTTCCGCGGCGTGGGAGTGGGCTTCCATGGGGCCGGCTCGCGGGCCTGCTCGGCAATCGGTGCCGCCATCTGCTGGGCGTCCTGACCGAGCGCGGATTTGTCGCCCTCGTAGGCGCTCGCCTTCATCATCTCGCTGTTGGAATCCACGACGACCGGCTGGATCATGACGATGAGCTCCTTCTTTTCCACCTTGTTGTTCGTCCGTCCTCCGAGTAGGGATCCGATCACCGGGATCTTCGAGATGTAGGGGATCCCCGACTGATCCCGTGTCTTGTCGTCCGTGATGAGGCCGCCGAGAACGATCGTCGAACCGTTCGGGACACGCACACTCGTTGTGATTTCCTGGGTCGAGATGACCGGCACGGTGTTCCCCGAAATATCCTCTGAGCCGATGATATTGTCGTTGGTCTGCGCGATGACGAGGTTCACCTCGCGGTCGGAGTTGATGAGCGGGATGACCTCGAGCTTCAGAACGACATCCTGGTATTGGATCGTCGAGGCGACGGCGGTTCCGTTGTTGTTGATCCCTCCCCCGGTGGCCGTGGTTAGTGTCGAGGACGGGATGGGAACCCGCTGTCCGGAGAGGATCGTGGCCTTGCGGTTGTTCGTGGTGTAGATGACCGGTCGGGAGAGCGTGCGGAAGCGGTTGGTGGATTCCAAAAACCTCGCATAGACATCGACCGAGTCGGCGATCGTGCCGAAGACGGTGAGCCCGGAGAGTGCGCCAAGCCCGTTGGTCAGCGTCGAGGGGTTGACGATCGAGGAAGCGAGCGGAAGATTGTTCCCGGCGACGTTTGGAAACAGGAGCGGATTCAGGACGGCGGCGGCGATTCCGTTGCCGGAAGCCCCCCGATACCTGATCAGGTAGTTGACACCGTATTCCGTGTCGTTCGTCACGCGGAGCTGTCCGATCACGACGGCCAGATAGACCTGTTTCGGGCGCTGATCGAGGAGGTCAAGGATCTGCCTGGCGCGCTGCTTGCTTTCGGGCGGTCCGAAAACGATGATGCTGTTCGAGCTGTTGTCGCCGATCAGCTTGATCTCCCCGAGGGTGACCGACTGCGGGGCTGCCTGGGAAATCTCGTCGGAAAGGCGGTCCGGCTTGCTGAGCCCGCCGCTACCGCCGGAGCCGGATGACGAACTGCCCCCGAAAGCCGAGGAATTGCTGTTCCCGGAGTTGCCGTTGAATGGATTCGCCGGTGTTGGCTGGGCGTTGGCTGCACCTCCCTCCTTCTCGGTCTCGGCATCGGCCAGCATGTCGGCGATGACCGGAAACACATCGGTCACCGGAACATAATTCAGCACCCGGACATACGGCTCTTCAAAGCTGCCGGCGGCATCGAGCTGGGTGATGACGTCGCGCACATAGCGGAAGTTTTCCTGCCGGGTCACGACGAGGATCCGGTTGGTCCGCTTGTCCGCAACAAATTTTGCTTTCCCGGTGATGAGGCGGTTTTCATATCGGGCACCCGATCCGCCCGCTGTGGCGCCGGGCTGGCCGTCCGGCCCGGGCGGTGCCGCCTGCACGTTGCCCGGGGATCCGGTTTTCTGGTTCGGCTCGTCCTTGCCGAACATGTCGTCGAGAATCTCGACAATCCGTTCCGCATTCGCCCGCAGGAGCGGTACAAATTCCGTGACGACCTGTGCGGGCTCGACGTCGATCAGCGCAAGAACATCGAGGGCTTTGCGAATCACTGGAGTTTTGTCGGTGATGATGATCGCATTCGTGTTCGGGACTGCGGCGATCACGCCGTAGGCATTCCGCTGGACGACTTGATCGAGCACTGTAGTCGCCTCCTCAGGCGAAATGAAGGCGAGGGGTTTGTAAAAGCTCACCACCTGGTCGCCGGCTTTCGGCAGGGCATTGCTCTCGATGTAAAGCGGGAGGCCCTCCGTGCGCGGCGCGCGGCTCGGCCCCAGCACCTTCACCGTCTGGTCGTCCACAGGCACGATGCTGTAGCCGTTGAGGAGCAGCGAGCTCTCGATCAGCTTGATCGCCTCGGGTCTGCTGACCGGCTGAGACACCATGATCGACAGCTCCGGGCCGGCAAGGTTTGAATCGCGGATCATCCGCTTGCCGGTCAGCGTCTCGTATAGGGAAAGAACCTCGAAGACAGATGTCTTCGGGAACTGGATGTTGACCTGATCAGCTGTCGAACCCGCACCCTGAACCGGAGGGGCGACAGGTGCGGCAGGCGGCACGGCGGGTTGGGGTGCGGCCGGCGGTGTGGCAGTTTGCGGTGGTGCGGGCGATTGCGGAAATGCCGACTGCGCCGCAAGGGCAAGAGCGGCAATGGCGAATGGGATGATTTTCATGGTCCTGCGGCCGGCTGGCCCGAGATGATCCTCCTGCGGATGATGCGATGAGCGGGAGGCGTGCCGCCCGGTTGTTGAATGGCCGGCGATCCGGGCATCGCATTCGGCACGGCAGGTGCGCTGACAACCGCCGAGGGAGGTTTCTGAGGCATCCCGTTCGGCGGCAGCCCTCCCGGTTGAGGAGACTGGCCGGCCGCCTCGGCATAGGCAATCGTCGCGATTTCTCCGTTCACCCGGATCGTGGCGCGCATGTGGCGCGGGTCGGGATCGGGGAGATACTCGACGAGCTGGATGTTCTGCTGGTTCAGCTTCCTGGAAACCATCTGGCGGGTCTGGGTGGTTTTATCCAGGAGGAAAACCAGCGGCTCGCCATCGAGGGCGACAGCGCCGGTCAGGGAATAGCGGTCGGCCAGCGGGGAGCTTTCCTCGGCGGTCGGCAGCGAAAACGGCGACCTGTCGAGGAGGAACTGAAACGAGGAAATCTCCCTCGGCTTGCTCCAGGGATCTCCCGTCTGGGCCGGGGCGGCAGCCGTGACCAACGCAAACAAAATCGCTCTGGAGATGAAGGTCATGGGCCGATTGAAGACGCGGGAAGATAATACTGCCGGACTTCCATGTCCACCAGCACATTCGGGGGCTCTGCGTCGCTGCGGACGATCAGCTTCGGCACCGAGCGCCATGCGGTGGGTGACTGGAGCGAAAAGAGGAACCTGGTCACCCCGGCGAACGGCCCGGAGAGCTTCGCCTGAAGCGCCGCCGCGTTTCCCTCTCCGACATTCGCGGAGGGCAGGAGGTTTTCCTCGGTGACCTTCAGGCCGGCCTCCTCCGCCGCGATGCGGAAGGATTTTAAAAGACCGGTGCTGGACTGGTCAGCGGTCAAGGGCGACGGCGGATGAGCCTCCATCCACGCACGGGCAGAGCCGGTTGCCGAAGCCCCCTCGATCCAGACCTGTCCCTCGGCAATCCCGCTCCGCGTTGCCTCGATGTCACGGGACACGGAGGATCGCCACGCCATCCACGACCGGGCGGCGAGGAGGTTCAGCGCCAGGAAAATGGCCGCGCAGAAAAAGATCAGCAGGCGTCGTTCATTCGTCGCGAGTTTTCGCATCGGGTCGGGCTCCTTCCATTTCAAACCGCACTTTGTTCTTTCCCGCGAGCTGGGGCTGCCGTGCGGTCCAGTCGTAGTCCTGCAGGACAGGCGATTTTTTTACGCGCTCGAGAAACTGGTAGGCCTGGGAAATGTCGGCGGCCTCGCCGGAGAGGATCAGCCGGCCGCTCTCGAGGACAAATTGCGTGAGGCGGACCTGGTCGCCGGGAAGCTCGGATGCGACCGCTGCCAGCTGGTCGAGCGCAAAATGCTCCGGATTCACCGCGCCTTGGAATTCCTTCCACTCGGACACCAGCTTTTTTGCCTCGGCGGCGGCCGGCGCGGCGGCGGCGGCTTCGGCATTCAGCTTGCGGAGTTGAATGGTCTTCATGGCCATTTCGCCCGCGAGCAAAAGAAGCGCAAGGCCGTAAACAGCCGCAGCGATCAACCCGAAGAACGTGGCCCGATGAAAATTCGCACGGCGCTGCCGCGCCTCCTGCGCGGCGGGAGGCGGGATATCGACCGTGGATTCCGGGATCCTCGGCGGTGGAGCTGGCGAAACCAGCTCGACCTCCGCCCGAAGCGATGCGGCCAGCGAAGCGCGGTCGTCCTCGGAGAATCCGCCGATCAGGCGGATCGACGACGGCAGCCCTTCAATGACATCCTCCGCCCGGAGGCGCAGGGCAAGGCGTGTGAGCATCCCGCAGAAGGCGGGTCCCGGAGAGGATTCCCCGCTCGCGGAAAATGCCACACACTTTCCCGCACGATAAAGGCCGAAGCAGAGACACCCGGATTCTTTCCAGATGGCAACGTCCGCCCCCGCCGGATCGACCAGCCGGGCCGGCACGTCGAAGCACGCCGCTTTGGAAAACCAGGCGGCCCCCGGAGAATCGTTCCCGACCGAGAGCGCGAGAATCAGGGAGCGGCCCCCCGATGACTCGACCGGGATGGTGCGCACTGCCGCATCCCGCCGGACGAGGTGCCTGCCCGAGAGCTCGAGCTCGGCAAGCTCCCGCGGATCGCCCTCGCCAGCAACCCAGAGAGGCATCGCCATCATGCTCCGCGTGGGAAGTGCAAACAGCAGCCCGGGCGCGGAGGATATCGCTTTGTCGCCGGGATCCGCCTCGCATCGAGGTTCGGATTTTTGCGGAAACCTCCAGAGCTCCCAGCCTTCCGCTCCCGGCAGCATGACAGATTCCGGAGCGCTCATTCCTCCTCCCAACTCATGACCTGGCCCCCGCCATTTTCCGGGGCGATGACGACGATCCGGTGTTTCGTTCCAGCACAGAACCCGGTGCTCTCGATGCGCCGGACCCCGCCCGAGACATCAAAAAACTCCTCGAGCAGATCGAGCTGGCGCCCGCCGGCCCCGATAAGCCCGGCGATCGCCTCAATGGATTCGAGTTTAACGTCATCCTCGTTACCTTCGACGGCATCCGGCCCCGCACGCAACTCGAAAAGTGAGCGGCATTGCTCGGGGGTCAGTCCGGCAAGCTCGACAAGCACCGGCTCCGCAGCGTGCTGGATGTTGATTTTCCCGCTGTGAAACGTGGTGAACTCCTCCTTCCATCCCGGATGTGCGGCCAGGACGCGGTCCATGCCGAGGACAGCCTCCATCTCGCGGATGTTCAGCAGCTGGCGGTTCGCAGGGAACCCGGCCCGCCCGGCCGCCTCGTATTCTCCGCGCTCCGCCCCGGCCAGGGAACGGAAATCGTCGCCATCGATCCAGTCGATCAGCCCGTCAATCGCTGCATCCCGCTCGCTGGAGTCAACTCCCCACGCATCGAAAAGAGTTGTGAAAATATCCCGCTTGTTCTGCCCGATCCAGAAGTTCGGATTGATTTTTCCCGACTCGTCGGAGAGCCGGACGAAGAACCCCTCGGTCTCCTTGTCCCCGCTGTGCAGAAGAGGGTCGCCGGGTTTTACGGCGGGATTCAGCCCGATCGCGATCCCGCTGAGGGCCAGTTGCCGGGCCCGGAAGACCCGCTCCGCGTGCACCTCGTCGCCGATCCAGTTGCTGACCACCCCGGCAAGAAGGACGACGAGGCCGGCCAGGAACGCGATGCTCCAGAGGACGAGAGGCAGGGCCAGGGCGCGGTTGTTCATGGCTCCTGGGGCTTCGGCGGAGCCGGGGTCGGCGCAGGGGGCTGGTTTTGCTGGGCCGCGGCGAGCGGCGGAATCCAGAACTGCACGTCGATTTTCGAGCTGCCCATGTCGAGGTATTCCATCTCCAAACGCGCCGTGAGAGGCCGTCCGTTTTCGCGCGGCCACTCGTCTTTCCACTCGCCGTTGGCAAAAAACGACCACTTGACCTTCTCAACGCGGGGAAGCAGGGGAATCCATCCATTGCCCCCTTTCAGCCGGTCGAGTTCCCCGATGCCAGGGTCCCGCGGGACGAGGAGAAGCGACACTGTGCGGGACCCGTCCGCCCGCGGCCGGGCGGCGAGAATTAAGGACCCGCCGCCGAGGCTTGGAACCCCGAACACCCCCGGCGCTTCTTCAAAGATCAACTCCGGCACCGGCGCTCCCGAAGCGGACTTGGAGAACTCCAGATGGACGCTCCCCTCGCGCGGCAGGTTCAAAAATGCATCGCGCGTGACCTTCAAAAACGCCTCTACCCGCCGCACCGAAGATTGTTCCTCCATCGTCGCCCGGCTGGCCCCGGTTGCCGCCGAGGTGATCGAATACACCGCACCGGTCAGCATCCCGAGGATCATCAAAGCAAGAATCACCTCGAACAGGGTGAAGGCTGCGAATTCGGAATTCGGAATTCGGAATGCGGAATGAATATCACCCGCGCTTCGCGCGGCACTCGGACGCAAAGCGGCCCAATTCCGCATTTCACATTCCACATTCCACATTTCTTCCCTCATGGCCTGTAGAGGAGGATCTCCGCGGTTTCCCGGGCCTGTTTTTCCCGGCCGGAACCGGCGATGATTTTCAATTTCCAGATACCGGTCACGGGTGTGCCGTTCGTGGTCGTTGCCTCGAAGACATCCATCGTCTCCTCGATGCGGATCCCGTTGTTGTCGCGGGCTTCGATGACCCGGCGCCCGTTGATCGGGGGATCCGACATCGCGGCCGAGAGCCTGGACTCCAGCACGATCCGCGACAGGGCGCGCTCGCGCGCCTCGAAGGCCGCCTGCACCGCGCTGTCCAGCGCCATCGCCAGCCCGGTCACAGCAATCGCAAAGACCCCGAGCGCGATCAAAACCTCGAACAAGGTGAAGCCTGCGAATTCGGAATGCGGAATTCGGAATGCGGAATTGTGCCGCTTTGCGTCCGAGTGCCGCGCGGAGCGCGGGTGATATTCAATCCGCAATCCGCAATCCGCAATCCACATTTCTTCACTCATCGATAACAAGTCCCGTGAGCGGATCGAATGCCATTTCGAGGGAGTCCTTCCCGCCGACAATCCGCAATGTCAGCGGCTCGCAGATCCCGGCGCTGTTGAACCCCCACGATTCGTTCTTTTCCGGCTTGCGGAATCTCGATTCCGTCATGCGCCGCACCTCGAGCCTCCAGCCCTTCGCGAGTCGCACGGGCGGCGGGGAGTCCGACTCCGGAACCAGCGCATTTCCGAAGAGGGCAATCCTCCGGGCTTCCCTTTGCCCGATGGCTTCCGAACGAACCGCCTGCACAGCCTGCGCGATCCCGTCCGCCATTTCCTCGGCAGGGGACTTCCCGAAGGATTCCGCGAGATACGGGACAGAGATTCCCAGCAGGACGGCGACGACGCCCAGTGCGAGAAGAACTTCAAGAAGCGTGTAGGCTCGCGTCCTATTTGGGCGAGGAACCATTGCTCTCTTTCCCCAGATCGTCGTCGCTCTCCTTGCCGTCGGGGCCGAGCGAGTAAAGATCGAAGCTGCCTGGGCTGAGCTTTCCAGGATTCCGATAGACATACTCCGCGCCCCAGGGATCGAGCGGCACGGCCTTCATGAGCTGCTTCCACTTTCGCGGCTTGGGATCCGAGGCCGGCTGCTGGACAAGCGCCTTGAGCCCCTGCTCGGAGGTCGGCTTGCGGTAGTTCAGCATCTCGTAAGTGCGGAGCTGCATCGAGATCGCCTGGATGTCGCTTTCGACGCGCTGATCCTTCGCCACGTCGATGTTGCCCACGAGCATGTAGATCGCCGAGCCCACCAGCACCGCGATGATCCCCAGCACGAGCATGATCTCGAAAAGCGTGTATCCGCCGCTGCTGCCTTTGTGGAATGTGGGATGCTTCACAGGGCGCAACACTCGCCGAGTCCGGTCGGTTCTGCAAGCCTCCGTTGTCGGGTTCTGCTCCGGCGTTCGCTGAGCGGAGGGGGGGCGGCTTCAAGGCGCGGCAGCGGGTCCGGGAGGGTCGGCGGGGATGAGGGCGAGAGGATTTTCATGGTCCAGTGCCTCCCGGCATGTCGCGAGGAAGTCGGCCCGGGTTGAGACTCGCCGGATCGCGTGGAGAAATTCCGGGCCGATGCCCTCGCCCAGAAAATTCATGTATTTTTTCATCTTGTGGACCTGCGCTTGCTCGGGAGCCCCGCTGGAGCAGCCGGCCTCGTAAAGTGCATCCACGTAGGCCAGGACGTCGCGCCCTGTGGGATAGGCGACCGGGCGGCCTTCCAAAAAGTCGCGGATCTGCCGGAAAATCCAGGGGTTCCGGATTGCTCCGCGTCCGATCATCAGCCCGCGAGCGCCTGTCATTTTCAGAACGCGGGCGGCACCCTCGACCGAGGAGACATTTCCGTTGGCAATCACCGGGCAGGGAAGGTGGGCGACAGCCTGTGCGATCCGGTCGAGGTGGACGTGCGGGCCGTATTTTTCCATGACTGTGCGGCCGTGGACGGTCAGCAGGTCGATCCTGTGGCGGCCGAAGATCTCCAGAAGCCTGTCGAACTCACCCGGGTCCGAAAACCCGATGCGCGTCTTCACGGTGAAGAAACCTGCGATCCCTTCGCGGAGGGCGCCGAGAAGGGCGTCCACCCGCTCCGGGTCGCGGAGGAGCCCCCCCCCGGCGCATTTGCGGTAAACGACCGGGGCCGGGCAGCCGAGGTTGAGATCCACTGCGGCGACCGGATGGCATTCAAGGCGCTGCGCCGTCTTCACCATCCAGGCGGCATCATTGCCGATGATCTGTGCGACGGCGGGTTTGCCTGTCGGGTTCTCGGTGATCGAGCGCAGGATCGCCCGCTCCGGCCGGTAGCCCTCGGTGACGCGGAAATACTCGGTGAAATAGATATCCGGCCCGTCGTAGGAGGCCATGAGTTTCCAGAACGCCCAGTCCGTGACATCCTGCATCGGAGCGAGCGCGAGGACGGGGCGGTTTGGGGGGAGGATGGAGATCATGGGAAGTTCGCCGCTGCCGCGCCTGCGCGCGTTCCCGTGCAGAAGCATCCCTGCATGAGGTATCCCCCGGTCGGAGCCTCCCAGTCCACCATTTCTCCCGCGACGAAAAGGCCCGGAAATTTTTTCAGCATCAGGTTTTCATCGATCTCGCTCCAGCAGACCCCTCCTGCCGATGAGATCGCCTCGGCGATCGGCCGCGGGCGGTTGAGTCGGATGGGAAACTCCTTCACTCCTGCTGCAAATGATTCACGCGACGTCCACTCTGAGCTGCGGCTGCGCAGGAGAACGCGGGCGGTTTCCTGGATCCGGCAACGTTCGAACGCCTCGTGGAGGTGGAACTTGCCCGTGGGCGGCATGCGCGCGATCAGGGATCCAAAGGAAAACGCGGGTTTGAAGTCGAGCACGAGCACCGGGCATTCGCGGAGTGCGGGGCCGAGCGGGTAGATCGCGCCGCCCTCGAGCCCGTAGGATGTGATCAGCAGCTCCCCATCGGCGACGGCATCCCCCGCGCGCGCCCGGATGTTTTTCAACGGCTTCCCCTCAGCTGAGGTCAGCACCCCGGGCGGCCAGCCGGTTTCCCATCCGCAATTTGCCGGAACGAGCGGTCGGACTGAGATGCCGGACGCGGAAAACTTTTCCTGCCAGGTTCCATCCGAGCCCGTCACCGGCCAGGAGCCTCCGCCCAGCGCGAATACGGCGGCATCCGCCTCGATCGCGATTTCTCCCGATGGCGTGTGAAAGTCGAGCAGCCATCTCCCTTCGCAGCCTTGGCGCCATCCGGCCCAGCGGTGCCTCGGAAAAATCCGGACGCCCTGCGTGCGGAGGCGGGCGATCCACCGGCGGAGAAGGGGTGCGGATTTCATTTCCTCCGGATAGATCCGCCCGCTGGATGCGGAAAATGTTTTGATGCCGAAGCCCTCCACCCATGCGCGGAGGTGCTCCGGGGAAAATCCTGCGAGCAGGGACGGCCAGATTTCCGGAGGCATCCCGGGACCGGAGAATTTTCCGGCGAAGCCGGCGTCCATATTGGTGATATTCAGCCCGCCGCGGCCCGCGACGAGAAATTTCCGCCCAACCGACGGCATGGAGTCGAAGAGCAGAACCGCCGAGCCAGCGCCTGCCGCAACCTCGGCTGCCCGCAGGCCGGCCGGCCCTCCACCCACCACGCAGACCGTTCTCAATTATTCGCCATCTCTGACCGCGACCGGCATTTCGTCCGCCTTCCGGGAGAGCCGGTTCGAGAGGATGAAGAAGCTCGGGACCCAGAGGCCGATGAAGATTCCAAACCGCTCGCCGTAGGCCCGGTTTTCACTCGATGCGGTGAACCATGTGACGATCGACGCGATGATCGAGAGAAAGCCGAGGTAGAGGCAGATGTCGGAGAGTATGTTGAGGTTGTCCCTGTTGTAGCACGAGCAGGACGGCTTCAGATACGACTGAATTTTTGATGTGTTCATAACATGGCCAACGTAGGCGCTGCTCTTGCGGCGTCAAATGATTTGCCCTAGAAAAAGCGGATGTTCAAAAAACTATCCGCGGCTGCCTGCGCGCTTGCCGTCCTGCTTCTGGCCGCTTTCCTCTTGTTCCAGCGGGTTGCAGGGCCCTCGGATGGCGCCCGCCTGCTCCCGGCGGAGACGCTGCTCTACGTCTCGCTGAACGACCTGCTGCGCTCCGCAGTGAGATGGCAGGGGACGGCGCTTGCGGAAATCGGCGCAGAGCCGGAGGTGAAGGCGTTCCTCGAAAAACCGCTCTCCAAATTGCAGTCCGACCCCGGAGCCGGAGAGGCCGGCGGACTGCTGGCAGGGTTGAAGCCGACGCGGATGTTCCTGGCGGTGACGGCAGCCACGGCCGGGCGCGTGGACGCCGCCGTCGGCTTCCAGTTCTGGGGCGGCAAAAGCGATTTTGACCGAGCGGTCGCGCGCTTGAGGAAGGAGCTTTCCGCCGGCGAGGGGTCCGTCGAAAATCACGCCGGCGATGAAATTGTCGAGACGAAGCACGGACGGTTTTCGCTGTTTACCGCAGCGCACGGGCGGTGGGGATTTCTCTCAAACGATGTGGCGACCCTCAAATCTCTTCTGGATCGCGCCTCCGGGAAATCTCAGGGACCGTCACTTTCCGACTCGCCGGATTTTCAGAAGGCGGTCGGGCCGATGCTGGCCGCTCCGGATCTGCTCTTTTTTGCGAGGCCATCCGGGGCGGCGGATGTGCTCCTGGAGGCCGGGCGATCGATGGGAGCCGAAGCGATTCCGGCCCAGATCGACGAACTCCGCGCCACCCAGGCCGTGGCGGGGTCATGGAAGCTGGATGGCAAACTTCAGCGCGATGCAATTTTTCTCCTGCGGCCCGGGTCGCAACCCGCCGAGTCTCTCGGCCACAAATCCGTCCGTTTCACCGGACCGGATTCGGTTCTCTATCTCGACTTTCTCGGAAGCCTGGCCGGGCTTCCCATGCTTTTGAAGGAGGCTCTTCCGGACCGGCAGGATGCGGCCGCCGAACTGGCGGGCCTTGCCGCCGGGGCATTCGGGCCGGAGGGCGCCTTCATTGCCGACTGGCGACCTGGCCAGATGACCCCTTCCGGAATCGTCGCTCTCCAAATCCGCGATGCCGCCATTGCGGAGGATGCGGTAAAACGGTTCATCACGTTTTTCCCGGAGGCGACGGTCACCGAGCAGGACGGCGTCAAGCTTTACAGCCTCCCTTCGGTTTCAAATCCGTTTGCCGCCCCAACGTTCACCCTGACGCCGGAATTCCTGATCGCGGGAATCAATCCTGAGGCGGTCGTCCAGGCGGCCGGTGCGGCCGGGCCGACGATCGAATCGCAGGCTGCATTTCTTCCGGCGCTCAAGACCTTCCAGACCGCCAACGAAGCGTTTGCCTTTCTGGATACGCGGATGGTTTTCGAGCGCGCCTACACCGCTCTCCGTCCGGTGATTCTGTTCTGGGCACAGGTGATGCCCGGAGCCTCCGGGTTTGTCGACACCTCCAAACTCCCCCGGACCGAAACGATCGCCAGGCATCTGCCACCCGTGATCTTTTCGCAGCAGAGACTTGCGGAAGGAGTGCTCATCGAATCGAGCGGGCCGATCACGGTCAGCCAGATTGCAGCCGGGCTCGCTGCCGGGGCGGCGTCCGGAGCGCCACGCTGAAATCGAAGTTTTCCGGGTGCTGTAGAGATTACAGCTTCGCTTCTCCCGCCGAGAGCAGCTTGATGAAATCGCCCGGGTCCTGGACCGTCAGCAGCTTGTCGAGAAGGGATTTATCCCTGCAGAGGCGGGCGATCGCCCCGACGATGCGCAGGTATTCCGAATCGAATGCGGACGGGATCCCCGCGACGAAGACGAGGCGGACTTTGTCGCGGACTTCCGGCGAGGCAAGCCCCTTGGACGAGCGCCCGGCGGCCATCACGAGCGAGCTGACCGCGTTCGTGCGCCCGTGGGCGATGCAGATCCCGCAGCTGTTGCAGGAGAGGGCCGGGGCGTTCCGCTCGGTGACCGATTGCATGAGCGCGCTCCAGTCCTGCACGCGCGGGTCGCCGTTGAGCTTTGAGAGGACCTCGTCAACGCCGCCCGCCTGGTCGCGCGCGGCGAGCGCCAGGTTGATCTGCGCGGGGAGAAGGATTTCTGAAATCGGGGTCATATGTTGCTTCCTGTCCACTTGAGCTTTTGCCGCAGCACCTCGCTGAACGAGCGCTCGGGGAGCATGGCCAGGGGCAGTTCGCGGGAGCTTTTCCGGATCACAAGCGAATCTCCCATGCCCATGGCGCAGGATTCCTGCCCGTCCACAGTCACGAAGAGAACATGGCCCGTCTCCGCGACCTCCACATGGATTTCCGAGGCGTCGCTGACGACCACCGACCGGTTGGTCAAAACGTGCGGGCAGATCGGGGTCACGACGAAACCTCCCGAATCCGGCATCAGAATCGGCCCTCCCGCGGAGAGCGAGTAGGCGGTGGAGCCGGTTGGAGTCGCCACCACGAGGCCGTCGGCGTTGTATTCTGTCAATGGCACGTCGCCGAGCCGCACGCGGACTTTGACCAGTTCCGAGCGTTCCCCGCGGCTGATGACCGTGTCGTTCAGGCCCTGGAAAACCCGGACATCCCCATTGGGGGTGGAGAGGCGCGCCTCCAGGAGCGGGCGCCTGCTGAGGATGTAATCCCTGTTGGCGATGCTTTCGACCGCGCGCGCAATCTCCCCCGGACCGAGGCAGGTGAGAAACCCGAGCGACCCGATGTTGATGCCGAAGACCGGAGGGAGGGCGTCTTGGAGTTTGTGGACAACCCGGAGGATCGTTCCGTCCCCTCCCATGACGACCAGCAGTTCGCAGCGCTCGGCGAGCACGCGCTCGTCAAGATCGGAGGACATCCCGGCCAGGGGGGCAGTCGCCTTCTCGAGGAGGAACGGGATGCCCCGTTTCTCAAGCTCACCGGTGATGGCCTCCACGACAGCAGCCGCGCCGGGCTTTTCAGAATGCGCAAGGAGTCCGATCATGGCAGCCCCATCCCCCTGTGGCGGCAATCCGCAATCCGCAGTCCGAATTCCGCAATCGTTATCATGGCTTGATGTGAGCGAGAAATTCCACGTTTCCGTCACGGCCGGTGATCGGCGAGGTGATGTGGCCGCACCATTGCCGGCCGGCTTGCATGATGAAATTGCGGATTTTTTCCACGGCGCGGAGGCGGGCGGCATCGTCGCGCACGATTCCTCCGCGCCCGACATCCCTGCGGGCGAGCTCAAATTGCGGCTTGATGAGAACAACCATGTCTGCCTCGGGCGGCAGTAACGCAAAGATCGCTGGAAAAATCAACGTCAACGAAATGAAACTCACATCGGACACGGCGAGCGTCGGGGGAGGGAGAAAGTCCGCCGGATCGAGGTGCCGCGCATTGACCCCCTCCCGGACATCGACGCGAGGGTCCTGCCGGAGCTTCCAGTCGAGCTGGCCGTGGCCGACATCCACGGCATAGACACGAACCGCTCCGCGCTGGAGCAGGCAGTCGGTGAACCCTCCCGTCGAGGAGCCGATGTCCGCGCAGACCCGGCCGGAGGGGTCCACCTTGAACGCGTCGAGTGCGGCCTCGATTTTGTATCCGCCCCTGCCGACGAATTTTTCGCGTGCGGTGACGGAGAGCTTGCAGTCCGGGGGCACCTGATGGCCGGCTTTTGCCGCAGGGTGCCCGTCCACCACGACCTGTCCGGCCATGACTGCTCGCCGGGCTTTTTCACGGGTGTCGAAGAGGCCGCGTTCGACCAGCGCCACATCCAAGCGGGACTTGCCAGTGCTCATGATTTCCTGTCAGTGTGAGGCCTTGCGAAGGATTCGTAACGATTATTATGCCCGATCATGAATTGAACCGCCGGATCAAGGAGATGCTTGTTTCCAGCCTCATGCTGAAGATGGCCCCGGAGGAGATCGCTGACGACGCGCCGCTTTTCAGCCCGGACGGGCTGGCGTTGGACTCGATCGACGCGCTCGAGCTAGCCGTGGCGATCGACAAGACGTTCGGGGTTGCGACCCCGAGCGCGGAGGTCGCGCGCACGGCATTTCTCAGCGTCAACTCGATCGCGGATTACGTCAGCGGCAATCCCCCCGGCGCCTGATCCGGGATTTCCCGGCCCGGAACTTGCTTCAACCCGACCCTTCTGCCCATGAAAACCGACACCAAAAAAACTCCGATTGATCACTACATCCTGAACCAGCTGAAGTTCGCGCTGGCCCGGGATCCCGAGACCGCCACCAAGCGCGACTGGTGGATTGCGACCTCCAAGGCCGTGCAGAGCATCATCATCGAGCGGATGATCGCGACCCAGACGGTCCACCACCACCAGAACGTCCGCCGCGTCTATTACCTCTCGCTCGAATTCCTGATGGGGCGGCTCTTTGTGAACAGCATGTATAGCGCCGGGGTTCTCCAGGAAGTCCACGACGCGCTCGAGAAGCTCGGTCTTAACATGGATGATCTGCGCGGTGAGGAATACGACATGGGGCTCGGCAACGGCGGCCTCGGACGGCTTGCGGCCTGCTTCCTTGACTCGCTCGCCACCCTCGACCTCCCGGCGGTCGGCTACGGGATCCATTACCAATACGGGCTCTTCAAGCAGGAGTTCCGGAACGGGTATCAGGTCGAGCTGCCCGACGCGTGGATGCAATACGGGACCCCGTGGGAGATCGTCCGGCCGGAATACACCACCGAGATCCACCTTTACGGCCATGTGGAAAACGTTTTTGACGACTTGGGGAACTACGTTCCGAAATGGGTCGGCTGGAAGAACCTGCTCGGGGTCCCCTACGATATTCCGATTCCGGGCTTCGGGACGAACACCGTCAACTTCCTCCGCCTCTGGGAGTCGCGCGCCTCGGAGGAGTTCAACCTGGAGGCCTTCAACAGCGGCGGCTACGAGCAGGCGGTCCACGAAAAAAACCAGAGCGAGACGGTCTCGAAGGTTCTCTATCCGAATGACAAGACCGAAAGCGGCAAGGAACTCCGGCTCGTCCAGCAGTATTTCTTTGTCGCCTGTTCGCTGAAGGACATCATCCGGCGGTTTCACAAAAGCAACACGAGCTGGGACGTGTTTCCGGAAAAGGTGGCCGTCCAGCTCAACGACACGCATCCGGCGATCGCGATCGTCGAGCTCATGCGCCTGCTTTACGACGAGAACAAGCTTCCGTGGGACAAGGCGTGGGAGATCGTCACCCGCACGTTTTCCTACACGAACCACACGCTCCTTCCCGAGGCGCTGGAGAAGTGGAGCGTCGGGCTCTTTCAAAAAGTCCTTCCCCGCCACCTCCAGATCATCTTCGAGATCAACAAGCGGTTCCTGGAAGCCGTCGAGGCGAAGTGGCCGGGCGACGTCGAAAAGATGCGCGCGCTTTCGCTCATCGAGGAGGGCGGCACCCAGATGGTCCGCATGGCGAATCTCTCGGTTGTCGGAAGCCATTCGGTCAACGGCGTCGCGGAGCTCCACACCCAGCTTCTGAAAAGCGAGCTCTTCCCGGAGTTCGATGCGCTCTACCCGGGAAAATTCAACAACAAGACGAACGGCATCACCCCCCGCCGCTGGCTCCTTGCGTGCAACCCGCGCCTCAGCGAGTTGATCACCACGAAGATCGGGCACGGATGGGAGCGCGATCTCGACAAGCTGCGCGGCCTGGAGGCGTTTGCAGACGACCCGCAGTTCCAGTCCGATTTCATGGCGGTGAAGCTGGCGAACAAGACGGATCTTGCAGGTGTGATCATGAAGGTATGCGGTGTGGAGGTCGATCCCTCCGCGCTTTTCGATGTGCAGATCAAGCGCCTCCACGAATACAAGCGCCAGCATCTGAACCTTCTCCACATCCTCGCGCTCTACCGCCGGATCCTTCAGGACCCGGGCGCCGGGGTGACTCCGAGGGTTTTCATCTTCGCCGCGAAGGCGGCGCCCGGATACGACATGGCCAAGCTGATCATCAAGGCGATCAATGCGGTGGGAGCGAAGATCAATTCCGACCCGCGCATCGACGGGAAGCTCAAGGTCGTTTTCCTTCCGAACTACCGGGTCTCGCTCGCGCAGCGGATCGTTCCCGCCGCCGACATCTCCGAGCAGATTTCCACTGCGGGAAAAGAGGCCTCGGGAACCGGCAACATGAAGCTGGCTCTCAATGGAGCCCTCACGGTCGGGACCCTCGACGGGGCGAATGTGGAGATCCTCGAGGAGGTGGGAGAGGACAATATTTTCATCTTCGGCAACACGGTCGAACAGGTCAACGAGCTTGTGTCCAAAGGATACAAGCCCGGGAGCTTCTATGAGGCCAACGAGGAGCTCCGCGCGGTCGTGGACTGGGTCGGCTCGAACTACTTCACTCCCGACGAGCAGCCCGGCATCCTCAATCCGCTGCGCGACAATCTCCTCTACCACGATCCATTCCTCTGCCTCGCCGATTACGAAGCCTACAGCGAGAGCCAGAAAAAGGTGTCCGACGCGTTCCGGGACAAGGCGCGCTGGGCCAGAATGGCAATTCTGAATACCGCGCGCGTCGGCAAGTTCTCCAGCGACCGCACGATCTCCGAATACGCGCGGGATATCTGGAAGCTCAGCCCGGTCGCGGTGGAATAACCCCGGATACGGAAAGTTCCTCAAGAAACCCGCGCTCGTCCCCCACGGCGAACTCGTCTCCTGCGGGAACGTCGAGCGACAGGCCGTCGTTTCGCACAAATTCGATGATGAGCGGGCGGTTGCCGGGAAAACGTTTCACGGCCTGGAGGATTGTCTCGAGGTCGCCCTCTCCGGTTTTTTCGTGCAGAAGCCGGAGGCGCACCGGCTTGACCGACGACTTCGGCTTGAGGGCTGCCATCGCGCCTGTCGTGGCGCGGATATTATCCTCCCGCCTGGTGATCCTCGCGTTCACCGAGATCGCAGACCCCGGGACGAGGAGCTCCGCATTTTTCGTGAAGGCCTCCTCCCATGCGGTAATTTCCAGCGATCCTGTGAAATCCTCCAGCACAAGCACCCCGAACGGCTTGCCGTCCTTCTTCGTGAATTTTTTTTCCACTCCGGCGAGGATGCCTGCGAGCTTGAACATTCCGGATTCCTCGGCCTGGAGCGCCTGGGCAACAGTGGAAAATTTTCCCGAGTCAAAATGTCCCGCGTAGCGGTCGAGCGGGTGCCCGCTGACATAGTAGCCGAGGAGTTCCTTCTCGTAGGCGAGCATTTCATGCTGCGGCCAGGGTTCGACTTTTTGTGCTTCGGACGGCTTCCCGCTTCCCGGGGCGGGCATGGCGAGGTCGCCGAAAAGTGAGACCTGTCCGCTCGCGCGGTCGCGCTGGACCGCCGCCGCGGCCCCCATCGCGGACTCGATCTCCTCGAACAGTTGCGAGCGGAATTTTCCGAAGCAGTCGAACGCCCCGCACTTCACGAGGCTCTCCACGATTTTCCGGTTCACCGTGCGGGAATCGAGGCGCGAGCAGAAGTCGCTGAGCGATTGGAACGGGCCGTTCTTTTGGCGCTCGGCAATGGCGGACTCCATCGCGCCCGACCCGACATTCTTGATCGAGCCGAGGCCGAAGCGGATCGCCTTCACGTCGTCCTGCGGGGTGAACTTCAGGTCGCTCGTGTTGATATCCGGCGGGCGGATCGCGATCTCCATGCGCCGGCACTCGCCGATGACCTCGGCCAGGCGCTCGACCGTGCTCGCATCGTAGCTCAGCATCGCCGCCATAAACTCGACGGGGAAATGCGCCTTGAGGTAGGCGGTCTGGTAGGAGATCCACCCGTAAGCCGCACTGTGGCTTTTATTGAAGCCGTAATTGGCGAATTTGTCGATGAATCCGAAGATCGCGTTGGCGACTTTCGGAGGGATGTTGTTGGTTTTCCCGCAGCCTTCGACGAAGCGCTCGTGCTCCTGAGCCATTTTTTTGGCATCCTTTTTCCCCATCGCGCGGCGGAGGAGGTCGGCTTCGCCAAGCGAGTAGCCGGCAAGGACGTTGGCCGCCAGCTGGACCTGCTCCTGATAGACGAGGATTCCATAGGTGTCGGCGCAGACCTTCTCCAGCAACGGGTGCTCGTAAACGATCTTTTTGAGCCCCTTTTTCCGTTCGATGTAGTCCGGGATGAACTGCATCGGGCCCGGACGGTAGAGCGCGCCGAGGGCGATGATGTCATCGATCGCGTTCATGTCGAAATTCTTGCAGAAGCCGGTGATCCCGCCGCTTTCCATCTGGAAGATACCGAGCGTTTCGCCCTGGTTGTAGATGGTGAATGTCGCGCGGTCATCGGTCGGGATTGTGGCAAGGTCGAATGCGGGATCCTTTTTGTGGATCAGGCGGACCGCCTCGTTCATGACGGTGAGCGTCTTCAGCCCGAGGAAGTCCATCTTGAGCATGCCGAGATCGGTGAGCGGCCCCATGGCGTATTGGGTGACGACCTCGTTTTCCTTGCCGCGGCAGAGCGGGATGAACTCGTCGAGCGGCCGGTCGCCGATGACGACCCCGGCGGCATGGATGCCGGTGTTCCTGCTCAATCCCTCCAGCACGGTTGCGTAGTCCCAGAGCTGCCGGACCGGCTGCTCGTTCTCGATTGCCGCGGCGAGCTCGGGATTTTTTTTTGCGGCGGATTCCAGGTCGATGTTGAGCTCGTTGGGAATCATCTTGGCGATCCGGTCGCCGTCGCCGTAGCTCCATCCGAGCACGCGCCCGACATCGCGCACGACGCTCTTCGCCCCGAGCGTGCCGAATGTGACGATCTGGGACACCGCACGTTCGCCATATTTTTGCCGGACGTATTCGATGACCTCTCCGCGCCGGTCCATGCAGAAATCCACGTCGATGTCGGGGGGGCTGATGCGCTCGGGGTTCAGGAACCTCTCGAAGATCAGGCCGTAGCGGAGCGGGTCGATGTCGGTGATCCCGAGCACGTAGGCGATGAGCGAGCCGGCCGCCGATCCGCGCCCCGGGCCGACCGGAATGCCTTTGCTCTTCGCATAGGCGATGAAGTCCCAGACGATGAGGAAGTAGCTGACGAATCCGGTTTTCTCGATGATCCCCAGCTCGTATTCCAGCCGGGTGCGGAGGATCTCGTCCGTGTCCGCCCGCCCGCCGAACCGCCGGCGGAGGCCGTCGCGGCAGAGGTCGCGGAGGTAGGCCTCGCGGGTCATCCCGTCGGGGGGTGCGTAGCTCGGGAATTTCGACTGTCCGAATTCGAACTCGAACCCGCACCGCCCGGCGATGGCGAGGGTGTTGTCGCAAGCTTCCGGGAGCTCGGCGAAGAGCGCCCGCATCTCTTCGGGCGACTTGAAATAGAGCTCCGGGGAATACCGCAGGCGCTTCTCATCGAGGACCATCGAGCCGGTTCCGATGCAGATGAGGACGTCGTGCGCCTCATGGTGCGATCGCTCCAGGAAGTGGACATCGTTCGCCGCCACGAGCCCGAGGCCGAGCGAACGGGCGATTTTCACGAGGTCCGGGTTGCAGCGCCGCTGGGCATCGATCCCGTGGTCGTGGAGTTCGATGAAGAAATTCTCTTTTCCGAGGATGTCGCGATACCCGGCTGCAGCCGCTTCCGCTGCCTTGAAGCTGCCGTTCTGGAGCAGGGAGTTGATCTCGCCTTTGAGGCACCCGCTCAGCACGATGAGCCCCTTCGAGTGCTTCTCCAGCAGATCCTTGTCCACCCGGGGCTTGTAGTAAAACCCTTCGAGGTGCGCGGCGGTCGCCAGCTTGACCAGGTTCTGGTAGCCGTCCGCATCGGAGGCCAGAACGGTCAGGTGGTAGGCCGCATCCTTGCCGGAGGACGCGTTTTTATCGAGCATCGATCCCGGTGCCAGATACATCTCGCAGCCGACGATCGGCTTGACTCCGGAACTCTTTTTCGCCTGGTAAAACGGGACCGCGCCGTAAAGGTTCCCGTGGTCGGTGAGCGCGACCGCCGGCATGCCGAATTCCTTTGCCTTCCTGATGTAGTCATCCACCCGGACCGCCCCGTCGAGGAGCGAGTATTCCGAATGGCAATGCAGGTGGACGAACGACATGGGAAAACTTTACGACGGATTCCCTGCCTGTGTCGAATGAACCTTGCGGACCTGGCGCTGACCGGTCCGGGTTGATCCGGGGACAGGGCGTCACCCCGTTCCGGAAATGGTTTTCAGGAGGAGGCTCTATTTCCTGCGGGAGCGGGCAACCAATGCCAGCCCAACCCCTGCTGCCGCAAGCAGGGCGAGCGAGGAAGGTTCGGGGACGACGCTTCCGGTGGTGGCTGATGTGCCTGCGGTGTCGTTGACATGGCCTCCGACAAACCCGGCGGCCAAAGCACCATCCGAGAACGAATTCAGATCAAGCTGGATCCATCCGTAGTGGGCGTTGGAGCCGCTGTCGAGAAACCTGACCCCGAGGTAGTTGTCTGTTCCGGAAACGGCTCCTGATTCAAGAGACGTGTCAAAGAAAAAGTTCGGGCCTCCCGACACCAAAAAGCTGGAACCCGCGTTGACCACCGTGCCGGCTTGCAGATACGTGTCGGTGATTTGGATATCATTGTTGGCCTGCACCTCAACGTAGCCGAGCTGCGGCACATTCCCATCCGCGTAGATATACAAAGTAAAAGTGATATCGCTGAAAATCCCTCCGGGATTACTCGCGAGGGAAAGGTTGACGAATAGTTCGTCCTGGATGTTGTCCGTCCAATTGACAGAAACAGGGGTCGAGGTTGATTGGATATCAACTGCCTTTCCGAGGAGTGGAAACAGGGCCAAGCAGGCAACAAGCAAGGATTGTTGGATCGTTTTCATAGGGAGGATTTGCAGAAAAATTACCCCGGGCTTTATAAAAACGCAAGAAGTTTGTTGCGTAAAAACGTTGCGTAAAAAGAGGGGTTTTGGCCCGGGCGCTGCAGAAAAAAATGACGCAACCAGCTCGTTATGAGCGATTACCGATTTGTTTGCCGCACGACGGTGACGTCATTGGTGCGGTAGATCAAGTTATTGCTGCCATCAAAACCCGAGTGATAGACAATGCGGAGGGGATTGAGGATTTCGACAATGACCCCGCTGCCGAGGTTTGTGGTGTTTGTGGTGAAGCCGAGATACATCGAGTAGGGGCCCGGGTTGGTGGCGTTGGTTGAGCAACGTTCCGGGAGGATGTCGGTGATCACGTTGGTGGCGACACCAAGTTGCCAGAGGCGGGCGGCCTGCTCCTGGGAGTTGAAGGCGCGGAGGGAGTAGCCATTGGATTCCTCCTGGACAAGAAGCGTATTGGCGAGAATTGCGGCTGCGGAAATTCCGATGACGAGGATGGCTCCTGCGATGAGGACTTCGATGAGAGAGTAGGCGAGCAGGCCGCTCCGGGCAGGGCGGGGGGCTTCGCCGCCTGGGCTGGAGGGCGATGCGCTGCCAGCGCCGATCAATAATCCCGGATCCGGCGATTCCTCACGCAGAGACTCAGAGAAAAACGGTTTTCGGGATATTAGGACGGCACGGCGGCCGTCCCTCCAGGAAGAAAACGCGGAAAGGGAGTGCCTCCCGTTTGAGAAACCAGTGGTGGCTTGTTCAAACACGGGCGGGCCGCCCATGCTGAGTGGCATGGCCGTCATAATCGGGATTCTTTCATCGGCGGGACGCCCAATACTGTTGCCTTTGCAGAAAAAAGGAGAGCGGGCGCCCTCGCCCGCTTCAGGCTCCAAGACGGGCGGGGGCGCCCATCCTCCCTTAAAGCAACAGTATTGGGCGGGACGCCGATGACACATTGCCACAGCATCAGGCGGAGTGCCCGTGCTCCGGAGGTCTTCCGATGCAGGACAAGAAGCGGATTTTCTGAAACTGATCATCATGGCGATGGGGATCTTCCGTCCTCGATCCAGAGAACGCGGTCGGCAATGAACTCGACGGCGTCCATGTCCACCCCGGTGAAAATGGTTTCAGGGGTGAGGGTGAGTGTTCCGGAGTTTGTGATGCGCCCGGCCGAGCGGAATCCGCCGGTGATTCTCAGGGAGCGGCCGCTCTGGGTGGGAGGGATCACGGAGAGCGTGACATTCGTGGGGAGGATCGTTGCCGCAAACCACCAGGTATAGTTGGCGTTGGTCGTGGCCGTTCGAAGCGTCAGGTTGCCGGTGCTCTGCTTGCTGAGATAAATTTTCCGGGTATTGGCGGTGTTGGTGAGGGTGATGGCCGCCAGGTTGGTGTTTGTGCCCATGGCAGGGTTTGCCGGGATGATGATGTGGAGGGAATTGGTGGCGGTGTATCCCACGATCGAGAGGTTCGTGATCGCAACGTTGGTATATCTCCGGTTTGTTCCGGAGATATTGGTTGTGAAGAAGATGTTGGCGGGAGTTCTGTTCGGCACATCATACCTCAGGTAGGACGAGGTGGTATCGGCGGCATCCAGGATGACGGAAACCGTCCCGCCGTTGTAATTTGTGCCGGCGCTGCTGATAAGCTGGTTTGTTGTGAAAGTATTTGAGGGGAAGCGGGCCTGGTTGGTTACGACGACATAGGTCGGGGGATAATTTGTGCTCAGCGGTGCGGAGAGGCTTCCGGTATAGCCGGGGCTGTTTGTTGACGAGGTGAAGGGGATCTGGGGGAATTTGGCGATTTCCAAGGCGGAGTTGGTGTTGAAGTAGATGTTGTTGGAGAAGATCCTTCTATTTGTCGGTGTCAAACTGTTCGGTGGATTAGTATCCGTCCTATGCACGACGAGCGGGTAGCCCGCAACGATGGGGCTTCGGGATTTGATGAGAAACTCCCACTCGACGTTGTAATCATTGCAGGTAAACAGGGCGCCTTTGGTGACGGCAAAGCAGCGGTTGCCGAACGGGGAAAAGGGATTGCCAACGAGCGAGTTGGTGTTGGTCCAGAATTGCCCGCTGTTGTTGGTGATGCGGAAGAGGCCCCAGCCATTTCCCAGGCCCATCAAGCCGGAGTCTGCGCTCGAGCCGGAAGGCAGCGAGTTCAGGAGAAACTGCCTCGCCATGGCCCGGGCATTTTCGATGGCGATCCGGTTTTTCACGTTTTCGGCGGTGGTGTCCGGATAGACGGTGGCAGTTGCCAGCATCTGGACCCATCCGGCCAGGACGAGGGATCCAGCGAGGATGACGACGAGAGCGAAGATCATGATCGTGCCCTCAAAGCGGGAGGCAGGTCTTGTCGGAGCCTTCATAACGCGGGGTAGGCAGGGACCACAAAAAAATACGAGGAGGCCCCGAATTGGAGGGTGTAGTAGTCGCTCGCATTCGTGGGGTTCAGAATCTTGTTTCCCTGGCCCGAAAACGGGGCCTGGGGCAGGACGGTGCGGTTCATGGGGTCCGGCCACCAGATGAAGTAAAACGGGCGATTTTCCGCCTTGGAAAAGATATTGGTCGTGCTGGCATTCGATCTGGAAAAGTAGGCGGCACAGGGGAGCGGGTTCGGGCGCTGGATCGGGGTGAACTGCAGGCCGGTATCCGAGTTGGTGGCACGGGAGTCCACCTGGGGATAGAACACATGGTAGTAGCCGGTCATGTTCGCTCCGACATACCGCCGAACCGAGGCATAGACCCCGACCGGAGCGTTGGTGACGGCCACCCAGTCGGTCTCGTAGATGGCGTCCACCGAGATGTTGGTGGAGCTGCTTCCGGGACTGAGAATGTAAACGGACAAATTGGTTGCGAAGGTCGCTCCGTTGCCAAGCGCGTTCGAGCTGAAATTGGTATAGACCGCTCTGCTGGGATCGATGAGGTTGGTGCGGAAGTTGTCCGGGCTGACGAGCGTGCGGGCATCGAGATTGGTCGGGAGAGCGAGGTTTGTCGGGCGCAGGGCGTTGATGTTGGGCATATTGCGTGCCAGGCAGACGACGGCGGAGGCCGACGAAACATCGCTGAGGAATTGTTCGCGGAGGCTGTTCGCCATGGCGGTGGCCCCAAAACTGGGGGACTCGCTGACGGCTGTGCGGGGATCCGTCCAGCCGTAGAATGAGAAGGCATTATTGATGCCGATGTTGACGTTCAACTGGCGCTTTGAAGTGCCCTGCGAATTGATCGCCCCGTAGGCCATGATTGCGACGGCGACCACCATCGCCCCGATCCCCAGGGCGACGACCAGTTCGACGAACGTGAAGCCGGAAAAAAAGGATGAAGGGTGAAGGACGAAGGATGAAGGACGGGGGAGCTGCGCATCTTCATTCCGCATTTTCTTCATCAAGTCCAGGCTGTCATTCCGGTGCTGCTGCTTGAAGTGGCATGGCCGTCCCGGCCATGATCGGGGGTCCTTCATCGGCGGGACGCCGATGCCACGGCTGTCGGAATCGTGTTGGTCCGCAGGGACGCTATTGGTCTTTTTTTGGGGCCTGTTCATCATGGACAACTCCCATCAATTTCACATCGCGATCCGCAATGTTTTGAAGTTCGGCGTCCTGACTGCCTTTGAGAATCTCCGTGACGCCTCCGGCGGTGAGAGGAGGCATTTTGGTCTGGCCCCTCGGGCCGATCTGGGCGAGCTCTTCGACTGCCTCGCCGTAGAGGAACTGGGTGACTTCGGGCTTGAGATCGAAGGGGATCAGAATTTTCCGGGCATCCGAGGAGGGGTCCTTTTCGACGAATTCGAGGGTCAAGGAGGAATCATCCACCGAAATGACACGGAGCGCTTCCGACTGGTTGCTGAGCAGGGGAGGCAGGATGACCCCCGGCTTCAGGATCAGCGAGCCGAGGAGGAGTTGCCGATGACCCGACTTGCTGGCTCCCCCGCTGATTTTCACGGCCTTGAGAATGCGCCGCAGCCGGGCCTCCTCGCTGGCTCCCTCCTGGGGGGATGTGGTGGTGCTGGATGGTTCCACCAGCTGCTGCACGAAAGGATTCCGCTCGTTCGACCGGACATCGAGAACCTGCCGTCCGTCCGGGTAAAGCAGCGATTCGGAAGCGGCCGGCGCATTCACGGAAAGCAGAAGGAAGAGGAGGAAGAAATGCGGAGTGCGGAATGCGGAATTCGGAGCACATGCCAGCGGGAGCTGGCCGGGCAGCCTGCCGCAGGCAGCCCGAAGGGCGGGAGCGAGCGAAGAATCACATTCCGCATTTTCTTTGAAAGGTCTCATTGTTTCAGGAGGGGTTGCTCGAGGACGACTTCCATCCGGAGGTCGTTTGCGCGGGTTCCTTTGGAGAGGTGGACGCTGCTGGTGCGTATGGTCGGCATGGTGGCTTCAAGTTTTCCAAGCCAGTTCAACAGTTTTGCATAATCATCCTCGAAGGTCAGCAGGGCGCGGAGGGACGTCGGGATCGAGGTGTTGTTTTTGACGGGAGCCGGCTCGAACCGTTGGGACAGGTTGACGAGGTTGGCATCCTTGACTTTCATCTGCATGTTGATTTCCGCGCTCTGGGTCGTGTCCACGGTGGTGAAATACGGCTGCCAGATTTTGAGGAACTCGATGAGGTTGGCGGACTGGCGGCGGAGGTCGGAGAGCTGGGAGTGCTCCCGGTTGAGCTGGCTTCCAGCAGTCTCCTCTTCCATCTGCGCATCGGCCGCTTCCTTCTGCACCTTGGTGCGGTGGTTCTGGACCCAGAGCGTGAGCTGGACCAGAGCCAGGATCAGGATGGCGATGATGCCGCAGGAGATATGCTTGTGGTTCATGGCGTCTTCGGCGCTTGGGAGTCCTCCGTCTGCTGGGCGGTCCTGCGGACAAGCATGGCCTTGTAATCGAGCAGCCCGCGACCGAGCTCCCGGGTCGGGGAGAACGCCCGGAAGTCGAGGGAGGCGATCCGCTCCATTGTTGCGTCGAGTTGTTTGGTGGAATCGGTGCCGATCTGAAGCTCCAACTTCAGCTGCGCGGGGTCATCTGCCGATCGGTCGATGCGCATTTCCAGAAGGGAGGCTTTCGGGCCCATGCTGCGGGTGATTTCGACGATCAGAGGCTGGAGGGGTTGGGAGCCCTGCACCCAGTCCTGGATGTCGGTTGCCTTTTTGATCTGGGCCTCAAGGGCCGCCCTCTCGTTCCTGGATGCCTGGGTCTGGGCATTGAGCACGGCGGTCTGGGCTTTGTGGTTGTCCCGCTTCGCGATGCCCACGCGGAACTGGATGAAAAAGATCGAGCAGAGGATGACGGTGACGGCGATCGAGCAGTAAAAGAGGATCGGCACAAGCCGGAGAACGAGGGGGAGGGGAGGAGTGATGTCCTTCCGGTCGTTTTTAAAGTCGTCAATCTGGCGGGCGTTGATTTGCATGCGGCTAGAATTTTACCATGAGGCTTGCTAGAAGCCCGGGCTCGGAAAGGTCGTTGACGGGGCGGCCCGGGAAGGCGGCTTCAAGGCGCCCGGCAAGGCCGGCAATCGGCTCGTCGCAGACCAGGGTGATCCCGATTCCGGGCGACAGGCGGGAGTGGAACGGGGCGAGCAGATCCGCGATCGGGGAGGCCTCCCCGTCATAGACATCGGTGCGGGAGCGGAGTTCCAGCCAGCGGTCCTGGTCCTGCACGAGCGCGCAGACAGCTCCCTCGCAGCAGACGATGTAGAAGCTGCTGACCGGGTGCTCCGAACCCTTGGAGCGGTTCGTTTCCGAGAGGGCGTAGCGGAGCAGGATGTAGGCTCCGCAGCAGACTCTGCCCACGCGAAACCCGACATCGGCGAACATCGCCTCGGTTTTCCGGGTCTGGTCCTCGTCGAAGGTCAGCAGGATGCTGGAATTGGTTTCGGGGTTGTGGGTGAGGGCGTAGCGCTTGCCCCTTTCGAATTTGCCTCCGAGGATTGCCCGGGGGTTCGATTTCAGCATGTCCTCGCTGCCGGCGCGGCGGGAGAGGTTGGTTTCCAGGCTGATGACATACCGGGTGTTGAGAGACAGCGAGCACCAGCCCCGGTCGGTCAGGGATTTGATGTGGTCGACAGCCTGGGTCAGAGCCTCCTTGGGGTCGGCCCGCACGGATTCGAATTCGGCGGGCTTTCCGGAACGGCCGATGCCCCGCCAGGAAAGCTTGGCGCGTCCAAGGCCGATGAGGACGGTCCGCTCGCCGGGAAACCGCTTTCTCCAGGGCGCAGAGGAGTCGTCCGGCTCCGGGCGGAACGCGGAGAAGTTCAGGATGGATTTGAGGTCGACAGAATTCATCGGGTGATCTCCGGCTGGCGTTCGAGATAGTCGGAAACCTCATCCCATGAGAAGGCGGTTTCAGTCGGGGCGATTCCGCTCATGAACCCCTCCTCCATTCTGAGGGAGATGCTTTTTTCAAAATTATACATGCCTTTTTTCCATCCCGTTTCGAGTTCCTGGTCGAGCTTTTTGAAGTCTCCGCGGCGGATGATGTTCACCACGCCGTCATATTGCAACAATACCTCATGGATGGGGAAGCGTTTTGATTTCCGCTCATCGAGAAGGAGCCGCTGGCACATGACGAGTCGGAGGCAGTCCGCAAGGGTTTCCTGCGAGCTGTCGAGGCGCTCGGAGGGGATGAGTTTCAAGAAGCGCTGGACGGTCTGGGATGCGGAGGAGGTGTGCAGGGTGGCGACGACGACGTGGCCGGTCTCGGAGGCTTGGAGGGCGATCTCCGCGGTTTCGCCGTCCCGGATTTCCCCGATGATGATGACATCCGGCGCCTGGCGCAGAGCGGCTTTCAGGGCCTTGCCGAAGTCGATCTCGTCGCTGCCCATCTCGCGCTGCGAGATGAGGGACGGCAGGCCGTCGGGGTAGATGAACTCGATCGGGTCCTCAAAGGAAATCACGTGTTCCCGCCGGCGGAGGGCGCGATGCAGGACCATCGAGGCAATGGTGGTGGATTTCCCGCTTCCGGTTGCCCCGCAGATGAGGAAGAGCCCGTTTTTTGCCTCAAGGAAGGACTTGAGAGCCGGAGTGGGAACCTTGATCGAGGAAGGGTGGGGGATTTCGTTGGGGAGGAGCCGCATGACCCAGCGCAGGCGGCCCTGCGTAATCATCTGGCTGACGCGGAACCGCCGGCCGTGGAGATCCATCGCGCTGTCATCGCAGCCCGGCTCCAGATATTCCGGAACCGCCATTTCAAAGACCGCCTCGTCGTAGATGAGCTGCCCGTTGAACTTGTAGGAGAGCGGGTCGCCGGGGGTAAGGTAAAAATCGCTGACCCCGTCAGAAAGGGACAGATCGCGGATCCGCTCTCCGACGAGGGAGTCTTCCGGGAGGTCAAGGAGTCGCATGGGAGTGGGAGTCTATCGGTTTGTGTGAGGATAATCAATGCGGGAGCGTCAGCGCCGTCACGGGATGGCCTGGGGCAAGCGCATCATGGCAGCACTCCCACGCCCTGCAGGGCTTGGCGGAGCGTTTGCCTCGGAGCCCCGAGCACGGCATCGCCCAGTTGATTCAACTTTGCTGTCGAGTAGTAGGTGGAGGCATCGACCTCGCGCATGGTGGACCAGTCGGGCTGGGTAAGGCCTTCGCTCTGCCAGACGACGTCTTCGTAGTCCTGGTCACCACCGCCGGCGATATCCTCGATGGCAAACACGTTGTTTCCAAGGCTGACGGCCTGACTCTGGGAAAACCCGGCCACGTCGCCGGTGTCAAAAGAGAGCGAGCTGAGGGGGTATCTTGTATCCGAGATGGTTCCAGTCGGCCAGGCTGTCCTGGAATCAAGAAAGGAGTCAGCCCCGGCAAAGGAATTATCAGGGATGAGGATAAACGCGACGGCAGTGCCGGGGTCGAAATAGTTGGCGCCATCCGGATCGCCTCTGCCGTCGCGGTCCATGGCCCGTCCGCCCTGGTCTCTCTCCAAAACCCTCCGAACGGCCTCCTTCATGAACGCCATCAACCCCTCTGCCGTTTTCAAATTATACGGGGGATCTCCCATTCCATCCAAAGAGAACACTCCCAATTCTCCGCGGTAGCCGGCGCCGTCATAAACCTTGTTTTTTGTTGTCACGGTCCCGTTGGCCCCGACAATCGAGACACCGCCGGTGAGGTTGGGGTGGGACAGGAGCGCGGCGACGGAAGGATTGACGGCCACTGCCGACCCGGGGGAGTTGCCGGGTGTTTCAGGGGTTTCGCTGGCGGGAGAGTAGTTCCATGCCCACCCGTTGGTTCCGACATTTTCCGCACCGGTGCGGTTGCTCGTGAGTGAGGCATTTGCCGAAATCGCTTCATTGATCGGGAACTCGACGATCCCGGAGTTGGCCATCCCGATCACAAAGCGGGGAGGGACAGCCGAATTCGTGGAAGGAGACCACGTTGCCCGAAGCCGGGTGGTGTTGCCACCATTTGTGCGGTCCGCATAAATCCTCCGGTCGATCACGCTGCTGCGGATGCCGATGGTGTCCGCGGCGCCGCTGGTTTTCAGAATTGTCAACACGTCGCAATAATTCGGGGCCCCGTCATCGGCTCCCGTCATGCCGTTCGTGCTGCCCCCGCTGCTGAGGTAGATCTGGATGGACCTGTTGAGCGACTCGACGTCCTGTTCGAGCTTGGTGGCGTCGGCGGATTGCTGGGTTCTTGTCACGGCCACGTAGCCGATGGCGCTGATTGCCGCGATGGCAGCGATGACTCCCAACACCTCGATCATCGTGAAGCCATTCGCGCTCGCCGGGGGACTCATCGCCTTCATGGCTTTTGTATATCGGCAAGCTTAATCGAAGTCAATAATATTGTTGCATTGTTGCATAGATTTGACTAGCACAAGCCGCACTTCATTGAGTATAAGCAATCCCAACCTGCCCTGACCTTTGGAATCACGCGCCCCAGTTATTCACAGCCAACAATCGGAAAACCCGTGCCGGTTTGACACCGGGCGCAGTCACAGCGGGGGGATTTTTTTGTGAAAGTTCATCTCATTGTTTGTGTTGTATTGTTGACGCTGTTTCCGGCTGAGCGGGCGGCGCTTGCACAGCCCCCTGCTCCCTTTGTGGTCGAGCCGCCGCCGAATGCGGCTTATCCGGATTACGGACCTGCAGGGAATCTTGCAGCCGCCCGCCTGCGCCGCGAGCCTCCCAAGATGATCACATTCGACCGGGCGGCCCTGCGTGATGTGCTCAGATTTCTGGCAGATACTGCGGGGATTCCATTTATTGGCATCCCCGAAAACGATGCTGCGAACCGCAAGCTGGTGACATTCACAATGGAAGCGAGTCCCTTCGTCGTGCTGGAAAGCGTCGCCCGTGAAAACGGGATCCGCCTCAGCTACGAGAATGGCGTCTGGTATCTGCACACGGTGGATGAAGAGCGCGAAAGGCGGCTGAGGGAGGAGGACGAGAACAAGCTCGTCGGGATCATTTACCGCCTCAGCTACGACCCGGTGGACAGGGTGGATTTCAAGGATGCCACGACGCAGACGCAGCAGAATGATGGCACATCCGCAACGGCGATTCCCCTTCAGAACTCCCAGCGGGTGTTTGAGTCCAAGGAGCCGCGCATCGTCAATGAAATCCGCGTTTTGGTCGGCTTGCCGCCGATCACCTACAACAAGGATGGCACCGTGACCAACCCGCTGATGACGGATGGGTCGGGATACACCACCGAGTCCACCGTTCAGACCTCCCCCAGCGCTTCTGCCAGCGCAGCGCAACCAACGCCTCCTCCCCGCTTGAACCGCACCTACCTCCCGACTCAGACGCCGCAGGTCATCTACAATTCGGATAACAACACCCTCTGGGTGGTGGCCACGAAGCAGCAGCACAAATGGGTGGCCGAGTATCTGCTTGCTGTCGATCTTCCGCAGGACCTGATCGCCATCGAGGTGAAATTTTTTGAAACCTCCAAAGATCCGAGCAAGGCCTACGGCATCAATTGGGCGGGGACCTTCGGAGGAAACGGCCTGACATTCAACGGGCAGGCTGCGGCCAGCGGGACCGGTGGGGTGACCGTGAATACAAGCAACGGCAACACCGCCAACAGCGGCTTCAATAATTCGAACCAGTTCAGCACCGCTTCGCAAACCGGCACCGGCCCGCAGACCATATTCAACGATCCGGTCACCGGTGCGATCGGTGTGATTCCCGGCCAGCCACCTTACAACTATACGCTCGGATCGGAAAACAACCTCGCCTTCAACAACCGCAACAAATTCAGCGGGCAGTCCTACAACGCGATGTTTAACGCGCCTTATTCGGCGGTTTTGAGCATGGACCAGGCCTCGGTCTCCATCAAAGCCTTCATGCAGGACACGGATACGACGGTGGTGCAATACCCGAGGGTCCTGACGGTGAACAACCGGGAGGTGGCGATCAGCAGCGCCGTCAACACCCCGATCCTGTCCTCCTCCCAAACGACCGGAAATGCGGGGTCCTCCACATCCACCCAGCAGGTCAATTATTTTCCGATCGGCACGCAGATCAACATCCTCCCTAAGACAGTCGGCAAGGAAGACATTGCGATGAGCGTGGCCATCACGATTTCTTCTTACGTGACGGACAAATCCATTGCCGGGAACCTGTATCCGGTGACTGCTTCGAGGATTTACAACGCGGCGCTGCAAGTTTCCCAGGGGTATACCCTGGCGGTCGGAGGTCTTGAGACCACCGATGACCGGGCTGCGAATGACGGGATTCCCGTGATGCGCGACATTCCGGTTGTCGGCCAGTTTTTCAAGAGCAAGGGCCGTGCGCGCAACAAGAAAAACCTGATCATCTTCATCACGCCGATGATCATTCCCAACACGAAGGCCACACGCGGGATCAGCGAAACCCCCGAGGCGGTCATCCCGATCCGGCCAAACGACCCGACTCCTCCGACATTCACTCCGGACGGGCGTCTTGTCGGGGGAAAAGATGCGATCAACGCCGCCTTCGCCTGGTTTGATTTCCAGATCAAGTGGTTCAAGCAGATCAACAAGGAAAACCGTTCTGATCGCGAGTCGATCAAGCAGCTCCGCGCGGTGATTTCCGCCGCGCGCATGCTCGTTGCCGATATCGCGAATATGCAGGAAAATGCCGATCCGGTCCGCGCTCAAAAGCTTGCTGCGGATGAGGAGCGCGCCATGGCGGTCCTGACCGAGCTCAACAAGGTTCTTGCCTACGCCCAGGACAACTTGATGTAGGGTTCAAGATCTCTCTAAGCCGTTTCAGACGCTGTTCCTTGCCTTGGGAGGATGGTCGGGATATAGTAAATTCATGATTGCGGATCTTGACGTGAAGACACTGTCGAAAGTTGAAAAGCTTCGGCTGATCGAAAGCCTCTGGGCGGAGTTATCAGTGGAAGATTCTGGAGTCGCCTCCCCGCAATGGCATCAAGATGCACTTCGAGAAGCTGAGAGACTCCATGCTGAAGGAAAGGCAGGGTTTTCCGATTGGAGCGAGGCCAAGGAGCGGATTCGCGCTGCCGTGTCTGCTAGGTGAAAATCACAATTCTCGATCTCGCCGAACGAGACTTGCAGGAGGGTTTTTATTTTTATGAAGGCCAGCAAAGCGGCGTCGGGGATTATTTTCTCGATTCGATCTATGCGGAAATCGACTCCCTTGCCCTCTATGCCGGGATTCACAGGCGGGTCTTTGGTTACCACCGGCAGCTATGCAGAAGATTTCCGTATGCCATTTACTACAACACGGGAGACGAGGAGATTTCCGTCTGGCGGGTGTTGGATTTGCGGCGCGATCCAATATGGATTGCAGGCCAACTTCGGGCGATTTAGAAAAAGCACCGAGCGAACCGGAAGTTTTGGAGGTTTTCGGATAATCTGCGTGAATCTGCGTGAATCTGCGGCTAACCTCCTTCCATGCAAGCTGACTGGGAGATCAAATCGCGGGCGCATGTCTGCGCGCGGACCGGAACGGAATTTGCCCCCGGGGAATTATTTTACACCCTGCTGATCCGCGAGGGTGACGGGTTCCGCCGCGAGGACCTTTGCGAGGAGGCTTGGGGCACCCGGAATGAAAACATCCAGCCGTTTTCGTTCTGGCGCTCCAAATACGAACCCCCTGCGCCGCCGCGTCCCGAGCCGCTGCCGCGCGACGATGCCGAGGGGCTCCTCCGCAGGCTGGTTGCGGAAAACGACCAGGCCTACAAAAATGTCCGCTACATTCTGGCCGTGATGCTCGAGCGGAAGCGGATGCTGCGGCCGGTGGAGAGCAGCGACCCGGACATGCTGGTCTACGAGCATGTTGCCACCGGAGAGACGATCGTCCTCGCCAACCCGCACCTCGGGCTCGAGCAGATTCCGGAAGTGCAGCGCGAGGTCAGCGCGCTTCTCGCTCCGGATTCCGGTGTGTCTGCATAAACCTGAATACCGCAGAAGATTTCACCGCAGATTGACAAGATTTTCACAGATTAAACCTGGGAAAAGCAGTTCATTTCACCACAAAGAACACAAAGGCCACAAAGAAAGAAAATTGCAAACGCTCCACTCGGATTCTTTCCTCGCCGGGCGCATCAAATTTCCGACAAACTCACCATGTATTCATCTCTCTTTGCGTTCTTTGTGGTAGAATGCATTTTCTATATTTGGGTTTAAATGGGCGCTGACGGCGCATCGCCCTCCATTTCCTTGCAAAACACCCCCCTGCGCCCCCTGCTCTTTCTTGCCCCCATGGCGGGCGTCACCAACACCGTTTTCCGCCGGCTTTGCAAAGAACTTGGTGCGGATGTGCTGACCACCGAATTCGTGTCGGCCGAGGGGATTCTTCACCGGAATGAACGCACGAGGCGTTATCTGGAATTTCACCCGGACGAGCGGCCGCTGGGGGTTCAGCTTTTCGGCGCCGATCCGGAGCGGTTGGCGGAGGCTGCTCGCGCGGTCATTGACTGGGTTGCGCCGGACTTCATCGATCTGAATTTCGGGTGTCCGGTGAACAAGGTCGTGTGCAAAAACGGCGGTTCTTCGCTCTTGAGGGACGGTCCCCTCCTTGGCCGCGTGGCCCGCGCGGTGGTCGCTGCTGCTGGACCTGTGCCTGTGAGCGCGAAGATCCGCACCGGGTGGGATGCGCGTTCGATCAACGCGGTTGAAAACGCGAGGCTGCTTGAGGGGGAGGGGATCCGGAGGATCGCCGTGCACGGACGGTCAAAGGACCAGGGGTATTCCGGTGAGGCGGATTGGGAAGTCATCGGCTCGGTGGCGGATGCCGTTCGGATACCGGTGGTCGGAAACGGAGATATTTCGAGCGCGGAGATCGCGCTGCGGCGGCTTCGCGGGACGAAGGTTTCCGGCCTGATGATCGGGAGGGCCGCGATGAGCCATCCCTGGATCTTTTCCGAGATCCGGAGGGCGATCGAGGGAAAGCCCGCCCAGCCTCCGCTCCCACCGGACCGCCGATGGGAGTTCATCCTCGGCCATTGCCGGAAGGAGATCGAATGGTGGGGAGGCAAGGAGCTTCTGGCGCTGAAGGCGATGCGCGCGCGGCTGATGGCCTACACCCGGGGAATGCCAGGCGGGCCGCGACTGCGCGAAAAGCTTCAGCGCGTCGAATCACTCGATGAGGTGCGGAGGATCGCGGAGGCCAGCCAGTCGGCCGGCGCGGGGTGACGCGTTATTCGAACGGGAACCGGACGCCGATTTGCGAGCGGATTTCGTCCATGACTTCTGCTGTCGCGACGGTGTCGGCCCACGGCATGAGCGGGCTTTCGATTTCGCCGGCATGCAGGCAGCGCATCGCCTCCTCGCACTCGTATTCGAAGCCCTCTCCCCGCAGGGGCTCCCGGACTGTTTCGACCTGATCGCCCGAGGTGAGCGTCGCTTCCTGCGCCGAGATGAAAATGGAGGGGACCTGAATGGATTCTTCTTCGCCGGCGATGCACAGCGAGTTGTCTCCCTGTGCGGAGAATCCGCATGCGAACTGCGCAAGTCCGCCGCAGGGATAGCCGAGGGAAACCGAGAGCATTTCGTCAACCCCCGTCGCGGCAAGCGTGGCGAGGGAGGTGATTTTATCGGGTTTTTCTCCAAAGACGAATTGGGAGATCGCGAGATTGTAGACTCCAAGATCCAGAAGTCCGCCCCCCGCCAGATCAGGGTTGAGCCATCGTTTCAAGGGATCCTGGACACCGCGGACGCAGAAGCCCGATGTTACGATCCGCGGCTTTCCAATCCGGCCGATCCGGATCCATTCACGGACCCTGCCGTAGACGGGGAGAAACCGCGTCCACATGGCCTCCATGAGAAACACCCTTCTGGAACGCGCAAGATCCACGAGTTCCCGGGCCTGCGCCGCATTGACCGCCATGGGTTTTTCGCAGAGCACGGCCTTTCCCGATTCCAAAAGGAGTTTTGCTGCCGCAAAGTGAGCGCTGTGAGGCGTGGCGACATAGACGATGTCGATCCCGGGATCGCTTGCGAGCGCCGAGACATCGTCAAAAGCCAGTTCCGCTCCGGATTCCTCCGCGAATGACCTGGCCCGCGAAATGTCCCTCCCTGCGACCGCGCGAAGGTGGCCGCCGTTCGCGACGCGGAGATCCCTTGCGAACTTGCGCGCGATCCCCCCGGGGCCCAAGATCCCCCATTCTATGGTTCGCGGTTGCATGAGGATGGCAGTCCCCTCGCGCTTATTCGACCGTGACGCTCTTGGCGAGGTTGCGCGGCTTGTCCACATCGCAGCCGAGCGCCACCCCGATGTGGTAGGCGAACAACTGCAGCGGGATGACAGAGAGGATCGGCGTCAGATAATCCGGCGCATGAGGGACGAGAAGCACGTCGTCACAAATTTTTGCGAGCGCGGTATCGCCTTCGGTGCCGATGGCGATGACCGGTCCCTTGCGCGCCTTGACTTCCTCGATGTTGCTCACGTTCTTGTCAAAGACGGCATCCTGAGGGGCGATGAAGACCGAGGGTGTCTCCTCGTTGACCAGTGCGATCACCCCGTGCTTGAGCTCGGCGCTCGGGTATCCGGAGGCGGAGATGTAGCTGATCTCTTTGAGCTTCAAAGCGCCTTCCATCGCGATCGGGTAATTCGCCTGCCGGCCCATGAAGAGAAAATTGTTCGCCCGGGCATACTTTTTGGCAACCTTCTCGATTTCCGCGTCGAGCTCGAGGGTTTTTGCCACGAGTTCGGGGAGTTTTTCCATCTCGGAGATGATCGTGCGTCCCTCGGCATGGCTGAGGTGGCGGATCCGGCCGAGGAGAAGCCCCAGGAGCGTGAGGATCACAAGCTGTGAGGTGAACGACTTGGTGGCTGCGACCCCGATTTCCGGTCCCGCGTGCATATAGACCCCCCCGTCGCTTTCCCGGGCAATCGTGCTGGCGACGTTGTTGCAGATCCCGAGCGTGTGGTGGCCTTTGCGCTGGCTTTCCCGGAGCGCGGCGAGCGTGTCGGCGGTCTCCCCGCTCTGGCTGATCACAAAAACCAGCGTGTCGCGGTCCATCGGGAGGTTGCGGTAGCGGAACTCGCTTGCGATCTCGCACTCGACCGGGATGTGGGCGAGGTTTTCGATGATGTATTCCCCGGCGAGGGCCGCGTGGAATGCGGTGCCGCATCCGCTGAGCACGATCCGGTCCACCGCGCGCAGCTGGGCGTTGGTCATCTCCAGCCCGCCCAGCTTGGCCGTGGCCTCCTCGGAGGACAGTCTTCCCCGCATGGCGTCGCGGATCGAATTCGGCTGCTCGTAGATTTCCTTGAGCATGTAATGAGGGAATGTTCCCTTGTCCACGGCGTCCGCGCTGAACTCGACCGTGCTCACCTGGAAATCCGCTCCCGAGCCCGAGACGGTTGAAATGTCAAACCGCTCGGCTTCCACGGCCACGATCTCGTAGTCGTTCAGGTAAACGACCTCGCGCGTGTGGGCGACGATCGCGCTGACATCGCTGGCCAGGAAGTGTTCGTCGCGTCCGATGCCGAGAACGAGGGGGCTTCCGCGACGGGCGCCGACCATGACCCCCGGGATATCGGCGTGTATGACGGCGATGCCGTAGGTGCCAATAACCTGCCGGAGCGCCAGACGCACTGCCTCGACAAGGCCGGCCTTCGTCCGGTCACCGACTCCGTCAATGGCTTCTCCGACGAGGTGGGCCAGCACTTCGGTGTCGGTTTGGGACTTGAACTGATGGCCCTTGGCCAGCAACTGCTCGCGGAGGGTTTGGTAGTTTTCGATGACCCCGTTGTGCACGAGGGCAAGCCTCCCGCTCTGATCGCTGTGGGGATGGGCATTTTCGAAAGTGACTCCGCCGTGAGTGGCCCAGCGGGTGTGGCTGATCCCGGTCTTTCCGTGCACCGGGTCCAGCTGGATCGCCTCGGCAAGGTTGGCAATCCGGCCGACTGCCTTGCGGGACTCGATCGACCCTCCGTTGAGGAGGGCAACGCCCGCCGAATCATACCCCCGGTATTCCAGCCGGCGCAGCCCGTCCATGAGGACCGGAAGCGCTTCCGCCCGCCCGATGTAGCCAACAATTCCACACATAGATTTGAATCGTGACAACTCCCTGCCTGTGCGGCAAGATACAATTCCGCCATGAGCCGCCCCTCAAACGCACTGCCCACCGCAAAAACCCTGGCCATCATCATGGGAGGAGGGGCCGGATCAAGGCTGTTCCCGCTGACCAAGGAGCGCTCGAAGCCGGCCGTCCCGCTCGGTGGCAAATACCGCCTGGTGGACATCCCGATCAGCAACTGCCTGAACTCCGGCCTGCGCGGGATCTATATCCTCACCCAGTTCAACAGCACGTCACTTCACCGGCACATCAACTCGAGCTACAAGTTCGACGACTTCACGCCGAGCTTCGTGGAAATTCTCGCCGCCCAGCAGACGCCGGAAGGATCGCGCTGGTATCAGGGAACCGCCGACGCCGTGCGGCAGAACATGCGGTATTTCCTCGAGCATCCCTACGAATACTTCGTCATCCTCAGCGGCGACCAGCTCTACCGGATGGACTATCGCGACATGCTCCGGCAGCACGTGGAATCGGAGGCCGACCTCACGATCGCCACGATCCCGGTCGCCCGCCAGGCCGCAACCGGCTTCGGGATCATGCTCACCGACGACGACAAGCGGATCCGGCAGTTTGTTGAAAAGCCGAAGGACCCTGACATTCTGGATGCTCTCCGGATTCCGTCCGAGCTGCTCGCAAAGATCGGGCAGCCGCCGGATGCCGACCTCTATCAGGCGTCGATGGGGATCTACATATTCAACAGGTCCGTGCTGGAGGCGTGCCTCGACAACGACTACGTGGATTTCGGAAAAAACATCATCCCGGCGGCCATCAGCGACACCAAGGTCATGGCCCACATCTTTCAGGGCTACTGGGAGGATATCGGAACGATCTCCGCATTCTTCGAGGCGAATCTGGCCCTGACGGAACCGAACCCGCAATACAGCTTTTATGTCCCCGGCTCGCCGGTGTTCACCCAGCCTCTCTTCCTTCCGGCGAGCGTGGTGAACTCCGCGAAAGTGGACAGCGCGATGATTTCCGACGGGTGCATCATCGGAGATGTCAAGCTGGAGCGCTGCGTTCTGGGAATCCGCAGTGTGATCCAGTCCGGCTCGACGTTGAAGAATACGATCATGATGGGCGCCGACTTTTATGAGTCGGAGGTCCGGGGCCCCAAGGAAGGGATCCCGCCGATCGGCATCGGCCGCGACTGCGTGATCAACGGAGCGATCATCGACAAAAATGCCCGCATCGGGCACCACGTCGTGATTTCGCCCGAGGGAAAATCCCAGGATCTGGACGGCGATGGATACTACATCCGGGACGGAATTGTTGTGGTTCCGAAAAACAGTGTCATTCAGGACGGAACTTGGATATAGGCGTGGCATGAGATTTTTATTCCGAGCGGTCGCCGTGCTGGCGCTTTGTTTGAACCTTGGCGGCTGCTTCTTCGACCAACCGCTCACGGGCGGCCCCTCAAAGGGCGTCAACACCTGGCTGCTGGGGGTCTGGGAATCAACCGATGACAAGGGGCGCACGGCGCGGGCGATGGTTACTCCGATCGATTCCGACCGGTATGCCGTCCAGCTCGCCCTGCCCGGCAAGGGCCCCCGCGAGGTGAAGCGCTACGAGTTTGAGATGTGGCCCTCGCGTGTCGGCGACACGCTTTTTCTCACTCTCCGCTGCCTCGAGAGCGGCGGGGATATTCCCGCCGGCGGGCACGTCTTTGTGCAGCCCCAGCTTCTCGATCAGAACAGCGTGCGGATGCGTGGCCTCAAACTTGATTCCGACCCGTCGGCATCCAGCTTCGAGCTGCGCAAGGAAGTCCGCCGGAAGCTGAAGGAACTCTCCCTCTACGAGGGTGCCCTGAGTGCCGTCTGGAACCGCGTCGAAGAGATTTACTGGAGCCAGGATGGCGGCGATCCCGCCTTCAAACCCCTCCGCAATCCCTCTCCCAGGCAGATCCGGGTGATCCGGCCCGGCGACGAAACCGCTCAGGAGCTCGATCCGGAACTCAAGAAGATCCGCAACCCTTCACTCTAACAGCCCGCTTTGACGGGATATGGAAAATGAAGATTATGTCACGCTCGAGAAAAGAATCGGCCGCGCGCATCTTGCGGAACGCCTGCTGAAGCAGGCCGGGAATTCGGCGAAACTGCTGCACCAGGGGGAGGGGATTTTCCGGCTGGAGAAGTTTCTTCCGATCGATTCCCTGGTATCGCTCGGATTGCGGTGCTGCGGGCTTGGCGGGCTGGTGCGCCGGAATTTTCTTGGCGTCCGTGTCGTGACCCGGCATTGGACGCTGCCGCGCCTGACGCGGGCTTTCGAGGGATTCCGGCTTCTTCAGCTAACCGACCTGCACCTCGATCTGGATGAGGCGCTGGTGCCGGTGGTCGAACGGCTTGTCCGGGCGACTCCCCACGATGCGGCTGTCGTGACAGGAGATTACCGCAACAAGACGGATGGCGATTACGGGCCGTGCGTGGCCGGAATGGAGAGGATCACCTCCGCCCTTGCGCCGGAGCGCTGGGGGATTCTTGGAAATCATGACTGCATCGAGATGGTGCCCTCATTGGAGGAGGCGGGCCTTCCTGTGCTTCTGAACGAAACCGCTTCCATCCGGCGAGGAGGGGAAGACCTCTGGATCGCGGGAATCGACGATCCCCATTTCTACAAGGCCCACGACCTGAGAAAGGTCCGTTCCGCCGCGCCGCGGGAGGCCTGCGTGATCCTGCTCTCGCACAGCCCCGAGATATTTTCCGAGGCGGAGCGCGTGGGATTCGATTTGCAGTTGAGCGGCCATACACACGGCGGGCAGCTCTGCCTGCCCGGCGGCCTTCCGGTGATTGTTCCCTGCCAGGTCGACCGGATGTTCGTCAACGGCCGATGGAGCCACCTGACGCTCCAGGGCTACACGTCCCCCGGAACCGGAAGCTGCGCGGTTGCCGCGCGGTTGAATTGTCCGCCGGAGATCTCGCTCCACATCCTGCATTGCTCCGCCTGAGGGAGGCCACAGAGAAAATGCTGGAGCGAGGAAAGAGGATGATCCGCCCCCAATGGCAGAGCCGGTCGAAGGGAGACAGCCTGCCGCAGGTAGCCGCGAAGCGGTGAGAGCAGCGAATCAAATGGCTCGCCAAGCCGTCCGGCGAGAGAAGTCGGCGGGCCCGGCGATCCCGCCCTGCCAAAAAGCCCGTCTCAGGCGGATTTCGTCCCGAAGCGCATTTCGTAATCGAAGAGCTCTCCGTCGCGAAAGAACCGCTTCAATTCGATCGCGGCATTCTCCTGGCTGTCCGATGCATGGACGATGTTGACCATCACATCCACCCCGAAATCCCCGCGCACGGTTCCTTTCGCGGCCTTCTTGGAATCGGTGGGTCCGATGATGTCTCGCACGCGCCCGACCGCATTGTCGCCCGCCAGGGCGAGGGCGATCACGGGAGTGGATTGCATGAAGGTTTCAACTTCCGGATAAAATGGCTTCGATGCGATGTGGGAGTAATGCTCGCGGAGCAGGGAGGCATCCGCACGGAACATCCTGCACCCGCGGATCTGGAATCCGGCATCTTCAAACCGCTTCAGAACCTCGCCCGCCTTGCGGCCCGCTATGCAGTCGGGCTTCAAAAGAATCAGTGTCGTTTCCATAGAGCCGAGCACTGTAGCCGCCCGCATGGTGGCGGAAAGCAGATTTTTTCCGGCGGCTTATCGCGAGATGAAGCCAGACGCGGCCGCTGCCGCCGCTCGCGGGTTGGCTGCGGTTTTTTCCAGCCGGGTGCGGGCCGCTGATGCGGGGGTGTTCCAGGCGGCCGCATATTCCGCGACGAGATACGACGACAGGCGGTCCAGGCGGGAGCGGAGTTTTTCAAGGTCCGGCGGGTCACCTGCTGGCATCGGTTCCCCCTGCTTCCACCGGCTCATCCAGGCCTCCTGCTCGAGGCACGATGCCTCGATCTGCGCGCGCACGAACCGTGCAACAAGCCCCCCGTCCAGATCGGCGGCTTCCCCCTGGCGGACCAGCTTCTGGAGGATTTCCTGCTCGCGGGCCGGGTCGCGCACCGGGAGGCCGTCCGCCTGCTTTGCCCATGCCACATCGCGGGCCAAGGACAGGCGCTCCGCCATGATGGCCACGATGGGTTCGCTGCTTTCAGGAAGCGGAGGTGTCGAACAGGCGGCGAGGAGAATCATGGGAAACAGGAGGACGGGTATCCGGCCCGGCGGGAAAATTTTCATGATTCGGTCTACCTGGAGAGAAGGTTCTCCGGGCGCTTGTCATCCTGTCCGGGTTTCTGTTTGGCCCCCGGGAGATCCACCGGGCGGTCATGGAGTGAGGGAAGGGATTGTTCCGGAGGAGGAGCCGTCGGGTCATAAGCCTGGCCGCCGACCACAAGGACGCTTCCGTCACTGCCCCGCCTGAGCGCGGGACGGGTCGAGAACTCGTTGAAGGATTTTCTCTCGAGGACTTCGCCGTTGAGGCCGATCTTGGAGTAGATGAATGTCTTGGGAGCCGAGTTTTGCAGAACATGGACCTGGTTCTGCCTGTCGAGCATGACATTTGGGTCGCCAAAAGTGAGGAACCGGCCGAGCTGGTGGGTGCAGTAGATTTTTCCGGCCTGAGTGTCCTCGATGCGCAGGTAGAGCTGGGTGCTCTGCGGGAGCCGGTGCGAGAGGAGGGAGATGGTCCTGCTGGTTCCAGCCCCCTGCGCGCCATCCGGAACCCCGACCGTTTTCTTCCACATCGGGCGCCCGTCGGTGATCTCGAAATTCAGCGAGGGGGATGTGAAGAACCGGTTCCCCTGTTGGGTGAAAACCGTGGCGCGCGCCCGGTAGCCCCCGAATTCGCTGATCGGAAACAAGGGGGTCAGGTTGACGGTGCGGCTGATTTTTTGCTGGGGACCGAGCTCGAGCGGAGCGTTAGTGTAGTCGCCTCCCACCGGCGGGATCGGCCGGCCATCCATGGTTTCCAACTGGAGACCGAACCACTTGTTCTGGCCGCTGTCGGCGAGAGAAAGTTCGCCGCCGGTCAGGTTGGTGATCGTGACGGTGGCGAGGATCGGCTCGTAGATGATGTAGAGGTTGCGCTTCAGGGCGATGTCCACCTGGATCTGCGCGTGCGCGGAGAGGGTGGCGGCAACGAGCGCCGTGAGAACAAACCTCATTTCGACGGCGGGGTGTCGGAGGCGGTCCGGAAGCCCAGCGCATCATCCTGCTGGAGGTCCATGAGTTTGATCACGCGGCGGGTCACCGACGGGTCGGCATTTTTCCAGTTCCCGCCCCTGATGACGGGCATCTTGCCTCCGCCTTCCGGGCTGTCCACATAGGTGGCGGTCCACTCGGAGACGTTGCCGGAGGCTCCGAGCATCCCGTAGGGGCTCTTGTCACCTTTTTTTGCGTCGACGGTGTTCCAGCGCTTGAACCCGTCTTTGTCTCCGCCCAGCTTCGGATTGTTATTGAGGTCCTGCCCGGTATTGGCCCGTGCGGGATCCTCATCGTTGCCCCAGGAGAATTTGCGTCCATCGGTCCCTCGGGCGGCCTTTTCCCATTCCTCTTCGGTTGGAAGGCGCCGGCCCTTCCACTTCGCGTAGGCGTAGGCATCGAACCAGTCCACGCCGAAAACCGGAGAGTTCACATCGAGGGTGGCCTCCTGATACCGGCCCCAGCGTTTCGCCCTGGTATAGTAGCCGGGCATCGGGGGATTGAGTTCTTTCATGTCCGCCCAGGCGACCGGCACATGCGATTTTCCCTTGGGCTGGCCGGAATGTTCGAACTTGCCGGCCTGGTCCGGATTTTTTTCCAGGAAGGCGAGGAATTCGGCGTATTGCCCGATCGTCACCTCGTTTTCGTCGATATAAAACCGGGGGAGCGTGACCTTTTTGCCGTCCTGGTAGGAGAATTCTCCGGCCGGGACTTCCACCATCTTGTCGAGCGGGCGGACGGTGGCGCTTCCCTGTCTGGTGAGCGCGAATCGGATCGCGAAGAGGGCAAGAGCAAGAAGGGTCAGGGAGACGACGGTATTGATGATCATCCCGCGTTTCTGGCGTCTCTTGGACTCCTCCACGACGCGGATCGCCGCGCGTTCCTGCGCATCGAGCTTGTAGGCATCGGCGATAACGGTCTTCGGCTGGTAAGCTGCAACCGTCTGAAGGAATGCCGCCCAGGATGCCGGCGGGGAGTTGGGATCGACGAGCATCCCGGCAAGATCCCGCGCCCTGTCGGCTCCGGATTCCGGGAGGGCTCCGAGGATGATCTCCCCGACGCGCTTCATTTCGGCGGGCAGGTCGAATTCCTGCGAGGCCTTGGCCGAGGCGATGTTGGCGATGCGGACGCGGTTGGCCGGGCCGATGAGGATGGAGTTGGCGGTGATCAGGTCGTGCTCGATTTTTTCGCGAGCAAAAAAATCGAGGGCGTCGGCAGATGCCTTGATGGAGGCCAAGGCGGTGGGTTCATCCAGTTTGCCTCCGGCCTCGCGGAGCTGGCCGACCGAACGGCACGGGACGTATTCGCAGGAGTAGTAGCAAATGCCCTCCTCCTCTCCCGCCTCGTAGACCGAGATGACAACCGGGTTGCTGGCCTTTGCCTTCGCGCTGGCGTTGGAATTGAATCGCTCCACGGCCTGCGGGTTTGACCTCAGAGCCGGGTTGAGCACGTAGAACCTGACGTTCCGGTCGATGTTCGTTTGCCGGGCGCGATAGATCGGCCCCATGGGACCCTGGCCGACCCTGGCTTCGATCGAATAATTTCCGATCGTTCTTCCCACGAGATCGTCCGGTGGCAATTCGACTTCCGTGCCGAGGGCGGCGACTGTCGCAGCAGCGGCAGGCTTGGGCTTGTGTGCCGTGGGATTTGCCGTGCCTGCGGGCGTCGGGGTTGCGGAAACAGCCACCCGTTGTGCAAAGCTTTTCGTTGTTGGCGGAGAGTGGGGGGTGGGTGATACGGCGACGGGGGCTGGGCGGACAGCAGCAACGGCTGCCGGTTGGGCTGAAGCGGTCATCGCCTGAACGGCGCGAGGGGTTGCCTGGGGAGCAGGTTGCGGCGAGGCCTGAACGGCACGCGGGGTTGCCTGGGGAGCAGGTTGCGGCGAGGCCTGAACGGCGCGAGGGGTTGCCTGGGGAGCTGGCTGCGGCGAGGCCTGAACGGCGCGAGGGGTTGCCTGGGGAGCTGGCAAGGGCTGCGGGCCACCGGTCAGATTCCGGATCAGGGAATCCACCGCCGCAGGATCCACCGGCGAGGTGAGGACCTGGCATCCCGCAAACCGGTCTGAGTATGAGGAGAGGTCATGAGCCGATGTGAAAATGGCTTTCATCTGCGGAAGATGGGGCTGGATTGTCTCTCGCAATGCAAACCCGTCCGCGGGCTGGATAAAAACCTCCGTGATGAGAATATCGCACCCGGCATGCAGGTTGATCCATTCCACTGCGGCATCCGAATTTGTTGCGGATCCGGCTTCCGGCCAACCGAGTTCCCGAAGTTTTGCCGCGAGGCTCTCCGCCGAGGTTCCGGCACCGTCAACAACCAGTATTTTCATTGGGCTTCCTGTTTGAGATAGAGTGGAAGGGGGAATTTTCTTGCGAGCGGTCCTGGATCGGCCTGTGTGTCCTGCAGTTCGCCGTTGTAATAGACCCCGACGATATACCCGGCATATTGCCGGCCGGGAGATCCGTTGGAAGCGGCGCTTCCGGGGAGGCTGCTGTCCGGCAGGATGTAGGTGACATCGAGCAACTCGGGCTCGTTGTCCGACCAGTTGACCGGCGGGCTGATCCATTGGGAAACCACCTTGGACTCGGTGAGCTGGATTTCGCCCGCTTCATCCTGCTCGTAGAAGAAGACGTGGAGTTTCATCTCCCGGGTATCGACGGTGGACCCGGGCCGCGATTTGATGGCGATCCGGAGAACTTTCGTGCCCGGTGATCCGTCGCGCAATTTCGTATCCACGACTCCGAGCCGGGACCCCGGTTGAAGGCCGATTTCATCGCGGACATCGGAATTCTGTCCGGTCGGCACATCCTCCATGGCTTGGGGAGATTCCGATGCCGTGGATGGCGAGGCCGCCCCTCCGAGCTGGGAGAGCTTTTTCTCCGCCTGGGTGCGCAGTTCCGCTGGAAGTCCCGGCAGGGCGGCCACCCGCGCGTAATCAGCCGCAGCGTCCGCGGGCTGTTGCATGGACTCCAAAAGCCGTGCCCTGCGAAGAAGGATGCCGGGGTCATCAGCGAGCAGGTCGGCGGCCTCGTTGATTCCTTTGAGCGAGGATTCAAAATCCCCGACCCGGTAGGAGCGGTCGGAATCTGTGACCAGCCGGTTGATCCGCTGGACGAGCGCCGGATCGGGTTGGGAACGCTCGGGCCTGGCGATGGTGTCGGCCGCCGGATTTCCCGCCGGGAGAGCGGAGGAAGGGATGTCAGTGGCCGGCTGCACGCTGGCCACGGTTGCGCTCTCCACCACTTTCTCCCGCAGGATCGGAAGGAAATACCATGCGACTGCAAGAAATTGAAGGATCAGAATGAAGCCGAGGACCCCGACCGCTACGGCAAATGTCGCGCCCATGGGCTGCCTTGGGATCGGAGGCAAATTTTGCGTGGAGGAAGTCACAGGCATGTCATTTTACCGGGTTCAAAAAAAAACGAAAGTTCAATCGCCGGGCTGTTTTTCGATCGTGACCCGCAGGTCGAGATTTTTTCCCGCCCGGAGCAGCCCGATCGGAATTTCCCGCCCCGGCTCGGTTTCGGCGACCCGGTTGCGCAGGTCCTTCCAATCGGCGATCGGGCGCCCGTTGTAGGAGAGGATAACGTCGCCGGGTTGCAGGCCCGCGCGTGCGGCCGGAGAGTTTTCCAGCGTCTCCTGCACGAGCGCTCCCCTGGTATCGGGAAGGTTCAACCGGGCCGCAACAACAGGAGAGATCGGCAGCATGACCACGCCGAACCAGGGCCGGATCACACGGCCGTAATTCCGGATGTTTTCAAAGATCCGCCGCACGGTGTTCGCGGGGATGGCAAACCCGATGCCGTCCGTATTCTGGATGACGGCGTTGTTGAGGGCGATGATGTTTCCGTTGAGATCGACGAGCGGACCGCCCGAATTTCCCGGGTTGATCGGGGCATCGGTCTGAAAAAATTCATTGGCGGCCTCGCTCATCATGCGGCGGCCCTTGCCGCTGACGATCCCCTTGGTGACGGTTTCCTGAAGTCCGAACGGGTTTCCCACGGCGATCACCATCTGGCCGATCCGCACGTCGTCGGAGTCTGCGAAGGGAAGGGCCTCAAGATTTGACGCGTCGATTTTCAGCACCGCCACATCCGATAGCCTGTCCGCCCCAACAAATTGTGCCGGGAGCGAGCGGCCGTCATTCAGGTGAACTTCCACCGCCCCGGCATTTTGGATGACATGCCAGTTTGTGACAAGGTAGCCGTCCTCTGAGACAATCGCCCCGGAGCCAAGCTGTGGAGGAGGTTGGACCCCGGGTCCGGCTCCGAGCAAACGCCGGAGGACAGTGTTGCGAGGGTCCGCTGCATCTGAGGGGATGGCATTGATGCTCACCACCGATGGCAGAACCCTTCCCACGAGCGCTGTGAATTCCGTGTCGATCTCCGCAAGATACCGGGAGGAGACCGCGGATTCCGGGACGGGCTGCGGAGCAAGCGGGACGGATGTCCTCCAAAGAAAGACCACGCCGACCATGGCTGCGGCGACAGCGACAAACACCAGGAAGCGCAGAAGGTTTCGCATCAGTCCGTGGCCGCTAGAACGACGGGTCGAATTTTGCGGAGGAGAGGATCTTTTCGCGGATGGCCTCGGTTTCGAGGGCCTCATCCACCGGGGCCTGCCAGGCGAAGAAGTAGAGGGTGCCCGTTTTGTCGTTCGGTATGGCGATGTTCACGGCACGCATCTTCCCGTTGTCCCCATCGAAGCCGTATTCCGAACGCAGGGAGGGCAGGCCGTTGATCTCGCCTTTTTGCACGGGAGCGCTAGTCCCTTCATCCTGCGGCATGTCGACGAGGGCGGCGGCGTAGGCGGCGGGCGACTGCTCGGTGCGCTCGGGCACTTTTGTTGTGACGCTCAGGGTGATCGAGGCGGCTTCCGGCGTGCCCGGTTTCGCGAAGTGGTAGACAAAAACCCCGTCCTCGTTTTCCGTGGTGGCCGCCCACCCCTCCGGGATCCGGATAGACCCTTTGACGTCCGGCAGCGGGTGGTCGCCAAGCGCGGCATCTCCGGCAATCAGGCTCACCGAAGTGCAGAGTATCAGAAAAGCGGTTCTCATGATTTGGTTTTGGGAAGTTTGGCGGTCTTGTTGAAATCTGGATACCTTTGCCGCAGCTCGGCAAGGGCTTTTTCGGATTCAAACCGGTTGTTCGCCCGCTGGTAGGCGTCGGCGGCTTTCTGCAGGGCGCGGGGAGTCACCGACGGGTCGTCGAGCAGCACGGAGACCGTCATGTAGGCGCGAGCGGCCTCGTCGTATTTGGACTGGGCGAAGAGAATGTCCCCTTGGAGCAGGCGGCCTTCGGCGTTCAGGGATCCTTCCGGCTGGAGCAGAAGGGCTTCATCGGTTGCGGAGGCTGCTTCCGGGAATTGTTTGAGCCCGAGATGGATCCGGGCGCTGGTGAGGAGCGCCCTCGAGCGGCTCGCCGGATCCCTCGCCGATTCCAGAACCTTGTCCGCCGGTCCCCGTGCCTCACGGAATTTCCCGAGCCGGACCTGGCACTCCGCAAGCCGGCTCCACGCATCGGGCGGGAGCGCGGCCGGGTTGGCGGTCAGAGGGAGCAGCAGGGATTCCGCCTTGGCATACTCCCCGTCGTCCACATACTTCGCGGCCAGCCATAGGGTGATCTCGGACGGGAGATTTCCGCCTCTGTAGCCGGCGGCCTCGCGCATCACGGACTCGCGGTCCTGGAGGTAATAATGGGCCAGGATGATCCGCAGCGTTGCCCGCTCCCCGTATTGGGCGGCATCGAGCTTCCGGGCCGCGTCGAGCTTTTCCACGGCCATTTTGTAGTCCTTCTGTTCGAAGGCGGCCCATCCCAGCCAGAAATTTGCCTGTCCGGCTGCGGCGGATGCTGGAAATTCCGACAGCAGCCTTTCGAACGCCTTGGCCATCCCGTCAAATTTCTGCTGCTGCCCGAAGATGAGGGCTTTCTGCTGGAGGGCGAGTTCGTGTTCCTTCGTGCCGGGATACTTTGCGGCGATGGCGTCGAAGTCCTCGATGGCCGAATCGAAGGCTTTGCTCTCCTGCTTTGAAAGCGCGCGCTGGGCGAGAGCGGTCGAGGCCAGCTTGTGGTCGGGGAATTTCGACAGGAACTCCGAATACGCGGAGGAGGCTGCCGGGTGGTTGGCGGTTGCCGCGAGGCACCAGGCCATTTTGTAAAGCGCGTCCGCCTGCACGTCGGCGGGAAGCTCGCGGGCGAGGAGTCCTTCATAGACTTTGCCGGCTCCGGCGTAGTCGGCCTGCTTGAATAGCACCTCCGCCTTGAGAAGGAGTGCCTGCGTCCGTTCTTTGGGATTCGTTGTCTTCTCCAAAAAAGCGTCAATCTCGGCCGGGAGGTTCTTTTCCTTGAGCGCGTAGAGGCTCACGAGGCGCTGAAACCGGGCCTCGCTGGATGAATCGGAGTCCGGAAACTCCTTCAGCAGCCGGTCGTATGTCCTGCGCGCGTCCAGGTTGTTGCCGGTCTGCTTGTAGGAGGCCGCGAGGATCTGGAGGGCCTCGGCGCGGCTTGCTTCGGGAAGGTCGCCGGCTGCCACGGACATGGCGACAATCGCATGGTAATCCGATGCCTGATAGAGAAGCCGCATGGCTCCGATCACGGCAACCGGCTTCCAGTCTCCGGCTTCCTGCCGGGCCATGATTTTCTTGAAGAGGGCCAGGGCCTCCGCGTTTTTTCCGAGTTCTGCCGCCAGCGTGGCGGCTTTCACCCCGGCTTCTGCGGACATCACCGGGTTGGTGGTTGTTTCCGCGAGCTTCCGGTATTCGGCGAAGGCCTGCTCCTTGTTCCCGCTGCGGATGTCGATGTCCGCCGCGGCCAGGAGGGCATGCTCCCGGTAGGGGTTTTTTCCCTCAACGGCGAGCACGGCATCGTAGCCCGCCCGCGCATCGGCATCCCTCTTGAGGTAATCGAGGCTACGGGCAGAAAAATACAAGGCTGTCAGCCTTACCTCGTTGTCTTTGGACTCTTTGGCCGCGATCTGGAACTGGGTATTCGCGGCCTCGTAGATTTTTTCTCCAAAAAGGAACTCCCCCAGACGGTAGGCACCCGCACCTGCGAATTCGCCTTTTTGTGACTCCATCGCGAGCCGTTCGTATCCGGCGCGTGCGGCGGTGAGGTTGCCCAGCATCCTGTGGCACTCGGCCAGGCGGAACAGTGCGACATCCCGGCCTTCGGACCCGGCCGAGGAGATGAGAAACCTCTCATACTCGGGCACCGCCAGATCATACATCTTCCGGGAATACATGCTGTTGGCGAGATCGAGCGCCTCCCTGCTGTTGTTGGGCTGGGCGCCCGAGGGCCCGATCCGGATACTGCCTTCTTCATCGGAGGGCGGTGCGGCCGGGCGGAAAGGTTCGGTGGAAGGCAACGGCGCAGGCGGGGTTGCAGGAGGAATGGCCGCTGGTGCCGGAATGGGCGTGGCGACAGGCACCGGTGTTGGCGCTGACTCCACCGCCCGTTCGACCCAGGTTGGATTCTGATAACCCTCGAGGGGATCCGAATTGACGGGAATCGCCCGGCGCACCTCGACTTCGCCGGAGACCGGCTGCCCGCGCGCCACCAGAATGGAGGCCAGATATGCGCCCGCGATAAAACCGGCTCTCATTCCGGACGTCCGGACATTCCCACGCCCAGCAATGCCATGAGCTGGGTTGTCGCTGCTTCGAGATCGGAGATCCGGGCCTGGACGCGGCCGCGGAAATACGCATAGGCCGCCATCGCTGGTATCCCCACAAGCAGGCCTGCTGCCGTGGCGACGAGGGCTTCCGAGACGCCCTGCGCCAGGAGCATCGGACGCGAGACCGCAATGTCGCTGGCGACAACCGTAAAGGAATTGATCATTCCGAGCACCGTTCCGAACAGTCCGAGCATGGGGGCGATCGTCCCGATGTCCGCAAGGTAGGTGATCTGCTGGGTAAGGGCCGAAGCCAGACGGGTCCCCTCAGCCTGCGCGATTTCCCTCGCCTCGGCTGCTGTCGCTTTCGGGTTCTTGGTTACAAAGTCCAACGTGCGCTGGACAATCCGCGCCATGGCTTCGCTGTGGCGGTTCGAGACCGCCAGCAACCCGAGGTAGTCTTTCTTCCGCAGAAGGGCATCGGCGGTTTGCATGAATCGCGCCGTCGCCACCGCTCCGCGCCGCATGGTGACCAGATAGATCAGGATCAGCATGATCGTGATGACGGAGAGCGCGGCGAGGGGGATCATCACTACGCCGCCAGCCACGACAATCTCCCACAGGCTGGTTTTCGCCGGAGCCGCAATCACTTCCTGCGCCGGGCTGGTCGCGGGCAGGGCCAGAAAAAAAATCGAACCCGCCACGGCTGCCGGCAGTCCGCAGACGCCGGGTTGCAAACGACTCCATTTTTTCAGGTGCATACGCAAGTTTTCCAACATAGCGGCCGCGGTCTGACTTGCAAGGATCGTGTTCGGTTAGCCTTCGATCGTATTGATTTCGACCGGTTCGACCTTGATCCCCAACTCCTCGAGCCAGGCGATGGCCTTTTTGATCTCTTCCCTCTCCCCGTCGAGTTCCAAGGAGACGAGCCCGACTTCCGCCGTCACGCTCGCCTGACGGATGTTGGTCACCACGGAAAAGCTTTTCGCCAGTTCCCAAAGAACCGGGCGGGTGATCAGGCGCGCGGGAAACATCAGCCAAAGACGGGTGACTTGCATAGGCTGGAACCCTAGCCCAAGGAAACCCCGGAGAGAAAGCACAATCAAGCAGAGGGAGCGGCCGGTGTGCCGGCCATGCCGGTCAGGATGCATGGCGTCCCGCCAGCATGGCCTCCGAATGTGGCGCGATGCCCCGCTGTCCTTCGGGCTGCACATTCCGGAGATGTGCGCCCCCGTTCAAAAACAAATGTGACCACGCGCCTGCGATATGGAATGAACTTTTGAAATGGCGCCTGTATTTCTAAATCCCTCTCCCTCGAAGCCCTGACACCGTATGAACAATCCTGCCGATGAATCCCTCGAAGCCCGGCTTCTCAAGTTGATGTCCGAGGCGCTTGAAAACGGCGCCAGCCGCATCCAGCTGAACGACTGGCTGCGCCGCGACGCCGAAGCCCGCCGCGTGCTCGCCCGCTTGCTCGTCGACGAGCAAGCCCTTGCCGCCCGTCTTCGCGACGAGTCCATGATTTCGATCCTCGAGGCGGATCCGACTGGGGCTGGCCTTCCGGTGGACCCAGTTGCATGGAAATGCCCCGCTCCCAATTGGAAGCGGCGCTCCGTTCTGGCGGCGATCGCCGCCGCCGTTACGATTTTTGCCATCGTCCATTGGCGCGGGGCCACGCCGGATGAGTCCGGTCCCCAAACCCCGCCTGTCGAAGTCGCCATCGTCAAACAAACCGCCGATGCCAAATGGGGCCGTGGAGCGGACTACGCGCTCAATGACCGCCTCACCGCCGGACCTCTCATCCTTGAATCCGGCCTCGCGCGCATCCGCTTCCTGTCCGGCGCAACCGTCATCTTGCAGGGTCCCGCCGAACTCCGGATCGAGAGCGAATGGTCCGCCCAGGTGCTGCGCGGGCGCGTCACTGCCAACGTGCCCCCCGTCGCCGAGGGGTTCACCCTCGCTGCCGCCGGTTGGCGGGCGGTGGATCGCGGCACCGTTTTCGGCATAGACGCCGCCTCGCCCGAATCCGCCGAGTTGTTTGTCATCTCCGGCCAGGTCGATCTCCACCGCCGGGCCGACGCGCCGCTCGACCGCTCGCTCACCACCGGTCAGGGAGTGAACCTCAGCCTGGCGGGCCTCACCGATGCCGACGCCCCCTCGCCAGGATATTTTCCCACAGAAGACCTCGTGCTCACGCAGGCTGCCGCAGCCGGAGAGCGCCAGCGCGATGCATGGAACTCCCACCGCAACCGCGTCCAGAACGACTCCGGCCTGCTGCTCTACTTCGATTTTGAAAACGTGGACCGCCAGCGCGGCAGCCTCCCCAACCTTGCCCCGGACGCCCCCGCCGCGAGCAACGGGGTGCTTGTCGGCGGTGAATGGGCCGAGGGTCGCTGGCCGGGCAAAGGAGCTGTCGCCTTCCGCCGCGCGGGCGACCTCATCCACTCGCGCCTCAACGCCTCCCCCTCCGCCGCCACCTTCTTCGCCAGCATCCGGTTCGATCCCGAAGCTCCGCTCACACAAACCATCATGCTCTCGCCCCGCGTCGTGCCGGGCCAAATCTACTGGCTTCTCGCCGGACAACAAACCGTCTCGCCGAATGTGGGATTCACCTTCATTAAAGACACCGGACAGAAAAAACACCTCCGTATCCCCTCCGGCCGCGGGCTGTCCCCGCGTCAGCGCGAGAAATGGGTGCAGGTCGCAGTGGTTTACGATCCTGATCATGGCCGCGTGCGCCATTTCCTTAACGGCCAACTCATCAAGGAATCTCCTCTCAGCGCGGCCGAGACCGGCCCGCTCGATCTCGAACGCCTTGTCATCGGCAACTGGGGTTTCTCCTCAGAACCCCGCAACCTCGTCGGCCGCATGGACGAGTTTGCCCTTTTCAACCGGGCCCTCGACTCCGCCGAAGTCGCCGCGCTCAGCCGGAACTGATTCCCAACACCATGAAAACTGTCATCCTTCTCTGTGCACTCTGCACCCTCTGCGGCGCATCCCGGGCTGCCGAGCGCCCCAACATCATCGTCTTTTACACCGACGACCACGGCCACGCGGACATCGGTGCGCAGGGTGTCGTGAAAGATATCAGAACCCCAAATGTTGACGCCCTCGCAGCCAGCGGAGCGCGTGTGCTCCACGGCTACAGCACCGCGCCGCAGTGTGTCCCCTCGCGCGCCGGGCTGATGACCGGAAAGTTTCAGGCCCGCTTCGGCCTCGAGGACAACGGCTCGTCGCTGGAAGGCTTCGGCAAGGAAACCACCATCTCCCGGCGCCTGCAAGATGCCGGATACATCACCGCGCAGTTCGGCAAGTGGCACCTCGGCCCCACGGCTGAAATCCCCCGGCACGGGTTCAAACATGTTTTCGCGCAGAATGCCAACCGCCCGTTCTCCGCCAACATCGGCCTGGACGGCAAGGACCGCGAGATGAGCGATCTGCCGAATGAGTTGTATCATATCGATGGCTGCAGCCGGGCCGCCGCCTCCCTGATCGAGCGCTACCAGGACACCCCCTTTTTCCTCTACATCGCCTACCGCGCACCGCACGTCCCGCTCGACGCCCCGCAAAAATACCTCGACCGCTTTCCCGGCCCGATGCCTGAACGCCGCCGCCAGGCCCTCGCCATGCTCTCCGCCGTGGATGACGGCGTCGGCCTCGTCATGGAGACTCTGAAAAAATGCCACCTCACCGGGAAGACGCTCATCTTCCTCATCGGCGACAATGGCGCCCCGCTCAAAATCCATAAGGCCGACACCCCGCTGAAGCTCAACGGATGGGATGGCAGCCTCAACGAGCCGCTCAATGGCGAAAAAGGCATGCTGGCGGAGGGCGGCATGCATGTGCCATTCGTCGTCGCCTGGCCCGGCACCATCCCCGGCGGACAAGCCTATCCGCATCCGGTCAGCGCCCTCGATGTCGCCGCCACCGCATCAGCTCTGGCCGGAGTCTCCGTGAAACCCGGCGATCTCGACGGCGTGAATCTCGTTCCCTACCTCAAGGGCGAAATTAAAACCGCCCCGCACGAGGCCCTCATGTGGCGATGGAGCGCCCAATCCGCCATCCGCGAGGGCAAATGGAAGCTCCTGCGCGGCGGGAATCGCGAATACCTCTACGACCTCGACGCCGACATCGGGGAACAGCACAACCTGGCCGCCCAGAACCCGGAAATCGCCAAGCGGCTGCGCGATCGCTTGAAGGCCTGGACAATGGAACTCCAGCCGCCGGGCCTTGCCAATGGCAACATGGCAGAGACCTGGAACGAATACTTCGACTACTACCTCGAAGGGAAATCCCCCGCCCCGCTGCGTGACAAGTTCGTGGACGGCGAGGAAGACGCGCCCAGGCCACCCGCCCGCTCCAGAAAGAAATCCAACCCCCAATGAATCCGACCATGAAACGCATCCTCACCCTCACATTTCTTTGGCTTCACTCCCTCACCTTCGCAGCCACACCCGCGAAGCAGCCCAACATCGTCTTTATCCTCGCCGACGACCTCGGCTGGGCGGACACCACGCTCTACGGGCACACCAGGCTCTACCAGACTCCGAACATCGAGCGGCTGGCCAAGCGGGGAATGACGTTCACGCGCGCGTATTCCGCGAGCCCGCTCTGTTCGCCGACGCGCTCGGCCATCCTCACCGGCCTGAGCCCGGCCCGCACCGGCATCACCACGCCGAACTGCCATCTGCCGCAGGTCGTGCTCGCTGCCACGCCGGGCACGAAGGCGCCGCCGAACAAGAAAGAGATCATGCCCGAGCCGGTGACGCGGCTGAAAACCGATTTCCGCACGCTGGCGGAATCGCTCAAAGAAGCGGGTTATGCCACCGGGCATTTCGGTAAATGGCATCTGGGGCCGGAACCGTATTCGCCGCTGCAGCAGGGGTTCGATGTGGACGTGCCGCACTGGCCGGGACCCGGGCCGGCCGGCAGCTTTGTCGCGCCGTGGAAGTTCAAGGACTTCGATGCCGATCCCGCAGAGCCGAACCAGCACATCGAGGATCGCATGGCCAGGGAGGCCGTCGCGTTCATGGAGAAACACAAGGACGGACCGTTTTTCCTGAACTACTGGATGTTCAGCGTCCACGCGCCGTTCGATGCGAAGAAGGATCTCATCGAGAAGCACCGCGCCCGCGTGGATCCCGCCGATCCCCAGCGCAGCCCCACCTACGCGGCGATGGTCGAGAGCATGGACGATGCCGTGGGAACCCTGCTCGACACGCTCGACCGCCTGAAGATCGCGGACAATACGATCATCGTCTTCACCTCCGACAACGGGGGGAATATGTATAACGAAGTGGACGGCACCACGCCGACCAGCAACGCGCCCCTGCGCGGGGGCAAGGCCACCATGTTCGAAGGCGGCACGCGCGTCCCCTGCGTGATCGACTGGCCGGGAGTGACCGCCCCCGGCTCCCGCAGCGATGCGATCATCCAGAGCGAGGATTTCTATCCCACGATTCTCGCCGGCCTCAAGCTGAAGCCTGCTCCGGATCAAAAGTTCGACGGTATCAGCATCCTTCCCGCGCTGGAAGGGAAAGACCTCGCCCGCACCGCCACCTTCCAATACTTCCCGCACGACCCCGGCGTGCCGGACTGGCTTCCTCCCGCAGCCTCCGTCCATCGCGGCGACTGGAAGCTCATCCGCATCTTCCATGGCGGTGACGCCGGCGCGCACCGGTATCTCCTCTTCAACCTCCACGACGACCCCGGGGAAAAGAACAACCTCGTGGTCCGGAATCCGGAGCTGGTTCAGGAGCTTGATGCGCTCATCACGCAGTTCCTCGCCGACACGAAAGCCGTCGTGCCAATCCCGAACCCCGCCTTCGACCCCGCCAAATACCGCCCCGAACTCGAAGGGGTGCAGGCCGCCAAAAAGAAGGCCAAGCCGACTGCGGCCGGCCCGCCGGCTCCGGCGCCCGCCAAGCCCGCGCCCAATATCTCCGGTGCGAACCGTCCCGAGGATCTGCTCGTGCTCGACAACGGCACCGCCAAAGTCGGCATCGACCGGAACAAAGGAGCGTCCATCACCTGGCTCTCCTGGGCGTCGCATCCCAAAAATATCATCAACCTCTCCGACCCCGGGCGCCTCCTTCAGCAATCCTACTACGCCGGGCGGCGCTTGGATCGCCAGGCCGAAGGCCAGAGCAAATCGTGGAGCCCCTGGTCGTGGAATCCCATACAAGGCGGCGGGGTCGGCTCGTGGGCGCGCGTCACCGGGTTCAAGCGTCTCGATGATGCCACCCTTTTTGGTGAAACGATCCCGAAGCTCTGGGACATGCCGGATGAAGAGGCCGCCGCCGTGATGCGCCAGTGGACGGGCTTCGAACCGGACATGCCGAACGTCGTCGTCGTGCGCTGCGAGTTTGTTTCCAAGCGCGAGCAGAACGACCGCTGGGGACCGGCCATAATGAACCCGCAGGAGATCCCCGCGTGCTACTTCACCCGCAAGTTCAGCCGCTTCCGCTCCTACCTCGGCGACGGCCGGTGGCGAGACGAAAACCAGCCTCCCGGCCCGCCCTGGGGCAAGGCCGAACCGCCGCTCAAGGCCATGGCCTGCTTCGCCGCCGGAGGTCAGGCCGTCGCCGTCTTCAGCCCCGTTGCCACCCAGCCATGGAACTTCGGCCCGCACGGAGGCGGTGCCAGCGACGACCCCGCCGCCGGACCCTGCGCCCACATGGCCCCCATCGATCGCGTGCCAATGGGCCCGCAGTCCACCTACAGCTACCGCTACTGGCTCGTCGTCGGCACCGAAGCCGAAATCGCCGCGCGCCTCGATGAACTTTGGAAAAAATACGGCACCGAAAAAGCGCAGCTCTCAGGGCCCTCGTCCAATCCATGAGAAACATCCTCCTCGCCATCCTGCTCGCGGGCGCTCCCACCCTTCACGCGGCGGAAACCAAACCGATGGCAATTGCCAAATACCGCCGGGACATGTCGGCGGCATCCGCGAAGGACTTCACCGTGATCGGCGACGTGAAGCCCGGAGTTCCGCTCCAACGAGATGAAAAGACCGCCTCATTCGCACGCGGCGGCACGGAGTTCACGCTGTTCTATCAAGACACAAAACTGCGTGAGCAGGGAGCGCCATGAAGCGACTGGCATTACCACGGACTCAGCAACGGAATGACCGAGCGACCGTAGCGCCGGTAGGATTTGAAATGGCGGTCGAGCGTGAAGACGCGGCAGTCCTTGTGAATCTCCGAGAGCCGCACCAGACAGGCATCCGCAAGCGACATGGGCGTGTCCGCATACCGCTTCAGCAGCGTCTCCAGCGCACCGGCCTCGTCATCGATTCCAACGGGTATTTGCAACACGCCGGCGCGCACCCTTCCGACGATGCCGGACGGGTCGCCGCCTTCGCGGGCATACAGAAAGCACGCCTCTGTGAGCACGGCTTCGCAAGTGATGAACGGCGGTTCCCGCAGAGCGAATTGCTCTACCGCCCACGTGTGCCATTGGTCGGTGTCACACAGCCAGGCCACAAGCGGGCCGGTGTCGAGAACGATGACGTCGCTCATTTGCCGAAGCCGTCAAAGTATTTCGGATTTGTGGAGATGTCGCGCGGGCCGGAAATGGTGCCACGCAGGTCGGCCATTGCCTCCGCCATCGTCACGCGATTTTTTCCGCCCTTGCGGACGTTGTCGTGGCCATTGCGTTTCGCCTCCAGCGCCTCGCGCACGAGGGCGGAGCGGGAGCGGCGGGTTTGCTTGGCCTCACCGAGCAGCCACTTCGCCAGCGGTTCGGGCAATTTCACAGACAGTGTCTTCATACGTCCAGAGTATGACGCACCTGCCACGCTGGAAAGACTTTTCTTGCCGCCGCCCCGTCCGCCGGCCCTCCGGCTGAGGCTTCCTCCATCACAGACCGATGGTTTTCTCATTGACGTAGTTCTGCATATGCAAACATATTACATACATAGAACGATATGAAACAAACGCATGTTGTGACGCCGGACAAAAATGTTCCGAAATTGCTCAACTCAGGCGCCCAGTCTCCCGCGCTGGACCGGGCGCTGGCTCTTCTTGAGTTCATCAGCATGCACCCGGAGGGTGTGACTCAGAGTGACATCAGGCGGGGGCTTGGGTTCAGTGGCAACCTGGTTTTCAGGCTCACCAAGGCACTGTTGGCACACGGCTACGTCGAGCGCGGGGAGCCGGGGCCGCGGTTCACGCTGTCATTGAAGCTGCTCGGGCTGGCCCAGCCGAAGTGCGAGGAACGCAGCCTCGCACAGATCGCATGGGAACCGATGCGCTGGCTGCGCGATGTCACGGGGGAATCCGCGCACATCGGCGTGCGCTCGGGCTACGAGTGCATCGTGCTGGACCGGGTGGTGGGCCCGCATCCTTACAAATGCTACGTGGAAGCGGGGGCCCACGGACCGTTGCACGCGGGTGCTCCGGGCAAGGTGTTGCTGGCGTTCCTTCCGCCGAAGGAACTGGAAGTCGTCCTGCGCCGGATGCCCCTCGGTGCGCTTACGCCTTGCACGATCATTTCGCGGCGGGCCCTGGCGGCGCATCTGGCAAAGGTGCGGCGGCAGGGCTATGCCATGGACCTCGGGGAGACGGTGGAAGGCCACCATTGCCTGGGAGCGCCGGTGTTCGACTCCGAGGGGCGAGTGATCGCCTCCGTTTGGATCACCGCGCCCGCCCCCAGACTCGGACGAAAAAACGAAAGGAAACACGCCCCGCATGTCATCCGGGCGGCACAGATGATCACCGATATCCTCATGTAAGCGAAAAGCCTCCAGCTCTCCAACACCGAACGACTCAACACTTTAAACTGACAGACACGAGAGCCACAATGATGAAACATCTCCTCTCCATCCTGCTCCTCGCGGGCGCACTCAAGCTACACGCCGCAGAGAAGCCCGCCACGGCAGGCAGACCCAACATCCTCTTCATCCTCGCCGATGACATGGGATGGACGGCGTTGAGTTGCTACGGCAACAAGGACATAGCCACACCGCACCTCGACCGCCTCGCCAAGCAGGGGATGCGGTTCACCGACGCCTATGCGGACGCGCAGTGCTCGCCGACGCGCGCGGCGTTCTTCTCCGGGCAATACGGCGCGCGCACCGGCCTGTTCAAGGTCAACCACGAGCAGGAGCCGCCCAAGGCATTCATGAGGCCGCCGGAGGCCCTGCTGGACATGCCGCCGGAGACCGCCTCGCTGGCGGCGACTCTGCGCAAAGCCGGCTACACGACCGGCCTTGCCGGCAAGTGGCATATCGCCGATGACTATTCCTGCGCCGCACTCCTCGAATCGGATGGCGGAAAATACTTCGACCGCTACGGTTTCGATTTCTGCGGCCCGGCCAGTGAGAAGGACCATCTGCAGGACAAGGCCGTCACCGCCATCACGGACGACATCATCCGCTTCATCGAACAGGCCGGGGAGAAACCCTGGTTTGCCAACGCCTTGCATTTTACCACCCACACCGCCCTGCGGGCACCGAAGGCGCTGGTGGAAAAGCACGCGGCGCGGGGCTACAAGCGAAGCACCGGGATTTACGGCAAGTATGACGAGCGGCCCACAGCGGAGTATCTCGCCATGGTCGAGCATCTCGACAACGAAGTCGGCCGCCTGCTGGCGAAGCTGGACGAGCTCGGCATCGCCGACAAAACCCTTGTCGTCTTCACCAGCGACAACGGCGGAATGTCCCGCGTGGCCGGCAACGATCCCCTGCGCGAGGGCAAGGGATCGCCCTATGAGGGCGGCATCTGCGTCCCGCTCATCGCGCGATGGCCGGGCAAAATCAAGCCTGGCAGCGAGTGCGCCACCTCGGTTCACACCGTCGATTGGTATCCCACCTTCGCCGCGCTGGCCGGTGCCACGCCGCCCGCAGATCACAAGCTCGACGGCGTTAGTCTCGTGCCGTTGCTCACGCAAACCGGTGCGCCCGACCGCGACGCGATCTTCTGGCACATGCCCACCTACACGGTGATGTATGGACGCACCCCGTGCGCTGTCGTCCGGAAGGGAGATTGGAAGCTGATCCATTGGTTCGGCGACTACCTCGATCCGCGCGGCTTCACGCCCGCCGACACACCTTACGGCAAGCTCGTCATCGGCCCGCGCACCGAACTCTACAACCTGCGCGATGACATCAGCGAAACCCGCGACCTCGCCGCCTCCAACCCGGACAAAGCCAAGGAACTCCGCGCCGCACTCGACGCCTGGCTCAAAGAAACCGGAGCCGCCATGCCAACGAAGAACCCGGATTTCGATGAGAAAAACTGGTGGCGCGGCAACGTGGCCATCCACAGGAAACCAACCGAAAAGGAGGCCAAACCCAAGACGCCTGCGCCGCAGGCATCGGCTTCGCCCAAAGAATTGCCCGGCCCCGTGCAGCGCCTGCATCCGGGCAGCATCCGCGTCGGTGGCGAGATTGGTCGACGGATCGATCTCACCATCGAAAAGAACCTGCTGGCGCTGGATTGCGAGCGTGATTTTCTCGGGCCGTTCCGCGAGCGAGTGGAAAGCCCCAAGACGGCAGCGCAGCGGGCGGAATTTCTCCGCTCGGGGCGCATGCTTTTCAACGGCCTTGGCGAAACCCTCGACGCGGCAGTTTATTTCGCCGCCTATTCCGATGACCCGCGCGTGAGGGCGCTGAAAAACCGTCTGGTGGACGAAGTCCTCAAGACGCAATCCGATGACGGTTACATCGGCCAGTTTATTCCCTCGCCGGGAAACCGGCAGTTTTTTGAGGGGTTCGCAGCGGAAGACGCAGCCTTCGTTTGTCTCGCTCTCGCCCGGGATGGTCTTTTGTTCGGAAACACGAAATCCGTTGAGGCTTCGGAACGGCTCATGGACTGCTTCATCGATTCCGCCCGGCAATTCGGGCATCCCGGAGGATACAACTACAGTGCCATCAGCCTCTGCGGGGCGGCGCTGATGCTCCACCTCGCCACGGGGAACCCCAAATATCTCGACATTGCCCGGCACACGGTGCTCGGACCGGAGCGCACGTCGCAAGCCGCCTCCCTGCTGGAATGGACCAACGACCCGCCCTTCGACCGCGGCTGGCACGATGCCAAGCTCAAGGAAGAACCGGTCGGCAGCGCGGGCGCGGTGTCCCGGGAAAACCGCAAGATCTGGCACGTCTATCGCCATCTCGACCGGTTGGTGACACAACTGCTCCTGAACCGCGTCGCTCCGGACGAGCGGTATTTGAAGATGACCCACATGATCCGGCCCATGCTCACCAGCCCGGATAAAGCGGGCATGTCGGTGACGGGCGGCATCGGCAGCCACGAAGGTTGGTCGGACGACCAGGATTCGCACGGCCACTCGGAAACCTGCGCCACGGCCTACAGCCTCCTTTTCCTGGAGGAAGTCATGAACCTCGAACAGGACCTCAGCCAGGGCGACCTGATGGAGCGCGTCCTCTTCAACACGCTCTTTGCCGCGCAGGCTCCCGAAGGCCGTCAACTGCGCTACTTCACCCCGTTCAGCGGGTCCCGCGAATATTACCCGCGCGACACCTTCTGCTGCCCCGGCAATTACCGGCGCGTGCTCAGCCAGCTCCCGCAGCAGATCGTCTATCGCTGGGGAGACGGTGTCGCCGTGAACCTCTACACCGAGTCCACCGCCACCGTCCCCTTGGAAGGCGGCGGCAGTGTCCGGCTGAAACAAACCACCGACTACCCGACTTCCGGCGACGTCAAGATCGTGGTCGAGGAGGTCAAAGGCGGGGAGTTTCCGATCCACTTGCGCATCCCGCGCTGGTGCTCCAACCCCTCGGTGAAAGTCAATGGAGATGCCGTTTCGATTGATGAGGCCAAAACCGGCATCCGCAGGGTATGGAAAGCGGGCGACACGATCTCGCTTTCCCTGCCGATGACCTGGCGCTGGGTGCGTGGCTGGGGAGTCCAAGAAGGACGGGCAGCCTTGCTGCGCGGACCGCAGGTGTTCACGCTGAATCCGCAGCGCAACAAGCTGCCGGAGGACATGGTCCTGCGGGACATCGTGATCGACCCCGCGTCGGCCACCGATCCCCAGCCCGACGCCGCCGTCCGTCCCGAAGGCCTCGCCGTAAAGGTCCGCGCCTGGAGCCCGCAGCGGCCCCCAAGCGAAGTCCCCGACCTCGATCTGGTCCTCACCGAGTATCCCGATCCCGAGGGCCGGGAAATCTTCTTCAAGCTCTCCAACCCTGCCGCTGCCGTGACCGACGAGCTGATCGATCCGATCAGCAAGGAAAAATAGGAGCTACGGAACAGACGAAAGAAACAAAATGAAAACCACCCTCACCAGCCTGCTCATCGCGGGCGCACTCACGCTTCACGCAGCAGAGAAGACCGCCACGCCCGGCACCCCGATGGATTTTTCCACCACGCAGCGATGTGACCGCTGGGAAGCCCGCTGGATCGGACGTTCTGCGGAGCAGGGGATGGAAGCGCCATTTGTCTATGCCCGCCGCTCATTCACCGTGGATCAGCCATTTGCCTCGGCGGTGCTTCATGTGTCGGCCGCTGAATGTTACAAGGTGTGGGTGAACGGAGTTTGTGTCGGGGATGGTCCGCCGCGCAATGTCCACCCCAGCCTTTTTTATTCGAGCTACGAAATCGGCTCGCTGCTCAAACCGGGCAACAATGCACTCGCCATCGAATATGCCGGCGGGCGACTCGAGGGCGTGATCGCCCAACTGGAATTGCGGGACGCGGACGGAAAAATTATTCAGACCCTGACCACGGACGAGGCATGGAAACTCACGGTCGGGCCATGGGCGAATTCCGGAGCGCACACGGCCGGCGGCAATCCGACTGAGGTGTTCGATGGAAGACGCGAGCCGCTGGACTGGAAGGCACCGGATTTCAAAGATACAGGATGGCCCGCCGCGACGGTTGTGGAAAAGGGGCTGCCCAAGCCGGCTGCAGGGTCTGACAAAAACCCGCTGCTCGAACCCTCCCTGCTGCCGGTTTATCAACGGGAAATCATCCGGCCTGCCAAGATCGCCTTCGCGGGTGAAGTTCTGGAATTCATGGGCGACACGCAACTGTCCGCCGGCCTTCAAATGGTGGCTGAGATTCCCCGCCCCGACAAACACACGCGCATCGAGAACGCCGACGGCTTGCTCGGGGAATCAAAGCAACCCGCCGTGGTGCATCACCCGTTTGCCCATGATGACGTCGCGGCCTTTAATTCCTACTGGGACAAGCACAACGATGTTCCCGAGGTGCATGATGCCACGCTCATTCTGGATTTTGGCAAACTTCGTAACGCCTTTATCCAACTGGATGTCGAGGGAACGGCCGGCTCGCTCATTGACATCGCCTGGGGACAGAATCTGGTGGACGGGAGAGTGCTTCCGCTCCTGTATGCCCGCAGGCAAGCAGACGACGAAGGCAAACCCAATCAGCTCAACGCCCATCGCTATACGTTGCGCGAAGGACGCCAGCAATGGGAGTCGTTCAATTACCAGAACATTCGTTACCTGCAACTGACCTTCCGCCGTCTCAATGGTCCGTTGCGGTTGCACGCGGTCAACGCCATCGCATCGGGCCTGCCATGGGAGCAGCGCGGGCAGTTCCATTGCTCAGATCCGCTCCTCGAGCGTTTCTACGAGATGACCGCCAACACTCTGCACGCGGCGAGCTACGACTCCTTCATGGACAACACCATCCGGGAGAAGACGATCTACGGCGGTGATATCGCCGACGGTGCGGTGCCGTCCTGTCTGTCCATCTACGGCGATGCTTCGATCCTGCGCAATTACATGAATCTTTGGACGCGCGCCCAGGACGCGGCGGGCCGGCTCCCGCAACAGGCGCTGGGGGGAACTCCGTCTAATTTTTCCGCTCACGGCTATAAAACCGGCTTCTGGATGGCGGAATATGCCTATTGGTGCGAAGATCCGGAGCATTATCGCACGGAGATCTGGCCTGCCGTGATCCGGTTGCTTGATTATTACAAAACGCAGCAGAACGCCCAGGGTCTGATCATCGATCAAAAAGAGGGCGGTGCGCTTTGGGTGGATTGGTGCAGCGGACTCATGGCACCGGGAAAGGAAACTCCCTACCCGGCGCAGAAGCTCTCGGTTCCGGTCAACCTGCTTTACGCGTCGCTGCTCCAAAAAGCGGCCGAAGTCGCGGATGGATTTGGCGAGAAGGAACGGGCCGCCGGGTGGCGGTCCGATGCGGATCGGATCGGACGGGAGATCTACAGTCAGTTTTGGGATGAAGAAGCCGGGCTCTATCTCGACGGAGCGATGGGGGGCTTCAAGTGTTCCTCGCATTCCGAACACTCGAACTACCTCGCCCTGCTCAACGGCCTCGGCCGCGATGGCCGGAGTCAGCGCATTCTCGAAGCATTGCTCTCACCGAAAAGCACCGCGACCATCGTCCAATCGGGCCCCCCGTTCATGATCTGGCCGCCAAAGGGGCTCTACGCCGCCGGCGAAGACAAAGCCGCGCTGGACATGTTGCGCTCGCGCTACTCCCGCTTCCTGCGCATGGGGCTGGATACCTTCAGCGAACATTGGACATGGACCAGCGCCAGCGGAGACTGGAACACGCGCTACCGCAGCCTGGCCCAGAACGCCGCCGGGTCTCCCGCGTGGTTCCTCGCCACGGAAGTCCTCGGCGTGAAACCCACCAAACCCGGCTTCACGGAGTTCACCATCTGTCCTCAACTCGGCGATCTCGAATGGGCCGAAGGCATTGTGCCTTCGCCCAAGGGCGACATCCCGGTCCGCGTCGAAAACAAGGGCAACAAACTCACACTCAACGCAACCGTCCCCGTGGGAACCATCGCGACCGTCCTCTGGCCGGATGGGAAATCGACAACACTCAACCCCGGAAAGCACACGCTTTCAGGATCAGGAAAGCAGTAAGAAGAAGCACAAGTCTATGGACAAGACCATCCTGACCAGCCTTTTCATCGCGGGTGCAATCACCCTCCATGCGGCTCACCCCCCTGCGGACAAGCCGACCGGCACCGGCTTTGCCGCCTCCGATCTGCTCGCTGTGGATGCGGGCGGCGAATGGGGGGACCGCAGGGAACTCATGCGGCGCGAAGTCCTCACCTGGCATCCGACATTTCAAGGGATCAAAAAGACCGGACAATCCGGGCCGCTGGATTTTGACAAGGACATCCTCGCGCTCTGGACGCCAGAGGGCCGCATCCCCGCCGCCGATCTTCGCGCACATCCCCAATCCTACACCGGCCTCGGAAAGGCGATGGTCGCGATGGTGGATTTTGCAGCGGATAAAAAGGATCCCGCGTTCACCGCGCAGAAAGACGGGATCGTTGAAACAATACTCAAGAGCCAGGATGCCGACGGCTACCTGGGGATCTTGCAACGGGATCCCGCCCAACCCGCCGCCGCGCTCTGGCAGGGCTGGAACCTCCACGACGGCGCCTACCTCTGCCTCGGCCTCATCGAGAACTACCGCCTCTTCAACCACCAGCCCTCGCTCGATGCCGCGCGCCGCTACGCGGATCTCGTGATCTCCAACTGGCCGTCCGCCCCGACCAAGCCCGGCGCACTCTCGCCGATCGGGCTGCCGGAAATGTTGCTCGCACTTTCCGAATCCACCGGCGACCCGAATTACCGCGAGTTCGCCGCCAAGACACCGATGGACGGACGCTTCATTGAATACGCCGCGCTCAAGGGCTGGCATCAGGATCTTTATCCGATGCGCAATGACAAGGACGCCGGCGCGGGCGGGGCGGCGGATGCCGCGGCCACCAGGATCCAGTCAAAAGTCCATCCCTACCGGTATTTCGCACGGCTGCTCGATCAACTCCGGCTGCACCAGGCCGATCCCGATCCGGGGCTTTTCGAGATGACCCGATACACCGCCGAGAGAATCTCCAATCCGCAAACTCCCGGTGTCTTCATAACCGGCGCGAACACGCGTCGCGAAGGCTGGGTCGAGGATCAGGACGGCCAGGGCACCGTCGGAGAAGGCTGCGCGGTCGTCCACATGGTCTGGTGGCGGGGCAGGCTGATCGAGGTTGATGGCGATCTCTCGAACGGTGATTTCATCGAGCGCGCCGTCCTCAACCATCTCGAAGCCTCGCAGGAGCCGCACACCGGACAGACCCGCTACGACTGCATGCTCAGCGGCGAACGCAACTTCCACAAAGGCGCGCACTGCTGTGACGGCAACCACAAGCGCTTCTGGGCGCGGATCGAGGAATTCGTTTTCTACACGTTCCCCGGCGGGATTGCCGTGGATCAATTTACGCCCGCCACTGCCATGCTTAAAGTCAATGGTGTTCCGGTAAAAATCACCTCCGAAACCGACTACCCCGCATCGGGAAAAATCACGCTCCGCCTCGCCCCGGATCAACCCGCCGCCTTCGCGCTGCGCCTCCGCATCCCGCGCTGGGCAACGTCTCACACGGTCACCATCAACGGTTCGCCCGCAACGACCGCGCCCGTTCCCGGAGGGATTGAAATCAAACGTGAATGGAAGCCGGGTGACTCGATCTGCCTCGATCTCGCGATGCCGTTTCGATGGATCGCCGGCATGAAATTCTACGATGGCCACGCCGCCCTCATGCGCGGCCCGCAAGTCTTCTGCCTAGCCCCCTCGCGCAACCCCGGACTCGCCGGAATCAAAGATTGGCGCGGGATCACCGTCGATCCCGCTTCGGTCGAACTTCTCCCGCAACCCAAGCCGGATGGCGTCCGCGCGCCCATCGAGGCCAAAGCCAAAGCGTGGAGCCCCGGCAAACCACTCACCGGCCCTCCCGATCTGGATCTCGTCTTCTCCGACTTCCCAATCACCGACGGCTTCGAAACCTACTTCCGCGTGAGCAACACCGCCTCCGTTCAGCGCGACGAACTCTATCGCGGTCCAGGTGGTCTATCGTCGACCAATTGAAACCAGCCATCGTGAAGCCCATCCCCCCACGTTTCCTTTTGCCTTCGGCGGTACTCCTTGCCGTTCTTTGCTGCCCATCCCTTGCCGCCCCCTCCAAGCCCCCCGCTGCGGAACCGGCCAGCCCTCCGGGGGACCTTGCCGTCTTCAACCGCGGCTTCCCGCGCACGCTCTTCTTCCGCAATGCCGAGGGCAACGCCGTCCTGGGGACGCCGGCAGCGGAATTCGACGCCTTGGTCAATGATTTCGAGGGCATCGTCGTCAAGGCCTTTGACGAGGAGAAATATGGTTTGTCGCGATACGCGCTGGACTACTTCCGCGCCTTCAAGGAGCGCAACCCCCGGCAGTTGGTTCTGCTGCACTTCAACGGCGGCTGCCGCGACCCGCGACCCGGCAGCGCCACACCGGATTTCTTCGCCGGCCACTGGCTCCACTATAACGGCTGCCGCCTCACGGCGGACCTTGCCGCCGGGGCCGTGGAGACCTCCGTGGAAAACCCTGCCCTCTTCCGCATGGACGCCGGCAAACAGCATCTCATGCCCGACGATGTCACGATTTGCGCCCTCCAGCCCGACGGCACACCCGACTGGAAGGTTTTTGAATATGCGAAGATTGTTTCCATCGACACGGAGGGCAAACGGTTGGTCCTGCAACGCGGAATGTTCGGCACCACGGCACGCGACTGGAAAGCCGGGGAAGCCTACATCGCCGCCGTCGTCGCCGGCGGATCCTTCCCCATGGAGGGCGACTCCCCGCAGCTCCTCTGGTCCTACAATTTCAGCCCGGACGCACCCCGCGACGCCCGCGGGCGCCGCCTCATCGACGTGCTCGCCGGTGACGTGGCCGACAAACTCAACCCCGGCGGGCCGGGCGACTACTTCGACGGCGTAACGTTCGACGTCATGCCCTGGCAGCCTGCGCAACGGTTCCCCAAGCATGTTGCTCGCGCCGGACGCGGGCAGGATACCGACGGCGACGGTCGCTCAGATTTCGGCGTCCGCGACGGCGTCAACCGCTACGGTGCCGGCGTCGAGGAGTTCCTGCACAAGCTGCGCGAACGCCTGGGACCGGAACGGCTCATCCTGCGCGACGCCGGTCGCCGCGCCTGCGCCGCGCTCAACGGCGTCGAGAGCGAAGGCTGGCCATCCCCTTTCGATCCCGAAATCAACGAGTGGTCCAGCGGGATGAACGACCACGCGTTCTGGCACGCCCGCGGGGCGTCCCCCCGCCTGGTCTATCTCCATTACAAATACGCGGACCGGCGCGAGGGAGCCCCCAACAAGCCTCTGCGGCTGCCCTACCCGCAGGCGCGCCTCGTGCTGGCCGCCGCCCAGTTGCTGGGCGACGCCCTGACAACCAACAACGGCCCCGCACCCGAACCCGGACAACCATACGGCCTGTTCGATGAATTGAAGATGGGTGTGGACAACCGCCGCAACTGGCTGGGCCTGCCGCTCGAACCCCCGCGCATACTGACCTCCTCCTCCCCCGATCTTCTGCTGGGTGCGGGAACCCGCATCGACGCCGCGTTCCAAAAGAAGGTCTCCTCAAAAGACGCCCGCATCGACGCCCCGGAGGCTGAAGGCATCCCCGCGCTCCGAGCCGCTGCCATAGACCCGCAGGCGGAATCCTTCAGCATCACCCTGGAGGACGTGCCGCTCTCCGGACCCGATCTGGTGATCTCCCTCCGCCTCCGGGCTGCACCGATGCGCGGAGCATCGCCCGATGTTGCCCGGCGGGTGACGGTGAAGCGGTCCGGCCCGCCAGCCGAATCATCCCCGCGGGAACTGTGGACTTGGGCCGACGGGGAATGGTTCGACGCCCGCTTCTATTTCCGCGGCCTCACCGGATCCTCGGAGTCTTTCACGATGGTTTTCGAGGACTCGGGTGCGGTGGAGTTGGCGGACATCAAAGTCCATGCCCACCCCGATGCCCAGGCGCGCGCTTTTGAGCACGGTCTGGTCCTGGCCAATCCCTCGCTGCAGCCGTTCGCGTTCGACCTCGGGCAGCTTTACCCCGGAAGGAAATTCCGCCGCCTGCAGGGCCATCCCGGCCAGGACCCCGAAACCAACAACGGCCAGACCGCCGGCCCTGTCGTCACCCTCCCTCCCCGCGATGCGCTCTTTCTCATGACCGACGACAAAGCGAACACAAGCAGATGAAGAAAACCCGAATTCTCATGGTAACGATCTCTTTCACGGCACAATTGATGGCAGTTCCCCCCGCAACCTACAGCGACGGTCGTCCCAAGGCCGCTCTGCGGCTCGAAGCCAGGGATCACGGGGTCGTCCTCAAGCACGGCGGCGGGCCGGGTGACTGCGACCTTCATGGCGCGCGCGAGGCCATTGTGTTCCAGGACAAGGATGTTTATTATCTGCACTACGATGCCGCAGGGCCAAAAGGCTGGCTCGCCAGCCTGGCGACGAGCAAGGATTTGGTCCACTGGGAAAAGCGCGGCCCCATTCTGGACTTCGGCAAACCGGGCAGCCCGGATTCGGCCAGTGCCTCCGCACCGTGGGTCATCCGCGATGGCGGATGGTGGAACATGTTTTATCTCGGCACGCCCAACGTCTCACCCAAGCCGGATTATGTTCCCATGTTTCCGTATCAGACAATCAAGGCACGCAGCCAGTCGCCGACCGGCCCGTGGGAGAAGCAATACGGGGCCGCGCCCTTCACCGCGCAGCCGGGGACTTACTACTCCTCGACAGCCAGCCCCGGCGACATCGTGAAATCGAACAACGAATTCCTGATGTTCTTCAGCGCCTCCACCTCGCCCCCGGACGTCAAGCGCACGTTGAGTATTGCCCGCGCGAAAAGTCTGGACGGTCCTTGGACGGTGCAGGCGGATCCAATCGTGCCGCTGGAAGAACAGATTGAAAACAGTTCGCTCTACTACGAGCCAACCATCGAAACGTGGTTTCTGTTCACCAACCACGTCGGGATCAACGATCAGAAGCAGGAATTCACCGACGCGATCTGGGTGTATTGGAGCAAGGACCTGAATCAGTGGGACCCGACAAACAAGGCTGTGGTGCTCGATGGCCGGAACTGTTCCTGGTCGAAAAGCTGCATCGGCATGCCGTCGGTCATCAAGGTCGGCCAGCGCCTGGCCGTCCTCTACGATGCGCCCGGCGGCGACAGCGTCAGCCACATGAACCGCGACCTCGGCCTGGCTTGGCTCGACCTGCCGCTCGTGCCCCCATCAAATGAATAACAGGAGGTTTTATATGAGAAGTTTGTTTCTGACTTTCCTGCTGGTTTTTTGGCCCTGCGGGCAAAGCCACGCCTATACCGTCATGCCCAGCCTCAACACTTACAAGAAGGGGCCTGTCGCCGACGCGGTCGACCGGGTGGCCGAACTCAAGTCCGAAGGCGTCTGGTTCATCACGCAGAATTCCGATCTGAACGATGCCGAGTGGCGCATGGTCTTCCAAACGCTCGGCGGGCCGCACATCACGGAGGACAATCCGGACAGCAACAAGTCTTTCCGGGACTACCTCCGGATCATGCATCGGGAGCCGGACGCCTCCTTTTGCTATAACGAGACGGGGGGTCTCCCAGGCGGCACGCAGTTGAGCGACGCGCAGATTGTGGCCCAATCGGAAACGCACGGCAACAAGCCGCTAATCGTCCTAACCCGAAGCTATGGCGGCAACTGGCGGACGGAGACCGACCGCTGCCTGGACAACCCGAAAGTCGCCGCCATTTGCATGGAGTATGTCAAGAAGGCACTGTTGGAGAACATCAACGCCCCCGCGCAATGCATCAAGGCCGCGCGCAAGAAGAACAGACCCGTCTATATTCTCCTCCATGCGGCAGCGGACGGATGGACATTGGAGGAAAACAAAAAAATCATCGAAAACCTCAACGCCTGGTGCCCTGATGAAATGGCCAGTGGCGACGTCCATCTGGTTTATCAGAACTACAGCCCCGGCGTTGAAGGATGGTTTGGCCCCGGCGGCGTGAAAGACGCCATCCGGCAAGCCCGTCAGATGGCCAACTATACTCCGCCGACAGCCACTCAACTGACGAAAGGCACGAAATGAAAACTCCCCTCCTCGCCATCCTGCTCATCGCGGGCGCAGTCACGCTCTATGCGGCGGAGCAATCCCGGAAACCTAATATCGTTCTTATCGTGGCCGATGACATGGGCTATTCCGACCTTGGCTTCACCGGCTGCAAGGACATGCGGACGCCGAACCTGGACCGGTTGGCGGCGGCGGGAACCGTTTTCACCGACGCCTACGTGACCGGGCCGATCTGCGTGCCGTCGCGCATGGGGATCATGACGGGACGGAATCCAGCCCGGTGGGGAGTCTATAACAACAACGGTGGACAGTGGCCGGAAGGCCAGAAACGCACGGCGGCGGAAACCACCGTTGCCGAGCTGTTCCAGCAGGCGGGCTACGCGACCGGGCTGTTCGGCAAATGGCATCTGTGCGGCAACAAACCCGAACAGCGGGAACCAGAGGCGGTGCCCGAGCGCAACGGCTTCGACGAGGTCGAGATGATTCCCGGCGGGATGTCCGGCTATGCGGCCGGGGTGCCGCTCTATCGCGCGGGTGGCGAAACCGTGAAAGCCCCCGAATACCTGACCGACCATTTCGGAAAGCTGGCCGCTGGTTTCATTGAGCGGCACAAGGACAAACCGTTCTTCCTGGCGCTCACGTTCAACGCCGTCCACGCCCCGCTCCATGCGCTGGATGAGGACAAGCAGGCCAACGGCGAGATCGCCGCCGTGGACCGCCGCACCTATGCGGGCATGATGACCTCGATGGACCGCAACATCGGACGCGTGCTTAATGCCATCGCGGCTGCGGGGTTGGAAAAGAATACCATCGTCGCGTTTCTCAGCGACAACGGTGGCCCCGCGCCGGATGCGGAAGAACATTCCCGAAACACGGCCAGCAACGGGCTGCTGCGTGGTTACAAGTTTGATGTCTGGGAAGGCGGCATCCGCACGCCGATGGTGATGAAATGGCCCGGCCACATCCCGGCGGGAAAACGCTTCGCGGGACTGAGCAGTTCGATGGATTTGGGCGCGACGTTTCTCGCAGCCGCCGGCTTGTCCGAGCCTGCGAACAGACCGCTCGACGGGGTGAACCTTCTGCCGTTCCTTACCGGCGAAAAGACCGGCGATCCTCATGATGCCTTGTTCTGGGAATGCCGGTGGTTTCCCAAACCGGACTGCGCCGCCCGCAGCGGCACATGGAAGATCGTGCAGCGCGAAGCCGGCGCGGACGGACCCGACCCGGCAAAATGGCAACTTTTCGACCTGAGCAAGGATATCGGCGAACAGAACAATCTGGCAGACCGGCATCCCGAACGGATCAGCGAAATGGACAAGGCCTTCCGCAACTGGCGCTCCCAGATGGCCGCCCCGATCCAAGCTCCCCAACCTTCCGTTGTTAAGAAACCCGCTACATCAAAGACCATTGACGCTCAATTTTCCGAGCCGAGCAACACGACACGACCATGAAATACACACACAGCATCACGGCCCTGCTATTCGGGGGATTGGTTTCTCTGGCTCATGCCGCCCCACAGTCGGATCTCAAGCCGGTCTATCCTCAATGCGAGCGGCTGGAGACAGCAATTCTCAATCCGGGGCAGACACCGGGGTTTTCCTGGGGACTCGATGCCGGCGGACGCAACGGGGCGGCGCAGTCGGCTTACGAAATCAGGGTCACCACGCCGGAGGGCAAGGCCGCTTGGGAAAGCGGGAAGGTCGCTTCGGAGCGGACGCTGGACGTTCCCTACGGCGGCCCGGCGCTCGCGCCCGGCTCGCAGTTTCTCTGGCAGGTGCGTGTCTATGATGAAAAGGGCGATGTCTCGAACTGGACACAACCGCAGCGGTTTTTCACGGGCCTGACCGACTGGAAGGCGCAATGGATCACGTCGCCCGAGATCGCCGCCATCGCCAAGGAAACCAAGAAACTTTATGAAGAGGAGCGTCCCGCAAGGATGTTGCGGACCGAGTGGACGATTGCCAAGCCGGTCAAGACCGCCACGCTCTTCATCACCTCGCTGGGCTCCTACCAAGGCTGGATCAACGGCAAACTCGTCAGCGAAGACCGCCTCGCCCCGACGGCCACGCAGTATGGCATTCACGTCGCCTACCGCGCCTACGACGTGACCGAGCTGCTCCAGCAGGGCCCGAATGCGCTGGCCGTGCTGCTTGGAGACGGTCCGTTCACCCGGCACCCGTTCTCGGCCTTCGGTTCAGACTTCGTGACGCGCCTGCTGGCGCAGATCGAGATCAAGTATGCCGACGGCTCGCGCGAGTCGGTCGGCACCGGTGCCGACTGGCGCAGCATGATGGAGAAAAGTCCGTGGCAGGCGGCCGACTTCGACCGGGGCGGCATCTATGACGCGCGTCTGTTCGATCCCACCTGGACCTCGCCGGGTTATGCCGACGGCGAGTGGAAGAGCGCGATCGTCCTGCCGCCGCCGACTCCCACCTCGGAACCGTTCCGCATCGACCCGGCGCAAGTGCAGCCGGATCGCGTCCACAAGATTCTCACGCCCGTCGCCGAATATGAACCGGAGCCCGGGGTCTATGTGTTCGATATGGGACAGCAGTTCACCGGTGTTTGCCGGTTCACGGTCACGCTGCCCGAAGGCCATGAAATCCGCCTGCGCCACGCCCAGGCGCTGCGCAAGGACAAATCGCTCGATGTTTCAAACCTCAAGGAAAACGCGAAGAACGAGACGGCTTACATTTCCGGCGGGGGCAAGAGCGAACGCTTCGAGGGCATCCCTTTCCACTACAATGGCACCCGTTATGTCGAGGTCAGCGGCCTGCCTTCGCGCAAGGCGCTGGAGGAAATTGATGGCGAGGTCTTCTTCGCCGCGATGCGTCCGACGTCGGAGTTCCGCTCATCGGATGAACGGCTCAACCGTTTCTGGGACATGACGTGGTGGAGTTACGCCGGCAACCTCAACATGGGCATCATGACCGATTGCGCGGGCCGCAACGAACGCGGCGCATGGTTCGGTGGCAGCTATACGACGCACATCGGCACTATGGGATATTTCTTCGACAACGCCGCCCATCACCGCAAGCGGATGCAGGATATCCAGGATCAGGTCGCCTATCGCGTGCCGAAGACCCACCCCGGCCATGTCGGGACGCGGGCGCCGAGTTTTGGCAGCTCCGTCTGCCCGGCCTGGTCGGACGCCGCCACGATCATCCCCCACGGAGCACATCTCTTCTACGATGATCTGAGTATCGTGGAGAAACAGTATGGAGACGGCCAGGGACAGGCCAAGGCGCTTATGGATTTTTACCTGCAAGCAAACGGCCCATCCGGCAAATGGACCAAAATCAAAGGCCCCGGGTTCCAATTCTATCCGCCCTGGCTCGACCGGGCGATGACGACACCGCCCGGCTCGGGTCGGGATCGGTGGAACAGCCTGGATTATCCTTCATTATGGTTTGCGAAGGACCGGGACAAGCTCAAGGTGTCGGTTTCGAAGGAAGCCGTCGGGACCGCCTGGTGGTCGCTCAGCGCACAGGCCGTAGCCGACATGGCGCGCTATCTCGGAAAGGATGACGAGGCCGCCGAATATGACGCGATGGCGCAACGCAGCAACGACACGCTGATCCGAGAATTTGACAACGGCAACGGCACCTGGGACTACCACGACCAGCCGATCTACACCTACGGACTCGCCACCGGGGCAGCCAAGGGCGATCTGAAAAATGTCTTCCTGAAAAACCTTGTCCAGACCGTCAAATCCTACGGTGGCCACATCTCCGGCGGAGACGAGGTGTTCCACATGACCCTGTTCGAACTCTCCCGCAACGGCTACCCCGACCTGGCATGGTTCATGGCCATGCGGCCCGAGCTGCCCTCGTTCGGCTACATGGTCGATACCGGCGCCACGACCGTGTGGGAACGCTTCGATCTGTATCATCCCGAGTGGGGGATGAACCATATTACAACCACCCTAGACTTCATTCACAACGAGTGGCTGCCCGCCTGCCAGTGGATCGTCGAGGACATCGTCGGACTGCGGCCCGACCCGGCGCAGCCAGGCTTCAAGCACTTCTTCATCAAGCCGTGGACCGGCGGCGAGCCGAAGAGCATCGACTTCCGGTTCGATTCGCCGCGCGGCCCGATCCGCGTGGCATGGAAACGCGACGGCGATCAGGTGACGCTCGATGCCATCGTTCCGCCCAACACCACAGCCACCGTGCAATGGCCCGACGGCAAGGAGCAAACCCTCACGTCCGGCACCCACACACTCACCGGCAACGCGCCGCTGAAGAAGGGCGATGGCATCGAGGGCGGTATCGAAGCCATCCGCCGCTACTTCAAGGAAAACCCCTACGACCCGGCCAAGGACACCAACCGCTATTTCGAGATCAAGGCGGCCAGAGAAGCAAAGGAAACACCGGCGGTCGCCGAAGCGACCGAATCTTCCGGTGCTTTCACCCCGGTCATCGAATGGAACATGGAGAAGATGAGCGCCGACGGAAACGTGAAGAACACGATCGAAGACGGTCCCTACGCCAATGTAGAACTACAGCTCAAGGGGGCAAAGGTGGTGGACGACCCCGTGCGCGGCAAGGTGCTGTCCTTCGACGGCGAGGGCGCGACCGCCGAGGCCCCGGTCGCGTGGAATGGCCACAAGGCCATCCGCGTTGAGATGAAGGTCAAAAACGAAGCGCCCAGAAGCCAATCCGTCCTGTTGGGCATTGCCCAAACATTTTCGATCAGGAAAGTGGCCGGGACTGTCTGGCTGAGCTACAGATCACAAATGAAGCCCGACATGCTGGACGGCGGCATCAGTGTGCCGATGCATGGTGTCGGCGAATGGGGTGACGTGGTGGCCGAGTTCGACCCCGCGAAGGGCGAAGCCCGCATCGAGAGCGAGGGAAAAGTCGCCACCCTGCCCATTGATCCCGGCGACGCCCTCGCGCAGAAGAACGGATCCATCATGCTGGGCAATAATATCAACGCCTTTTTCCAAGGCCAGATCGACGACATTCGCATCAGCGTAATGGAATGAACGGACAACGTGGGAGCAGGCACGCGAAGACATGGAAAATGGAGGACACCAATGGACAGCATGAAGACAATACCAACCCTCGTATCCGCAGTCTTGCTCAGCGCACTGCTGTATTTTACAACCAATCTGACGGCGCAGCCGTTCTCAGCCTCCGATCCGCTGGGCATTCGGGTCGATGACGTGGCGGCAATGAACGCGATGCCGGAGCAGGTCAACCTGCGCCGGGGCTGGCTGGATGTCACCAAGCCACCGTTCAACGCCGTCCACGCCCCGCTCCATGCACTGGACGCGGACAAGCAGGCCAACGACGAGATCGCCGCCATGGATCGTCGCACCTATGCGGGCATGATGACCGCGATGGACCGCAACATCGGCAGAGTGCTCGATGCCATCGCAGCTGCCGGGTTGGAAAAGAACACGATCGTCGCGTTCCTGAGCGATAACGGCGGCCCCGCGCCCGATGCGGAAGAGCATTCCCGCACCGCCGCCAGCAACGGGCCGCTGCGCGGTTACAAAATCGATGTCTGGGAGGGCGGAATCCGCACGCCGATGGTCATGAAATGGCCCGGCCATATCCCGGCAGGGAAAACGCTTCGCGGGACTGAGCAGTTCGATGGATTTGGGCGCGACGTTTCTCGCAGCCGCCGGCGGTTTGTCCGAGCCTGCGAACAGACCGCTCGACGGGGTGAACCTTCTGCCGTTCCTTACCGGCGAAAAGACCGGCGACCCGCATGATGCCTTGTTCTGGGAATGCCGGTGGTTTCCCAAACCGGACTGCGCCGCCCGCAGCGGCACATGGAAGATCGTGCAGCGCGAAACCGGCCCGGACGGACCCGACCCGGCAAAATGGCAACTTTTCGACCTGAGCAAGGACATCGGCGAACAGAACAATCTGGCAGACCAGCATCCCGAACGGATCAGCGAAATGGACAAGGCCTTCCGCAACTGGCGCTCCCAGATGGCCGCCCCGATCCAAGCTCCCAAAACCGCCGCCGTTAAAAAACCCGCAACCTCAAAATGAGAATCGCCGCGAATATGGAAGAATCAGTCACAACGAGACAGACGAAAGGAACAAAATGAAACTCTCCCTCCTCATCAGCCTGCTCATCGCGGGAGCAATGACCCTCCCCGCTGTGGAGTCGGGCGATGCAAAGGCTCCCACCCGGGCGCCGCAAAAGCCGAACATTCTTATCCTGCTCGCCGATGACCTCGGCTACGCGGATGTCGGATTTCAAGGGGCCCATGACATCCCGACGCCGAACATTGACTCGCTCGCAAAAGCCGGAGTCCATTTCACAAACGGCTATGTCAGCTCCGTGATGTGCTCGCCGTCACGCGCCGGCCTTCTCACCGGGCGGTCGCAATCGCGGTTTGGACATGAAGTCAACTGGGAGCAGAGTATTCCCAATGATCCACGGGGCCTGCCGGTCGCCGAGAAGACGATGGCAGACCAACTGAAGGCCGCCGGCTATCGCACGGGCATCGTTGGCAAATGGCATCTGGGCGAATCCCCTCAGTTTCATCCGAACCGGCGCGGATTTGACGAGTTTTTTGGCTTCACCACCGGCGGGCACGATTACGATTGCGCGTCCTACACCACCGACGTGCCGGCAAACCGGAAAAAATATGCGCACTATCTTTCCCCGCTGGAGCGCAACGGCGTGGAGGAACAACACGTCGGCTACCTCACCGAACTGCTCGGCAGCGAGGCCGCGGCATTCATCCATCGGAACAAAGATCAGCCGTGGTTTCTGTATGCAGCCTTCAATGCCCCGCACACCCCGCTGCAGGCCACACCCGCGCTGCTGGATCGCGTAAAGACTATCTCCGACGAAAAGCGTCGCACCTACGCCGCCATGGTCGTCGGCCTCGACGATGCTGTCGGAGCCATCCTCGCGCAGCTTCGCGCCGATGGACTCGAAGACCGCACGCTCATCTTCTTCCTCAGCGACAACGGCGGTCCGCTCGAAAAGAACGGCTCGCTCAACACCCCGCTCAACGGCCACAAAGGCCAGGTCTGGGAGGGCGGCTTCCGCGTGCCATTCGTCGCGCAGTGGAAAGGCACGCTGCCCGCCGGAAAAACCTATGAGCGTCCCGTGAGCAGTCTGGACATCCTTCCGACAGCCCTGGCGGCGGCGGGAGCGGCGAGCATCGCCCCGCAACCGCTCGACGGTGTGAACATCGTGCCATTCCTCCTCGGCGACCAATCCGGCGACCCTCACGAGTATCTTTTCTGGCGCATGAAAGCCCGCAACATCTGGGCTGTGCGCCGCGGCGATGACAAACTCATGCTCCAGCAACACAAGTCGGCCCGCCTGTTCAACCTCGCCAACGATATCGGCGAAACAACAGATCTGGCAAAGCCCGAACTGCGGGATGCCCTCCAGAAGGCCTACGATGCGTGGAACGCCACGCTCCCGGAACCGCTGTGGGGACCGGATGATGAAGAATCCGGCGCATCGAAAAATAACACCAAACAACCGAAGAACTAATCTGAAAATCTACGTTCATCTGCGGCTATTAGGTATGAGAACCCCGACGATTCTTGCGCTGGCGCTAATGCCGGTGATGGTTGATTGCCGCGCCGAAACTCTGGCCGAACGCTTCGACAACCCGCCCGACTCCACGAAGCCCATCACCTGGTGGCATTGGATGAACGGCAACGTGTCCAAAGAAGGCATCACGCTCGATCTCGAATGGATGGCCCGCATCGGCCTCGGTGGCGCTCAGATTTTCGAAACCGGACAGGTCGCCATCCCCGGCAAGGCCGTGCATCGCTCCCCCTACTGGCAGGACTGCGTGAAGCACGCCATCGAGGAGTGCTCGAGGCTCGGGCTGACCTTTGGCATGCACAACTGCTCAGGCTGGAACAACTCCGGCGGCCCGTGGGTGGAGCCCAAGGACTCGATGAAGAAGCTGGTGTTCTCCCGCTCGATCGTCAGCGGGCCGGTGAAGTCGCCCGCCGCTCCGCTTCAGCCGCCTGCCGAGAAAATCCTGCCGTTCTCGCATCTGAACCAAATGAACCGCTCGCTCGAAAAATACGGGCACGAGCGCACGGATTACGATCCGTTCTATCAGGACATCGCTGTTTTCGCCTATCCCGCGCCCGAGGGAGCCACGCCGCCGCTCCGCGAACTCCAGCCGCGGCTCGAACCCGCTGCCGCCGGCGATGCAGCCACGCTCTGGGATGGCGATGAAACCACCGGCATCGACCTGGCGAAGACCCGCACGCCGGATGGCAAGCACTGCGAATTCACCCTGCGCTTCGACAAGCCGCTCACCGCGCGCTCGATCTATGTGCTTTCCGGAGAAGGAGGATTGGACTGCAAACGGATCGAACTGGAGGCTGGTGCCGATGGCGGGAAATTCAAGCCGGTCACCAGCTTCCGCATACCGAAAAACGGAGGCCCCTTGCGCGAATGCCAGGGCGTTTCGTTCGACCCAGTCACCTCCACCGCATTCCGCATCCGATTCGTGGACTTGCAGGATTCCGACAAGCGCCCGATCGAGCTCCGCGAACTGGAGCTTTCCGGCGATGCGCGCATCGAGGCATGGCCGGTCAAAGCCGGGTTCATGCGCGCGCGCGGGGTGGAAAACACTCCGAACCCTGCCGTCACCCGCAATGCATCGCAGGCCGTTCCCTTCGACCGCGTCATCAATCTGACAAAGAAGCTCCGACCGGACGGCACGCTCGATTGGGAAGCCCCGGCCGGGCAATGGACGGTTCTGCGCGTCGGCACGACCACCAATGGCAAGATGAACCATCCCGCCACCGTCGGCGGACTCGGCCTCGAAGTGGACAAACTCGACAAGCCCGCGTTGGACCGCTTTTTCAAAAACGGAGCGATGCAGATGGTCGTGGACCTCGCGGGCAAACAGGCTGGTAAGGCGCTCACGTCATTCGGCACCGACTCGTGGGAGGTCGGCGCGCAGAACTGGACACCCGACATGGTCAGCCAGTTCAAGCAACGCTGCGGCTACGATCCCACGCCGTGGCTGCCCGCGCTCTCGGGACAGGTGATCGGCAGCGCGGAGAAAACCGAACGCTTTCTCTGGGACTGGCGGCAGACGATTTCCGATCTCTTCGCCGAGCATTTCTACGGCGGCTTCCAGAAATTTTGCCACACCTACGGCATCCATTCGTTCGCCGAGCCTTACAACAACGGCAACTACAACAACCTCCAGATGGGCGGCTTCGTCGATGATGTCGCGCCGGTTTTCTGGACCGATGGCAGGCGTTTCAGCGAAGGCGGCATCCGCGAGATGGCCTCGATCGTGAATACCTACGGTCTCAAGCGCGTGGAGTCCGAAGCCTATACCTCCATGAGCGAAAACGCGATGTGGCGCCAGCACCCCCGCAAGATGAAGGCGCTCGGCGATACCGCGTTCGCCTACGGGGTGAGCCGCTACGTCTTCCACACCTCCGCCCACCAGCCGTGGGTGAACACCGTCCCCGGCATGACGATGGGTCCCTTCGGCATCAACTTCACCCGCACCACCACATGGGCAGAGCAGGCGGAGTCGTGGATCAGCTACATCACCCGCTGCCAGGCGATGCTGCAATCCGGGCGCTACGTGGCCGACGCCCTGTTCTTCATCGGCGAGGGTTCGCCCAACGCCTTTGCCGAAGGCCGCGAAAAACTCGGCCTGCCCGAAGGTTACGGATACGATGGCTGCGACGCCGTGATTTTGTTGGAGCGCGCCTCGGTGGAGGATGGCGAGATCGTTCTCAAGAGTGGCATGCGCTACCGCTTTCTCGTCCTCCCGGATCAGGAGACCATGACCGTGCGCATGGCCGAAAAAATCCGCGATCTCGTGAAAGCCGGCGCCACCGTCCTCGTGCAAACCCGCCCGGCCAGGACACCCGGGCTCGCGGGCTATCCGGAAAGCGACTCGCAACTGAAGGCGGTTCTCGACGATCTGTTCGGCGGTCTCGATGGAAAGAAGCTCAAGGAGCGCGATTTCGGCCAGGGCAAACTCCACATGGGCCTCACGCCCGGCGAGTTGCTCGATAAGCTCAAGATCCGACCGACATACGAAGTCGTCACCGCGCCCGCCAAGGGCAAGGTCCGCGCCATCCAGCGCCGGGAGGGCGACACCGACTTCTTCTTCGTCGCCTGCGACAACGACGAGCCGGTGAACTGCGAGATCTCCTTCCGAGTCGCTGACGGACGCCCGGAAATCTGGAACCCGTATCACCGCACCCGCAAACTGGCGGCCAAAGTCCGCCACGAAAACGGCCGGACCATCGTGCCGCTCGAGTTCGAGCCCGACGACTCGGTCTTCGTTGTTTTCCCGAAGAAGCCGACCACTGCGGACGTTTCAGGTTTCCAGTCTCAGGTTTCTAATTCCATGAATCTCCCCGGCCCGTGGCAGGTCGAATTCCAACCGAAACGCGGCGCTCCGGAGAAGATTGATCTGACGAATCTGTCAGATTTGTCAGACCATCCGGAAGATGGCGTGAAGTTCTTCTCCGGCACCGCAACCTATCGGACGGAATTTCAAATCTCAGATCCCAAATCTCCGATCCATCTGGATCTCGGCAAGGTGGAGGTGATCGCCGAGGTGAAGGTCAACGGCCAGGACTTCGGTGTGTTGTGGAAACAGCCCTACCGCGTGAACATCACCCGCGCGCTGAAGCCCGGAAAGAACGAACTGGAAGTGCGCGTCACCAACACCTGGATCAACCGGCTGGTCGGCGATGCGCGGATGTTTCCGCAAAAGAACGAACATTGGTGGTCGGCGGATGGCGAATGGCCGGAGTGGGTGATCGACTCCTCCAAGCCGAACCCCTCGGGCCGCATCGGCTTCGTCACCTGGCCATACTGGAAGGCGACCGACAAGCTTGTTCCCTCCGGCCTGCTCGGCCCTGTGCGGCTGGTGACGGAAATTTCTGAAGGGGAGAAATGAAAAGAAAACTGACCTCTTTCTTGGCGCTGCTGCCGATGTCCATTCTCGCGGCGGTGCTGCTGTCACCGGGATTGGGCCGGGCTGCTGACAGGCCCAATGTGCTGTTGATTCTCGCCGATGATCTTGGCTATGCGGATGTCGGCATTCAGGGTCAGAAGGCGGTCGCCACGCCGCATATCGATTCCATCGCGCAGAACGGTGTGCGTTTCAGCAGTGGCTACGTCAGCGGCACCATGTGCAGCCCCACCCGAGCAGGCCTGATGACGGGTCGCTACCAGACACGTTTCGGACATGAGTTCAACCCGGCAGCGCTGAAAGATGGTCTGCCAGCGGGTGAGGTGACGTTTGCTGATCGCATGAAGGCGGCCGGCTACGTCACAGGACTGGCCGGCAAGTGGCACCTCGGCGAAGTGGAATACGCGGAGTTTCATCCGCTCGAACGCGGTTTTTCAGAATCGGTTTACTTCCCCGGCCAGAAGAAGTTGCCACCACTGACGGTTTGGCGGGGCCGTGAGAGTGAAACGATCAACGAATTCATCGGGCCCGCGCTGGCGCGTGAGGCGAACGCGTTTATCACCCGTCATCAAGACGAGCTCTGGTTTCTCTATCTGGCACCCACGTTTGTTCATAAACCCATCGAGGTTACCGCTGGCTTGCTTGCCCGCGTGCCCGCCAGTGCCGGTGATGATAAGCACCGCGCCTATCTGGCGAGCATTATCGCGCTCGACGATCTGGTCGGCGCAGTGCTGGCCAAACTTCGCGAGCTGAATCTGGAGCAGCGCACACTGATCTTCTTTCTGAGCGATAACGGCGGCACCGTGCTGGCGAACAACCTTCCGCTGCGCGGCGGCAAAGGGCAGACCTTTGAAGGCGGCATTCGCATCCCGTTTCTCGCGCAATGGAAAGGCGTCATCCCCGCCGGGCGCGTGCTGGACCAGCCGGTCATCAGCCTGGACCTGCTCCCGACCGCGCTCGCCGTTGCGGGCGTTGCACCGAAGCCAGAGTGGAACTTGGACGGGGCGAATCTGCTGCCGCTTCTGAAGGGCGAGGACACGCTGCCGCACCCCGAAGGGCTGTTCTGGCGGTTTGGCGACCAGTGGGCCGTGCGCATCGGCGACTGGAAGCTTGTGCAATCGGGCAGCCGGAAACTCGGCCCCGTCGCGCTTCACGACCTCGCTCAAGATGTCGGCGAAAAGACCAACCTCATCCAGAGCCATCCCGAAAAAGAGCGCGAACTGCGCTCTGCGTGGGAGCGCTGGAACAGCAGCAATGTCGCCCCGCTCTGGCCGCAGCCGTCCGAAGAACCCGCTCACCGGCCTGGAGATGCATCCAAAATCGAGAAACCCGATTCCAATCCATGACCCACCCCCTCCTCATCAGCCTGCTCATCGCGGGAGCGCTCACGCTCCACGCGGCGGACGCAAAAAACTCTGCAACGGGGTTAACCTCTGATTACCGCGTCAACCCTCTGGGAATCGAACGCCACCCGCCCGCGCTGGCATGGAAGGTGGATGCCTCCGGACGCGCGGGGGTCATGCAATCCGCTTACCAAATCCAGTCGGCAGCCACGCGGAACGACCTCGTCGGCGGGCGCGCGGTGTGGGACACCGGACGCATCGAGTCGGGTGCATCCTGGCAAACTCCCTACGGCGGACCCGCCCCCGGCCCCGGGCAACGTGTCTGGTGGCGGGTGAGAATTTGGGATGAAGCCGGCAAGGAGGGAGACTGGTCCGAACCCGCGTGGTTCGAAGCGGGACTCCTCGGCGAAAAGGGATGGCAGGGCGCCGATTGGATCACCTGCGGACGCGATCAAAAGGCTCCCGTGCCGGCACCGGCCGAATTCATGGGCGACTGGATCGAGTCCCCGCAGCCAGGCCGCGGGCGGTCTTTTTTCCGCGACATCAACCTGCCGGACAAGCCGATCGTGAGTGCCATGGCGTGGTGGGATACGTCGCTCTCTCCGGGGCTCTCCGGAGTCGTGGTTAATTTCGACCGCCAGCAAGGCGAGAACCTTGCGGCGTTGAAGCGGTCGATGTCCGCAAGGAAGGGAGGCTTCTTCGACATGGCATTCTTCCTCGAAGCGGGCCGCGAAAACCGCATCGAACTGCGCTTCGAAAAGCCGGTCAAGGCAATCGCCGCCACCATCGGCATGCGGATCGTGTTTGCCGATGGCACGGAAATGGTCGTCAAATCCTCGCCGGAGTGGAACGTGCTGACTGCTGATTCCCCTGCGAAACCGGAGCCCGTGCGAGTCCGCGGATCCTACGGAAAATCCGGGGAAGGCGAGGCCATGGTTCAGGCACAGACGAGCCTGCCGCCGGCGTGGTTCCGTCATGGGTTCGAAGCCCGCGAGGGACTCACCTCCGCCCGCCTCTACCTGGCCACGCCGGGATATGCCCACGGGTTTTTGAATGGCCAGCCCGCCAGTGACGCGGTCTGGCCGCAGCCCCAGGCCGACTACGAGGTTTTTTGCCACTACACGGTGGATGATGTGACCGCGCTGGTCCGTCCGGGAAAAAATTCGTTGGCTGTGCTCATGGACGCCGGATGGTTCCACCAGGCTGGCGGCTTTGGTGCGATCATGTCCTACGGACTGCCAGCCCTCCAGGCGCTCCTCGTGCTGCACTACGCCGACGGCACTTCCGAGGTCGTGAAATCCGGCCCGGATTGGACATGGAAGGAAAGTGTCATCCGAGAGGCCAACATCTATCGCGGCGAGCGCGCCGACCTGCGGCTGGCGGACAATGACTGGAAATCCGGTGCTCCCGGCAGCGGGTGGCGCCCGGTCCGCTTTGCCGACGCCCCGTCCCCGCGTTCGGTTGCTGTGGACGTCGCACCCATGCGCCGCATCGCAGAAGTCCGGCCGGTCCGCGCTTGGCGGATCGGACCCGAAACGTGGATTTACGATTTTGGGGAAGTGATTCACGGGACGCCCCGCATCCGGTTCGATCTCCCAGCGGGCAAGGTTGTGCGGGTGAGGTTTTCCGAGATGACCGCGAAGGATGGCCCGCTGGAAAATGTTCCGACGAGCCATTGGTGGTGTCACGGAGTTCCCCAGACGCTCGAGGTCACGGCCGCGGGCGGTCCTGCAGAATACGAACCCACCTTTTGCACCCACTCGTTCCGCTATGTCGAAGTGAGCGGGATCGACCACAAACTCGATGGTGAGAACATCGTCGCCCACGTCATCGGAACGGATGGCCGGCCGCTGGCCTCCTTTGAATCGTCCGACCCCATGCTCAACAGGCTTTTTGCCAATGGCATGCGGACGGTGCGGAATTACATGAATCACATGACCGGCGATCTTCCGCGGGAGCGCTGCCTCTGGGGTGCGGAGTCCATGTATTCGGCTGTTCCGCTGACCTATTGCTACGACTTTGCGCCGAACCACCGCTACATGCACACCCTTTGGTCCACGGGCCGCATGGCTGAGGAAAATGTGCCGGGTAGTATCGGAGTGGGATTGCGCATCACTCATACAACCAATGATTTCACATGGAGCGTCACCCCGATCTTCATCGCCGAAAAACTCTTCCGCCACTACGGCGATATCGAGCCTGCCCGCACCCACTACGCCTTCATGCGCGGGTTCCTCCGCCACTTCGAAGACCCGGCGCATTCCAAGGATGGCGTCTGGCCGCTCCTTCACAAGCACGGCGACCACGCGCCGCCAAAGGACATCCCCCGCGAAGATTCCGACAATCAATTCATCGCCGCACTGCACTTTTATAAGGCGCAGAAGGCGTTTGCCGGAATGGCGGATGCGCTCGGCCACTCGGAGGACGCGGCCCACGCACGCGACCATGCCGAACGCATCCGGGCGGCCATCCTCACTCGTTATGACGCCTCCAGGGGATCGTTTGGCAACGGCGTCCACAACTCCCTCGTCCTCGCATTCGACGTTCTCGATGACCCCGCTCAGAAGCAGCGGGTCGCGGATGCCCTGGCGGAAATCTATCGCGCCAACGGAAAGACATTCGACGCCGGGTTCATGGGCCACGAAATCCTGCCCCAGCTCACCCGCTCGGGACACCCGGACATCGCGCACGAAATGATCGTCAACCCGTCCGCACCGGGACCCGCCCGCTCGATCGAGAAATTCGATGCCACCACATTCTGGGAGGCCTATTACCTGGATGAATCAACCCAGAAATGCCGCGGCCTGAATTTTGTCGCCTTCACCCACCCGATCGGCTGGATGGTCACCGACCTCGCTGGCATCCGCTACGACTCGCCGGTAGGCCAACGACAGCAGGTCAACATCCAACCACACTTTCCCAAAGGCCTCGACTGGGTCCGCTCGACCCTCGAAATTCCCCCGGGACAAGTGGGCTCGTCATGGAAGCGGGAAAGCGAGCGGGTTGTCGCGCGGATCACCATCCCGGCCAATACCACGGCAACCATCCGCCCGCCGTCCAGTTGGCGCATCGCCGACGGGCAACCCGAATCCACCCTTGGCCCGGGCGAGCACACAATCACCTTCGAACCCGCACCGGAGGGAATCTAAAGAAATAAACCAGGAAGCCACCATGAAAAACACCCTCCTAACCAGTCTGCTCATCGCGGGCGCAGTCACCCTCCATGCGGCACCGGACCAGCCTGCGCCGAAGCCGAACATCCTCATTCTGATCGCCGACGACCTAGGCTGGGCCGATGTGGGCTTCAACGGCAGCAAGGAAATCCTGACGCCAAACATTGACTCGCTGGCCACCCACGGCATTCGCTGCACCAACGGCTACGTCACCGCGCCGCAGTGCTCACCCTCGCGCGCGGGCCTGCTCACCGGCCGCAACCAGAAGCGCTTCGGCCACGAAAACAACAACTACCTCACGGCCTGCTTCGCCACCGGCCAGCGGGTTTTCCCCGAGCATTTCAAACCCGCGGGATACGCCACCGGCATCGTCGGAAAATGGCACATCGGCGACGGCCCGGACGGCCACCCGCAGCAACACGGGTTCGACGAGTTCTACGGCTTCCAGGGCGGCGGACAGAACTACCTCGCACCGCGCCCGCAGGATCTCCAGAACCCCGTGGTGCGCGGCACTACGCCGGTGCCGTGGGACGGCCGATCCTATCTCACCGACACCCTCGGGCGCGAGTCCGCCGATTTCATCCGACGCCACACCGACCGGCCGTGGTTTCTCTATACCGCATTCAACGCGCCGCACATGCCGATGGTCATGCCGCCCGGCTACGAGGAGAAAGTGAAGCACATCAAGGATCCCAAACGTGCCGTCCTCGCCGCCATGGTCATGAGCATGGACGACGCCGTCGGGGAGATTCTCGGCGCCCTGCGCGCCACGGGCCAGGAAGGGCGCACGCTCATCGTCTTCCTGAGCGACAACGGCGGCACCGCCACACCGGGAAAGATCGTCAAGAACTACTCGTTCAACGTGCCCTACCGCGGGGTGAAGGGCGACGTCTATGAAGGCGGCATCCGCGTGCCCTTCGTCATCCAGTGGAAAGACCGCCTGCCGGAGGGCAAAGCTTACGACGCCCCGGTCAGCTCGCTCGACCTTCTTCCGACCGCGCTGGCCGCCGCCGGCGTTAAACCGCTGCCGGACGTCCCGCTCGAAGGCGTGAACCTCCTGCCGCATCTGGCCGGCGAGATGAAAGATCCGCCGCACGATCACCTTTGCTGGAGCTGGCAGAGCGCAAAGGCTGTGCGACAGGGGGACTGGAAATGGATGGTCAACAACGGCAGCTCACCGGTGGAGCTTTTCAACCTCGCCGAGGATCCCTACGAAACCAATAACCTCGCCGCCGCGCATCCCAAGCGCGTGAAATCCCTGCAGGCGCTTTTCGAGGCTTGGAACGCGAAGAATCCGCCCCTCAACCCCGCGCATCTGGTCCGGGAAACAGAAAAAGCAGACGGCGAACCCGGCGACGGCGAAAAGAGCAGGCCGGAGGCCAAAGCAAAAATCACCCCGTTGAAACAACCGGGTCGGCCCGCTCCATGAAGACCCGCATCCCATTCCGGCCTTGGGGCGAGTGGCTGCCCCCCGTTGTTTTTCCAACGCTCTTGGCGCTCCTGTCGGCGTGCCACAACTCGCAAAGCTCTGCGCCACCGCACCTGACCGCCGCGCAGCAAAAGATCCTGGCCGAACCCGCAACAACGCCCCCGGATGCCGCCTTTTCCTTCGACGCCCCGTCCGGGCCGCAATTCACCGGGGAACAAAAACAGGCCCAACGCGAAGCGGCAAAGCGCATCTTGCCGATGGTGAGAGCGGCCTTCTTGGCCGGGGCCAAATCCGTGCGGATTCCGCCCGGCGACTATCGCTTTGGCAAGGAGACCAGGAGCCGCGACGGCAAGGTATTCCCGCTGGAATTCAACGGATTGAAGCGGCCAGCGGACCAAACATTCACCATCGACGCCACCGGGGCAACCTTCTGGTTCGATTTTCCCGATGATCAGGCGCACACCGCCCATTCTGCCGTCGGTTTCAAGGACTGCGCGAACCTCATATTTCGTGGGGCCATCATTGACCGCGGCACACGCGGGCACGTCGAAGGCAAAATCACGGACATTGATTTCGCGGGCAACCGGATCGAGATCCAGCTCTCGCCGGGACTCACCGTGCCCGCTTCGTTCCACGAGCAGGCGCAGCAACGCCTCCTGCCATTCAAGGCGGACGGGACGTTCTGCGCCCCGCTCTACGCCTTGCAAAGCGGGACGCGTTTGAAGTATCGCGGTATCACGCCCGGATCGCAGCCCGGCCGCTGCTGGGTGGAGATGAAGGAAGATGCGTTGTTGAACACGATCCGCAATCCCGACTGGCAGCGCGCCTATGGGGAACTGGGCGTCCTGCGCGTGGGCGATGGACTGTCCTGCATCTACACCGTGTCGTGCGCCCTCGAGATCGAGCGCTCCCGCAACATCACTATCGCCGGGATCCGCGTTTACATGCCAAAAGCCTGGGGCGCGGAATGGGGCGGCGACGGCGGCCACCTGTGGAAGAACGTCTACTTCGGTCCCCGGCCCGGTACGAGCCAGTGGCAGGGCGGGGAGGGCTTCATGTTCTGTGCCACCCGTCGCGGCACCACGCTCGACCACGTCACCCTCCGCCATACGGGTGACGACATGGCCAATTTCCACGGCTACTGGGGCAACATCCAGAGCATCGACGGCAACCGGGTGAACTTCAAATTGAGCCCGCAGTTCCAGCGGGGCGTTTTGCCCGATTTGGCGGCGGGCGACCGCGTCCTGTTCCACGATAAGAACACCGGGCAACAACTCGGCGAGGCGTTGGTCACCGGCGTGGAAGGAACCACCGTGATCCTGAACCGCACGGTGGACGGATTTGCCAACGCCATCGCCGAATTCCCAGATCACGCCTGCGCGGGCTGGACGATTCAGAACTGCGACTGGCAGGACAACTACCAGCGGCTGCTGATTCAATCCGGAGCCGGCACGGTGCGGAACTGCACATTCGCCCGCAATGGCAGCAGTATCCAACTGAACAGCGACATGACCTATGTCGAGGGTGGCATTCCGCGCGACATTACCATCGCCAACAACGTTTTCATTGACGTCAGTCCCGCGCCAAACGGCGCTGCGATTGAAGTCTATTCCCGCACCTTTGACCGATTAACCCAGCGGTTGCGGAACATCGCCATCACGGGCAACACGTTCCTTCGCCCCGGTGAAGCGGCCATCGCGCTGACCAACGTCAGCGGCGGCGTGATCGCAAACAACCGCTTTGAGCGCCCCGTCGAATATACCGCGCTGGCCCGCCCCAAGGAAACACACCGCCAGCAGGCAATTTCATTGACAGGCTGCTCGGACATTCAAGTGCAGGGGAACGTGTTGAGCGATCCCGGAGGTTATACGACTCCCGACGCCACGACCGGCAGTGCGATTCTTGGCTGCGATAACCAATGCGCCGGTATCCGCCTGGATGACAGGCCGGACGCCAGACTGAAAACCAAAGACACTCCAAAGCCGGCCGGCAGTGCTGGGCGATGACGCTGGATTCCAAATTGATAAAACCATGAAACTCACCCTCCTCATCAGCCTGCTCATCGCGGGCGCAATGACCCTCCATGCGGCTCCGCCGCCAGCCTTCACCGCTGCCGACCCGCTCGGTATTAACGTGGGTGACGTTGCCGCTCTGAATGCGATGCCGGAGCAGGTGTTGCTGCGCACCGGTTTTGTGGATGTCACCAAGCCGCCGTTCCGCGCCGATCCGACCGGAAAGAATGATTCGACCAAGGCCATCGCGGACGCGGTTTCCTTCGGTCGGCACCACAAGCTCGCGGTCTGGTTTCCGCTGGGGACCTACACGGTCAGCGATACGATTCCCTGCGCGGGCGGCTGGTCGGACGAGCGCACCCCAAACCACAAATATTTTCCCTTCACGGAAATGTGGCCGTGCGTGCTGATCGGGGAACGCAAGGGCACGGAGCATCCGGTGATCGTGCTCGCGCCGCGGTCCGGCGGTTTTGACGACCCGGCCAAGCCGAAACCGGTGATCGAGTTCTACGCCCGTTCCTGGAAGCGCCACAAAGCGGATGCGCCGTTGCAGCGCAACGTCGGAGCGACGAGCTACCAGGAGTTGCTCTACGGGATCGACGTGCGGATCGGCGCGGGCAATCCCGGTGCGGCGGCGGTTTCGTTCGATGCGGCCGAGGGATCGACGTTGCAGGATTGCGTGTTAGATGTGGGCGATGGACTGACCGGCATCCTCGGCGGGCCGGGCAGCGGCGGGGCGGTTTTCAACATGACAATTCGCGGCGGAGCAATCGGCGCGCTCCTGAATTCCGCCCGGCCGACCTGCACGCTGGCCGGCTGCCGGTTCAGCGGCCAGCGCGATGCCGCGGTCGAATACATGCAGCGCGGTGCGCTGGTCCTCGTCGGCTGCGAGTTCGAGCTTCAAGGTTCGGCCGTCGCGTTGCGTTCGCTGGATCGCTCGCTGGGAAGCAGTGCGTTGATCGATTGCCGGATTGATTCCTCCGCCACCGCTGCACTCGCCATCGACGCCCATACCGCGCTTTACCTGCGAAATACCTGGGTGCGGAATGTCAAGAGCCTGCTGGCCTCCAGCCAGGTCGGCGAGGTCGCGATCGAGTCACCTGCCAACTGGACGTGTGCCATGGAGATGGCCGTCCCGCATGACTACGCGAAGGGCCCTCATTCCTCGGTGTTCGTCAACGGGGTGAAGCGTGAAGGGATTTTCAAAGAACTCCGTGCCGGCGGGACGCCGCCGGACGATCTGCGCGCCAGACACATCTGGAATGCGGACACCTTTCCCGCGTGGAACAGCCCCGGCGTCGTCAATGTCAAGGATGCGCCGTATTCCGCCAAAGGCGACGGGGTGACCGACGACCATGCCGCGTTGCAGCGCGCGATTGATGAACACGAAACGCTCTTCCTGCCCAAGGGTGCCTACCGGATCTTGAAGGCCCTCCAACTCAAACCGCGCACCAGAATCATCGGCATCAGCCCGTCGTATTCGATGATCGTGCCCGTCACGGTGCCGGGCGGCGACTTCGGCGATCCGGCCAATCCAAAGCCTGCCCTGCAAACCGCCGACACCTCCGACGCCGAAACCGCGCTGGCGTTCTTCAGCGTCTTCATGCCACGCGAAGATGTGCAGGCCGCTTCGATGCTCGACTGGGCCTGCGGCGGAAAGTCGGTTCTCCGCTGCGTCTTCCCGATCACCGGTTACACCGCCAACGATCTCTTTCCGCTCGCGAATGGCATTCGTCCCTGGAGCAACTGGACCTGGGAGCAGATGGACGATTTCAGCCTCTCTCTCGGTGCGGTGGCGCATCTCCTCGGGGATCGCTGGCATTACGGGGAGGAAAACCACCCTCCGGAAAAGATGGAGGAACTCAGGAAGGCCGCCTCCGCCGCTGTGCCGGACTGGCCGCTGATCCGTGTGCATGGCCACGGCGCGGGCGGGCTGTATCCGTTCTACGCACTCGACGGACGCCCGAACGGCCCGAACAGCCGCCGCATCCTTGTCGAAAACACCTCCGGGCCGTTTTCCATCTATCAGGCGCAGTTTCAATATGCGTGCGGTGCCTCGGAAATGGAGATCCGCAGCGCGTCGAACGTCGCGGTTTACGGCATCAAGAACGAGGGGTTGTCCATGGCCCTGCGCATCGTCGATTCTGAAAACATCCTCGTCGCCGGGTTCGGCGGACCGGGCGGCCCGGGGCCCGAGGGTAAGTTCCGCGTGGAGAACTCTTCGGATGTGACGCTCGCCGTTCTCACCAACGATTTCCAACCCGGCCGGCCGGGAGCCAAGGTCCCCCTGGTGATGGCAATCGCCACCGATGGAACCGCTATCGACTCCGGCCCCGACGAGCGCCCCGCGCTGTTCAAGATCACCAAAGCGAAACCCGCAACTCCATAAACTGGGATAAAGGAGAAACAACCAATGAAACTCACCCTCCTCACCAGCCTGCTCATCACGGGCGCGCTCACTCTCCATGCGGCCGAGAGCCGAAGCGAAGCGAAGACAGCGGAAGGCAAACCCGACATCTCCAAGCTCTCCGTCGCGGAGCTCAACAAAGCGCAGCCGCCACCGGCGGGCTTGTTTGCGGTGCCGTTTGCGCCGCAGCGTCCTTCGCCAGCCAGTATGATCTGGGGCGGGCAGTTCGCCTGGTGGAATGACGGCACCTTTTATCTAGTGTATGACACCTTCGGGCAGAACAAGCTGCCGTATTATCTGATCACTTCAAAAGACGGGGTCTACTGGAAAGAACAGGGCGCGTATTTTGATACCGATTCCGATATCGATCCCGAAAAATTCGGTGTGATCAATCCCGAAGTTTACAAGCTCGGCAAGGACGGACCGTTCTGTATGGCCTATACAACCTGCAGTCAGATTCGTTTCGCAACCTCGTTCGACATGAAGGAATGGACGCGCTACGGGAAAGAGCCGGTGATAAATCCCGACGAGACCACGTATTATAAGCAATGGTTAACTCCGGCTTCTTATCCTCACCCGGATGGGGGGTGGGCTCACTATGTGTATGCGCAGTCAAAGGACTATATCGGCATGGGATACGCCAGGAGCAAAGACGGAATTCATTTCGAGCCCCTGCCGCCGGTCAGGTTCATTGGTGTTCCGGAAGACCGGTTTAATGATCAGGTCGAATGGGGCAAAGGCTGCGAGCTCGCCGGAATCACAAAACTGGGAGACAAGTATGTCATGCTCGGCGGCAGCCGGCAGGGAGATATTTTCCTGCTGGCGGACCGGCTGGAAGGCCCGTTCCATCCGCCGGCAAAAAACGATACGCTGCCGCCGCTCAATCACATCCCCAGCAGTCGACTCAAAGGCGACATCGAACTGCGTTCGTATAAGGTCTCCGGGTTGGCGGAAGTGGATGTTTATGCTGAATCGTTCCTTGATATTCACGGAGCGCTTCCGGCGGTTGACTTCGAAGGGACGGGGGAATTTGACGAATGCGTTCTATTTGACCCGAGAGGACGGGTTCATTTCGGCGAGCTGAAAAAGGGCACTTCAAATTTCATCCATCGTTCGACGCGAAACATAGACCGTCCTTTTTGCCCGCAGGCGCAGTTGCGCCTGATCCTTACCGACGATGTCTATGAAATTTATGTGGACGATTATTTTATTCGCTTCATGGAAGCTCGCCATCCGGTTACCGGGAAGGTCTCCTTCAGCCGGAGCGGTAAGAACTTCATTAGTATCAAGGCTTGGACGGCCCGCGCACCTGCCGAAATGGAGTGAGTTATGAATCAGAATGTTTTGAAGACTGTTCTTTTCAATTTCCTGCTTCTTTTGAGCTGTGCGCCGGGCTTCGCCGCGCAGACCGACCTCAAGCCGGGTGAAAATCAGGGCATCACCGGAGCGGAGAATTTTTCCGTGCTGGTGGATTTCGAATTGACCAAGGGGTTGGGGTCTCCGGGCGACCCGCAGAACCTGCTGTCCATTTATAAAGACAAGCCGGCGGTGCCGGTGTTTGAGCTGCTCGCCGCCCCGGTCTTCGTGCCGAATAAGACGCTGGTCGGGGTTCGCGAGGACTCGCTCCGCTGGCACATGCCCAAGGCGCTGGAACCCGGACGCCACAAGGTTCTCTTCACCAAGAACAAAAACGAGTGCCGGATCTTCATCAATGGCGAGCTGGCCAAAGTCTGGAACTCGCCGAAGCTGAACCAGAAGTTTGCGGAACTCGCCAAGGACCGGCTTTCCATCCGGGTGGGCACTGACTCGGGAGATTTTTCCACGGCCTTCTCGGGCGGAGTGGTCCATGCCGCACGGTTCTTCGATGAAGGCCTCGACGACCAGGCGGTTGCCGGGGTGTTCGGATTGACGGAATTGCGTGCCAGGAACGAACCGGCCAAGCTGCCCATCATCGGCACGGACAGGGCGATTTTCGAGAATCCCGAGACGACTGATTATGTCGCCCAGATTTCGGAAATGCAGGCGTGGGCAATGGGGAAGATGGTCAACGAGGATCCATACTTTCCTCAATACCACCTCTCTTTGCCGACGGAGACCCATGATCCCACCCTGTTTTTCCACGAGGGTGTCTGGCATCTTTTCCCGAACACCTACTACAACCACAATTTGAATGCCGAAGCGGCGGGGTTTTTCCGGGGGCACCTCTACAGCGAAGACCTCGTCAACTGGAAGCTGGCTCCTGCGGCGGCCGCTCTCTGGAATTTCTCCAATGGCGGAGTCATCGGCGATGGCAAGGGCAAGGCCTACTATTTTATCGGCTTTGACAAATTCACCGGCGGAGACGTTCTGCCCACCCCGCTGAGCGTCGCGGCAGCGGACGATAAATTCCTGTCACGATGGACGAAGCTCGACGGCTCGAAGATCAACTTTCCTCAGCCTCCGAATGGCATCGTTCGCGACATGTTCCTGATGAAATACCTCGACGGCTGGCTGGCCATCGCGACCGAGATCGACACGAAAGACCGCCGTCTTTTCGCCTGCTTCACGAAGGATTTGGTGAACTTCGAATACAAGGGGGTTTTCTACGAAGGGGACTTCAAACAGGACCGCAAACATCTGGAGGTTCCGGTCCTCGAAAAGATCGGGGACATGTATATTTTGGCTGCCTGCCAGCGGATCGACGACAAGGCCGCTTATCTTCTCGGGGACATCCGCGATTTCAAATTCATCAAAAAGGCGCAGTCGAATGTCGCCGATTACGGACCTGCCAAGGCGGTGCTGAGAGACCAGGATAATCTGGATTCGACAACCTACTACCGCGCCGATGACAAGGGACGCGTCCTGTTTTCACGAATGATCCGGAACACCCGCGAAAGCGGCGTGAAATTCGGCTGGTTTTCCTATTACCCCGCCCGCGAAGTCCGCCTGATGGATGGACCGCGGCTGGGGTTCTTCCCGCTCCGCGAATTGGAGTCGCTGCGCGCCAATAAAGTTTCTGTTGCCGGTTTGAAGCTTCCCGCCGGCAAGGAAGTCCCCTTGCAAGGGGTCACAGGTTTCCAGCGCGAGCTGCTTCTGACGTTCGACAATTTCGCCGACAAAAAGACACTCGCCTTCAGCCAGGGCGGAAAAGAACTGACGCTGACCATCGAAAACAACCAGCTTCTGATGGACACCACCCGCGTTGATTGGCAACCCAGCATGAACGGCGAAAAACCGGGCCGGTTCGTCATGCCGCTGCCATCCCGCGCGGGAGGCACGCTGAGGATCTTTCTCGATAAGTCTCTCTTCGAAGTTTTCACCGAGGACGGAAATGTCGCCACGGCAACCCTGCTTTTCCCGGATCCGAAGAAAGTGGTTGCTTCCATCCGCTCGGAAAAGAACGGCGAGATTTCCTTCGATACATGGGAAATGAAAACAATCTGGATCGCTTATTCGACCCGCGGCCATGCGCTCGATACCCGGATGCCCGACCTGAATGACGGCAAGGCGAAAGGAACGAAATAAAGAACATCCTCTTCGCCAGCCTGCTCATCGCGGGCGCTCTCACCCTCCATGCGGCGGAGACCAATCCGCTGGCCTCCGCCAAACACCGCTGGAATATGTTCGGCGGCTCCGATTTGAGGGCGTCCGGTGCGGTCAAAACCGGTGTCGCGCTCGAAGGCAAGGACCGCGAGAGTTCGATTGCGGCGGGCGGCGACGGTATGGCCGCCGAATTTTCCGGCGGGTTTCTGACCGCAACCAATTTCCCGGGAACACTGCTCAAGGATTGTCCGGAGTTCACTTTGTCCCTCCGTATGAAATCCCGCGAAGGTCCGATTTCGGGGACGGTCATGGTTCAGCGCGGGACGATGAAGCCGGGCAGCGGGGCTTTCGATGTGAGCGGCTGGCACATGCCGTTCATGAAGCGCAACCACCTCGGCTTTCACGGGATGATCACCGACGGATTGGAACCCAATATGGGCAACAGTCAGTTTTCAACCGTGAACATGAGCCTCCCTTCCGACACCGGCTGGCACGACGTGGTGGTTGTGCGGGAAAAGGGCGGGCCGCTGAATTTGTATTTTGACGGCAAGCTGATCCAAAGCCGTAAGGGTTCATCCTGGATGCCGGGCAACAAGCTGCCGTTTGAGGGGGCGGAGTCGGCGTTGATTTTCGGCGCGCTGCCGGATGGGACGGCCTCGTTTCGCGGGTGGATTGATCATGCGGCTTTCTGGGATCGTGCGCTCACGCCAGCAGAGCTTGCCAGATTGGGAATCACGGAAACGCCAGCGCCTGCCATGAAGCCTCCATTGGCCACGGTCGGCAGCGGGATTTTTCCCGACACTACACCCATGCCGGAACGCTACGACTGGCTGGATGCCGAGATGCCCGCGTTTCGCGCACAACTCCAGAAGAATGACCCGCATCTGCCGCGCTATCACATCGCGCTGCCGGGCGAGCAGTGGAACCCCATCGCGTTCTACCACAAAGGCCGCTACAGCGATAAAACGGGACGCTCGATCAACGAGTGCGGCCAGCTCCTGCGCATCGACGGCTGGGATGTCTTCACCACAATCCACGATCTCGCAAAGAACCAGCAATACATGACCGGAACAATCCGCCCCGACGGAACGTTCGATAAAAAGTTCGCGGGCACGGTGGACAGATACAATTGCGTGAACACCGCAGTGAATGAGAAGGGCGAGGCCACGCAGTGGCGATACCTTAGAGAGGTCCGCCCTTACCGCCTCTCATCCGCGGATGGCTGGTGGAACACCTACGGCGTCCCCCGCCGCGTCCACATCGACGAATCGGGCCGCATGCTCTTCAGCCCCGATCCCTCATTGGAAAAACTCCATGGCCCGCAGGTCGCCCTCGACAAGCTCAAGGCCTCCTCCTCCGATGTGAAGCTCACTTTCGTAGCGGGAGAAGCAGGCCAGACCGGCATCCGGCTTACCGACGGCAAGAACCACCTCGACGCCTTCTACGATCACGCCAAGCGCCAGATCGCCTTCGATTTTTCGGGTCTCGACGAGAGCATCACAAAAGCCAAAGGCAAGACCGGCTTCCCTGTCACCGTCAAGCCCGGCGACACGGTCACTTTGCGCTTTTTCTCCGACCGATCGATTTTCGAACTCTACGCCAACGACGAGGTCGTCCTTTCCAGCCAGGCGTTCTTCCACGACCCCGAAAACCTCCGTGCCGAGTTGATCCAGCGCGGCGGGGCAGCGGCGGAAGTTGCCGTCGAAGCGCGGGAGATGGAGCCGCTGAAGTGGGCGGCATACAAGCCCGGCGACAAGGCAATGAAAACTACGAAATGAGAAAACACCTCCTCACCATCCTGCTCCTTGCTGGCGCAGTCACGCTCCACGCGGCGGAGATCCCCGTAACAAACCAGACTTTCGTGTTTCAGACCGGCCCATGGGAAATCAGCGGCAGCCTCTCGCCGGCGTTCAGTCCGTCACTGTTGAAGAACATCCGGACCGGTGTGGTGCGCGCCGATTTGCCTTACCGTTACACCATCGGCCTGATGCGGGCCGGAAAGAAACTGACGGGAGCCGGGCTGAGGCATATTTCCGACCGCCGTGGAAAGCTCGACGACGGGACGGCCTTCTTCGAAGTCACCGGATCATTCCCTCAAATCTCCCCGGATATTCTGCAAGTGGTCCAAACCTTTCGCGGACGGGCGGATGCCGACTGGATTGAGGAGGAGATCGTGCTGGTCAACAAAGGAGATCTGGCACTGCGGATCACGGAGATCGATTTTTCCTTCGGCAAGTCGCTTTACGACAAAGCAACAAGCCAGTGGGATCCCCTGATGCGCGCCCATGAACTGCTGGCCGTCCCTTTTCTCGTTGATCCAGAAAACCACCGCCACCGCCATCCGCTCAGCACCCTGCAAAACGGAAACGAGGGGTGGAAATACCAAGGCAAGCCGCGTCTACTTTCGGAAGCATGGGCGCTCACCGACGGCAGGGATGGATTCCTCTTCTCGCATTATTCACAGGATTTGATCCGCCTGGCCCGGGCCCAGGCGATCTATAACGAAGAAGGTATCGAACTGCGCTTCGGCGGGTCAGGGGCCGAGATCGAAAAAGAGGAAGCAAATACCATCGTGCTGCTCCAGCCCGGGCAGCGGCAGAGCCTCGGAATCTCGCGTTATGCGGACGTTCCCGGCGGTTACACCCGGGCGGCTTTGGAATACCGCGGCTGGATGGACTCGAAAGGCCACACCAAACCGGATAGCTACCAGCCACCTCTGCACTGGGAACCGCACTATGACAACCCGTGGTGGACGTTCTCGCGCGAGCACATTCTCGAAGAAGGCCGAAAGGGCGCGGAGATGGGTTGCGAACTGCTCTATCTCGACCCCCGATGGGACAAAATCTGCGGCGGGATTGAATGGGATACAGAACGCCTTGGTGACTTCGCCGGTTTCAACGACTCTGTAAAGGCACTCGGGCTTCAGGGAACCGGCCTGCACATCATGGGCGATTTCGTCGGCGGGTCACCGGCGGACCATCTCAAGGTTTTTCCGGGATCGGCGCGACGCGATGCCAAGGGCGGGGTCATCTTGCCACAGAACCCCTGCTTCGCTTCCAAGCAGTGGAGCGAGCCCAAGGAGGCGCGGTTGAAAAATCTACTGGCCGAGGACGACCTGAAGTTCTTGATGTTTGACTTCCACCGCTGGCCGGGTTCCTGCTGGGACAAGTCACACGGCCACTCCGTGCCGCTGACCCGCCGCGAGCACGCGCAGGCATACTACAGCCACATCAACCGCATCAAGGCCGCGCGCCCTGATGTGCTGATCGAGGCTCACGATGCCATCGTCGCGGGAGCGCCGAAGGTTTATCTGCCGAAATACTACGGCCACACCGGAGGCCACCGCTGGGACGAGCACTGGGGCTTTGAGTTCATGCACAACCCGCTGCTCGACCTGGTCGAGGGCAGGGCGCTTTCGCTCTACTACTACCGCCTCGCCTACGACATCCCGATGTATCTGCACATTCCGATGTATGCCGACAACGACAACCTCCTCATGTTCTGGTGGTATGCCTCGACCGTCCAGCATCTTGGCATCGGCGGCACGCGCGCCGACTTCGCCACGAAGGGAGGCGGCGGACTCCTTCCCCTCCCTCAATCCCGCTTCGACGCCTACCAAAAGGCCGTCGCGGAATACAAACCGTTGCGGAAATTTTTTATTGAAGGGACGTTCCATGGCCTTGGGGAATACGCCCACCTGCATGTGCGCCCGGATCTCAACCAAGCCGTTCTCATGGTGTTCAACCTTGAGCAGGAGCCGGTGGAGCGCACACTTCGCTTCAAACCTTCCGAAGTCGGGCTGAAATCGGTCGAGTCTGCCGATGGAGCGGATGTGAATACGGACGGCGATGACGCGCTCATCCATGTCACGATTCCCGCTGTTTCGCCGACGCTGATCCCCCTCAATTTTCACTCCAAATGAAAAACCTCATACTATCCCTCACATTGGCGTTCACCTCTGCTGCGTTTGCGACCGAGCGCCCCAATGTCGTCATCATCCTGATGGACGACATGGGCTGGAGTGACTGGAGCTGCCTCGGATCGAAGATCAATGAAACGCCGAACGTTGACCGCCTTGCCAAGGAGGGCATGGTGCTGCGCGACAACTACGGTTCGCCGGCTTGCACGCCGACGCGCACCCAACTCATGACCGGTTGCTATCCGCGGCGCGTCGGAATGGAGCGCGGAAGCGAGATCGGCGTGCTGCGTCCAGGCGATCCGATCGGCTTGAGCCCGGAAGAAAAGACGCTGCCGAAGATTTTCAAGGAGGCGGGTTACGCCACGGCGATGGTCGGCAAGTGGCATCTTGGCGATCAAAAGGGGCAGCTTCCCTGGGACCACGGCTTTGACCACTATTTCGGCGCTCCCTTCGGCCATCACGGCTCGGTCCATGACCATCCCGCCCCGGTCAATTTCCCGCCGTTCCCGCTCTATCGTGACGGGAAAATCCTTGATTACTGCGCGAACCCGGTCCTTCTCACCGACTGGTATACCGATGAGGCGGTCGCCTTCATCGAGTCGCGCAAGGGAGCCCAAGAGCCATTCTTCCTCTACCTCGCTCATCACCTCGCCCATGTGCCGATCTATCCCGGATTCCGCTTCTTGAACAAGGCGGACTGGGATCCCTACCGAGCGGCGGTGGCCCAGACGGATTGGTCGGTCGGCGAGGTGCTGAAGGCACTCGACCGCGCGGGCGTGTCGGAAAACACGCTGGTTATTTTCACCAACGACAACGGGCCGTTTACTCCCGCCGGCGGCACCAGCGCCCCCTTCCGTGGCGGCAAGGGGAATACCAGCGATGGCGGCGTGCGCCTGCCGTGCATCGTCCGCTGGCCCGGCGTGATCCAACCCGGCAGCACGGCAACCCAGGTCACCTCGATGATGGACTGGGTTCCCACCTTTGCCGATATGTTCGGGGTTGTCCTGCCCAACAAGGTGGATGGCGTGGATATCGGCGAGGTGCTTCGCACAAGCGGAAAGGAGACCGTTCGCAACTATTTCTGCTATAACGTGGACAAACTGGAGGCGGTGCGCAGCGGACGCTGGAAATACCATTTCAAAACGGGCGAACTTTTCGATGTCACCGCCGATCCCGGCGAATCGAAAAACGTGGCAGACAAATACCCGCCGGTCATTGAACGACTCAAAGGATATGCCGACGTGATCCGTGCGGAGGTTGGCGACTCGCTGACCGGCATCGAGGGGGGCGAACGCCGTCCTCCCGGACGGGTCGAACCTCCGGTTCTCTACGCCGAGCCGATACCCAAGGGCACGATCTACAACCCCTATCGTGACAGCCGGAAATTTTCCACGGAAGGAGGCGCGGCCCGATGATCTGTAACTCTCTCACCGTCCGGCCAGCGCTTCAACGCCACCGGTAAAAGGAATGTCAGGTAAAATGAAATCTCCGAACCCAACGATTATGAAACCACTCCTCACCATACTACTCGCCACAGGCGCAGTTACGCTCCATGCGGCGGAAAAAACGACATCCGCCGCCCCGCCCGCGCCCAACATCTCCGGCGCGAATCGCGCCGAGGATCTGCTCGTGCTCGACAACGGCACCGCCAAGGTCGGCATCGACCGGAACAAGGGAGCGTCCATCACCTGGTTCTCCTGGGCGTCGCATCCCAAAAACATCATCAACCTCTCCGATCCCGGGCGCCTCCTTCAACAATCATACTACGCCGGGCTGCGCTTGGATCGCCGGGCCGACGGCCAGAGCAAAGCATGGAGTCCCTGGTCGTGGAATCCCATTCAAGGCGGCGGAGTCGGCTCGTGGGCGCGCGTCACCGGGTTCAAGCGTCTCGATGACGCCACCCTTTTTGGTGAGACGATCCCGAAACTCTGGGACATGCCGGATGAAGATGCCGCCGCCGTGATGCGCCAGTGGACGGGCTTCGAACCGGACATGCCGAACGTCGTCGTCGTGCGCTGCGAGTTTGTTTCCAAGCGCGAGCAAAACGACCGCTGGGGATCGGCCAAAATGAACCCGCAGGAGATCCCCGCCTGCTACTTCACCCGCAAGTTCAGCCGCTACCGCTCCTACCTCGGCGACGGCCAGTGGCGCGACGAAAACCAGCCTCCCGGCCCGCCCTGGGGCAAGGCCCAGCCGCCGCGCAAGGCCATGGCCTGCTTCGCCGCCGGCGGTCAGGGCGTCGCCGTCTTCAGCCCCGCCGCCACGCAGCCCTGGAACTTCGGCCCGCACGGAGGGGGTGCCAGCGACGACCCCGCCGCCGGACCCTGCGCCCATATGGCCCCCATTGATCGCGTGCCAATGGGACCGCAGTCCACCTACAGTTACCGCTACTGGCTCGTCGTCGGCACCGAAGCCGAAATCGCCCCGCGCCTCGACGACCTTTGGAAAAAATACGGCACCGAAAAAGCGCAGCTCACCAATCCCGCATCCAATCCATGAAAAACATACTCCTCACCAGCCTGCTCATCTCGGGCGCAATCACACTCCACGCGGCGGAGCCCGCCAAAGCCCCTGAAGAAACCGCGAAGGCGGTGCAAACGTGGAACGCCGACTTCATCTGGTCAGACAAAAAAGGGGCGGACAATCCACCTGTCACGTATCTTCGCAAGAGCTTCGAGTTGGCTCAGCAGCCGACGAGCGCGACGATCACGGCAACAGGGTGCCGGTTCAAACTTTTCGTCAACGGCGCGTTCGCTGGCGAAGGCGTGCCACACAACGTGGCCACCTCCACCTACACCGTCACGTTCGACGTGGCGAAACTTCTCCACAAAGGCGAGAACGTGATTGCTGTGGAAGCGCAGTTCTACAACCCGTCCCGCAACTCGCGGATCCCGCCGCTCTTTTCCGCCGTGCTGGAAGCGGACGGTCAGCGCATCGCGACCGACAATTCCTGGAAGGCGTTTGTTTCCCAGGCGTGGATGAAGGTGGACGGCCATTCCTCCGGACTTGATTTTATCGAGGTGTTCAATTCCTCGCGCAATCCGGAAGGGTGGAAAGCCCCCGGCTTCAATGATGCCCGCTGGGCAGCGGCCACGGTCGCTCCGCCCGCGAAATACGCCTCCATCACCCCCGCCATCATTCCAAACTTCCAGCGTGAAAAGATCCTCCCGATCGCGGTGACCGCCACCGGCGAAGTGATCCAAATCCTCGGCGATGCGCGGGTTAATGTCGGTCTGCAGATGGCGACAGAAACCCTGCGCCCGCTGAAGTTCGGAAAAATCACGAATCCGGAACACCTCCTCAAAGCGGGTTCACCCACCACCATCGAGCCGCAGGTCTATGTGGACGACCTTCTCGCCTACGACACGTGGTGGGAGAAGCACAAGGAAATGCCCGTGATGCGGGATGTGAGCTTCATCGTGGACTTCGGCGCGATCCGGAACGCCTACATCGCCATGGATGTCGAGGGGAACGAAGGAGCCACCGTGGATGTCGCGTGGGGTCAGACGCTGATCGACGGACAGGTGAAGCCGATCACTTACAGCCGGGGCGAGCGCGACGCGGCGGGCAAGGCCGAGCATCAGTTCGCGCTGCGCTGGCAATTAGCGGGCGGACGCCAGCAGCTCGAAAACATGAATTACAAAAGTTTCCGCTACCTGCAAGTCACGGTGCGTGACCTGACAGAGCCGCTGAAGATTCACGAAATCGCCGCGGTTCACAGTTTCGTGCCGATGAAGCAGCGCGGGAGTTTCGCCTGTTCGGATAAGTTTCTGACCGAGCTCTTCGCCGCCAACCTGCGGACGATCCACGCAGCGAGCTACGATACGTTCTGCGACAACACCATCCGCGAGAAAAACATCTGGGGCGGCGACATCACCGATGGTTCGGTGCCGGGCGCTCTGGCGGGATATGGCGATGATCTGATGATCCGCAACTACATCGGCCTTTTCACCCGCTCGCAACATCCCAACGGCGAGCTTGGGCTGATCGCCGGCTCAGAAATGCCATCAAAAGGCATGGCGCTGATGATGCATCCGATGCGCACGGCCATTTGGATGGCGCGATACGGCCTCTGGAGCGGCGATGAAGGCTATGTGAAGTCGCAAATCGTTCCCTCGCTTCTCAAATACCGCGACTATTGGAAATCCCGCAGCAATCCCGAGGGCCTCGTAACCGTCGGCGCAAAGGAAGGCGGGCAATTGGAACAGACCTGGATCGATTGGTCGTCGAACGCCTGGCAGGCGGATTTTAAACCGGGGGGCGTGCTGGTGCCGTGGAATCTGCTCTACGTACGGTTCCTTGAAGACCTCGCGGTCTTGCTCGACGAGCCCGAAGCCGCCGCCTGCCGCGCCGAGGCGAAAACCATCACCGACTGGGTTTTTGCCAACTGCTGGGACGAACAGCGCGGGCTTTACTTCGACGGATTTTCCGAAGGCAAGCCGGTCCGGACGTTCTCCGAGCACGCCAACTTCCTCGCGCTGGACTGCGGGTTGGGCCGCGACGGGCGTTCGGAACGAATCGTCAAGGCGCTCGCCGAAATGAAACCGGGCGCGGACCGCATCGTCCGCTGCCAGGCCCCGTTCCTCATCTGGCCGTTCGAGGGATTGTTTGCCATCGGGGCCGACAAAGCCGCGCTTGATCTGATGCGCGACCGCTACAGGCGGTTCACCCTTGCGGACGGCAAGCTCGACTGCTTCTGGGAGGAGTATTCCTACCTGCTCGGACAGAGCGGCTGGCACGCCCGCTACCGCTCGCTGGCCCAGAACGGCGCGGGCTCGCCCGCCTACCACCTGCTCACCAAGGTGCTCGGCGTGACCCCGACGAAGCCGGGCTTCGCCGAATTCGAAATCCGCCCGCAGCTCGGCGATCTGGAATGGGCCGAGGGCGTTGTTCCCTCGCCCAAGGGGGACATTCCCGTCCGCGTTGAACGCAAAGGCGGCAAGTTGAAGCTGGACGTGACCGTGCCCGAGAGAACGGCCGCCACCGTCCTCTGGCCGGATGGAAAATCCGAGGAGCTCAAGCCCGGGAAACACACTCTGACCGGATCAGGAAAACAGTGAATAGAACTTTCAAGCTCTGAAAACGAACCTCCTCACCGCCCTGCTCATCGCGGGCGTCCCCACCCTCCACCCGGCGGAGCCGTCCCGGAAACCCAACATCGTCATCCTCCTCGCCGACGACTGGCGCTTTGACACGCTCGGCATCGCCGGAAATCCCGTCGTCAAAACCCCGAACCTCGACAGGCTGGCGCGCGAAAACTTCCGCTTCACCCATGCCTGCGTGACCACCGCCATCTGCGGCGTGAGCCGATCGTCGTTTCTCAGCGGCCAGTGGATGTCGCGCCACGGGAACCGTTCGTTCGGCGCCATGATAACACCATGGGCGCAGTCCTACCCGGGCTTGCTGCGCGCTAGCGGCTACCACACCGGCCATGTCGGCAAGTGGCACAGCGGGCCGTTTCCGCAGCGGGAGTTCGATTTCGGCCGCGCCTACTCCGGCACGCACTGGATCAAGCGTGAGGACGGCAGCGAGATCCACGTGACCCGCAAGAACGAGGAGGACGCGCTCGAGTTTCTCGCCACCCGTCCAAAGGACAAGCCGTTCCTCCTCAATCTCTGGTTCTTTGCGCCGCACGCCGAGGACGGGCATCCGGACCAATACCGCCCGCAGCCGGAAAGCATGAGCCTCTATCGGGACATGGAAATTCCCATCCCCCCGCTCGCCAGTGAGGCCGCGCTGCGCAATCTGCCGGAGTTCATCCAGGCTCCGGAAAATGAGAGCCGCATCCGCTACCGCTGGCGCTTCGACACCCCGGAGAAATACCAGCGCATGATGAAGAACTACTACCGCCTTTGCACCGAGGTGGACGCCGTCTGCGGCCGCATCCTCCGCGAGCTCGAAGCCCAGGGCATCCTCGATGAAACCATCGTGGTTTTTTCCGCCGACAACGGCTACTACCACGGCGACCGAGGGCTCGCCGACAAGTGGTATTCCCACGAGGAAAGCATCCGCGTGCCCCTCATCGTCCACGATCCCCGCATGCCGCAATCCTCGCGCGGCCGCACCAATGACGACTTCGTCCTCAACGTCGATCTCGCTCCCACCCTGCTCGCCGCCGCCGGCATCGCCGCGCCGGAAACCATGCAGGGCCGGGATTTCGCTCCGCTCTACCTCGAGCCCGGCCGCGGGCCCTCGCCTCCCTGGCGCACGGAGTTCCTGCACGAGCACGGCACCATCTCCAACAAGAACCGCATCCCGGCCTCCGATTGCGCGGTGAGCCGGGATTTCAAATACACGCTCTGGCCGGAATGGGATCACGAGGACCTCTACGACCTACGCAGCGATCCGCTCGAACAGCGCAACCTCGCAAAAGATCCGGAACACGCCGAAACCCTCGCCGCCATGCGCGAGCGGCTCAAAACCCTCAAGGCCGCTGCCAGGTAAACGCCAGGTTTGAGCCTGCGACATTCAGGTCATGAAACCCCTTCATCCAACCCGTGAAAATGATGGGCCACAAACTTCCCGCTCAAGCACTTCACCCGAAGCCATAGCCGTATCTTCAGACATTCTGAGGAGCAAGGAAGTCGGCTGAGCCCGAAAACCTCCTTTGCCCGGTGCGAACCGCCACAATCTGCCGGCCGCAAAGGGTCTTGCTGCTGACTCGCTCGCTCCCGGCACGGGGTCCATTTTGCGTTCTTGCAGCGTGTGAGTCCACGGGGTATTCAGAGGGGCTCTCCGATGATCAAAGTTGAACAGCTTACCAAGCGCTACGGGTCAGTGACCGCGGTGGACGGGATTGGATTTTCGGTGGAGAAGGGGGAAATCGTCGGGTTTCTCGGGCCGAATGGCGCGGGGAAGAGCACGACGATGAAAATGATTGCCGGTTTTCTTCCCCCGACATCGGGATGTGCCGAGGTGGCGGGCCTGGACGTTTTCCGGGAATCGCTGCGCGCCCGCGAGCACATCGGCTATATGCCGGAGAACGTGCCCCTATATCCGGACATGCGGGTGTCGGAGTATCTCCGTTACCGGGCGGCCCTCAAGGGGGTGCCGGGCCGGAGGATGAAGGAGCGGGTGGGGGACGTCGTTGAGCTTTGCGGCTTGATCGAGGTGGATAACACAATCATCGGGCGACTTTCGAAAGGATTCCGCCAGAGGGTCGGGCTGGCGGATGCGATGATCCACGAACCGGACCTCCTGATTCTCGACGAGCCGACGATCGGGCTCGATCCGAACCAGATCCGGCAGGTCCGGGACCTGATCCGCAGCTTGAAGCGCCATCACACGATCCTGCTTTCGACCCACATCCTGCCCGAGGTGGAGATGGTTTGCTCGCGGGTGATCATTATCAACAAGGGCCGGATCGAGGCGATGGACACGCCGCAGAATTTGCGGGCGCGCCTCGGGGCGGCCGGGCATATTGTTCTGGATGCCCGGGTGCCTGATCCCCGGACCGCCGCGGCCGGCCTGCGCCAGATCGATGGGGTTTCCTCGGTGTCGGTTCGCTCCGATGGGGAATGGACCATTTTTTCGATCCAGGCCTCCTCCGGGGCGGATCCCCGCGAGGCCCTTCACGGGCATGCCGTGGCCCAAGGCTGGCCGGTGCGGGAGTTGAGCCGTTCGGCCGTGTCTCTCGAGCAGGTTTTTGCCGAGGTAACCCATGCGGAGGACCATTAGGAGATGAGGAGATTTCACACCCTCCTCGGCCGCGAAATGGCGTCGGCGTTTCACCAGCCTCTGGCCTATGTCGTCCTGTTCTTCTTCCTGCTGATCACGGGGTTCAATTTTCACGCCGGGGTGTCCCTCCTGAACCGCTCGGCCGGCTCCACCACGGTGGTGGAGGCGTTTTTCAACACGGTATACTTCTGGTTTCCCTTCGTGCTGGTGTTTCCGCTCATCACGATGCGGGTGTTTGCCGAGGAGGCGAAGCTCGGGACGGTCGAAACCTTGATGACCGCGCCGGTGCGGGACGGCCAGGTGGTTTTCGCCAAGTATGCCGGGGCATTGATGTTTTTCCTCATCCTGTGGGTGCCGAGCCTTCTTTACTTTGTGGTTTTCCAGCAGGTGACGAGCATGAGTGCCGCCGGGGCGGTCGGATCGTATCTCGGGGCTTATGCCATGATCCTGCTGATCGGAATGCTCTACACCGCGATCGGGTGCCTGGCCTCCGCCATGACCGACAACCAGATCGTTGCCGCCGTGATCGCCTTCGCGGCGATCCTCGGGCTGTTTTTTCTGGGGCTCCTGTCCCTTTTCCTCCCTGCCTCCGGGCCCCTGCTGCGCGAGGTGACCTACTACTTTTCCCCGGTTCAGCATATGATGGACTTTTCGCGGGGGATCCTCGACACCCGGCCGGTTGTGTTCTACCTGAGCTCGACCGCTGCCGTGCTCTTCTGCACGTTTCATGTTTTTCAATACAGGAGGTGGCGGTCTTGAACGCGATTCCGCGCGGTGCCATACGCCTCGGGATCGGACTGCAGGCGCTTGCCGTGGCCGTCATTTTTCTGGCGGTGAATTATCTGGGCTTCGAGAACTACACCCGCCTCGATTTCTCGCGCTCGCGGGATATCCTTCTCTCCACGCAGACCCGCCGGGTCATCCGCGAATTCCAGAAGCCGCTCGGCATCGTGGTGATCTCCTCGCCAACAATGTTCGGGCCGGCCACGCAGATTCTTGGCGATGTGAGAAACCTGCTCAACGAGGTCCAGTATTCCGGACGCGAGCGCGTGGCGATCGAATACGTTGATCCGACGCGCAATCTCGAGCGCATGCGCGCGCTCCAGGCGAAATACAAATTCACGAGCGCGGACAACCTGGTCATCCTCGACTACGACGGGCGCGCCCGGTTCCTGAATATCGCGGAGATGGCAGACTTCGACATGAGCCCCCTGGCTCAGGGGGATGAGCCGAGGCTGCTTGCTTTCCGGGGCGAGCAGGTTCTGACCGGGGCCATGATCGCACTCCTTCAGCCGGAGACCCGGGTGGTTTATTTCCTGCAGGGACACGGCGAGCCCGCCCCCGGCCCGGGATCTCCCGTCTCCGCGCTCCTTGATTACGTCCAGAAGCAGAGCGCCCGCGTGGAGGCCTTGTCGCTGGCGTCGAAAGACGCGATTCCGGAGGATGCCGCGGCGCTGGTGATCATTGCGCCGAAGTTCGACCTGGAAGTCCGGGAGGAGGCCCTTCTGTCGGCTTGGCTTCGCTTGCGCGGACGGATGATGGTCCTTTTGGACCCCGGCGCTGAGACTCCGCGCCTGCACGGGCTTCTCTCTGCAAACGGCATCGTCCCGCAGGATGACCGGGTGCTGCGGACGGTCCGCCTGGCATTTGCCACGGGAATACTGCGCGAGGTCACTGGCGAGGTTCAGCCGACCACCGAATTCACCCGGAGGTTGCAGGGGATGACGATCCTGTTTTCCGGGGCCACGCAATCCCTGGCCCTGGACCATAAGCTGGCGGAAAAGGAAACGATCCAGCTGCGCCCGTTGATCCTGGCTGCGGAGGAGTTCTGGGGGGAGCGTGACTATGCTCCGAACCAGCCCGGGGGGGTGCGCTACGAGGACGGCCGGGACAACGGGCAGCCGCTGACCATCGCGGCATCCTCTGATCGCGGGGGGGTCGAGGACGATCGCATCGAAGTCCAGACGTCCAAGCTGATCGTCGTCGGAACTTCGCAGTTTGCCTACGATGCCTCGGCGACACCCCAGGGGTTCGACTTTCTTCTCTCCGCCATCAACTCCCTCCTGGACCGCAGCCGCCTGACCGGTGTGGCTCCCAAATCCGTTACGCATTTTGCCCTGAACCTGACGGATGCCCAGCTCGGGCGCATCGCGCTTTTCACGATGATTGTTCTGCCGGGACTTGCGGCGCTTGCCGGGATCGTTGTCTGGTGGAAGAGAAAGTCATGAGCCGGACAGCTACGATTCTTCTTCTTGTCGCTGCCGTTGGCCTCGCGGTCTTCGCTGCGATTTTTATCCCTCTGAGCGGTGGGGGAAGGCAGTCAGGGGCCGCACTCTTCACCTTCGACCCCGGGGAGGTTCGGGTCATCAAAATCACAAACGGAGACAAAATCATCGAGTTGAAGAAATCCGAGGAGGGATGGGTGATCGGGCCTGATCCCGTGGACCGGGCGTCGGTGGATGCGGTCAGGCGCCTGCTCGACACGGCGCGGTCGACCCCGGTTCTCGACCGCATCAACCAAGGGGAGATTGCGAACAAGGATCAGCTTTCCGAATACGGCCTGAAAAGAAGCAGCGTGCAATTCGACATCAAGGGGGACCGCGACCAACCGCTGCTGATCGGAAAGGATGCCGCCGACGAGACGCGCGTTTACGTGAGGTTTGAAGACTCGCGCGACGTCTATTTGATTCCCGATGATCTGGTGAGGATGGTTCTGAGCCCGGCGGAGGATTTCCGCGACCGGATGCCGGTTCGCCTCCGTCCCGACCGGGTGGCCCGGATTGTGATCCGCAGGCCGGTGGGTGAGGTCGAGCTCAAGCGGGAGGGGGGCGGGTGGGCTTTGGTGAAACCACTTTCGGCAAGAGCCAGCACAGCCGCCGTGGAGACATTTCTAGACAAGCTTTTTCGCACGCGGATCGAGGGGTTTGAGCCCGCCTCGGATCCCGCTTCGTTCGGTCTTTCGGAGCCCGTGGCGGAGGTCCGGGCGTTTGGGGAGGGGGAAAGCGTTCCGGAGACGATCCGTCTGGGCGGGATCTCCGCGGCAGGCTCCTACTTTTCGCAATTGCTGCCGAGGAACGTCACCGTGCGTCTTCCCGCCGCGATCATGGACCTTCTTTCCGTCGATCCAACCACGTTCCGGGATCCGGCGATCGGCCGGATCAACCTCGACATCGTGGACCTGATCCGGATCTCCTCCCCCGGGAAAACCTTCGAGATCCGGAGGGATGGCGAGCAGTGGAAAACCGGAGCCGGCAGGGTCGGTGGCGCGGCGATTCAGCGCTTGGTTGACGCGCTTGCCGCTGCCAGAGCCGCGCATTACGAACCGGCCACCAGTGCCGTTCTGGAGAAGGCCGGGCTGGCGGACCCCGCACGCGTTGTGGGATTTTATTCCGTGGCATCTGAAAACACCCCGGAATCTCCCGCCGGGGAACAGCTGATTTCCGAATTTCGCATGGGGAAGCCGCAGGCGGAGCTGGCTGTCCAAACGACAGGAACTCCCGAGGTGGCATTCACGGATCCGTCACTTTTGGATGCTGTTTCTGCGGAGCCATCCTCCTGGACGGCGCCGTAGCCGCTTGCCAACAGCATCCGTTCCGTTTTTTCTTTTCAAACCATGACGTCCGCACAGATCCGCCAGTCGTTTCTCGATTTCTTCCATGAGCAGGGTCACTCCCTCGTGCCCTCCTCAAGCCTGATGCCTGATTCGCCAAACCTGTTGTTCACGAATGCCGGGATGAACCAGTTCGTCCCGATCTTTCTCGGGCAGCACGCTCCGGATGTTTCCTCGTGGGCGGGAGCCGTGCCGGGCGCGGATACGAGGGCGGCAGATACGCAGAAGTGCATCCGGGCCGGCGGAAAGCACAACGACCTCGACGATGTGGGTCTCGACACGTATCACCACACGTTCTTCGAGATGCTCGGGAACTGGAGCTTCGCCGACTACTTCAAGAAGGAGGCCATTTCGTGGGCGTGGGATCTCGTGGTCGGGCGTTGGAAATTTCCCCCGCAGCGCCTGTATGCCACGATTTACCATCCCGACAAATCCGCGGGCGATCCCGCTGAACGAGACGGGGAGGCATGGGAATTGTGGGCGGAAAAATTCCGTGGAGCCGGGTTGGATCCCGCGCTCCATATCGTCAACGGGAACAAGAAGGACAATTTCTGGATGATGGGCGAGACCGGTCCCTGCGGGCCGTGCTCCGAGCTGCACGTGGACCTGACCCCCTCGGGTGACACCCGCGGGGCGCTTGTCAACAGGGGGACCGCCGAATGCATCGAGATCTGGAACCTGGTTTTCATCCAGTTCAACGCGAATCCTGACGGGTCGTTTTCGCCGCTCCCGGCGAAGCACGTGGATACCGGGATGGGCTTCGAGCGTGTGGCCTCGATCATCCAGGGGACCAAGGGGTTCACCGATTTCGCCAACGCCAAAATTTCGAACTACGAGACCGATATTTTCCGCCCGATTTTTGACGAGATCGAAAGCCTGAGCGGGAAGACCTACGGGTCCACGCTCCCGGCGTCCGGCAGCACGGGAGTCAGCGAACAGGAACACGTTGATGTTGCCTTCCGCGTCATTGCCGATCACATCCGGACGCTGGGCTTTGCGATTGCCGACGGGATTCAGCCCGGGAATACCGACAGGAACTACGTGCTGCGGCGGATCCTGCGGCGGGCGGTCCGCTACGGCCGCACTCTCGGGTTCCACGAGCCGTTTTTTTACAAGCTCGTGGACGTTCTCGCCAGGACCATGGGCGGGGTTTTTCCGGAGATCCGGAAGAAGCAAAAGCATGTGGAGGAGGTGCTCCGCCGCGAGGAGGAGGCGTTCAACAAGACGCTGGACAAGGGGATCGCTCTTTTTGAAAGCGAGGTGGAGAAGCACTCCTCCCTCATCTCCGGGGAGTTCGCCTTCCGGCTTTATGACGAGCAGGGGTTCCCATTGGATCTGACCGCCCTCATGGCCCGGGAGCGGGGTCTGACCGTGGACAACGAGGGGTTCGAAAAGCTGATGGAGGCCCAGCGCGCCCGCGCCCGTTCGGCGCAGAAAAGGACGGTGATCGAGCTTTCCGAGATCGAGACAAAGGAGCCGACGAAGTTCATCGGCTACGACCAGCTCTCCGTTCCGGCCCGGGTGCTCGAGGTGCTGAGCCTGAAGGATAAAACCGCCGTGGTGCTGGATACGAGCACGGCCTATGCCGAGATGGGCGGACAGGTGGGGGATGCCGGCGAGCTGACTCACGGCGCGAATGTCTGGCGGATTTCCAACACGCAGAAAACCGGCCACACCTGGCTTCACTTTCTGGATGCGGACGACACCCCTCCCGTCGGGAGCGAGGTGATGATGAGTGTGGATCCGTGCCGCCGTGCTGCCATCCAGCGGCATCATTCGGTCACGCACCTGCTCCACTGGGCGCTTCACGAAGTGGTCTCCCACGAGGCGACACAGAAGGGTTCATTTGTCGGACCGGACAAGCTGACATTCGACTTCAACAGCGGGCCTCTCACGGCATCGCAGGTGCGCGATATCGAGAAGCTCGTCAACGAGCGCATCGTCGGGAATGCTGCGGTGTCATGGACCGAGGTTCCTTATGCCGATGTGCGTGGCCGCCCGGACATCATGCAGTTTTTCGGAGACAAATACGGAGAGACCGTGCGGGTGGTTCAGATCGGCGGAAGCCGGGCGGCGCTCGACGGATTCTCGATGGAGCTTTGCGCCGGAACCCATGCCCGGGCGACTGGCGAGATCGGGTTGTTTCGTATTCTTGGTGAGGCAGCGATCGCGGCTGGCGTCCGCCGGATCGAGGCGATCGCCGGGCTCGAGGCATCCGCCCATGCGGTCCGCGACGGGGAGCGACTGATGGCGATCGCCGCGCAGATCAACAGCCCGGTTGGCGAAATTGAGAAAAAACTCGAAGGGCTTCTCTCCCAGCAAAAGGATCTCGAGAAAGCCCTCAAGGCCGCGCGTGCCCGAGAGGCTTCCGCACGTGGCAAGGAGGTTCTCTCCCAAGTGGAAAATATCGGCGGGATCCCGTGCATCGCCGTTGATCTCGGGCCGGTGGACGGGGATTACCTGCAGGCTGTCGCCGATGCCATCAAGGGAGGGTTCTCGGGGGTTTGCCTGCTCGCGGGCACGGCCAATGGTTCCGTGTCATTGCTTGCGACCGTTTCCAAGGAATTTCAATCCCGGATCCAGGCTGGCAAGATGATCCAGGCGGTTGCTCCGATCGTCGGAGGAAAGGGCGGCGGAAAACCGGATGCGGCCCGGGGTGGCGGCAAAGATGTCTCCAAAGTTCCGGAGGCGCTCGCGCAAGCGAGAGCTCTCCTCGCCTCATGACAAACCCCTACGAGACCCGGAAGCTTGTTTCCGAATATCTGTTCTTCCATTACGCGGAGGAGACGGATTTTCCGGACGCGATTCCGGTCCCGCGCGGGGCCCTGCATTTTCCAGTCCGGCTTGTCACGGAACTGGCCGATTCTGGGCGGATCACGCGGAGCGCGCTGGATCTCGGTTGCGCGGTCGGGCGCTCCACATTCGAACTCGCCCGCTTCGCGCGATCCGTGATCGGAGTGGACTATTCCGCAGCCTTCATCCGCGCGGCGGAAACCATGCGATGCGAAGGGAAGCATACCTGCGAAATTCTTGTCGAGGGCGAGCGCACCACGGAGTTCACGGCCCGCATTCCCGATGGCATTGACGTTTCGCGGGTCAGCTTTGAAACGGGGGATGCGTCGGCCTTGCGGACGGAAATCGGGCGCTTCGACCTCGTGCTCGCAGCAAACCTTCTTTGCCGGCTTCCCGATCCGGGGAAATTTCTTAGCACTCTTCCGGATCTCGTCTCGCCGGGCGGCCAGCTTCTCCTGGCCACCCCGTTTTCATGGCTTCCGGAGTTCACCGATCCCGGGAACTGGATCGGCGGGCGGCCGGGCAGCGGGCCATCGTGGGACGCGCTTCGGGGTGCGCTCGAACCGCATTTCGATTTACAACTGAAAAGAGAAATGCCCTTTCTGATTCGTGAACACAGCCGAAAATACCAATATGGAGTCTCCCTCGGATCCCGCTGGACCCGGCGGTCCTGACTGGGAGGCCCGCTATCTGGCAGGCGATACGCCCTGGGAAAAGGGCTGCGCCCATCCCGCGCTCGTCGAATGGCTTCGCGATAACCGCCTGGGCGGTGAGATTCTTGTGCCGGGCTGCGGGGCGGGGCATGACGTGCGGGCTTTGGCGGCCGATCCGGCGGCCCGCGTGACCGGACTGGAGCTCGCCCCGTCCGCGAAAGCCCTTGCGGAGACATTTCCCCAAACAGGCGATGAGTCGTATGTTGTCGGGGATTTCCTCTCCGGTTCGGCCGTTCCCCCGGGTGCCTTCGATGCGGTTTTTGAGCACACCTGCTTTTGCGCGATTTCGCCCGCCTTGCGGTCCGCCTATGCGCGCGCCGTCTCTGCCGCTCTGAAACCGGGCGGGCTGTTTCTCGCGATATTTTACCGGAACCCCTCGCACGGCGGGGACGACGGGCCGCCGTTCGGATGCTCAATGGAGGAGATTGATGCTTTGTTCGGACGGGATTTTCAGCTTGTCCATGAGAGGGAAAGCCTTCCGACATTCGAGGGCCGCGAGGAGCGAGAGGTGATCCGCCTGATGAGAAAATGGTCCGGAATGCCGGCCTGATATTTTTCGGCGTGACAGGCGTCCGGTCCGGGGGCATTGCTTCGAGGCATGAGCGTTTCCTATCGCCGGTTGGTTGTCTTCATTTGCTCCGTGAGTTTTGTTTTGCCTTCAGGGCTTCGCGCCCAGGAGGCCCCGAAGGTTGACGGGCTATTGCCGGACTCCGGAGGATCTGGAGTGCCGGTTGTCAGGACGCTCGCTCCCGTTGCGGGTGGCGCTGTGGCCGCCATGCTCGCCGTGCCTCCAAAATATGCCGACGGAATTCTTGAGGTGACCGGCAGAGGAGGTTCGCCGGATCCGAAGGAGTGGGTTTTGCAGGCATGGAACACCGAGGATCCCGGAACGATTCACAAGCTGACCGTCGCCGGAGATCAGTTCCTCTCGGACAGCCTCTCCGTCAACATCTACGCGGCCGAGAGGAAGGAGATCAATATTCCGATGAGCGCGGTCGGGATTGATTCCGGCGGGGTCTGGGAAATTGCGCGGAGCTATGCTGCGGCCAACGGGGCGACGCTCGGGCAGGTGGATTATTTGCTGACCTGCCATGCCAAGCGAACGCCTCCGGTTTGGACTGCCGAGTGCCGGGATGCGGCGGGGAAAACGATTGGAAAACTTGAGATTCTGGCCACCACGGGAACGGTCCGGAGCAGCCCCGGGTTCAAGAAGGCCCCGCAGTAGCTGTTCTCCGCACTCCTTCGGATTCCCATGTCCTCCGGATTGACAGAGGTCCATGAGATAGGATTGCTTGCAGGATGAATGACGATGTGCGGGCCAGATTGGACTCCATCGAGCGCCGCCAGGATCTGCTCAGGCAGGAGCTGGCCGGACTGGACGGGGCGCTGGCGGATTTGAAGGAGATCCTGCACCGTGCAGAAGCCCCGGCTCCTTTCCAACTCCCAGCGCCCCTTCCGGCTGCCTCTCCCGTTCTGCCAATTCTGCCCGCCCTGACGCCTGAGCCCTTGGCGACACACCCGGTTCCTCCCCCGCTCCCGGACCAGGAGGAGGTTCCACCGCCGGTTGAAAAATGCGCGCCGCCCGCCCCGGTTCCCGAGTCTGCTTTGGAGATGCGGGTCGGCACGGTCTGGCTGGCCCGGATCGGGATCGTCATCCTGCTCACGGGGCTCGTCTTCCTTGCAAATTATGCATGGAAGAGCCTCGTTGAGCATTTTGGAGCCTTCGGGAAGCTGGGGCTCCTCTATCTGGCCGGAGGGGCATTGTGTGCGGCCGGGCTGGTGATCGAGCGGGGACGGGAGTCGCTGAAAAGCTACGCGCGCATCCTGATTGCGGGCGGGATGGCCTCCATCTACTACACCACCTACGCCGCCCACTACGTTCCCTCGTTGAAAGTGATCGGGAGCCCGTTGCTGGCCGGCCTGCTGCTTGTAGCGATTGCGGGTATCATCGGCTGGATGGCCGACCGCCGAAACTCCCAGCCCACGGCCGGGTTGGCGATCCTCCTTGCGTTCTACGCGTCCGCAGTCAATCCACTTGCCTATTTCACGCTCGCCTCCAACGCGATCCTTGCGGTGGCCGCTGTGGTTTTGATGCATCGGAGGCGCTGGATGGCGGTGCCATTCCTGGCCTTGGCGGCTGCATACTGGTCCTATCTCTATTGGCGGCTGGCCGGGAACTGGCGTTTCTGGGAGGTGCAGGCGCCTGGAGACACGGAGCTCCGCCTCGCCTTCCTTTCCGTTTACTGGATCATTTTCACTGCGGGCGCGTTTTTTCCGGCCGGTTCGAAAGCTTCCGGTGCCACGCGGGCGGTTTTTTCAACCCTCAACGATGCCGCGTTTTTTTGCCTGGCCGGAGTCGCTTTATCGCATGCTTATCACGACAGCCTCTGGATCGCCTCGTTTGGTTTTAGTGCTGTCCTGTTCGGGCTTTCGCTGGCCGCGCGCAAGGTCCATGGCCCCGGCACGCCGCTCGTTGCAGCCTGGCTTGCCAAGGCCCTCTTCTTCCTCACCCTCGCGATCCTGATCCGCTGCACCGGCGACAGCCTCGCCATCATCCTTGCGGTCGAATGTTCGCTCCTGGTTTTTGCCTCCAGGCAGTTTCCATCCCGCGTCCTTTCTGCGGCCGGGCCGCTGGCTGGAATTTTTGCTTCGCTCGCCGGCATCGCCTCGCTGACAAACTCCGAAGCCCCGGGCACCGCAGGCTTGGTGGCGGTCCTCCTGATGGGGAATGCCTGGTTTTGTTGCCGCCGTTCCACTGTCTCACTCTCATCGCTGGTCCTCGCCCTCTGCGGAGTTGCTCTGGGATGCGCGGTTCTGGTGCAGCAGTTCCCCGACGCATGGGAAGCATCAGGACCTGCTTTTCTGTGCATGGTTCTGCTGGCGGGCTTCGCATTCCACCAATGCCGCGAGCTGGCATTTTCCGGGCTGCTGGCAGGCGCAGGCTCGGCGCTGATTCTATTTGCCAGAATGGACTCCGCCGGGTTCTGGCCGTCGCTGACGGGCCTCGGATTGCTTGCGGCGTCCGCCGTGGCCGGACCACTCGTTGCCGGCGGCGACAGGCTCATCAGGATCCCGGGCGGAATCCTCGCCATCGCCGCAACCCTTCTCTTCTGGCAATGGGTCTGCGAATATGTCCCGGAAAGCCAGCGGTTCTGGCTGCTCGCCCTGGCAGCAGCGGCCAGCCTCGCGCTCTCCAGTGAAAAGCCGCTCAGGCAGGCAGTCGCAGCGATCCTCGCCATTGCCGCTTTTCTGATTTATCTGGATCACGCGATCGGATCGGAAGCCCGATACATTGCCTGGGATTTCTTCGGCTGCCTCCTTCTTCTCGGTCAGGAGAGGTTGGCGCGGATCGTGCGCGCTCCGGTCGGGCAGGCGCGGTTCGCGGGGATCGCCGGCCTGATCGCCCTCCTGATTTGGGTGACCTCGGCCGTCCGGTTCCACCACGATCCACTCCCGCTCACCGCCGCTTGGGCGCTTCTGGCCCTCATGGTCTTCTTCGCGGGATTTTTGCTGCGTGCCAGAATTTTCCGGCTGGGAGGCCTGAGCATTCTCGCGCTCGCGCTCTGCAGGATTGCTCTCCTCGATGTCTGGAGGCTGGATCTTCCGTTCAGGATCTTGAGCTTTCTGGTGTTGGGCAGCGTCCTCCTTTTGCTCGGCTATCTCTACAACCGCTATGCCGACAGAATCCGGAAGTGGCTATAATCGTGAAAACCGCGATTTTCCGGAGGCGATCGGAGGCATCGTGAGTGTTCCGGTCCGTCAGCCCCTGTTTGTTCGATCGCCTGCCCGGCTGGCAACGGGACCGGTTCATGTGTGGCGGTTCGGGGCGGGGGACGAGCTTTCGGATGCCGAGCATGCTGCTGCCGCGAAGTTCCTCAACGAGCCGGCGCGGGATGCCTTCGTTGCCGGCCGGAGCGGGATCCGCCGCGCCGCCGCGATCTATACCGGACTCGATCCCAGCGAACTTATGGTTTCAACCTCCGCCGCCGGAAAACCGTATTTTGAAAATGCGGACCTGCATTTCAATGTGAGCCATTCCGGCGGCGTGGTTGTGGCGGCATTTTCCGGTTCGCCAGTGGGAATTGACATCGAGGTTCCCGGCCGCTGCCGCGATGTTGTGGAGATTGCCCGCCGGTTTTTCCATCCGGACGAGGCGGAGCGATGCTCTTGCGAGGACGAGTTTCTGCGTCTCTGGACGGCAAAGGAGGCGATGCTCAAGCTGGCTGGAACCGGCCTCTCGGGCGGGATTGCCGACGCGCGTCCGGGTGTGGATGGGCGAGGGGAGGTTGGAGGACGGGGTGTCTGGATCCAGCGTTTCCGTGTTGGATCCTGTGTGGGGGCGGTCGCCTCGTTTGAACGTTTCGAGGTAAAAGGCTGGTTTCAAATCTGAAAGCAGTTCATAATCCCCCTTCATGTCATTCCAAAATCTTGACCTCTCCGAGACCGTGCTGCACGGTGCCCAGCGGATGGGGTATTCCGAACCGACCCCGATTCAGCTCCGCGCGATCCCGGTAATCCTTTCCGGGCGCGACCTCATCGCATCGGCTCAAACCGGCACCGGCAAAACGGCTGCCTTCGCTCTTCCAGTGCTTTGCAAGCTCGACCACCCGGAGCGGAAAATCCGGTGTCTGGTTCTCGAGCCAACCCGCGAGCTGGCCATGCAGGTGGAAACCGCCTTCCGGGATTACATGCGGTTCATGCACACCGAGGTGACTCTCATCCACGGAGGTGTGGGATACGGAAAGCAGAAGGAGGACCTCGCCCGCAAAGTGGATGTGGTTGTTGCGACTCCGGGCCGCCTGCTCGACCACATGCAGCAGGGGGCGGTGGATCTCGATCATTTGGAATTTCTGATTCTTGACGAGGTGGACCGCATGCTCGACATGGGGTTCCTGCCCGACGTCCGGCGGATCGTGGAAAAATGCCCAAAGTCGCGGCAGACGCTTCTGTTTTCCGCAACGATTCCCGAAGAAATCGGCCGCCTGGCATCCTGGTGCCTCAAGGATCCGGAAAAAATCGAGATCGGGGCGCACCGGTCGCCGGCGGAGACCGTGAACCACGCGCTCTACCCGGTTGCCGTCGCCCAGAAATTCGAGCTTCTGCTCGCGCTCCTCGCCCGGACGAACTTCGACAGCGTCCTCATCTTTTCGCGCACGAAAGACGGAGCCGACCGGATCTGCAGGGAGCTCAAAAAGAACAACCATTCCGTGGTCGCCCTCCACTCGAACCGCACCCAGACCGAGCGCGTTGAGGCGCTCGAGGGATTCAAGGCCGGACGCTACGAGGTCATGGTCGCGACCGACATCGCGGCGCGCGGGATCGATATTGCCGGCGTCAGCCATGTGGTGAACTACGATGTTCCCCAGCACCCGGAGGATTATGTCCACCGGATCGGCCGCACCGGGCGCGCCCAGAACGTGGGCGATGCGTTCACCATCATGACTGCGGAGGAGCTGCCACACGTCAAGGACATCGAGCGGTTCATCGGCCAGTCGGTTCCACGCCTCAAGCTTGATAATTTTGCTTACGTCTATACCGCGATCTTCAACGAGACCGAAGCCGCCGCAGCCCTGAAGTCCGCCAAGGGTGTCCGCACCCACAAGGGGATGCGCTTCGGATCCAAGCGCAGGAAGTAAGGGACGCTCAGCCGGCGGTCACGACGGAAGCCGGAACGCGGAGGTGGACAGGGTGTAGATGGCGTGGATGTCGAACAGGATGCCAAGCACGAAGGCGACCACAAAGCTCAACAGCAACACCCCGCGCCGGCCGCGCCAGAAGAATGCCAGACCCGCAGGAACACCTGCAAAGCCAGACAGGATCAGGCCGGCCCGCATGCTTGGGATCCAGCTGAATATTTCAGGATTGGGAGAGTTGGCCGTGCCCGGGAACATGACTGACCGCAGGATGTTGAGGAGGATGTCAGTCACGATACCCCCGCCGCAAACCACGTAGAACAGGCAGACATGCACCGCGATCCAGCCCGCGATGAATGCGATGCCCGTAACCGTCAGCCAGGCGCCGCGGGTTGATGTTGCGCTTCTTGGTGGAACGGCCTCCTCCATTGCGCGACCGCTCAGCGGACTTTGATGGATTTGATGACAGCCTCCATGGCATCGGCATGCTTGTCCAATGCGCGCAGGGGATTTTGGCAGAGAAGGATGAGGGCCTTATCGCCGCTTTCCCTGACGTAGGTGACAAGGTTCACGCTGTATTTTTCGGTGCCCGGGCCATCGGAGGCCTGGGCATTTTGGAAAGTTGCGGTTACGCCGAGCGAGGCATCCTTGTTGACCTCGGGCTCGTTGCCCCCATTCCAGAGAATCTCCTGGAAGCGCTCGCCGACCTTCTTTTTCAGGGTCTCTCCGGCGTCAGCAACGTCCGCCTTGTCCACCATGATCACATTCATGGCAACAAGCTTGTCCGGAGATTCCACATAGACCCCCTCGTCGGTTTCTTTCATGTTCCAATCCCCGGGGAAGTCCACTGCGAAGTCCGGTTTCGCTTTGTCCGGATAGCTGAAAGTCCGGGATGCGTCGTCCGCTGGCGCAGCGCCCTGAGGCTTGCCGGCGGCGCTGATCGAATTGAGCATTCCGCCGACGGCTGCACCGTATTTCGCCGCGTTCTCCTTCGATGCGATGACGGAGAAAAGGATCTGGTGATCGGATTCGGGGTGCCTGATCAGCGCCATGTTGATGTGGGCGCTGCCGCTGGCATCCTCACCCTCTCCGCCGAGCAGTCGCACGATGAGTCCGTTGGCTTCCGCGGGATCGCTTTTTTCCAGCTTCAAATTTTTGAAGTCCTGCACGGTATCCGTGGCTTCCTTGACCGCTGCTTCATCGTCGTCCGCGGCCGCTTCCATCGCCATGGCCTCCACGATGACATCGCCGCCGTCCGGGGACACCACAAAGAGGCTGCCGTTCTTGGGCTTTGCCTCCCAATCGTCGGGGGCGGTGAACGTGATCAGCGGACTCTTCACGGGATAGCCAAGGGATTGATCGGCTTTTGCAACGGTGGTGAGAAGGAGGGCTGCAAGGCACAGAAACAGTGTTTTCATGATAGGGTATCGGGTGTCGAAACGGAATGGATTTACTCCAACCTGACCCGGGGGTCAACCACGGCGTAGAGGACGTCTGAAATCAGGTTTCCGATGAGGACGAGGCCGGCGACAATGAAGTTCAGGGCCACCAGTGTCGGGTAGTCGCGTTCAAGCACGGCCTCGTAGCCGAGTCGCCCCATGCCGGGATAGGCAAAGATCGTTTCGACGATCACGGCCCCGCCGATCAGGGCGGGGAGAAGCCCCCCGATTCCGGTGATGAGCGGGCGGATCGAGTTCCTCAGGGCGTGCTTGTAAAAGACCACATCCTCCTCCAGACCTTTTGCCCGTGCGGTCCGGATGTAATCCTCCCGCAGGGTCTCCAGCATGCTTGCCCGGATGTAGCGCGACTGGACGGCGATTCCGCCAAGCGAGAGAACCACGGCCGGGAGAGCCACGTGCCAGATCCGGTCGAGGCCCGCAGAAAGGACATTTGGAAAATCGATTCCGAACGACTGGGTGCCGAGGACAGGAACCGACGTCCACTTGACCAGCCCGATGATTGCAAGGTTGGCGATCCAGAACGTCGGGACGGCAATGAAGACGAACGCTCCCAGCGAGGTCCAGAAATCCGGCGGTTTCCCCGCGTGCTTCGCGCAGTAAATTCCGAGAAGCAGGCCGAACGTCAACGAGATGACGATGGATGCGATGTTCAGGGTGAGCGTGGCAGGCATCCGTTCCAGGATCCGTCCGAGAACCGGACGGTCGTCCTTGATGCTTCTCAACTGTCCGGTGAAAAGGTCCCTCATGTTCAGCCAGTATTGCTCGTAGAGCGGACGGTCGAGGTGGAATTTTTTCCGGAACATCTCCTTCACCTGGGGCGTGATTTTTGGATTCAGCTCCCCCCACGGATACGGGCTCCCCGGAGCCAGGGTGACCATGAAAAAGGAGATCAGGCTGATCCCGAACAGCAGCACGATGCTGATCAGGAGGCGCCGGATGAGGAACGGGAGCACGGCAGGCTAGCTGGCAGCGATTTTCTTCATGCCGTCCACGCCGCCGCCGGCTTCGTAGGCATCGAGTTCCTGGATCCTGCGGGAATGGCGGCCGCCGTCAAAAGGAGTTTTCATCCAGATATCCAGAATTTGCAGGGCGATTTCGATCGAGATCATGCGCTCGCCGAGCGAGAGGACATTGGAGTTGTTGTGGCGGCGGGAAAGCTCGGCGGTCTCGTCGTTCCAGCACAGTGCGCAGCGCACGCCTTTCACCTTGTTGGCGGCCATGGCTTCCCCGTTGCCGGAGCCCCCGAGGACGATGCCCCTCTCGGTTTCCCCGCGCGCAACCGCCTCGGCGGCCGGGATGATGAAAAGCGGATAGTCCGTGCTTTCCGAAGAATGGGTTCCGCAGTCCACGACCTCGTGTCCTGCATCCTTGAGTTGCGCGATGATCCGCTCCTTGTAGGAGAATCCCGCGTGGTCGCTGCCGATGCTGATTTTCATTGCACCTGTTCCGGTTGGTCGGAGTGCGGGGCCTGGGCCTCGAGTCCGAGATCTTTCAGGAGCTGTCGGTCTTCATCCACGCCGGGATTTCCGGCGGTGAGGAGCTTGTCTCCGTAGAAAATGGAATTTGCTCCGGCGAAGAAGCAGAGCGCCTGCGCCTCGCGGCTGAGGCGGGTGCGCCCGGCCGAAAGGCGGACTTTCGCCTTGGGAAGAGCGATCCGGGCGGTTGCGATCAGCCTTACAAGCTCGAAGATGTCCACCGGCGGAGCCTCCTCGAGCGGCGTGCCGGGCATCGGCATCAGGCAGTTGATCGGCACGCTTTCCGGCGGGGGATCAAAATTGCAGAGGACCTCGAGCATTTTCAGCCGGTCGGTTGTGGTTTCTCCCATCCCGATGATGCCGCCGCAGCAGACGCTGATCCCTGCCCGCTGGACCGCGCCGATCGTATCGAGCCGGTCCTGGAACGTGTGGGTTGTTACAATATACGAGTAGTGCTCCGGGGACGTGTCGATATTGTGGTTATACGCGGTGAGCCCCGCTTCCTTAAGCTCCTTCGCCTCGTCGTCGCCGAGCTGCCCCAGCGTGACGCAAACCTCCATCCCGAGGCGGCTGACCTCACGGACGGTCTCGAGCATCTGATCAAACTTCTTTTCGCCCTTGCGCACGCCTTTCCAGGCGGCTCCCATACAGAAGCGGGTCGAACCGTTTGCCTTCGCCATCTGCGCCACCGGCAGAACCTCGTCGGTGGTCATCAATGTCTGACGCTCCAGATGGGTATCGTAGCGGGCGCTCTGGGAACAATATCCGCAGTCCTCGCTGCAGCCTCCGGTTTTTACGCTCAGCAAAGTGCAAAGCTGGACTTCGTTCTTGTTCCAAAATTCCAGATGAACCCGGCGGCTCTCATGGATCAGGTCAAAGAGCGGGCGGTTGTAAATCCGGGTGAGTTTTTCGAGTGTCGGTGTCACAGGCCTGATTTGTCTACCCCTCCCGGACACCGGAGTCAACCCGGCTTAAATGAGAATACGTCGCAATAGTGAAAAATTATCCCTTGCGGCAGCGAATTCCCTCCCTAGGTTCCCCGGCTCCATGAAAAAAACACACATCATCATGGCCGTGCTGCTTGGGATCGTCTGGACGGCGGAAGCCTCCAAGACCGGCCAGCAGCTTGGGCAACGCATCGAATCCGTGCGGACGACCGCCTATACCTATGGCGCGGCCGAAAACGGCGACTATCCGACATCGAATGCTCTTGGGCAGCCTTTGAAATCCGGCCAGGTGAGAAGCGCCGCGGCCGATTGGTCGCTATATCCCGTTGGCACCCGCTTTCGCATCGTCGAGAGCGGCCAGGAATATATCGTCGATGATTATGGCAGCGCCATGGTCGGGAACGGGACGATCGATCTGTTCAAGCCGAGCAGCCGTGAAATGAACCGGTGGGGGGTGCGTCGGGTGACGATCGAAATCCTGGAATGGGGTTCGCCGGAACGGAGCCTGAAGATCCTCAGCGAGAGGAAGGGAATGCGCCACATCCGGGAGATGGTTTCGAGGTTGGAGCTCCAGAAGGTGTTGTGAAGAAGCCTGCCCCTCCGGTGAAGGACGGAGGGATCGTTCAGGCTCCGGCCTGAGAAAGGCTGCCGCCCGGAATTTCAACCGGTGCCGGGTGCCGGCGATTCCCGAAAGGCCGGGCCTTGCGGAATTCCATGACGTTCACCGGCGGGAAGTTCAGCGCGCAGAAAGATTTTTCCTCCAGTTCGAACAGGTGGTCCTCTTCGCAAAGCCGGGTGGTCAACTGGTAGGCGATGAAGCGGCCGGCATCGCTCATGGCGCCGGCAATCCGGTTCAGGATCCTGTCGCGGGCGGGTTTCTCAATCGTCGAAAACGGGATGCCCGAGACGACGTAATCGCAGTGCGGGTGGCCGAGGTCCTGCAGGGCCTCGCGGATATGGAGGGCATCTGTTTGGAGCACGGTGACGCGCGGCTCATCCCGGAATTGGTCGTGCAGGTGCGCGACGAATTCCGGATCCAACTCGAAAAGGATCAGGCGGCAGTCCGGCCCCATCCGCCTGAGGATCTGCCGGGTGTGGCAACCTTCCCCAGGACCGAGCTCCACGACCACCCGCGGGCGCGAGAAATCCAGGCGGGAGCTTGTCTCCCGGGTGAGAAACGGAGAGCTTGGCACCAGGTATCCCACGCGCATCGGGTTCGCCAGAACCCGCTTGAAAAATAGAAAACTCATCCGGAATACCGATTGGGGGGGGTAGGGTCTCAGGGGATCCGCGGGAGGACCTCCTGCGAGCCGGCCTGCTCGTAGGCATCGGCGATTCCGAGAAGACGGGTCTCGTCAAGCGGCTTCCCGAGAAATTGCAAGCCGACCGGGAGCTGCTTTCCGTCTTCTTCGACCAGTCCACACGGGACGCTGATCCCGCAGATGCCGGCGAGGTTCGCCGCGATCGTGAAGATGTCCGCCAGATACATCCGGAGCGGGTCGTTCACCCGCTCGCCGATTTTGAACGCGAGGTCGGGCGAGGTCGGGCAGATGAGGGCGTCGACTTTTTCAAAGGCGTTAGTAAAATCGCGCCGTATGAGAGTGCGGACCTTTTGCGCGCGCAGGTAGTAGGCATCATAGTATCCGCTGGAGAGCACATACGTTCCGAGGATGATCCGCCGCTTCACCTCGCTGCCGAAGCCCTCCTCGCGGGTGCGGCGGTAATGGTCGAGGAGGTCGGTCGGGTTCTTGGCGCGATGGCCGTAGCGGACACCGTCGAAGCGTGCCAGGTTCGCCGAGGCTTCTGCGGTCGCGATGATGTAATAGACTCCGACGGCATACTCAGTGTGGGGGAGCGACACCTCGACCAGTTCGGCCCCGAGGCTCTCGCATTGCCGGATCGCGGCCTCCACTTTTTCGCGGATCCTGCTGTCCATCCCGTCCACGAAATATTCTTTGGGAATCCCAAGCTTCACGCCTTTCAAATCGCGGCCGAGCCCGGCGGTGAAATCCTCCTCCGGCAGATCGAGTGAAGTCGAGTCGCGGGGGTCCTTTCCGGCGATGGCATTCAGGATCGCCGCGCAATCGCGTGTGCTGCGCGCAAAGGGACCGATCTGATCGAGCGAACTTGCAAAGGCGACAAGCCCGTAGCGCGAGACGCGGCCGTAACTCGGCTTGAGGCCGACCACTCCGCAGAGCGCCGCAGGCTGGCGGATCGACCCTCCGGTGTCGCTACCGAGTGTGGCAAATGCCTCGCGCGCTGCCACTGCAGCCGCCGATCCGCCGCTCGATCCGCCGGGAATGCGGGTCGTGTCCCACGGGTTGCGCGTGACCTGATAAGCCGAGTTTTCGGTGGATGAGCCCATCGCGAATTCGTCCATGTTCAGCCTTCCGAACGGGATCGCGCCCGCCGCGCGCAGCTTCGAGATCGCCGTGGCATCATACGGCGCCTTGTATCCGGCAAGGATCTTCGACCCGCATGTGCACTGTTCCCCCAGAACGTTGATCACATCCTTGATCCCGATCGGAACCCCGCCCAACGGGAGCGATACATCGGCTTTTTCCGCAGCCGCAAGGGCGGAATCAAAATCCCGCGCAAGATACGCCTGGATCTGGGGATCGACGGATTCGATGCGCGATTCAATTGCCCGGACGGCATCCGCCGGGGTGAAGGCCCCGGTTCGGAAACCGGTTTGAAGCTCGGAAATGGTCAGGCTGGAGAGATCGCTCATGGCTATTCGATGACTTTGGTGACGATGACCAGGTTGTTTGCTGCATGCGGCGCGTTCGCCAGCACAGCGGCCCGCTCCAGGCCCGGCTTCGCAACGTCCTCCCGGAAGACATTGAAAACCGGCGCCGCATGTGCGGTCGGCTCGACCTGCGACACGTCCAGCCTGCCGAGCTGCTCGACATACTCGAGCACGCTGCCGAGCTGGGATTGAAACGTGGCGGCTTCTTCATCGCTCAGTTCGATGCGCGCCAGCCGGGCGACATCTCGGACATCAAGGTTCGGACTGCTCATGTGCGCATCTTGGTAAATTCCCCGCGCCCGTTTGTCCAGCGCGCGGTCAAAGCGAAACGGGCTGTCGAATCTATCCATCAGCCGGTGTGCATGACGGAAACGTTACCATCATGGGCGTAATGTAGGGTCAGACCTCCGGGCTGACCGGGAATACCACCTGCGGCGGGCCGGGGACGTTCCTCCCTCCCTTGGCAACTTTCGAGTCATGCACCCTCGGCGTCAAATGGCTGTATGGAGAGCTTGCCTGGGAAGGGGCTTGCAGAATATGGTCCAGGCATGCGTTGGCCCTTCCTTCTGGTCTTGATCGTATCGGGGGGCATGCTGAGTGCTTCTTCGTTCGACTACGACAACTGGGCAGCCTCCTACGGTCTGGATCCGACTGCTAACGGAGCCCCGACGGCTGATCCGGATGGTGACGGGAGCTCCAACGCTCTGGAATACGCATTCGGCACCAGCCCGATCCAGGGCGGCCCCGGGCCTCTATCGATCACTTCAACAGGCGGAAACCATTTTTCGGTGAACTGGCTGGAGCGTGTCACCGGAGTGACTTACGAGGTTCAGAGCACCTCGAATCTTTCCGCCGGCTGGACCAAGGATAACGCCGTTGTGGTGGTGCCGGGGCCGACATCTCCCGCCCCGCCGCAGAACTACGTCCGCTCGCAGTTCACGATCGCAGCGAACGGAACCAAATTCTACCGCCTGTCCACCGCACTGCAATTGACCGATTCGCTGACCCCGCAAGTCGCCGATGTCGCCATGGCTTCGCTCTCCGGCGAAATCGGATTGGAGGCGCAGGAAGGCACCATGTGGGGCACTCCGCTTGTTCTCCCAACCCGGATCGGAAACTCGGACCCGCGTACATCGAAGCTCGTCCGGTGGAGCGCGCCGGCCTGGTCCGGATTTCCTCCGCTTTTCTCCGGCTACGTCAACCCCGCCTCAAACATTCCTGCCTCCGCCACTCCCTACGCCGGTCCGGCCTTTGCCAAGTCCCGGTGGAATGCGCCACGCCTGATGAATTCGGACCCCAACTTTTCCGGCTTCACCGAGCCAAACTGGGTCTATGTGGACGATGTCGGTCCGAATCCTGTCCCGTCCAAAGCGATCGGGAGGTATGCCTACATGCTTTACGATGTGGGCGGGATGCCGGATATCAATGTGGCCGGCGTCAGTGCTGATCTCCCAATCGGTGACAAAGGAGGCACGGCATTCGCCAACATGGACAGCTTCTTCCAGTCGAAGGGGGGGGATTTTGCCGCCTTCATCGCCTGGCGCAATGGAACAAACCTGCCGACACTGTCGAGATATTATGGCAATCCGTCCGTCCCTGGTCCGTCCGGCATGGGCCTCGTTGAGAATCCTTCGACTGCCGTCCCTGCTGGAGAGAACCGCTTCCTCACCCGACGGGACCTGATTGCAGCAGGCGACCAGGGCCAGTTTGGTCTCAACCCGGAACTGGTCTCCAACCTTCGCACGAATTCTACCGTCGGCAACCGCATCAGTGTGGAGAACCTTTTTGCCTATGGCACCAATGCTACCATCAGCCCGTCCCATCTCGATCTGAAGGCAACGCGGGATGCCACGTTCACCATTGATCGGTTGGATGGCACCACGGAAACCTACACGATCAAATCGGGTTGGCCGCTTTTTCAAGACCGCTTTCCACTCGCCCGCCTGCGCTGGCTTGCTGACCGTCAAGCCGATGGAACCCCGAACCACCCGGCCGAAATCAAAAAATACTTCGGGCTCACATGGAATGACGCGAACAAGCTGTTTATCTACACCTCGCCGGATGGAACCAGCCCCGTCAGCAGCATCAAGACGCTCAAGGATTTGGCCACCCGAATCAACTCGGGATACCCCCCGCGCGAACCGGACTTCTTCGAATGGCTCAAGGCCGCCATCAACCCTGATTCGCTCGGACAGACGGGTGGATCGACGTGTCGGGAATTTGGTGGCAGCCCCTCCACCAGTGTTTCGTGGGAAGTCTCGAAGGATCTGCACCTTCTTCGCCTCGGAGCGAATATCATCGACCAGTCGGATCCCAACAGTATCCCCACGGGTATTAGGTCACAATTTTCCGGGGTTACCCCCGCCCCCTTTGATTCCTTCGGACAGGAGAATCTCCCCGGGATCAACGAGGCCATCACCTCGGTTTACCGCCCTAACGCCATCGAACTGATGGGCTACCTTCAGTTTGAACTTTGGAACCCCAATCGCGAGGCCTACACCACGGCACGGACTCCCAAGGGATACGACGGCCGGCCGATCCGGGCTATTCGGGTGGGGACGATAGGTGGGGCTGTGTTCATGCAGCCCTTTGTGTATATCGCCGCAAGTGCTTCATTTCCGAAGTCACCGTTTGGTGGCAACGAATCCAATAATGCTACGTGGGCATTTTTCAGTAGTATTGCCGATTATTCGAAGGGTGAGCACCCTTTGCTCAATAATCCTAACGCCCCGCAGTCGATGGATTTTCACTCCATGAATCTTACTAACCAATTTATCGAGATTCCGTTGACTCCAGGGAATGCAACGTTTTTTTTCAACGAGCCTGCCGTAGCATCAGTTTTTGGGCCGGATTTCAGCAATGCCGCAATCTCAACCAGTTATGGACAGCGACTCTATCTTGGAGCGACACCCGTAGACAAAAATAATGCGATCTTAATGATTTCGGTGCATACACCCCGTGTGGCATTCACTGGCATACCACTTTCCTGCACAACCAGTTCATGGCCCGATGGAATTTATAAATATGGCGCATCCGGGAAGAGCTTTTCAGGTCTCACGCAAAATGCGACAACGAGTCCAAGTGGGAGCAAGTGCTATAACGCCGCTCGCTTTTATTCCTATTCAGGAATGTTTTATGGAGTCCCAACCGCACCTGTAACGCTCCAGATCGAGGTTCAAACCTCTGGCGGAAATTGGATTCCGGTCAATCGCTATCACAATCTTGCATTCAGTATGGGAGATTTAGGAGGGAGGATTTCAGGTTTAATCTCTGGAACAACCGGCGGCTCTCAGTCCGTCTCCGATGCAAACTGGAGGGCCAACTCCGATACAACGCAGGATTTTAGCACATGGACGCAGTTGGGCATTCGCAAAGGCTACCTCATGTCCGACCCGAGGACGGAACGATTTGGTCTCAGCGATACAAATGAAGCCACGCCGGGACAAGGAATCTACCCGACTGCAAACACATCCTTTACCGGCTCTGGAATCACCTCCAACATGCCATGCGGAACAATGGCGGCGGTTGGAAAAGCGGTGGCGAGCGGAATGTGGAACTTGTCAGGTTCCGCCACGTCGACTCCGCTCGTGTGGGCTCTGTTTCACCCAGCTGCTGGCATGTCCCCTCCGGCTTATTTGGCCAGAAACGAATGGACTGGCGATACGGCGAACAGCCATGCCTACAAGGACTACGATGGAGTGCCTCGACCGGCAGATGCCCGATGGGTAGGGTGGGGAGCCCATCCGGCACTGCCTCCGACGAGCTTAGGAGGAACTCCCAGCGCGGATATTTTGGCAGCCCGTCCGACCATTTTGGATCGTCCGTTTCGGAATGTCGCCGAGTTGGGCTGCGTTTTCCGAGACATCCCGTGGAAATCGCTGGATTTGTTCAGCGCCGACAGTGCCGACCGGCGGTTGCTGGATGTCTTTTCCATTGAGGATCGGGCGATCGTCCCAGGCAAAATCAATCCCAATCTTGTGGGTGCCGAAACCTTGCAAGCACTGCTGCGGGGAGCTTCCCTTGATCCCTCGAATTCCATCGCAATTCCGGTGCCATCCTCAACCGCAGATGCTGTTGCAACCATGTTTGCAAATGTGAATCCCACTTCTGATCCAGTCGGAAACACTGCGAACATGGCGGCCCGGCTTTCGACTGATTTCGTTTCCAAGCCGGAAAGCGGGTTTTCTCCTTATAAAACCAAAGCGGAAAACTTTATCCGAGCCCTCTCCTCGACGACCGACACACGCCACTGGCAACTCTTCGCCGACGTCGTCGTCCAAGGCGGTCATCTGCGTTCCGGCTCATCAAACCTTGCGGACTTTGTGGTCGATGGCCAGCAGCGGTATTGGGAAAGCATTGTGATCGATCGTATGACCGGAGAGGTCATATCGAGGCAAACAGAGCCCGTGAGCGAATAAAGCATCAAAATGGATGGACGACCGCCGTGTTGTCCCTTGATCAAGTCGGACCGGACGGCGCCGGTCCCTCCAGCAATCCGAAAGCGAATTCTGGCAGCTCACTCACGCGCCGCTCAGGCGAACGGGTTAAACACTTTCACGCCGGTAAAATCCCGGGAGTTTCTGGTGGCCACGGTCAGGACGAGCCCCTTACATTCTTACTGATTGATTTCGCTCAAATCACGCCGCATGATCTGTGGAAGTCCATGAGGGTTCCATTGCATGTTGTCGAAGCTCGCCGGGAAAAGCTTGCCGCCCTCATCGACCGCCACCGCTACCTTCCTGTCTACGAACTCTGCCGCCGCCTTGGCGTTTCGGAGGCCACCGCACGAAGGGATCTCGCCTCCTTGGCCAGCCGGAACAAAGTCAAACGCACGCATGGTGGTGCCCTTGCGGAATTTAATGAGCGATTCCCTTCATTTAATGAGCGGCAAACAACCGGGGCGCGCAGTAAGGCTCGGATTGCCAAAGCGGGCGCGCGCCTGCTGCAACCGGGGGGCACCTACTTTCTCGACTCCGGGACGACCATTTATGCCATGGCGGAGGTTTTCCGCGAGGCACCGGTTTTTCCTGTGACCATCGTCACCTCAAACCTGCCCGTTGGAGAGATGCTCTCCTCGGTGCCGGGCCTGAACGTTTTCCTGACAGCGGGACAGATCCTGGGTCGCCAGTCCGTCCTCCTTGGGGAGACGGCCAGAAGAAGCCTGGAATTCTGGAATTTCGACATCGCTTTTCTCTCTGCTGAGGCCGCAAACCAGCACGGGATCTGGAATTCCCAGGAGATCATCGTCCAGCAGCAACTTGTCGCTGTCCGTCGCTCCGCCCACGCGATCTACTGTCTGGACTCTTCCAAAATCGGCTCCACGGCTCCATTTCTCCTGAAGCGTTGGCCGGATGTGGATCTCCTTCTCACCGATGCCCCGGAGGACAAACTCCAACGCCTTGGTATCAGCCCGGATTTCAATCGCGTGCTTTCCTGCGACACCTCCTTGCCCCTGCCGGATGTCCTTCTGCCTTCCAAACCTTCTGTCCCCGTCCATTTTCTCTGATGTTTGCCAGCCCTCAAAAGTTTTTCAAAAAAATTGTTGACGCTTCTGAGGGAAAATATATGACTGGTTTCAGTCATTTAAATTCTTTCTGATGGCCTCTTCTGATATCCCCAGCCGGTCCGTAGTTGAGTCGCTTGTCCGCGAGACGTTGTTTCGCCAGATGGGGCAGGCTGTTCCTTCCGATCCGCCTCCTGTTCTGTTGGTCAACAGCTCGGCCCGTCACATGCATATCTCTCCGGAGAATGTGGAGGTGCTTTTTGGCAAGGGCGCGGAGCTGACCATTCACAAAATGCTTTACCAGGAGGGGCAGTATGCTTCTCAGCAGACAGTCACTCTGGTTGGTCCCCGCAAACGGATTATTCCGAACCTGCGTATTCTGGGTCCCTGCCGGAATCTCACCCAGATCGAACTGGCATTCACCGACGCGGTCCAGCTCGGGATCGATGTGCCGGTGCGCATGTCCGGCGACATCGAGGGCACGCCGGGCGCCTACATCATGGGGCCGAAAGGTTTTCTCGAAATGAAAAACGGTGTGATCCGCGCCGCGCGCCATGTCCATATGTCGCCATCCGACGCGGCATTTTATAAAGTGAAGCACCTTGACACGATCACCCTCAAAGTCACCGCGAAGGGATGCACCACGCGGTTCGACGACCTGATCGTCCGCGTCGACCCCACCTTTAAACTCGAGGTCCACATGGACACCGATGAGGCGAACGCCTGCGATCTCGAGCACGCGGACAGAGTGGAGCTTTTCAAATCCTAACCATCAACACCAAACCAAACAACAAATGAGCGAAGCAATCGGACTACTCGAAACCCGCGGATACGTCGGCCTGGTGGAAGCCAGTGACGCGATGATCAAAGCCGCGAATGTGCAACTGATCAAATCCGTCCCCATCGGCGGAGCACTGGTCACAACCATCGTCCAGGGCGATGTCGGCAGCGTCAAAGCCGCCGTCGAAGCTGGCCGTGAAGCAGCGACCCGCGTGGGCAACCTCGTGGCTTCGCATGTCATCGCCCGCCCGGCACCGGAACTTCTGAAGTTCTTCATCGCCTGAGAAAAATCATGAAGTCGGGAAAAACCGAATCGGCTCCCGGGATCGCATCCCTTCAGCTCCTTTCGCATTCCCCATTTCGCATTACCAATCACCAAATCACCTACTAACTACTATGGCTAATCAAGCACTTGGAATGATCGAAACCAAAGGCCTCGTGTCGCAGTTCGAAGCGACGGACGCGATGCTCAAGGCGGCGAACGTGGAACTCATCGGCTGGGAAAAAGTCGGTTCCGGAAACGTGGCCGTCTTCATCGGGGGCTCCGTGGCCGCCGTCAAAGCGGCTGTTGAGGCCGGCGCGACCGCTGCGAGCGCGATCGGCGAAGTTGTTGCCGTTCACGTCATCCCGCGTCCGCACGACGACCTCGTCAAGCTCGGCAAGTTCCTCGCTACAAAGCCCGCATCCGCCGCCAAGTAACAAGGCCGGCAGGGTGTCCGCAACCGCAGACCCGTGAACAACAAAATCCTCGTCGCCAACATCGGGAGCACCTCGTTCAAGTTCCGCTTGTTCGAGATGCCGTCCGAGCGCGTGCTCGCGAAGGGCGGCGTCGAGCGGATCGGGTCCGAGGATTGTCCGTATACCATCACGGTCGGGGATACGGCTGCAAAGAAGGGAACGGCAACCTTTCCCGACCATGCCGCCGCCATCGGTTTCATCGAATCCGAGTTGGGCGGTTTTGACGGACTCGCCGCCGTGGGCTTCAAGCCCGTGATGGCGAAGGGGATTTCCGGCACGCAGTTCATGGAGGAGCCGGTGCTCCAGGCGATGGAGGAATTCAATACCCTCCTGCCCGCGCACAACCCTCCTTACATTGCCGGAGTCCGGCTCTTCAACAAACTCTACCCCGGCCTGCCGTGTATCGGAACATTCGAGACAGCTTTCTACGACCATGTTCCCGTCAGCACCTACCGGTATCCCGTTCCACTCGAATGGGAGGAAAAATATGGCATTCGCAGGTATGGTTTTCACGGAGCAAGCCACCGTTTCGTCACCGGCCGGTGCGCGGAACTGCGCGGCACTGATAAGCTGAAAATCATTTCGTGCCATCTCGGCGGCAGTTCGTCGATCGCAGCCGTTGCAAACGGCGCAGCGGTCGACTCCAGCTGGGGAATGACTCCCCAGAGCGGCCTTCCGCAGAACAACCGCGTGGGGGATTTCGATTGCTTCGCACTGATCTATCTCGCACGCAACCTCGGCCTCGGGCTGGACACGGTGGAAAAAGCCCTCACCAGCGGTGCCGGACTCAAGGGAATGTCGGGACTGCCCACAGGGGATGTGCGCGACCTCATCGAGGCTGCATCCCAAGGAAACGACAACGCCCGCATCGCCCTGGATGTCTTTGTCGCCCAAATCCGCAAGTTCATCGGCCAGTTCCTCGTCGAGATGAACGGGGCGGATGTCCTCATTTTCACCGCCGGGATTGCCGAAAACAATACCGACCTCCGCACGGCCGTCTGCGCCAACCTCGACTTCTGCGGGCTCGAACTCGACCCCGCCGCCAACGCCGCTGCCCGCGCGACTGAGGCAGTGATTTCGACCCCTGCCTCGAAAATCGAGGTGCGCGTGATCCCCACCAACGAGGAAATCATCATCGCCCGCAACGCGTGGCAGAAACTCAAAGAAAAGGATGAAGGATGAGGCGGGGAGCCTCCGGCAGAATTTTCATTTCCCATTACCCATTTCGAATTTCACATTAACTCAAAACAACCAACACAAACCATATGTCACAACAAGCACTCGGAATGATCGAAACCCGCGGACTCATCGCCCTCGTTGAGGCGACGGACGCGATGCTCAAATCGGCCAACGTCGAACTCGTCGGCCCGATGACCCAGGTCGGAAACGCCATGGTCACGGCCTGCGTCTGCGGCGATGTTGCCGCCGTCAAGGCAGCGACCGAAGCCGGCAAGACTGCGGCCCAGTCGCTCGGCGAGGTGATCAGCGTCAGCGTCATCGCCCGCCCGCATGCCGACCTCGGCGTCGTTCTTCCAAAATCGAAGTAACAAACCGCCCGCGAATCCCGCGAAGGGATCAGGAGAATAGTCCTGACTCCCGTTTGCACGGGTTCGCTTGATGCACGGCCAACCAATCCTTTCCCATGATACTAGCGCGAGTCGAAGGCAGCGTTGTTGCCACCAAAAAAAACCCGAAGATGACGGGGAGCAAATTGCTTCTCGTTCGTCCGCTTGTCATCGATTCGCCGAATGCGAAGGAGATCAAGCCGGGTTCCTCCACGCTGGTGGCGGTGGACAGCCTCGGGGCGGGGGAGGGGGACTACGTCCTCGTTGTTCAGGGCAGTTCCGCGCGGCTTGCGGCGGATGACAAGGATTCTCCGGTGGATGCCGTTATTATCGGCATCGTGGACACCGTCGATCTCGGAAAAACAATTCTCTACAAAGTTCAATAATATTATATGGCAGCGATTGACGAAAAACTTGTGGCTAAGGTGGTCGGCGAGGTTCTTGCCCGGCTCAAAACCCAGCAGTCCCCATCCGCATCGTCCGGCCAGTCCGGATTTGGCGTTTACGAGGACATGAACGCGGCCATCGAGGCCGCCCAGCGGTCGTTCGTGAAGCTCCGCGAAGGCGGCATGACCGCCCGCAAGAAGGCGATCGCCGTGATCCGCAAGCTTTGCGTCGCGAAGGCGAAGGAGTGGGGGACGATCGAATTCAATGAAACCAAGATCGGACGCCTCGAGCACAAGATCGAAAAACTCGGGATCTGCGGCGACCTGGTGCCCGGCGTCGAAATGCTGGACCGCATGGCTTTCAGCGGCGATTCCGGTCTGACCGTCATCGACTACGCCCCGTGGGGGGTCATCGGCGCCATCACGCCATCCACCCACAGCGTTCCCACTCTCACCGGGAATGCGATCAACATGATCGCTGCCGGTAATGCGGTCGTTTTCAATACGCATCCCTCGGCTGCCAAATGCGCAGCGATCGCGATCCGCGAATACAACCAGGCCATTTTTGCGGAGACCGGAATTCCCGACCTCCTCACGACGGTCATCAAGCCGACGCTCGACACGTTTGACACGCTGTGCAATCACCCGCTCGTCAAACTGCTCTGCGTCACCGGCGGGCCGGCCGTCGTCGCCGCAGCGATGAAGATCGGCAAGCGCGCTGTCTGCGCGGGCCCCGGAAATCCTCCGGTTGTTGTGGACGAAACGGCCGATCTGGATCACGCCGCCCGTTCGATCATCCAGGGCGCATCCTACGACAACAATCTCCTGTGCATCGGCGAAAAGGAGGTCTTTGTCGTCGCCTCTGTTGCCGACAAGCTCATGGAGGCTCTTCGCAAGGCCGGTGCTGTCCAGCTCGACGCGAAGCAGGTCGAGGCGCTTGCGGAAAAGGCCTTTGTTTTCCCGCAGGGGAAGGGAGCCGGGTGCCCCCATCCGGTTGTCAATCGCGACCTTGTCGGCCGCGATGCCAGCGTGCTTGCCAAGGCGATCGGTCTCGACGTTCCGGCATCCACTCAGCTCCTTTTCGGGGAGACGAAAGCCGATCACATCTTTGTGGATGAGGAGCAGATGATGCCGTTCATCCCGGTCGTCCGCGTCCCGGATGTGGATGCCGCCATCGCGGAGGCGATCAAGGCCGAGCACGGATACAAGCACACCGGAATCATGCACTCGCAGAACATCCGGAACCTCACCAAGATGGCTCAGGAGATCGATACGACCCTCTTCATCAAGAACGGCCCCTGCATGACCGGCCTCGGGCTCGGCGGCGAGGGGTTCCTCAGCTTCAGCATCGCCACGCCGACCGGCGAAGGCGTCACCACCCCGATGACATTCACCCGCTCGCGCCGCTGCGTGATGGTCGAAAACCTGAATCTTTATTGAGCATGAAACCGGAAACCGGAAATGGGAAATCGGAGAGAAAAGAATCCCGCGCGCAGCGCGGCATTTTCTCCATTCCGCATTCCGCATTCCACATTCCGCATTTCAGATGAGAATCGCCACCATCCGCGGATACGCGACCAGCACGGTCAAGCACGCCAGCCTTGAAGGCTGGAGGCTTCTCGTTGCCGAGCCGGATTCCGCGGATCTCGCGCCTCAGATCGTGATTGACGACCTCGGTGCCGGCATCGGCCAGAAGGTGCTCATCTCGAGCGACGGGAGCGAGGCCCGCAAAATGGTAGGTGACCAGCTCAGCCCGGCCCGATGGTCGGTTCTCGGGATCATTGACCCGGAGAGGAGCCTCGCGATATGAGGATGGGAACCGTCATCGGCCGCGTCACGCTTTCCGCCCGCACGAAAAAATATCAGGGCGAGCGGCTGCTTCTGACCCTCCCGTGGAAAAAAGAAACCTTCCAGGGCGCTGACAGCTTTGCGCCTGCGATCGTCGTCTACGACGAGCTCGGCGCGAACATCGGCCAGCACATCGCGATCAGCGAAGGCCGTGAGGCCGCCTGCCCTTTCCCGACCCCCACGCCGGTGGACGCCTATTGCGCCGCCCTTGTGGATGAACATTTTTACAAAGACTAAACCATGAAACTATTCGCACAAAAAGACGCTGAGGAATTCTTAAAATCGGGAGCAAAGGAGTTCCGTTACAACCGCGACACCCGCCTGACCCCCGGAGCCAAGGACGTGTTTTCCGAGGCGGGCATCAAGGTGGTTTTTGACGCCGAAGCAGCCGCTCCGGCTTCCGCACCGGCCGCAGCCTCCGGGAAGCCCGATGATCAGAAGCTTTTCCATTCCGCGGAAGCCGAGCGAATCAAGAAGGAAATCTGCGATATCGGCCGCCGGATCTGGGCGCGCGAGTATTGTGACGGCAACGGCGGCAACATCTCCGCCCGCATCGGCCCCGACCGGTTTATCATCACCCCGACCGGTGTCAGCAAAGGTTACATGACCCCGGAAATGATGAGCATGGTCGACATCAAGGGCACCCAGCTTGCGGGAACCTGGAAGCGCTCCAGCGAGTTCACCACCCACGCTGCGATCTACGAGACCACTCCGGAGGCGGTGTCCGTCTGCCACGCCCACCCGTGCCACGCCGGAGCATTTGCGATCAAGGAGCTCCAACCCCCTGCCAGGCTCATCCCCGAGCTGGAGGTCTTCGTCGGAACCGTTGCCGTTGCCGGATACCAGACTCCGGGTTCGCCGGAAATCGCCGCCAGCATCCGCCCGCTCGCCCCGAAGCACCAGTCGATCATCATGGGCTGCCACGGAGTCATCTGCTGGGGCAAATCCGTCGAGGACGCCTACTTCAAGATGGAGATCACCGACGCCTACTGCCGCACGGTCATCCTCGCCCAGGCGCTTCCCGGTTCCGCTTCGATCCCCTGCGATAAACTAGGCGACTTGCTCAATATGAAAAAGGGAATGGGTCTCCCTGACAACCGGTTCGACCTCAAGAACGCGGAGCTCTGCGAAGTCGATCCGTGGGACCAGATGTGCGGCCAGCACGGCTGCTCGACACCGGTGACGCCATTCAATCCCATGCCCGCCCCGCAGAGCGGAGCGGACGTCGAGGCGCTTGTCCAGAAGCTCACGGACGAAATCATCGCGAACCTCAACAAGTAGCATGAAGGTTGCAATCATCGGTGGTGGCGGACGGGTCGGATCCTGCGCGGCTTTCGCGCTCCAGTGCTCCGGAATCGTCAGGGAAATCGTCCTGCTCGACGCGAATCAGGCAGCGGCGGAAGGAGAGGCTCTCGATCTCCTTCATGGAGCGGCTTACTGCGCGGATCAGAAGATCTCTGCAGGCACCTATGCCGACTGCAAGGATGCCGATCTCATCTGCATCACGGCCGGCCTTCGCCGCAAGCCGGATGAATCCCGTCTCGACCTCATCAACCGCAACGTCACCCTCTTCCTCGGAATCCTGGACAGCCTCAAAGGTGTCGGGATGAAAAAGGAGGCGATCGTTTTCGTGGTCTCCAATCCCGTCGACATCCTCACCCAGCTTGCCGTCGAGAAGACCGGGCTTCCCGCCTCGCAGGTGCTCGGCCTCGGGACTGTCCTCGATACCTCCCGCTTCTGCTCGCTGATTTCCAGCTCGCTGAATCTCCCTCCCACCCAGGTCCGCGCGATGATCCTCGGCGAGCACGGCGACACCATGCTCCCGATCTGGTCGTCCGCCACGGTTGATGGATTTCCGCTTACGAAATTCGCCGGGGTGACATCCGGATTCCAGACCCAGATTTTTGAGCGCACGCAGAAGAGCGGCGCGGAAGTCATCTCCCGCAAGGGCGGAGCCGGCTACGCCGTCGGCGTCGCCATCCGCGAGGTGATCGACTGCATCGCCCTCGACCGGCGTCGCATCCTCCCGGTTTCCAGCCGCGTGAACGGAGCCTACGGGATCCGCGATATCAGCATCAGCGTCCCGACGGTTGTTGGACGTGCTGGTGTCATCTCCCACATCGAACTCGAACTCTGGCCGAAGGAACTGCAGGGGCTTCAGTCATCCGCAAAGGCTCTCAAGGACACGCGGGCGAAGGTCAAGTGACACAGCTGTCGCGTGTCGCTCCCGCAACGCTCGGAAGAGTGTTCCGTTTTTCCGCAACAAGGGAGGCTTGAGTAGCCGGCCCGCGGCGGGGATAGTGCGCTGTGATGCGACCTGATTCTTTTTCCTCCGGGCTGGATGTGCTGGGCCTGGAGCAGGAGCGGCTGCACCGGCGGGCCTCTGAAGTTCGCGACTCGGTTTTTGGAAAGACAGTATTCGTCCGTGCGGTGGTTGAGATCTCGAATTTCTGTCGCGAGAACTGCGGTTATTGCGCGATGCGGCGCGACAATCGAGGGCTCAATCGATACCGCCTTTCCGCCCGAGAGATTTTCGACGAGTTGATGGTTTCCCTGCCCGGATGCGTCACGGACATCAATATCCAGGCTGGTGAGGATCCTGTCGCGGTGCGCGAGATTGCGATTCCTCTCCTTGAGGAATTGAAAAGCAAAACCGGACTCGGCTTGAGTGTGTGTCTGGGCACGTTGCAAGCCCGCGATTACTCGGCACTTCAGGCCGCAGGGGCGGGATATTACGTCATGAAGATCGAGACTGGAAATTCGGCGCACTACCGGTTTGTTGACGCCCCCGGTGCGTTGGAGGAACGGTTGGAATCCATCAGGCTCCTTGCAGAAAGCGGGTGGATGGTCTCCTCCGGATTTGTGCTGGGACTCCCCGGGCAGACCGGAGAGATCCTCGACGAGACGGTTGCCCTGCTCGAATCGCTTCCTCTCGCGGGATGCAGTGTCAGCCCTTTCATTCCCGGCGAGGACACTCCGTTTTCCGGGCATCAGGCCGAAAGCCTTGACCGTGTTCTGAACGCGGTTGCCGAACTGCGTGTCCGCATGCCCCGGCGGATCATTCCTGCCGTGAGCGCCATGAGTCTGGCGGGTGAGGGGGGGTATGCGGGAGCGCTCCGCGCGGGCGCAAATCTCGCCACCGTGAATCTGACTCCCGACCGCGCCCGGGCGGATTACCAGATCTACAAACGGGAACGGCATATCATGACGGCCGGCAGGATCCGCTCCGAGATCGAGGCCGCCGGATGCAGCCCGTCATCCACGAGTATTCACGACTGGCTGAGGACGCGGCAATCGCAAGATGAATCTCATCCAACGCCGGGCTTGCGGCTTTAAAAACTTCAACAACTACCGCCTGCGCGTCATCGCTCAGTGCCGTTAATCAACAACATCAACAATGTCCTCCATCCCCATTGTTTGGTGGAGAGCCGCCTTCTCAGCCTGTATGGGCTGGCAGCGCGTATGGGATTATCCTGCCTTCGGCAGGCTCTGCGAGAGAGTGGCTTCGCCAGCTGATGGGCTGTGCGCTACCGCGCTGGCAGTCGAACTGCGTTCTCATCCCGTCAGCCTGCCAACGAAGGTTGGCAGCGCGTACGGGATTCGAAGCCGTATGCTTTACGATAGAAAAAAGTAATTTATTGCTTTTGTGACAGGTTTTGTGACAAATGGGCGCATGAGTTTAAAAGTAGCTTCCAAGGAAACGCTGGAGCCAGTGACGGGAAAGGGTTTTTCCATTCCCATCTACAAGGCGACGGTTGAAGTCAACGGCACTCGATACGATTCGTTCATGCTCGCGTATTACAAGAACAAGAAACGAATCAGGGAGCGAGCAAAAACGGAAGTGTTGGCGAAGAAGAGGGCCAAAGAAATCATCGAAGAGTTGGCAGGGTCAAAACCGAGCGACCCGCAACCCTTCACCAGCACTCAAATTCGCACGATACACAATGCGGCAGAGACACTGGCGCCGCTGAACATTCCGCTTTCCGAAGCAGCCAGGCGGTTGGCAGAAGCGGAGAGAATTTTGGAGGGAAAAGGCACCGTTCAGGAGGCAGCCCGAATGCTGGTTGAAAATTTCGAGAAAAAGCGACTCCCCAAAATAACGGTGGGCGCGCTTTACACGGAATACATGAAGGAACTGGTGACGGTGGAGCCGAACGGGAAGAAAACATTCCATTGTTCGTTCCGGTATTGGCAGGACAACACAGGCAGGCTTGGCGCTTTCGTTGAGGTTTTCAAAACCCGTCAAATTGCATCCATCACCACGCGCGAACTGGAGGACTATTTCAACGAGTTTCCAGAGCGGAAAACCAGAGGCCAGAATGTGGAGTTTACCGGAAAGAAGAAAAAACTCACCGGCAGGACGCGGAACAACTACAAGGGAATATTTGCCACGTTCTTTGGTTTTGCGCGAGACAGGGGGTATTTACCACGGGGGGTGGACACGGAGGCCCAGCACATCCGCGTTGCCCATGACAATAAAACCGAGAAACAACGATCCGAAGAAATGCCGTATCGGATCTACCGGCCGGCAGAAATGCAGCAGATTCTTGACGGCCTGACAGACGAATGGATTCCGTTTGTTGTGCTTGGGGCGTTTGCGGGAATCAGAACCGCCGAAATTTATCGGTTGGACTGGCGGGCCGTGAATATGGCAGGGAGGCAGATCGTGGTTGATGAGCACAAGGCGAAGGTTGGCAGCAAGCGATATGTGCCTATTTCCGATCAGTTGGCAGCGTGGCTTACGCCCCATGTGAAGAAAAGCGGATGGATCTGCCCACGCTTTACCCGAGAGTCCTCAATGCTGAGAGCGTTCGGCAGGGTTCGCAACCTGATTCCGGTCAGAAAAGTTCGGAACGGGCACAGGCATTCCTATGCCAGCTACCGGATGGCGGAAATCGGGGATCTCGCGAAGGTTTCTTGGGACATGGGGAATAGCCCGATGGAGTTGAAGGCAAGTTATGTCTCTCTTGCGGGAAGAAACGACTTGGCGGAATGGTTGAGTATTCTTCCGAAAAAGAAGGAGCCGAAAAGGAAACCCAAGAAGGCTTAACGAAGGATGTCGTTTATGTCCCCTTCCGTCAGCCCGCCTTTGCTGGCTTCCCTCTCCTTTTCCAGAGAGGCCATTATTTGGCTCATCCGCAAAAAGTGTGCTTACAGAGGGGAAACAGGGTAGATGCTGATGGATGGAGAGCACATTTCTGAAGCGATTTTTTGGGGTCGGAGACGGCTGGGAATACCAAAGCACGAAATATGTC